>WNFB01011276.1_pt1 | contig 12836 bp, 8 predicted proteins | sample 5400501 | NCBI WGS metagenome assembly WNFB01 (sample SAMN13153341, study PRJNA577476) | soil metagenome | isolation source: 200 cm saprolite under Douglas fir tree site 2 hole 1 | place: USA:California | collected 2015-04-18
CCATTGTGGTCTCCTTGCATTCCTCGCCAAGGGAAATGGCACGAGACGCGCCAATCTTCTCCGCATTGAAAATGCAGGACTTGCAAGGTTTTGAAATTCTGCGAGGCGTGTCGCAGGCTACACGTTGTGGACACTCCAACCCGGTCAACTTGCCAAGAGCAGTCGGCCGGGTAGTGGTCCGTTTGGTCCGCTGTCGGGTTTTAGTAGGACAGGCACTCTTGCCTGTCCATCAGTGTTGTGGCGATACAGAACTGGACAGGCAAGAGTGCCTGTCCTACTCAGCAAACTGAGACATCGCCAGGAGGTCAAGTATTCATTACGCCGCGTTGGGCTATACTGTAGTCGAGGGACTGGGCCATTATGCGCAGTGAAGGATTCCAAATCGGTCGGATCTACGGGATACCGATTTTTCTTCATCCAAGCTGGTTCTTCATTTTTGGCCTGATTGCCGTCTCGTTTGTCTCCAAGTACGAGGCCCTCAATCTCAGCATTCCTACAACACAGTTGTGGGGCTTGGGGCTCGCCACCAGTGTGCTCTTTTTCGGCTCTCTGGTGTTTCACGAGATGGCGCATAGCGTCACCGCCAAGCACTACAAAATCCCCGTGGTTTCGATCACGCTGTTTATTTTCGGCGGCGTGGCGCGCATCAGCCGCGATCCGTCGCGCGCTATCGAAGAATTCAACATCGCCGTTGCCGGCCCGGTTTCCAGTTTCCTGCTCGCGGGGGGCTTTGGGATCGTGTACCGGGCAGCCGGGACAAACCAAGTACTCCAAGCTCTCGCCGGATCGCTTTCCCTGATCAATCTCAGTCTCGCGCTGTTCAATCTGTTGCCAGGTTTTCCGCTGGACGGCGGACGCATTTTTCGGGCTATCATCTGGGGCTTCACCAAGGATTATTCACGCTCTACGCGCATCGCTGCGCGGAGTGGCCAAGTCGTCGCCTACGGGATGATCGCGGTCGGCGCCGTCTTGGCGGTGAACGGATATATCAATCGGGGCGACATGATCAGCGGAATGTGGCTCGCGTTCATCGGCTGGTTCCTACTGACGACCGCGCGCCAGAGCCGGGCGCAGGCGGACGCACGCGGTGCGCTCGAAGGCCTCCGTGTCTCCGACATCATGACCGCGGAACTGCCCACAGTGGGCCGGGAGATTTCACTCGAGGACTACGCGCGGGAAATTCTTCGCACGGGACGCCGGGCTCATCTGGTGGTCGCGCACGAACAATTGGTCGGACTGATGACCGCGGAGGCGCTCCATTCGGTGCCGCAGCATGATTGGGAAGTTACCTCCGTGCAGGCCGTCATGCTGCCCAAGGAAAAACTCCACTGGGCCGCGCCGGAAGAACCCGCGCTCTCGCTGCTCGACCGCATGCGCACCGTCGGCATGCAGCAAATGCCCGTGATCGCCGGCGGAAGCGTTGTCGGCATCGTCACGCGCGATTCGATTCTTCATGTTCTGCAAGCTCGCGGGGAAATTGGATCGCTTGCCGGGCGATAGTCAGAACGCCACATCATCCAAAATGATCGAAGGAAGAACCCCCCGTCCCAGTCCGACCGGGACGGACTCCAACAGCACCGGCGCTGTGTCGGTGTGCTGTAGCCCGGGTCTTCAGACCCGGGGTTTTTGAATTGATTTTATTTTCTTCTTTTCGGTGTGTCACTTTAGCAGCGAATTCACCTTGCGCATCTGGCGTGCGAAATCGGATGGATTGTAGCTGGAAGGATTTTCGAGCTGCTGGAAGAGTCCGTTGATGGCGGCGCGAACATCCGCCTCGTTGGAGGGCTTCGCGTTGCGGCTCCATGCGATAAAAAGTGAATCGAGCGCCATGGCGGCTTGCTCGGCGGCGCGCTCGCCTTCGTTCGATATCTCGTCCGCGTCGTTCGATATACGCTGTAGGAGGCGCATCGTCAATGCGGCATCGTAGGACTGCGTTTCGATCCGCGCGCCAATTTGATTCGAGAGCGATGCCGCGATGGCGGAGGCGGCCGCGACACCTTCGCGGTCAGGATTCAACTGGCTGAGCAATTTCGCGACCTGCGCGACCTGGTCATCCAGTTTTGAAGCGGCATCGCTATCTACTTGACGCGCCAATTCGCGGAAGACGGCGTATCGGGAGCCATTCCACGGCGGGTCCCCGGGGCGGCGGCCCGGATAGCCGCGCACCTGCCGCCAGCTCTGCTCGGGCGCTGTCAACGCGTGGTGGCATGCGAAGCATTGCAGCTCGGAATATTCCGGCCAGTTCTTGCCCTTTGCGCGCCACGCAATCCGCTCCATGGACGCACGGAGTTGTACGGCTTGCCCCGTGCCCCAATCGCGGACCCCGGCCCAGGCATCGCTTTCAGCGGGCGTGCCCGGAGCGCTCTCGCGCGGCGTCTTCCAGTGCCGCGGCATCACGGAGGAGAAGGAATCGAGTTCGAAGTACAAATCAGGATGTCCGGCGGCGATCATCTCGTGGTCCACAAATTTTTCCTGCGTGCCCAGGTGGCACGACAGGCATTTTTCCGTGCGCCGGACCAGGTTTCGCGTGTCGTACATCCCCGCGGCAACGGATTGCTCATGCGTCCAGCCACGCGTGGTGTGAGGCCCGAGCCACGCCGACGCGGGCCCGTGGCAGCTTTCGCAGGCGACGCCTTCATTCAGTTCGAATGTCTTAGCACGGGAGTTGGCAGGCACGTCAAGCGCGTGGCAGGCGAGACACTTCGCCGCCTGCTCCGACTTGCCCACGCCAAGAATCCTGCCGATGCGCTCGCCCACCTGGCCCGTAAGCGCCTCGTAGGCCTTCGCGTGCTTGTCCTTGACGACCCAAATGCTGTACTCATTCTGAAAAATACGGTTATCGGCGCGGGGTTTTACACTGCCGTGGCAACTTGTGGAGCTGCAGGAACCGGGACCTGTGTACTTGCCTGTCTCGGCGGGTAAGCCTGCGGCGTTGGCTGTAAGCGTGGCGGCAAAAAAAATCGCGCCGCACAAAAAGACGGCGCATCGCAGCGGCCAGCTCATGCCCTCAGGCGCGATTCTCATTCGTTCGCTCGGATGGAGCGTGACCCCTGTCGCGCGAGCCGTGGCGCGGGCCCGCGTCAGAAATTCTTATACTGCCCGTGAGAATCGAAGTCAACGAATCGTAAGAGACCAATTTCCAATTTCCTTGACATGCTGCGGCTAATTATCGTATATACATAAATGTGTTCGCCTGGGATGCCCGAAAAGCCACCAGGAATCTTCGGAAGCACGGCGTCTCTTTCGAGGAAGCGGCCACCGTTTTTGCTGATCCTGATGCCCTCGAGTGGGAAGACCTGGAACACTCCCACCCTGAGAATCGATTCAAGAGATTGGGGATTTCCAGTCAGGGTCGGATACTCATCCTGGTTTATTCCTATCGGAGAATGAAAGATGGCAAAGAAACACTTCGTATCATCACCGCGCGCCGTGCGAGCCCGAAAGAGCGCGAAGCCTATGCGAGATGACCGGACCGATTTTTCGGATATTCGGGAATCAACGGATGAAGAGCTAAGACGCGCGCGCCGGGTTGGCCGTCCGAAATCCGGAAACGCGAAACAGCTTATTGCGATCCGCATTTCTCCCCGGCTTCTCGCCCAACTCCGGCGTCTGGCCGCGAAACGCGACAAACCATACCAGACCCTGATCCACGAACTCCTCGAGCGAGCCGCGCGGAAGTCCAAGGTGGCCTGAAACAAGCGAGCTTCGATTGCGAAACCATCTCATCTTTTTCTGTTCAATCGCTCACGATCAGATGATTTTACGCCAGCACATCACCAAGAGTTCCAAGACTGCATCACAAAAGACAGTGCCATCCGGCGGCTGTCTTTATTAAGAACGGCTATGGAAAACTTCCTCCGGGTGAGGATGGACTCGCGAACCGTGGTCTGTTATATGAAATTTGGCCTGCCTGGACGCATGTGCGTGAGGTTCACTTTCGCCGAGGAGCGCTGCCTTGATTTTTGAGGAGCTGAAAAACATCGAAAGGCAGCCCGACGGCGCGCCCGTTGCCGCCGAGGATCTCCTCCAGTTGCCCGTCTTTAAGGACGTATCGCCTCAATTCCTGAAGAAAAACGCGAGCGCGACTGTTTGGCGCCATTTCAAACGCGGCGACATCGTCTGCCGGGAAGGCGAATTCGGCTCGACCGCATTTTACATTCTCGCAGGCACGGCGAGCGTCCAACTGGCAAGCCCCATCGCGCACGTGAAAGCGCAGGGCGGCCCCGGCGGATTTCTCGGGAAGCTGACGAGCAAGCTCAAGAGCCGTCTCGCCGCGCGCCAGGAAGACCGCCGCGAAGAAGAAGCAGACCGCAGGTCGATTCCCATCGATGCCCCCGTGGACCTGGCTTACGACCATCCCGTCGCGGAACTTGGTCCCGGCGAACTCTTCGGCGAAATGACCTGCATGAATTATTACCCGCGCTCCGCCACGGTGCGCGCCGAAACCGATTGCACGATGCTCGAGATGCTGCGCAACGTCCTCGACGTCCTGCAAAAGAGCAAGCCATTTCGCGCGCAGCTTGACCTGACCTACCGCCGGCGGGCGCTGGACTCCCACTTGCGGAATGTCCCGATTTTCCGCGGCCTCACGCAGGACTTTATCGACCACCTCCGCGAACGCGTCGAATTGCTGCGCTTCACGCCGGGCCAGGTGATTTGCAAGCAGGGGGAGCCCGCGGATAGTTTTTATCTCGTGCGGCTGGGATTTGTAAAAATTTCGGAAGGGTATCCAGGTGGCGAGCTGGTCCTGGCGTATTTGTCGCGCGGCGATTATTTTGGCGAGATCGGGCTCCTCGGGGGTGGCGGGAGGACCGCGACCTGCACGGCGCTCGATCACGTCGAGCTTGTCCGCATCTCCGCCGAAGATTTTCTCGCCATGGTGGAGAAGTTTCCCGGTGTGCGGCTGGGCCTCGAAAATGTGGCACGTGAACGCCAAGCGGCAAACCAGGAGCGCCTGCGCATGGTGCGCAGCGTTCCGCTTGAGCGTTTTCTCTCGCAGGGATTGATGGAGGCGCAGAGCCTGTTGGTTCTGGACCTCGACAAGTGCACTCGATGTGATGCGTGCGTGACCGCTTGCGCTGATTCGCACGATGGCGTGACGCGCCTCGTGCGCGAAGGGCTCAGGTTTGAGAATTTCCTCGTGGCGACGTCCTGCCGGCAGTGCCGCGACCCACTCTGCATGGTGGGCTGCCCTGTCGGAGCAATTCGCCGGCGCAATTCGCTCGAGGTCATTATTGAGGACTGGTGTGTCGGCTGCGGCCTGTGCGCAAAAAATTGCCCGTACGGGAATATCAATCTGCATTCGTTCGCGGCGCAAGCCGACGATCATGAGCATCCGGGACACAAGAAGGCCGTTGTCCAGAAGAAGGCAACCACTTGTGATCTCTGCACCGAGCAGGCGGAACCCAGCTGCGTTTACGCATGCCCGCACGACGCCGCCCATCGGGTCGAGCCGCGCGACTTCTTCTCGGAAACATTGGGGCAGCGAGTGGGAAGATCTGAAGGGCGATAGCGCTCTGTGTCCGAAATTCGCCGAGGAAGTTACTCGGTTTCGGAAAGGTTTGTGCGTCGGACCTTTTCACCCTGACAGCGGAAGGGCAGGTCCGACAATACGGGCGAGTGGAAGAAGGGCTTTTAAGCCCTGACGTTTCAGGGGCAAAAGCCCGACGCACCAAGGGTGTTTGATGCCGGAACTGAAGCTCCGACCTACAAAGCGAACGAGGTGGCTGTGCTGGAGCTTCGGGCTCAAGGCGCAAGAATATCCCCTGAAATGACGCGAGACGACTTTGCGGATTGACCACACGCACAAGAATTGGCTGGTTGCATCGCTCCTACTTTTCGGAGCCTCGATGCTGCTCTACGGCATTTATCGCGTCCCGTCTGCAGGGGTACCGATGGGCGGCACCGCGCTGGGCCTGGTGTTCGGCAGCTTTGGGTTTGCGTTCATGATCTTTGCCGCGTTGCTGGGCGCGCGAAAAAAAGTTCCGGTCTGGCGCGTGGGGCGCGCACAGACCTGGATGCGCGGCCATCTCTGGCTTGGGCTGCTGAGTCTGCCGCTCATCGTGTTTCACTCCGGGCTTCGCTACGGGAATGGCTTGACCGCGGTGTTGATGACGCTGCTCATTCTTGTGGTGGCGAGCGGAGTCTTTGGAGCCGCGCTGCAACACTACATGCCACGTGTGATGACGCGCGAAGTAGCAATGGAAACCATTTACGAGGAAATCGAGCACGTGCGCGCGCAACTCAGCGAAGAGGCTGAAGAATTGGTAAAGCAGGCAGCGGCCGATACGGCAAAAGCGGCAGCCGCCGGGGTTGCCGGTTCACCGGCAGCTTCCATCGCCGTCCGTGAAGACGAAGCCGCCCCGTTGCGTAACTTTTTCGAGCAAGAACTGAAGCCGTTTCTTGAGAGCCCCGGCGCGCGGGGGCATGCGCTGGCCGACCAGGCGCAGTCACGCAGCGCATTCGCGCAATTGCGGACGCTGGTCCCTCCCGCGTTTCACACGACGCTCGAGGATCTTGAGAGCATTTGCGAGGAGGAGCGTCAATTGTCGCTGCAGGCGCGACTGCACCTGTGGCTGCACGGCTGGCTGCTGCTGCATATTCCTCTTTCGCTCGCGTTGATCTTGCTTGGCGCCGTCCATGCCGTGATGGCGCTGCGATACTGACTAGCATTGGACATCAGCGATGAAAGAAGCGCATCAGAAATGACGGAGACCTATAGGGGCACGGCATGCCGTGCCCCTACGAACCGGATGTGTACCATGCATGTGTGGCTACTCGTAAGCAATCAGGGGTAAGGGCTGACCATGCCGCGAACGCGCACAACCAAGAAGCTGGCGCAACGAATCGACTTGGAGTATTTCAAGCGATCCAGTCCGCTGCGCCGTGGGCGATTTCTGGTCTCGGTGGTTTTCCTGGCCCTCGCGGTGTTGTGGCTTGCGTGGTATGGCATACGAAGCGACCGCCGAGTGTACTCGGCGGGAAGCTTGTCCTCCGCGCACGCCGTGCTGACCAGACAGTGCGCCGCCTGCCACGTCACGCAGGCAGGCTTTTTCAGCGAGAAGGTCACCGATCAGAAATGCCTCTCTTGCCACGACGGATCAATTCATCACGCGACGCAGATGTTCACTCCCGCCTGTGCCTCCTGCCATGCCGATCATCGAGGTTCGATTCGCCTGGCCGCTACCAGCGACGCTTCTTGCACGCAATGCCATGCGAATTTGACCGCGCGCGACAGTTCGGCGAACTTTGTGCGCAACGTCGATAGTTTCGAAGGTGACCATCCAGAATTTGCCGCGCTCCGAACAGGGCGTGGAGATCCGGGAACCATCCAACTGAATCACTACCGTCATCTGCAGCCGAATCTTCTAGGACCAAATGGCGCCCGCGTTCAGATGGTTTGCAACGACTGTCACCGTTCCGCGGCAGATGCAAACCTGGCGTGGCCCTACGGTGATTCGCAGAGCGAGGCCGGCGCTGTAAAAGCCACACCCCTAGATGCCGCAAAATCAAATCTGATGATTTCCGCAAAGTCGCGCGCTTACATGGCGCCCGCGACGTACGCGCACGCCTGCGCCGCCTGCCATTCCCTGCAATTTGACAAGCGGCTCGCCGATGCGGTCCCGCACGACTCGCCAGAAGCGATTCACCCATTTATCGTGGCAAAACTTCAGGCTTACATCGCGACGCATCCGGGCGAGTTGCGCGTCCCACGCGATCCGAGCCGCGACCTTCCGGAAAACCCAATTCCCGCGGACTATCGCTTGCTGACGCCGTCACAATGGGTGGTCGAGCGCACTGCAGAGGCGGAACAACTCTTGTGGCGCAAGACGTGCAAGCAGTGCCACACGCTTGTCTTTGCAGATGGCGCGGCGCTGCCGAAAGTCGCGCCATCGAACATCACCGCTCGCTATATGCCGCACGCGAAATTCGATCACTCGCAGCATGGACTTGTTTCTTGCACGAGTTGTCACGCCAACGCAACGACGAGCCAGCAAAGCTCGGACCTGCTGCTGCCGGGCATTGCGACCTGCCGTTCCTGTCACCATTCCGGGGCGGAAGCGGCGGAATCGCGCTGCTTCGAATGCCACACCTACCACGATCCGGCCGGAAGCGGCGGAATCGCGCTGCTTCGAATGCCACACCTACCACGATCCGGCCCAACACAAGCCGGCACACAGCGATATCTCACTGGCGGACTTGGTCAGTCCTAGAATGCCAGCTCCCGACGCACAGTAAATTTCGTTAGAAATACTTAATTAAATGAGAATCGCAAGCGGACTTCGTGGCGCCGGCGTCTCGCCGGCGTTGTTGGGGTTTGTTTGAGGTCCAATGAATCGCCGGCGGGACGCCGGCGCCACCAAAATCCGCGTCCAGCCATAATACCGGTGTTTCCTGATGCGCCCCGATCAATCGCCGTGAGAAATGCTAATGCAGGAGAGGCTTCAAGCCGTTGATCACAGCGCGAACGGAAGAATCGACCGAGGCCATCGGATGCGCCGGGCCCGGAGGCGCGTCCGTGACGGTGTAGAGCTTGCCGTCGCGAAGATATAACTTCTCGGCCTCTGTGCGGTTGAGCGGGCGCGCGCCACGGCGCCCAAAGACCGCGAGCTGATTTCCACTCTCATCGACGGCCCGGTCGCGGTCGATCCCGCGCGAGATGATGAGTGCAGGACCGGCGGTACGATGCGTTGCAATCAGTTTTGGCGTGGGCCTCGGGCTGAATCCGTAGGATTCGGAGGAATCTTCCGGCGAAACTACCTGGAGGATGCGGAGACCGTTGCGGCCATCGGCCACGTATGCAAAAACACTGGCGTCCACCGCGCCAATTTTCACGTCGTTCACATCGTTCAATTCGCCACCGGCAGTGAACATCTGATCGAGCCGGGGATGTTCAGGCTGTTCGACATTGACCAGCGCGACTCCGTTTTTTCCCGCCGAGACGTAGGCATACGTTCGTGACACGGTGACATTGCGCGCGTCGTCGATGGGCACGACCGCGCCCGGCACGATGCGCGGGTGCGCAAGATCGGTCACGTCGAACACCTTCAGTCCCTGACGGTCCACGATAAAGGCGTAGCGGAACTGGACGGCGACGCCCTGCGGCTCTGTCAGATCGGGCGCACCGATTTCCGCCGTGACGCGCGGCGCCCGCGGATTGCTGATATCCACAACAACGAGCCCGCGGTCGCACAAAATATAAGCGTAGGTTCCCGCGATGGTGATCCGGCGCGCGCCATTGAGCACGCCGCCGGGATTGAACGTGGCCGCTCGGCTGATGAAATTATTCCGCGGATTTCCATCAAGCAGGGTGCCGACGCCGGGGTTCCTGCCATTCAGGTCCGGATTGCCAACGACGATCAGCCCTTCGTATTTGTCCGTCACGTAGAGAAAGCCGTACATCAAATGGACTTTCTTTTCTTCGTTCACCGGATTCTGCGTGCGCAGAGGATCGACGGCAAGCGTAGTGGGTGCGGCCACGGCCGTTGCGAAACGCGTCTTCACGTACAGGCGCTGGCCGAGCGGAGACACGGGCGCGGTGACCATGCGCTCCGAGAAACCTTTATTATCGATATTGGCGACGTCGAAAACGCGGAAGCCGCCGGATCCAAGCGCCGCGTAGGCGTATTCACCGCGAAGCTGGACGTCGAGAACATTCCCCGGATGGTGGTACGCGACAGTGAGCTCGCGCTTGTGTTCGACGTGCTTACGGAAATCGTCCGGGTAGGCCATGCGCTGAAGATCGCTGCCAATTACGGCTTCCGGCTCATCATGCTCCGCGGTCACGACTGCCTCGAATCCTTTGTTTCCCGTGGCAACGTAAACATAGCGGCCCATGAAGTTGATGAAGTTTGTGCCCTGCAGGAGAAGCATCGACATCCAGGCGTTGTTGTCGCGTGCAGCGGACACGTGACAGTCCGTGCACGTCTTCGTTTCTCGCGCTCGCACGGTGTGCGGCACGAACGTCGAAAACGCCTGCCCACTGAAACCTTCCGCGGAGACAGTCTGCTGGGTGTTGTACAGCCACTCGCGATTCGCGTTTTGCGAACTCACCAGAATCGCGCAAGAAGATCGCGCGGGCGCGATGCGGTGGCCGGTGACCGTGCCGTCGACCGCGAGCATGTAACCGTCGTCGCGAAGCACCTGAAAGTTGTATGAGGTCCAGTTGCGCGTCGCGAGCCCTTCGTTGTGCAGCATTGGCTGCTTCTGATTCGCGGTCATCGAGAGGTGGCAGCCAAAGCAGTTGGGCGCCCAGGACGTGTGGCACGAGTAGCAGGTCATGCGGCTGTTCGCGTGCGCGAGTTGGGACTCGTCCTTCGGCACGTCGCCCCACGTCACGCCGTCGGTCCGCAATGTTTTCGCCACACGCGATTTCTCGTTGTAATGCGGATTGTTCGGCGTAATCGAGTCGAGCGTCTGTACGACTTCCCATTCGAGACGCGGGTCCATCATCGAGCGCTGGATGAGCTTGCCGTCACGCCATTCGAACCGCCGCCCGCCCGAAGGTGTGCGCAGAGCCTCGAGATGCGTTCCGCCCGCGGGAGCCGCCGGTCCGGAGGTTACTAGCGTCGCGCGCTGCGAAATTGTCCCGTGGCAGTCGACGCAATCGAGCTCAATGCCAGCACGAGGCTCGCTATACAATTTTCCTCCGCCATGACTGTCCTGCTCGAAGTGACAATCGACGCATTGCATTCCCTTTTGCAGGTGGACGTCCTCGAGATGCACGGCTTTGTCGAATTTCTTCGGATCATCGGGCGGAACCGTGCTTCCCTTCTCGTCGAGCAAATGTCCCTGGCGGTCTCGCGCGAACACGGCGCGGAACAGCCAGCCATGACTGTGAAAATCAGCGAATTGCGTTGTCTTCAATTTCTGATTGAACTCCGCACTGCCGGTCTCGGCAAGGAATTTCAGGTCCGACCAGAGTCCGCGCGCCGCCGCGGCCTCGGGATTGCGCTGCGAGACCTGGAATTTTTCTTCCTCCGTGGGGTTCCGCTGTTGTTTCGGATACATCGCGTCGCCGTCGGATTCGTTGTCCCACCAGGTGTAGCCAAAGTACGTCGCGACCATGTTCGTGCCCGGATGAATGTGGCACACCATACACTGGCTCGACGGGATCGAGCGCGTAAACTCGTGGCGGATCGGATGGCCCGGCTCGTCATGCGGAATCGTTGGGTCTCTCGAAGCGCTGAAGCCGCGGTTGCCGAACGTCGCATACTGCGCGGAATGCTTCACGGAGCGATCGTTTGCGTAAACCACGTGGCACGCCGTGCATCCGCTGGCGCGATAATCGCCGGGCTGGTCGTTCGTGCCGGGCATCGAAAGGAGCGGGTCGAGCAAGCGCGTCTTCTGCAAGCCAAGGAACACAGGATCCGTGCGAAGCTGCGTGCCGAATCCGCGCATGCCGAGCTTGTCGTCGGGTTTGCCCGCATCGTCAGCCCGGACGGGCTCTCCGACTTCGCCCTTCGGTCCGCCGCCGCGTTCGAACACACGCAGGACGTTGCCTGGCTGCGAAATTTCCCAGCGTTCGAGCGGAGTGATCTCCGGCAAGATGCCCTTCCTCCGCGTTTCTTCCGGAGTCGGCGTGGGAATCGTTCGAACGGTTTGCGGTGTGCCGTCGCGAGCATAACTTTCGCCGAACCGCGTATCCTTGTGAGGATACCCGCCGTTGTTGTAGAGGGCTGCGCCCCAAAGCAGTCCTCCAGTCGTCATCATGCTCGTTGAAACATTGCGCACTTCCGAAGTGTGGCAGCCCGCGCTGCCGCACGTCTCTGCCGCGATTCGCAAATCGCCGGGATTGACGAAGCGGACGTACTCGGGGCTTTCCTTCAGCCATTGCGTGTACGCGCGTTCGGGATTCGCCGAGCGGTTTGCCAGGCGGGGATCACGAGGCTGCGGGTGCGCCTGCCGCTTCGCTTGATCGTACTCGGGCGAATCAGCCTTGACGCTCGCCGCGATGCGGACATCGGCGTTTCCTCCGTGGCAATCCGTGCAGCCCAGAAGCACTGTGCCGGTCGCGTGCATGGTCGGCTCGTCGGTTTGTGTGTGGCAGGAAATGCAGCCGGCACTCTTGCGATCGGTTATGGCCTGGGTCTGCCCCATGAGGCTCGGACCTGCATTCTGATCGGCGGCTCGCAATGACGCGACGGGCATTCGCGCGGCTGCAGTAACGAGTAACAGGCTCGTCGCCAGCGCGCCCAAAGGAAACGAGTGCGGCAAGCGGGCTGGCAGGGGATTATTTTTCATCCAGAGCATCGACGGGCGTTTCATCCAACCCTCATTTACAAACGGATGCGCGCATCGGCGTGCATAGTCCTTCAAAATTGAAACCGCACGTTCGCGAAAAGCGAGAACTGCGTTTTACCCGAATAAATATCGCGAAATCCCTGCCCCGGCGAGAGCGCTGACGCGCCCCCTATAATCACAATATTTTCCGAAAGCGGAGGCCGGTACTCGAATCCCAGGCTGGTATCCACGCCAATCGTGTTGTGGATGGGCGATTCGAAGAGCAAGAGCTCGATGGGCGCCGTCCGCTCGAATCTCAAGTAATTCACGTTCACCAGGCTCTTCAACTTCGGCGTCAGATCGAAATCCGCGCGCGCATTCAGAATAAGAATTCCGGGATTTACGAAATTTGCCTGGCCTTCTTCTTTGTTGGTGCGCAAGCTGGGCAGCAGGCTATTGGGAGAAGTGAGTGCGACTCCGGTGCCGGTCAGCCGAATGCCTTCGCGGTTCCAGAAACTGAAAATTCCCCCCGCAAACACGGGATCGTCCACGATGGAGTCGAATCCCGTGGCGCGCGAGTCGCGCGGCCTTCCATCGCCCGAAGCGAAAAACGC
>WNFB01004181.1_pt1 | contig 12834 bp, 10 predicted proteins | sample 5400501 | NCBI WGS metagenome assembly WNFB01 (sample SAMN13153341, study PRJNA577476) | soil metagenome | isolation source: 200 cm saprolite under Douglas fir tree site 2 hole 1 | place: USA:California | collected 2015-04-18
CGAAGATGGCGGACCTGAGGGGCAAGCGCGTCTCGACCGGTTCACCGGGCAGCGCGACCGAGGTGATGGGGTTCCGCGTCATCGAGGCGGCGGGGCTCGACAGGGACCGCGACATGAAGCGCGAGCGGCTCGGCGTCGCCGAGTCGGTGAACGCGCTCAAGGACAGAAAGATCGACGCCTTTTTCTGGGTGGGTGGGCTGCCGACTGCGGCGGTGACCGACCTCGCCAACACGCCCGGTATCAAGATCAGGATGATCGACCACGCCGACACCGTAGCCGCGATGAACAAGAAGTACGGCCCGCTCTACATTGAGGACGTCATCCCGAAGGCGACTTACAGAGGCATGGACGCGGACAATCGTCAGGCCACGGTATGGAACATCCTCGTTTCGCACGAGAACCTGAGCAACCAGACAGCCTACAACATCGTCAAGACCATCTTCGACAAGCGCGACGACATGATCGCCGTGCACAAAGAGGCGGAGAATTTCAGGCTGGAAAACCAGAGGGCCGCCGCTTCGCCGATTCCTTTCCATCCCGGTGCGGTCAAGTATTTTGCGGAGCGGGGCGTGAAGATTCGTTAAGGCCGGGCGCGGCCCGCGTCGCGCCGCTCTAACACCGCGAGATCGAACGGAGGCGCCGTTTATCTCGCGGCGAGCAATTTCATCAAGTTCGGGATCCGTTTCGGCGGGCCCGAACGCGGTAGTTGGCAACATGATAGGGGTCTTATGTTGCTCAAAGCGCTATCGATCACCGGATGTTTCGTCGTTCTCGCGGGATGTGCCGCAGCGCCGCGCGCGCCTTTACCGGCGCATCTTCTGTGGCAGGATCAAGCCTTTGACTACGATGCGGCCTTGGTCTCGGTCAGCAAGCGAGATCTTTTTCAGCTTGACCCTGAGCTTTTGTCGAAACTGCACGATCCAAGCATTCAAAATTCCAGTGCGCAGTATCGTCTGCATCATTTGGTCTCACTCCTATTCGGCCCGGAAACCAAAGATTTTCCTTATTCTGGAGGCCATTCAACGATCGCCGCAGAAACGTGGCGTCGAAAACGTGGCGATTGTCTTTCGCTGACCATCTTGGCCTATTCCCTGGCCGATGCTCTGGGCATGTCGGTCCAGATGCAAGAAGTGCGCGTGCCCGAGATCTTTGACCGTCGCGGCAGTGTCGAATTCCTCAATCGGCACGTCAATGTACTGGTCAGGGATGTAGGGCTGCTGCACTTCAAAGATGGATCAATGCGAGCAGGTAACGTGATTATCGATTTCGAACCCCAAATCGGTTCGCGACGAGAGGGTTTGGTCTTGTCGGACGACGGCATTCTTTCGCGCTTTTATAACAACATCGCGGCGGAATATTTAGCGCAAGGCGACCTGACCTTGGCTTATGCTCACTTCAAGGCGGCGATACTTTCGGACCCGGGCTATTCACCGAGTTACAGCAATTTGGCGCAGCTCTACAAACGCAGAGGCCTCTTTCAAAACGCGGAACAATTGTTGTTGCACGCCATTGCACTCAACCATGACGCCGACATTGCATTGCGTTCGTTGCATCAGCTATTGGTATCCCAAGGTCGCGAATCAGAGGCTTCGAAGTACGCGGAGATTCTGCGGGCAAGACAGGACAAGGATCCCTATTACTGGCTCGGTGTCGGACTCGATCACCTACAGAGAGGGAATTATCAAGAAGCCGTCGACGCTCTCGAGCACGCGCAAGCCCTGACCACGGGATTCCAGGAGGTGCACCGCTATTTGGCCATAGCCTATTGGCGGGCCGGCAAGCAGCCTCAAGCGAAGAATCAACTCTCAGTATTGGCATCATTGATGGTTGACGATCCGAGGCTCGCCGCATTGAGTAAAAAAATCACTAAAACCCCTTCTGAATTGCGGATTGCCCCGCCAGCCGAATCACCATCCACTGGAAGAAGATTCTGACGCAGCCCGGAGCGTGCTAGCATGCGCGCCGAGGAGGCGGGATGAGTCAGATCGCCAGGCCGGCGGCCGATGAGCCTGCAATCGACGCCGAGGCGCTGAAGAAGGCCGAGGAGTACATCGAGGCCGAGGAGGGCGCGACCAACAAGCTGCGCGGATGGCTCGGCGTCTTCGTCACCGTCGTTGCGGTGGTGATGTCGGTGTTCCACCTCTATAGCGCGTACGCGATCGTGCCGACGCAGGTGCTGCGCCCGGTGCACGTCGGCTTCGTGCTGTTCCTCAGCTACCTGCTGTTTCCGGTCGCGAAGCGCTACCGCCACCGCATCATGTGGTGGGACTGGGCGGCCGCGTTCGCCTCCGTAGCGGTGATCGCCTACATTCTCCAGGGCGGCGACGAGATCTGGGACCGCAACACTTCACCGGACAACTGGGACATCGTCTTCGGCATCGCGTTGATCCTCCTGATCCTCGAAGGCATGCGCCGCGCCTCCGGCTGGGTCATGCCCGCGGTAGTAATGGCCTTCGTGCTCTATGCGATGTTCGGTGAGCAGCTCCCCGGCTCCTGGGCGCATCGCAGCTACGAAGTCGGCCGGCTCGTGGGACATCTGTATATGACGCTCGAGGGCATCTTCGGCGTCGCCGTGGACGTCTCTTCCTCGCTCATCATTCTGTTCACGATCTACGGGGCGTTTCTGCAGTTTTCCGGTGCGGGCAAGTTCTTCATCGATTTCTCGTTCTCCGCCATGGGCGGCAAGTCGACCAGCGCCGGCCGCACCGTGGTGCTCGCCTCGTTCCTCCTCGGCGGGCCCTCTGGGAGCGGCGTGGCGACCACCGTGACGCTCGGCTCCGTCGCCTACCCGATGCTCGTCAAGGCGGGTTACGGGAAGAACGCGGCGGGCGGGCTGCTCGCCGCGGGAGGCTTGGGCGCGATCATCTCGCCGCCGGTGCTCGGCGCGGCGGCCTTTCTCATTGCGGAGTTTCTGAAGATCTCGTATCTCGACGTGCTCTTGATGGCGACGATCCCGACCTTGCTCTACTACTTCGCGCTCTTCCTCATGGTCGAGATCGACGCGCGCAAGTTTGGCATGAGCACGGTGAAGTACGTGCAGGTCGAATCGCTGTGGAGCTTGACGAAAAATTACTGGTTCCACTTCCTGTCGCTGGTGTCGATCGTCGTCTTCATGCTCATGGGATATTCACCGGTGCTGTCGGTGTTCTGGGCCACGGTGTTCTCTTTTGCAACGAGCTTTTTGCATCGCGACTGCGCCTTGTTCTCCTACGACCTGTTCCGCGGACGCGAGCCACTGGTAAAGGGAATCTTCGGGTCGAAATTCTTCAAGGCGCTCGAGGCGGGCTCGACCGGGGTGCTCAACGTCGCGACCACCTGCGCCGGCGCCGGCATCATCGTCGGCGTGGTGACGCTCACGGGTCTGGGCCTCAAATTCAGCTCGATCATCATCGAATACGCTGGAGGCTCGCTGCTGCTGACGGCGATCTACACTTCACTCATCGTCTGGATCGTGGGCCTTGCCGTGCCGGTGACCGCCTCCTACATCATCTGCGCGGTGATCGCGGCGCCGGCGATGATCAAGCTGGGGGTCCCGGATTTTGCGGCGCATATGTTCATCTTCTATTACGCGGTGCTCTCCGAGGTCTCGCCGCCGACTGCGCTCTCGCCCTTCGCCGCGGCGGCGATCACGGGCGGCGATCCGTACAAGACCACGCTGCAGTCCTGGAAGTACACCCTCCCCGCGTTCCTCGTGCCCTTCATGTTCGTGCTCGACCCTTCCGGTGTCGGGCTGCTGCTCACAGGTTCGATCAAGACCCTCGGAAACGCGGACTGGGGCTCGATCGCGGTCGTCACCGTCACCGCCGCGCTGGGCATCGCCGCGCTCGCGGGCGGCGTACAAGGTTGGCTGTTCAAGCGCACGACCTGGATCGAACGGGTGATGTTGATCGTCGCAGGGCTGGCGCTGGTGTACCCGACCACGACGGCTGATATCGTCGGCTTGACTCTGTTCGCGATAGTCGTCGCGATCCAGCTCCTGCGCATTCGCGCCGCGCGCCAGCCCGCCTGACCTTCATGAATCGCGCGCGCACCGCAGGCGCAGACTACCAGGCGAAACTACCGGCGCCTTTCGGGATGCTGGGGATCCGCACCACCGAAGGACGCCTCTCGGAAATCGTGTTCCTGAAGCCGGACGGTGCCGCGCTCGCGCCGCGGGACGGCGTTTCCGAACGCACTTGCCGGCAGCTCGAAGACTATTTCGAAGATCCCGAATTCCGTTTCGACGTCCCGCTGACAGCGCAAGGCACGCCGTTTCAGCGCCGCGTGTGGGCGAAGATCGCCGCGATCGGCGCGGGCCGTACCCGCAGCTACGGTGAGCTAGCGCGCGAGCTGCGTTCCGCGCCGCGCGCGGTGGGCCAGGCTTGCGGCGCCAACCCGGTGCCGCTCGTGGTCCCCTGTCACCGCGTGCTCGCAGCGCGCGGAATCGGCGGGTTTGCCCACCACGAGGGGAGATTCCATCTCGCGATCAAGCGCTGGCTGCTCGCACACGAGGGCGCCGCTCGCTCCGGACGATGAACGCGGACAACGCCGCGCTCCTCGACGAATTCTGCGATGCCGTCTGGCTCGAGGACGGCCTTGCGAAAAACACGCTCGAATCCTACCGCCGCGATCTGAGCTTGTTCGCCGACTGGCACGAGCGGCAGGGGCGGGCCTCGCTCCTGGGTGGGACTGAAGCCGATCTCTCCGAGTATTTCGCCTGGCGTTATTCGCGGCGCTCCCCCGGGAAGAAGCACGGAATGCGCTCGAGCACCCAGGCGCGGCTGCACTCGAGCTTGAAGCGCTTCTACAAGTTCCTCGCGCGCGCACGGCGCATCGAGATCGATCCGACGCTCAAGCTCGATCCGCCGAAGAAATCGCCGCGCTTTCCCAAGACGCTCTCGGAGGCCGACGTCGAGACGCTCCTCGTGCAGCCGGATCCGCAGACGCCGCTCGGGCTTCGCGACCGGGCGATGCTGGAGGTGCTCTACGCGAGCGGGCTGCGCGTTTCGGAGCTCGTTCGCCTGAAGCTCGTCGAAGTGAGCTTCGACATGGGCGTGGTGCGCGTTTTCGGCAAGGGCTCTAAGGAGCGTCTCGTGCCTCTGGGTGAGGAGGCGCTCGCCTGGCTTGCGCGCTATTTGAAGGAAGGCCGGCCCGCGCTTTTGAGGAAACGGGCCAGCGACTACGTGTTCGTCACCGGCCGCGGCACCCCCATGACGCGGCAGGCGTTCTGGCACCTGATCAAGAAGCGCGCCAGGGCAGCCCTCCCGGGCAAATCGCTCTCTCCCCATACGCTGCGCCACGCCTTCGCCACGCATCTGCTCAACCACGGCGCCGATCTGCGCGTCGTCCAGCTCCTGCTCGGCCACGCCGATATCTCGACCACGCAGATTTACACCCACGTCGCGCGCGAGCGGCTGAAGGCATTGCACCAGAAGCATCACCCGCGGGGGTGAACCGAGAAGCTACGACCGGCTTCGCTCGATCGTCACGCCCACGCGCTGCACTTCACGCAACACGCCGAGCTTGGCGATGCTGACCTTGACGCGCGGCGACTTGAAGTCCTGGAGCAGGAGGTCGGCGATTCGCTCGGCGAGGTTCTCGACGAGACCGAAGCGCTCTTTCGCGAGGAGGGCGCGGACGTGTTCCACTACGACGCCGTAGTCGATGGTGTCCGCGACCTTTCGCGTCTTGAAAACTGCGTCCCCCGGAAGAGCGATCTCGAGGTCGATCTCGATCGTCTGCGGCGCGATCTTTTCGTGGCGATAGAGCCCGATCCACGCCTGAAGGCGCAGCTGGCGAACGAAAATGGTGTCCAAGGCGTGGCGGCGTTAAACTTTGCCCCTCGATTCTAGAGCAAGGCCATGGCTACCGCAGCCTTCGTCCTGATCGCCTATCTGATCGGATCGCTGTCCTTCGCGGTCATCGTGAGCCGCGCATTCGGGCTTCCCGATCCGCGCTCGTACGGTTCGCGCAATCCCGGCGCGACCAACGTGCTGCGCATGGGCAAGAAGCTCGCTGCGCTTCTCACGCTCATCGGCGACGGCGGAAAGGGCTGGCTCGCCTTGTTCCTCGCATTGCGTTACGCCGCCGAATACGGCGTGGACGCGATGGGTGTCGCTGCCTGCGCGGTCGCGGTGTTCCTGGGCCATATCTTTCCGGTGTTCTTCGGCTTCAAGGGCGGCAAGGGCGTGTCCACCGCGGGCGGGATCCTGCTCGCTGTCAATCCTTGGCTGGGTGCGGCGACGATTGCGACCTGGATTGTCATCGCACTCTTCTTCCGGTATTCGTCGCTTGCGGCCATCGTCTCCGCCGTATTTGCGCCTCTCTACTATTTTTTCCTATTCGGCGCGAAAGAAGTCCTGCCCGCGCTGATCATCATGTCGGCGCTGCTGCTCTGGCGCCACAAGGCGAACATTCTCAAGCTGGTCGCCGGGACGGAACGCCGCATTGGCGAAAAACGAGACTCGGCGAGCATCTGAGGACTGATCAGGCGGGCGTGACCTCTGCTAGGTCCCAGCGCGGCCTGACTGTGAATGCGAGGGGAAGCGCCCGGGCGGCCTTGGCGGATTTCAATCGTAAGCATCCCGCCAGGGCGATCATCGCGCCGTTGTCGGTGCAGAATTCCATCGCCGGGTAGAACACGCTGAATTTGCCGCGCGATGCGGCGGCATCGAGCAGGGAGCGCAGGCGAATATTGGCGCCGACGCCCCCCGCCACGACCAAACGATCCAGTGCCGTTCTGCGCACCGCCGCGAGCGATTTCGCCACGAGGACGTCGGCCACTGCCTCCTGGAACGCGGCCGCCACATCGGCGCGCGTCTGCTCGTCGAACGCGCGCGTGCGCGTGAGCGTTACAACCGCCGTCTTGAGCCCGCTGAAGCTGAAATCGAGATTGCCGTTTTTCTCCAGCTGCTCGAGCATGGGCCGCGGGAGCGCGAAGCGATCGGGCGTGCCCGCTTGCGCGAGCTTGGCGAGCGCAGGTCCCCCCGGGTACCCGAGACCGAGCAGTTTCGCTGTCTTGTCGAAAGCTTCCCCCGCGGCGTCGTCAAGGGTTTCCCCGAGCATCTGGTATTCGCCGACACCGGAGACGCGCATGAGTTGGGTGTGACCTCCCGAAACCAGCAGTGCGACAAACGGGAAAGACGGTGCTTTTTTTTCCAGCAGAGGCGAAAGCAAATGCCCCTCGAGATGATGCACGCCGATCACCCGGACTCCGAGGCCGAACGCGAGGCTGTTCGCGACGGCGGCGCCCACGAGCAACGCTCCTGCGAGGCCGGGGCCTTGGGTGTAAGCGATCGCGTCCAGGTCCGACTCTTTGGCGCTGGCTTCGTGCAGGACTTCGCGGATGAGAGGGAGCAGACGCCGAATGTGGTCCCGAGACGCGAGCTCCGGCACGACGCCCCCGTATGCGTCGTGCAGCGCCACCTGCGAATGCAGGGCGTGAGCGAGCAAGCCGCGACCGCTGTCGTAGATGGCCACCCCGGTTTCGTCGCAGGAGGTCTCGATACCCAAGACAAGCATGATTTTTCTGCCCTTTCCTCGATTTCCGTCAGTCTGTTGTCAGGCGCATTTGACTAAAATTCCGCCCCTCATGGGCAAGCTCCCCCATCAATTGGCGGGCAAGATGCTTCTCGGCTTCGTGTTCGCGGTACAAACGCCGGCCTCCTCGGGCCAATCGGACGATCTCGGCGCGCTCACGCTCGTCCAGGCCGAGCAGTTGCTGCGCTCTCGCAACCGCGAGCTGCAGGCGGCGCGCCGCGTGCTCGAGGCGGCGCAAGCAAACACGCTCTCCGCCGGGGCGAGACCGAACCCCACTTTGAGCCTGGGGGTCAGCGCGATCAATCCTTCCGCCGGCGTGGGCAGCGGTCCATGGCGCGACAGGACCATGGATAGCTCGATCCGCATTGATCAAGTCATCGAGCGCGGCGATCGGCGGGAGTTGCGCGTCGCCAACGCGAGAAGCCTCGAGACGGCGAGCGCGGAGGATTTTTCCGATACGTTCCGGCAGCAGCGCCTCGCCCTCAGAGCCGCATATTACGACTTGCTGCTAGCGCAGGACAAGGTCGACATCGCGCGCGATACGACCTTGCTGTTCGAAGGCTCGCTGAGAGCGGCGGAGCTGCGCCTGAAAGCCGGTGATATCGCCAGGGCGGACGTCGCGCGGCTGCGTGTCGACGCGCTGCGCGCGCAGAATGACGCGCGCGCGGCGGAGGCCGACCGCCGCCGCGCCCAGCTCGCACTCGCCTACCTGATCGGCGCGGAAGCGAAGGCGTCTGACATTCGCGCCGCGGATCCGTGGCCGTCTCCGGCGGTCCTCGAGGCGACCGGCGTCGTCGACGAACTGATCGAACGGCGCCCGGACGTGCGCGCCGCGAAAAACCGCGTGGAGGGGGCGCAGAAGGCGCGGGATCTCGCTCGAAGTCTGCGCACACGTGACTTGACCGTCGGCGCGCAATTCGACCACTACCCCATCGGCACCGGTGCCAATACCAATACGTTCGGCAGCGGCAACAGCTACGGCGTTTTCGTGAGCATTCCGCTCTTCGCCCGCTACTACTACGAAGGCGAGATCCAACGCTCGGAGGTGGATTACAATGCCACGCTCGAGGCCCTGGACAAGGTGCGGGCGCAGGCGCGCTCCGAGCTCAGCCGCACGCTATCCGATTTGCAGGCGGCGGCAGAGCGCCTGCGGCGTTACGACGAGTCGCTCCTGGTAGAAGCAAAGAAGGCGGTCGACTCCGTCGAGTTCGCCTACAAAAACGGCGCAATTGGAGTGATGGACCTGCTCGACGCCCGCCGGACTCTGCGCACGATCCAGATCGACTCCGCAACGGCGCGAAACGACTACTCCAAGGCGCTCGCCGCATGGGAAGCCGGAACACGGCGATTCGGGAGTGAGGAGCAATGAACGCGTTCGAGCTTCGGGAGGGGCCGCGGCACAGGGTCGCAGAACGAATCGCCCGAGCGGCGGTTTTCGCGCTCGCCCTCGCTCTGGCGGCGCTGAGTTCGGCGTGCGGCAACGGAGACGCCAAGTCCGACGTTGCGCGGCCGAGGTTGGAGAACGGCCGGGTCGTGTTTCCGAAGGACAGTGCGCAGCTCGGCTCCTTTGCGACCGAGCCGGTGAGAGAGAGCGCGCCGCAGCAGCTGCGTCTGTCGGGGCGCCTGGTGTGGGACGAAAACCGCACGGTACGGCTGTTTCCCCCTTTCGCAGGGCGTGTGACGCACATCCTGGTGAAAGCCGGAGACCGCGTAAAGCCGGGCCAGACGCTGGCGGTGCTGGCCTCTCCCGACTTCGGCCAGGCGCAAGCCGATGCGCGCCGCGCGAAATCCGATTTCGCCCTGGCTGAAAAGAATCTCAACCGGGTGCGGGAGCTGTACGCCGCCGGAGTTTCCTCGCGCAAAGAGATGATCACCGCGGAAGCCGACTACGCTCGCGCCGAAGCGGAGCTCGCGCGTGCCTCCGGCAAGATCAGGCTCTACGGCGGCGGCAGCGAATCAGTCGACCAGAACCTCGCCCTCGCGAGTCCGATCGACGGTATCGTGGTGGAGCGCAACATCAATCCGGCACAGGAGCTGCGGCCCGATCTGCAGCTCGCCAACTCCCCGGCGACGTTCGTCATCACCGACCCGTCCCACCTGTGGGTGCAGCTCGATGCGACCGAGAGCCAGCTTGCGAGTTTGAAGCGTGGACAGACGGTGCGGTTGCGCTCTTCCGCCTGGCCGGAGGAGAGCTTCGAGGCCACCGTGGAGGCGATTTCCGATTTCATCGATCCTGCCTCCCGCACGGTCAAGGTGCGCGGCTCGGTCATCAACCGCGACAGAAAGCTCAAAGGCGAAATGTTCGTCACCGCCGAGCTCCAAGATGTGGTGCGGACCGGCCTGCAGGTGTCTGAAAGGGCGCTGGTACTTTCCGGAGGCAGGTATTACGTGTTCGTCCAGGAGTCCCCGGGACGATTTGCGTGGAACGAGGTGGAGGTCGAAGGAGTCCGCGACGGAGTGGCCGGTGTCGTTTCCGGCGTGGACCTCGGTCAGAAAGTGGTCGTGGAGGGAACTCTCCTCCTGCATCGCCTGTATCGGCAGCTCGCAGGCGGCGCGCCCGCCTGAAGCGGCGCATCCAGACCCGGCCCCATGATCGAACGCGTCGTTTCATTCGCGCTCAACAAGCCGCTGTTCGTCGTCCTCGGCCTGATCCTTTTCGTGGCCGGCGGCTTCGCGGCCTTCAGGTCCTTGCCGATCGAAGCGTTTCCCGACGTGACGGACACTCAGGTCAACGTCATCACGCTCTACCCGGGTCGCGCGGCGGAGGAAGTCGAGAAGCAGGTCACGGTTCCGCTCGAGGTGGTGCTCTCCGGCCTGCCCAACGCCGTGCGCCTGTTCTCGCACACGCAGTTCGGGCTGTCTTTCATCATCATCACTTTCGATGACCGCGCCAACGCGTACTTCGCGCGCCAGCAGGTGGTGGAGCGGCTGCGCGAAGTGGATCTTCCCGACGGCGCGCAACCGGCGCTCGCGCCCCTGTCGACGCCGATCGGCGAAATCTACCGCTATCGACTCAAGTCCGACACGCTGAATGCAAGAGATCTGCGCTCGATCGAGGACTGGGTGGTCGAGCGACAGCTGCGCCTCATCCCGGGTGTGGCCGACATCGTCAGTTTCGGCGGCCTCATCAAGCAATACGAGGTCAATCCCGACCTCGGGAAGCTGCGCGATTACAAGGTGACGTTGCAACAGTTGTTTTCGGCGCTGCAGCGCGGCAACGCCAACGTAGGCGGAGGCTACCTCGAACAGGGCCGGCAGCAATATCTCATCCGCGGCATCGGGCTGCTGCGCTCCTCCGACGAGATCGGCAACATCGTCGTCGCCGAGAGGGGCGGCGTGCCGATCCTCGTGAAGTATATGGCGAATGTGAGCGTCGGCTCCATCCCCCGTCAGGGGATCGTGGGACAGGACGATGAGGACGACGTTGTCACCGGCATCGTGCTGATGCGAAAGGGCGAAAACCCTTCGCAAGTGCTCAAGGCGGTGAAGGACAAGGTCGAGTCGCTGAATGCAATGGGGCTGCCGCGCGGGGTGATGATCGCGCCCTTCTACGACCGCACCTGGCTGATCGACAGGACGCTGAGAACGGTGTTCACCAACCTCGTCGAAGGCGCGGCGCTGGTGACGCTGGTGCTGCTGCTTTTCCTGGGCAACCTGCGGGCGGCGTTCATCGTTGCGCTGGTGATTCCGCTGTCCCTGCTTGCCACTTTCCTCGGTCTTACCTGGGTGGGGATTCCCGCGAACTTGCTGTCCCTGGGCGCGATGGATTTCGGCATCATCGTCGACGGCGCCGTGATCGTGGTGGAAAACGTTTTCCGCAAGCTCTCCGAAGAGACACAAGACCGCACGCCGCGGATTCAAAGGATCCTCGGGGCGGCGGTCGAGGTGGGGCGGCCGACGCTTTTCTCGATGCTCATCATCATCGCGGCGCATATTCCGATCTTCACCCTGCAGCGCCACGAGGGGCGAATCTTCGCGCCCATGGCCTGGTCGGTGACCTCCGCCCTGGTCGGTTCGTTGATCCTGTCGCTGACGCTGGTGCCGTTGCTCTGCGTATGGATGCTGCGCAAGAACCTCCCCGAAGGGGAAAACGCGCTCGTACGCGCCTGCAAGCGCGTTTACGAGCCGGTGCTCGCCTGGGCCATTTGGAACAAGAAAAAAGTCCTGGGCATCGCCCTCATTGCGCTTGGCGCGAGCCTTGCGGTCGTGCCCAAGCTCGGCACCGAGTTCCTTCCCGAGCTGAACGAGGGCTCGATCTGGATCAACGTCAACCTGCCCACCTCGGTGTCGGTGACCGAAACGCAGCGCATGGCCGGCCGATTCCGCTCGGCACTGGCGTCCGTTCCGGAGGTCGAGAGCGTCATCTCCAAATGCGGGAGACCCGAGGACGGAACCGATCCCAAACCGATCAACATGTGCGAGATTCTGGTGACCTTGAAACCCGAGTCCCAATGGCGCAGCGATGCGTCCAAGCGCCAGCTGATCGACGAGATGGACAAGTCGATGTCGCGCTTTCCCGGGATCGAGCCGAGCTTCTCGCAGCCGATCCGCGACAACGTACTCGAATCGATCTCGCAGATCGACGGGCAGATCGTGATCAAGGTATTCGGCGAAGATCTCGACGTGCTTCGCAACCAGGCGGAGCAGGTGCTGAGCGCAGTGAAGGACGTGCGCGGCGTGAAGCGCGCCTTCGTCGACCGCTTGGGCGAGCTGCCTCAGCTCCTCATCCGCGTGGACCGGGACGCGGCTGCGCGCTACGGGTTGAACGTCGCCGATATCCAGGATGTGATCGAAATGGTGCTCGGCGGCAAGGCGGCCACGCAGCTATGGGAGGGCGAGCGCCACTACGCCGTCTCGGTCCGCCTCGCCGATCCGCAGCGCACCGTCTCCAACCTGCGCTCGATCACGGTGAGCGCCCCCGGCGGCGCGTACGTGCCGATCTCGCAAGTGGCGGAGTTCAGCACCATCGGGGGCGCGATGAACATCGCGCGCGAGAACGGCGTGCGCGTGCATTCGATCGGCATTTTCATCGCCGAGCGGGACATGGGCAGCGTGGTGTCGGACATGAAGGACCGGGTCGCCGCGCAGATCAAGCTTCCGCCCGGCTACAGCATCACCTGGTCCGGGGAGTTCGAGAACCAGGAGCGCGCCATGGCGCGCCTTTCCATCATTGTTCCGGTGTCGGTACTGCTGATCTTCATCCTGCTCTTCGACGCGTTCGGCGCATTCCGCAGCGCGCTTCTGATCCTGCTCAACATCCCTTTTGCGCTGATCGGCGGCATTTTCGCGCTGCTCATCACGGGGATCCCGTTGTCG
>WNFB01004182.1_pt1 | contig 12833 bp, 8 predicted proteins | sample 5400501 | NCBI WGS metagenome assembly WNFB01 (sample SAMN13153341, study PRJNA577476) | soil metagenome | isolation source: 200 cm saprolite under Douglas fir tree site 2 hole 1 | place: USA:California | collected 2015-04-18
GGGCGTTAAACCTGGGCCGCAATTCGAAAAAATCATCCACCGAATCTTCTTCGACCAACTGGATGGAAAGATCAAGGCTCACCCCCAGCTCCTCAAGGCTATGCGGGAGTACGCCGGAATTAAGGAACCCCCTCCAAAGCCTGTCAAGCATGTCAAGCCTGCCAAATCCGCCAAACCCACCGTCACGCCCAAAGCTCCCAAAACTCCTTTGCCCGCCCCTTGGGCAAAGAGCAAAAAGCAGAAAACGAAAAAATAAGCCGGGGCTTCAAGCACGGGCCGTGGTGAAGCCGGCTCACGGCTGAAAATCGAGGCGGAGCGCCCGGCCCGCCGTCGAGGGATATCTGCTAGAATGGCTCGCGATGCCATCCGGAAATTTTGTTCACCTTCACCTCCATACGGACTACAGCCTGCTGGACGGCGCGTGTGAGATTTCGAGGCTCGTGGACCGAGCTGCGGAACTGAAAATGCCAGCCGTCGCGGTCACCGACCACGGCAATCTTTTTGCCGCCATCAAGTTCTACGACGCCGCGCTGAACCGCGGGATCAAACCCATCGTCGGCTGCGAAGCCTACGTGGCCGCCACCAATCGGTTTGACCGCTCCCCCGCCTCCGACCGTCCCTACCACCTGGTGCTGCTTTGCGAGAACGAGCGCGGCTATCGAAACCTGATCAAGCTCGCCTCGTCGGCCTATCTGGAGGGCTACTACTACAAGCCGCGGATTGACAAGGACCTGCTGGCACACCATTCGGAGGGCCTGATCGCGCTCTCGGCTTGCCTGCGCGGAGAAGTGGCCGTGGCGCTCGGCGCCGACCGTTACGACACGGCCCGCCAGGCCGCCTACGATTTGCGCGACATCTTTGGAAAAGGAAACTTTTTCCTGGAAATCCAGGACCAGGGGATTGCCGAAGAACACAAGATCAACCCCCAACTCGCCCGACTCTCGCGCGAGACCGGAATCCCGCTCGTCGCCACGAACGATTGCCATTACGTCACTCAATCGGACAGCCGCGCGCAGGAAGTCCTGATGTGCATCCAGACGGGAAAGACGTTGAGCGACTCGGCGAGGATGAAGTTTCCCACGGACCAGTTCTACTTCAAGTCTTACGAAGAGATGTTGAACGTCTTCGGCGAAATTCCCGAAGCCCTGGAACGGACGCTCGAGATTGCGGAACGGTGCCATCTCCACCTGGAAAAAAAGCAACACGTCTTCCCCCATTTCGAAGTCCCGGAAGGCGAAACGCTGGAGAGCTTTTTCGAGAGAGTTTCCCGGGAAGGATTTGCGCGGCGCAGAGAGCGGCTCGAGCGATGGAGTGCCGAAGGGCGGTTGAAGCACCCCCTGGAAGCTTACGAACAGCGTCTGGAAAGAGAAATCGAGCTGATCAACCAAATGCGTTTCGCCGGATACTTCCTGATCGTGTGGGACTTCATCCGCTTCGCGCGCGACAAGAGTATTCCGGTCGGCCCCGGCCGCGGTTCGGCGGCAGGGAGCCTGGTCTCCTACTCGCTCGGGATCACGGACATTGATCCCCTGCAGCACGATCTGCTCTTCGAAAGGTTCCTGAACCCCGAGCGGATTACTTTCCCTGATATTGACATTGATTTCTGCATGCGCCGCCGCGGCGAGGTGATCAACTACGTCACCGAAAAGTACGGGCGGGAGAACGTCAGCCAGATCATCACCTTCGGGACCATGGGGGCCAAGGCGGTCCTGCGCGATGCCGGCCGGGCGCTCGACATGCCCTTCGCCGAGGTGGACCGGATCGCCAAGCTGGTGCCGAATGTCCTGAACATCACACTCGAAAACGCGCTGGCCACGACGCCCGACCTCCGGCAGTTGACGGAGAGCGATCCGCGCGTCAGGGACTTGCTTGAAGTGGCCCAGCGGCTCGAAGGCCTGGCCCGGCATGCCTCCACACACGCCGCCGGGGTTGTGATCTCGCCCACTCCGCTCCAGGAGATCGTCCCGCTCTACAAGAGCAACAAGGACGAGGTCACGACGCAGTATGCGATGGACGACCTCGAGAAAATCGGCCTGCTCAAAATGGACTTTTTGGGCCTGACCACCCTCACCGTCATCGACGATTGCTTGCGGCTGATTGAAAACACCCGCGGCGAGAAACCCGACCTAGACAGGCTCCCGCTCGACGACCCGCAAACCTACGCGCTGCTTGGAAAGGGGCTCACGGCGGGCATCTTCCAGTTTGAGAGCCGGGGTATGACGGACATCCTTCGCCGCGCCAAGCCCAATCGGCTCGCCGACTTGACCGCTCTGAACGCTCTTTACCGCCCGGGACCCATCCAGGGGGGGATGATCGACGATTTCATTGCCCGGAAAATGGGCCGCAAGCAGGTGCCCTACGACCTGCCGCAGCTCCAGGAGATCCTCGAAGAGACTCACGGAGTCATCGTTTACCAGGAACAGGTGATGCAGATTGCCGCCAAAGTAGCGGGGTTTACGCTGGCCGAGGCGGACGTGCTTCGCCGCGCCATGGGGAAGAAGAAGCACGAGGAAATGGTGGCGATGCGCGAAAAATTTCTGGCCGGGGCTCGCAAGAACGGAGTCGCTCCACGCAAGGCCGAAAAACTCTTCGAACTGATCAAGGAGTTTGCCGGCTACGGCTTCAACAAGTCCCATTCGGCGGCCTATGCGTTGATCGCGTATCATACCGCCTACTTGAAGGCCCACTATCCCGTCGAGTTCATGGCCGCGCTGCTCACTTCGGAAATAGGGAACCAGGACAAGCTCGCCCGCTATCTTAGCGAATGCCGCGATATGGGTATCGGCATCCTCCCCCCCGATATCAACTCCAGCGACCGCTCCTTTACTCCCGCGGGAAACAACATCCGTTTCGGCCTGACGGCTATCAAAAATGTGGGGGAAGCGGCCATTGAATCCGTGGTCGAGGCGCGGCGGAAGCTGGGACGGTTTGACCGGCTGGCTCAGTTCTGCCAGCACGTGGACTTGAGGTTGCTGAACAAGCGGGTGATCGAAAGCCTGATTAAGGCCGGGGCATTCGACTCGTCGGGACTCGGCCGCTCGCAGCTCATGGCCACGCTCGACCCATCAATGGAACTCGGCCAGAGATTGCAACGCGAAGGGATGAGCGGCCAGCACGGACTGTTCCGTGCGGGAGGCGAGCCGCTGCCTGAGCCGACCGTACACGTCCCGGACATTCCGGACTGGCCGGAGGCCGAGCGTTTGGCGGGGGAGAAAGAAGTGCTCGGGTTCTACGTGACCGGTCATCCGCTTGAAAAGTATCTGCCGCACTTGGCTGCGACCGCCCGGCACGATAGCTCCTCGCTTGACGAAGTCGAGCATGAGGCGCCCGTGACGCTCGCGGGCATTTTAACCGGGCTCCGCGTCCGGCCCAGCCGCAAAGGCGATTTGTGGGCCAGCGCCACGCTCGAGGACCTCCGCGGAACGGTCGAATTGCTCGTGTTCCCTCAGGCTCTTCAACAACTCCGGGAGGTACTGAAAGCCGACGCCGCCCTGCTCGTCAAAGGCCGCGTGCGTCACGAAGAAAACAGCCGGCCCAAGGTGGTGGTCAACGATGCCAAGACGCTCGAGTCTGCAGTCAACGGCGCGCGGACGGAACTTCGCATCCGGGTGACCCTTTCGGAGTCAGCCTCCAGTCTGATCGAAGAGCTTGATAAAGTCCTGGGTGCCTCGCCTGGTGATAGTCCCGTCGTCTTCGAGCTCACCCGGCCCGGAGACTTTCTGGCCCGGTTGCGGCCGCGACGGCCTCGCGCCGTAAAAGCGGACGCCGAATTGCTCGCGCGCCTGCGCGCCCTCTGCGGAGAGGCATCGGTCCGGCTGGAGAGTAAAGTCTGACGGCCGGGATCCCGGACCAGGGCATGGCGTCAACGATTTTTGACCCCCCAAGACCGAAATCTAAGTTACAATCCACACGCCAAGCCCAAACTCAGATTTGAAAACCAGAGACCCCATGGCCCATTCAAGCGATCAAACCGCGGTAACTCAGGTGCTCGAACGCCAGATCGCGGAGCTCGAACGAGCGTCGGATTCAGAAGCGGCGCGCGAGGAGATCGAGCGCCTGCGCCACCAGCTCGACTCCCTCCGCCAACCGGGCTGGCAGGCCGTCTCGGACGCCTGGTCGCGCGTGCTGCTGGCCCGCCACCCGCAAAGGCCCTACACGCTGGATTACATCCAGATGCTGTTTACCGATTTCATGGAGCTCCACGGCGACAGGCGCTTCGCCGATGACCCGGCCCTGGTGGGCGGGCTGGCCCGCTTCGCAGGGCGCCCCGTGATGGTCATGGGCCACCAGAAAGGCCGGGACACGAAGCAGAAGCTGCAACGCAACTTCGGCATGACCCACCCGGAAGGCTACCGCAAGGCGCTACGCCTCATGAACCTCGCGGATAAATTCAGCATGCCCATCATCACGCTTGTGGATACGCCGGGCGCATACCCGGGCATCGGGGCCGAAGAGCGCGGGCAAGCCGAAGCGATCGCGTATAACCTCAAAGAAATCCCCAGACTGCGAGTCCCAATCCTCGTCGTGATCCACGGCGAAGGCGGGAGTGGGGGAGCGCTGGCCATCGCCGTGGGCGACAAAGTCTTGATGCTGGAAAACGCCGTCTATTCGGTCATCTCGCCCGAGAGCTGCTCCTCCATCCTCTGGCGCGACTGGGACCACAAGCAGGAGGCTGCGCGAATCCTCAAGCTGACGGCGGAAGACCTCCACAGCATGGAAATTGTGGACCAGGTTGTACCGGAGCCCCCCGGCGGAGCGCACGCCGACCCCGCGCAGGCCGCCGGGTTCTTGCGGTCCGCGCTCAGCTCAAGCCTGCAGGAGCTCGAGACCTTCTCGACAGAAGAACTCCTTCGCCGGCGCCATGCCCGCCTGCGCCAGCTTGCCAGTTTCGTCACCGAAGAGTGACGCTCAAAGCGCGGCGATTCATCTCCCCGTCCTCAAGTGCAGCCGCTTCAAAGTGGGCGGCGGAAGTTATCTTTCCTCGCAGGGCCCGCGCGTCGTTCTGGAAATCGGGAAGTGCACCAGGTTTGATTGGCTTGAAATCCAATGGCCGGTGCCCGGCGGGGCCGTCGAGCGCTTTACGGACCTGCCGATTGACCGCTACATCACCATCGTCGAAGGGCAGGGGATCAGCAAGTAGCCGCGCTCCTGTTTCCTGACCGGCTGATCAAGGGCCCACCCGGACGTTTGCCGGGGCTTCTTCGCGTATAATGCCCTTTATTGCGTCCGGCGGACCGAGGGGAGAGAGCCTCGCCGAGGCGCCAACTGCACGCGGTGGGCCGATGAAGGGGTCAATGTATCGTCGGCTCAACCCCGAGCTGTGGGGATGGTCCCTTGGTGACGAACCCGCTCTTCCGGGAATACGAACGTCTGATTGAGATCACCGTGCAAGGGAAGAAGTTTCAGGTCCCGGAGAAAAACACTCTCCTTCGGGCTTTCCAATACATAAGCCCCGACACGATTCCCTATGGCCGGTTTTGTTGGAACCAGGAATGCCAGCTCTGCCGGGTCGGATATCGGATGAACGGCGAGCCGGACGTGACTCCTCGCAGCGTCCTGGCCTGTAAGGTGCTGGTTGCGGAAGGAATGGAGATCGTCGAACTGGCCGACGAGCTGAGATGGACGTTGAGTTCTGTCCTGAAGGCGCCCGAGCCAAGGCCGCCCCTCGACTAGTCCCTCGCTCGAAGGTATCCGGTAAATCTTGCTAACAAGTTGATATTTATAGAGTTACCAATCGATGCCGGACCTTTCCCGTTGAGCCTGAGAATTTCGCCATTCGATGCAATAGGGTTTACTAAGGTTGATCCCGGGGAAATAATCCTGCGCCGAGGCAGGGGTGGGTGCTTCGCCTATTCCGTTGCTCCCACGAAAGCCGAGGGACTGAACAGGTTTCGAGCCTTGAGCCTGTCCCGAGACACCAGCTTGCACAGCGCGACTGCAGGACGCGGCCCACGTCTGAGTTGAGCCTGCCTGCCCAGCGCCGCCTACAGCCAAGAATGAGGTGAAATAATGAGCACTGCGCCTTTTCATGAAACCCCGAACACCAATGCGGGACTCGTGCAGATCGGCACGAAAGAGGACTTGATTCGACAGCGCCTGGAAGAAGAACGGAGCCGGCTCGAAGGCGAAGCCGGGATCGAGAGGAAGTCCACTCATCACTTTCACCGGCCGATCGAGAATCCCTTCACCAAGTCCCAGCGCGAAAAGACCACGCTATTATTCGGCGGCCTCACCTGGAAGCACGAGAAGCTGATCCACGGGGCGCTCGAAGGCCTGGGGTACAAGTGCGAGGCTTTGCCGATTCCCAACAAGAAGGCCTTCCAATTGGGCAAGGAGTACGGAAACAACGGCCAGTGCAACCCGACTTACTTCACGGTGGGGAACCTCGTCGAGTACTTGCAAAACCTGGAGGCGAAGGGGTTGACCAAGCAGGAGATCATGGACCGCTATGTGTTCTTCACGGCGGGTGCCTGCGGGCCCTGCCGGTTCGGAATGTACGAGGCGGAATACCGGCTGGCCTTGCGCAATTCCGGATTCGAGAGTTTCCGCGTCCTGCTCTTCCAACAGAGCGGCGGTCTGAACCAGGCCGAAGCCGAAGCCGGCCTTGCGCTGAACCTCGATTTCTTCCTGAACATCCTGAACGCCATGAACATCGGCGACATCATCAACGACGTGGCGTATCAGATACGGCCTTTCGAAATCAATCCCGGCCAGACCGACCAGGTGCTCGACGAGTGCATGGACCTCCTGCATGAGGTCATGCGGCGCAAACACCCCTGGACTCTCGAGGGCAAATGGGGATCGTGGCTGAACAAGACCAAGCTCGCCGGCACCGCCACGTTCGTCGGGAAGTTCCTGGACCAGCTCTACGGCGATGAATACACGGCTGCGCTCAACGAAGTGCGCGATCGGTTTGACGCCATCCCCGTCGACCGAACCCGCGTCAAGCCCATCGTCAAGATCACGGGCGAGTTCTGGGCGCAGACCACCGAAGGCGACGGGAACTTCAACATGTTCCGGTTCCTTGAAAAAGAAGGCGCGCAGGCCCTGGTCGAGCCGATTGGGACCTGGATCATGTATATGATCCACCAGGCCAAACAGAAGATTAAGGACGAGCGCGGGATCGACCTGGTCGAGACCGGTGTGGCCAAGTGGAATCTGCCCAAAGTCCTTAAAAGCCACATGAGCGTGCAGCAGAAAGTGGCAACGCTCTCGTTTGCCGAGACAGTCTTCAAGCACGAATACCACAAACTGATTGATGCGCTCGGCGGCATGGCGCATCACCTCACCGACCAGTACGAGCTCCAGAGGCTCGGCCATCCCTTCTACAACTCGCGTGCGGGCGGCGGCGAAGGGCACCTGGAAGTCGCGAAGAACATCTACTACTCGAACAAGGACCTTTGCCACATGGTACTCAGCTTGAAGCCCTTCGGCTGCATGCCTTCGACGCAGTCGGACGGCGCGCAATCGGCCGTGGTTTCCCAGTACAAGGACATGATCTTCCTGCCCGTCGAGACCTCGGGCGAAGGCGACGGCAACGCTCACAGCCGCGTCCAGATGGCCCTGGGCGAGGCCAAGGTCCGGGCGAAAAACGAAATCAAAGCGGTGCTGGAGCAGACCGGCACGACGCTTGAGGAAGTCCGCGCCTTCGTCGAAGACCATCCCGAAATGCAGCGCCCCATGTACAAATTTGGCCATCGTCAAGGCGTCGTGGGGACGGCGGCGAACTTTGTCCTGCACGCCGCCGAGCGCATGAAGGTCGAGCGGCGCGCGACGGTCACCGTCAACTAAGCCGCGATAGGGGAGCTGAGCGGGCCGAGCGGCGCTCGATAGCCTCGCCGGCTGTGGAGCCTCTAAAGGGCCAGGAAGAGACGCTGGATTTGGCAGAGAGAGGGATCATGGAGATACCCAGCCCCAAGAATCTGATGGTCGGCCTCGACGTCGGCTCGACCACCGTGAAGTCCGTGGTGATGGACGTGGCCACGCAGAATATCCTGTGGAGCGACTACCAACGCCACGACACCAAACAGCCCGAGAAATGTCTCGAATTCCTGAAGCGGATGGAAGCGGATACGGGGATCAAAGCCGACGAAACGCGCATCTTCATCACGGGCAGTGGTGGCAGCGGCATCGCTCCCCACGTCGGGGCCAAGTTCGTCCAGGAAGTCAACGCAGTCTCGCTCGCGGTCGAACACCTTTATCCCCAATGCGGGTCCGTCGTTGAACTGGGAGGGCAGGACGCCAAGATCATCATCTTCAAGGAAGACCCCGAGACAGGCCGCAAGAAGAAAATTCCCTCGATGAACGACAAGTGTGCCGGAGGCACGGGTGCCGTCATCGACAAAATCAACGCGAAACTCCGCATCCCGGCCGAGGACCTGTGCAAGATGGGCTACTTCGGGGAAAAACTGCACCCCGTGGCGGGCAAGTGCGGGGTCTTCGCGGAGACGGACATCAACGGCTTGCAGAAGAGCGGCGTCCCTCCGAATGAACTCATGGCCTCGCTTTTCGAGGCGATCGTGCAGCAGAACCTGTCGGTGCTGACGCGGGGCAATACGTTAAGGCCTGTGGTCCTGCTTCTCGGCGGTCCCAACACTTACATCGCCGGCATGCGCGACTGCTGGAAGAGCAACATCCCTAAAGTTTGGGAGGAACGCAATTTCCCGCTGCCGGAAGGAAAAGACCCGAAAGACCTTGTCCAGGTCCCCGAAAACGCCCAGTATTTCGCCGCGATCGGATGCGTCCGTTACGGCATGGACGAGGACCCGGAGGTGGGCATTTACAAAGGCAGTGAGAAGCTCGACTGGTACATCAACGTCGGGCGCCTGGAGGAGAAAAAGAAACGCGGCGGCGGGACGGCGCTTTACAAGACGGAAGACGAGCTGGCCGAGTTCAAGGAGCGCTTCAGGCCGAAGAAATTCGTGGCGCGTCAGTTCCAGCCCGGCGAGCACGTCAAGGCCTACATGGGCATCGACGGCGGGTCCACTTCCACCAAGGCGGTCTTGCTCAGCGAGCAAGGCGAAGTCACGGTGAAGTGCTACCAGCTCTCCAAGGGTAATCCCCTTGAAGACACCAAGGAGATGTTCGCCAACCTGAAAAAACAAGTCGAAGACCAGGGGGCGACCCTGGAACTGCTGGGGGTGGGGAGCACGGGGTACGCCAAGGACATCCTCAAGGACGTGCTCAATGCGGACGTCGCCCTCGTCGAGACCGTGGCGCACACCGAGGCCGCGCTCCACTTCTACCCGGACGCCGACGTCATCTGCGACGTGGGCGGGCAGGATATCAAGTTGATCATCCTGCAGGACGGCCGCGTGAAGGACTTCAAGCTGAACACGCAGTGCTCAGCGGGAAACGGTTATTTCCTCCAGTCCACCTGCGTCGGCTTTGGCTACGACGTCAAGGAGTATGCTGACCTCGCCTTCGGCGCCAAGGCCATGCCCATGTTCGGATACGGCTGCGCGGTCTTCATGCAGTCCGACATCGTGGACTTCCAGCGGCAGGGCTGGAAGCCGGAAGAGATCATGGCCGGGCTCGCCAACGTCCTGCCCAAGAACATTTGGTTGTATGTCTCGCAGATTCCGAATCTCGCTTCGCTCGGGAAGACGTTCATCTTGCAAGGCGGCACGCAGCATAACCTCGCGGCAGTCAAGGCCCAGGTGGACTTTATCGAGTCGCGATTCAAGGACAAGGGAGCCAAGCCGGACGTGATTGTCCACGAGCACTGCGGCGAGTCCGGGGCCATCGGCGCGGCCATCGAGGTCCGCCGCCTCCACAACCTCGGCATGCAGACGAAGTTCATCGGGTTCGACGCGGTCGAAAACATCAACTACGTCACCCACCGCAGCGAGGACACCCGCTGCTACTTCTGCAAGAACAAGTGCATGCGGACCTTCATCGACGTCCAGATTGCGTCGGCCGATGAGTCGTGGAAGAAATCGAAGGTCCCCATTTCCAAGGGCGTGAAGCGCCTGATCGTGGGCAACAGTTGCGAGAAGGGTCTGGTCGAGGACGTCAACGACATGCGCGAGATCAAGAAGGGCCTCGACGCCTTGAAGAAGGATAACCCCAACATGGCCGAGGTCGGAGCGAAGGCGGCCTTCAAGTCCTATGCGCCGCCGCTCGTCGCCGACCCGCTCCCGAAATACGCCTTCACCGCCCGGCAGAAGAACCGAGTCGAATTGATGAAGAGGCGCAAAGACCTGCGGATCGGTGTCCCGCGCATCCTGAATATGTACTCGGTGACGCCGATCTTCAGCGCCTATTTTGAGTCCCTGGGCATCCAGCCGGAGAACATCATCTACTCCGATTACACCAGCGAGACGCTCTACAAAGACGGCGCCAAGCGCGGCTCGATCGACCCTTGCTTCCCCTCGAAGGTGGGCATCCCGCACGCCCACAATCTGCTCTACGTCCACCACAAGAAGAAGCCGCTCGATATCATCTTCTGCCCCATGATTGATGACCTCCCGAGCGACTTGAAGTTCGTCCAGGACCACCGCTCTTGCCCCACCGTGGCGACCACGCCCGAATCCGTGAAAGCCGCGTTCACGAAGGAAGGGGACATCTTCAAACAGAACAACATCCTCTTCCTCGATACCTTCGTGAACCCGGGCAAGCCTTCGCTTCTGGCCAGGCAGCTCTATGACCAGTTCGTGGACGTTCTCGGGCTCTCCCGGGAAGAAAATCTGCGGGCCGTCGAGGAAGGCTATAAAGCGCAGGATCAGTTCCAGAACGGGACGCTCCGAGCCCAGGGCCGGGAAATCCTTAAACGGCTTGAGGCCGAAGAACGCATCGGAATCGTCGTGCTTGGCCGGCCGTACCACAACGACCCGGGCGTCAACCACGAAATCCTGGAAGAGTTCCAGAAGATCGGCTACCCGGTCCTCACGCTCCAGTCCCTGCCGATCGACGACGACGTCCTCTCCCCGCTGTTCGCGGAGGACATCAAGAACGGCCTCATCGAGCACCCGATGGACATCCGCGACGCCTGGAAGAACAGCTACAGCGAAAATACCTCGCAGAAAATCTGGGCGGCGAAATTTACGGGCCGCCACCCGAACCTGGTGGCCCTCGAGCTTTCAAGCTTCAAATGCGGCCACGACGCTCCCATCTACACCGCGGTCGAAGAAACCGTGACCCGCTCGGGGACCCCATACTTCTCCTTCAAGGATATTGATGAGAACAAGCCCACGGGCTCGATCAAGATCCGCGTCGAAACCATCAGCTACTTCCTCAAGCGGTACCGCCAAGACATGGTGGCCCGCAATCAGAAGGGGAAAGAGATCGAAACAAAGCTGAAAGAGCTCGAAGCAAATCTCCGCGCCGAACTCGACGTCATGCCTCCGGGCCCGCCGCCCCCACCCTTTGAAGTTGAAACGCCTGTGGGGATCAATGCGATCCGGAGGGAAGAGTAAAAAGCCGGCCGCCCGCAAAATGATGTTCTTAAGTGAGAGAGGGACTCCTGTCCCTCTCTCGCTGTTTCTGGGGCAGCTCGGAAGTGGCTTGGGCGGTGGTTCCTAATCGCGACGCAGGGCCTCTCGGCCCGACCGCAGTTGACGAGAACGCGGAGGTCTGCTATTCATTTAACATCGAGCTGGACGACGGTGGTCAGCAGCCAGCCTCGATCGCTTGGCCGGTCCAGACGGTCTAAAGTAATGGCGCTTGAATTCGACAAGGTCATGTTCGAGATTTACAAAGAAACGACCTATTCAGCTCGCTATCGCGTCGTCTATTTCACTGAGCTCCAGGACCACAACAAAGAGTGGGAAATCAGCCACGCCATGGCGGGGGAGCATTTCTACGACGGCTTTATTCGCGGCTATAAGAAGGAAGAAGCAAAGCAAGCCATCGACAAAATCCTCAAGCGCCTGAATGAGGGCGAGCGCCTGGACCGGGCCGAAGTTGAGCGCGAATTGAAACCTTTCACGCCCGCGTAGCCGCGGACCCGCGACTCGTCCCTGGACCCCCGCAATGTCTTTCTGGCGAAACCAGATCATTCAGCCTTCCCTTGACCGCGACGTTGAAGACGCGGTGGCCGAACAGCGCGCCATCCTGGAACGCGACCCGGCGAACCCTCAGGCGCACCTCGCGTTGGGAGCCCTTTTCCACCTCAAGGGCCAGACCGACCCAGCCATCGAGTGTTTCCAAAAAGCAATTGAACTGGACCCGGCATTCGCAGCCCCCCACGCGAGCCTTGGCCGAATATACGCCGTGCGCGGCCAATACGAGGCGGCGTGGAAGCACGCCCGCGAAGCTGCGCGTCTGGGCGACCGCTCCCTCGTCGAACAGCTCGAGCGATACCCAAAAGCCAAGTAGGAGAGGGGAGAAGCAACTCCAGTCCTCGGTTTAATCTCCGTAACCTCAGTGCCCCGAAGACATGACAGCCTGATCCCGCTCTCACGCCAGCACCAGCACGCTCTGGCGCTCGCCGTCACGATCCGGAGAAGACTCGGAATGGAAAAGGGTGAGGCGGCGTGGCGGGCGGATATGACCGCGAAAGTCGCCAAACTGTTCGCTGCCGAGATTGCCGCTCACTTTGAGGTTGAGGAAGCGATTCTCTTTCCGGAGATGGAGCGGCTCTTCGGGCCACTTGAGCTCGTGACCAAGCTTCGCGAGGAGCACCAGACGCTTCGGGGACTGGTCAAACGCCTGAGCGAAAACCTCAATCGCTTACACGAGCCCGGCGGCCTGCGCGACCTCACGACGCTTGACGAATTTTCCGGCTTGCTTGAAGCCCACGTCCGTCGCGAAGAGCGCCAGCTCTTCCCGGCGTTTGAGAAAAAGATCCCGGCCGACGTCGCCGCAAGGCTTGGCCGCGAAATCGAGGCGCG
>WNFB01004183.1_pt1 | contig 12833 bp, 10 predicted proteins | sample 5400501 | NCBI WGS metagenome assembly WNFB01 (sample SAMN13153341, study PRJNA577476) | soil metagenome | isolation source: 200 cm saprolite under Douglas fir tree site 2 hole 1 | place: USA:California | collected 2015-04-18
AGGAGCCAGCTAAATCCTGTGATCAGAAAGGTCAGTGGGCGGCAGGACACACGACCCATGGAGTTCTCCTCCTAGCGGATGCTGAAACAGCCCGCCAGCGACGTTCTCGCATCGTTCAGACCCTCAACGGGGACCCGGCCGCCTCACCACTCGGCGGCGCGCACAGACTTGGTGCTCCTTATTCGTCGCACCGTGCGCCCCAGAGGGTACGCCTCGGCCCTTCACTCGCTGCGGCCTTGCCCGCGGAACGGCGCGTCTTGGCGCGCCGGGGTTGGGCGGGTGAGAAGTCTGGCCTGTTTGAGCATCCTGCACGCGGTGTACCTGTTATCAAAAGATGCGGAACATCGAACTGCTGTTCCGCCTAGTTTAGGTTTTCCACAGCCTCCTAGGCTTGCAGAAAATAGAAATGATTTGTGGGGCCAGTTCCGTGACCGATTGCCAGGCTATGGCGAATAGCCTCGGTGAGATAAGTCTTAGCTGTCTGTACGGCGTCGTTCATGGATTTGCCTCGCGCGAGATGTGCCGCGATTGCCGAGGCGAACGTGCAGCCGGTGCCATGCGTGTGGGGGGTATCGATGAATTCCCCTTTGAACACATTGAAGAACCGACCGTCATAGAGCAGATCGGTGGCTCGATCTGCCGGCAAATGACCGCCCTTGATCAACACATGTTTGCAGCCGAACCCGTGAATGACTTTGGCGGCGCGGCGAGCGTCGGCGAGCGTCTTGATCTCCATGCCGGACAGTTGTTGGGCCTCATGGATGTTCGGTGTGACGAGCAGCGCCAAGGGGAAGAGCTGTGTCTTCACGGCGTCGATCGCTTCCGGCTTGAGCAGCGCATGGCCGGTTTTCGAGATCATGACCGGATCCACCACGAGATTCGTGACATGCTGAGTTTTCAGTAATCTGACGACCACCTCGACGATCGCCGCCGAGGACAACATCCCGGTTTTCACCGCGGCGACGTCGAAATCGTCGAACACAGCATCGATTTGCGCTGCGATGATCGAGGTCGGCAACTCAAAGACGTCGGTGACCTCTTCCGTATTCTGCGCAGTGATGGCGGTGATAGCCGACATGGCAAACACGCCGTTGGCTGACATGGCTTTGATGTCGGCTTGAATCCCCGCGCCGCCGCCGGAATCAGAGCCGGCGATCGTCAAGACTTGTTTCAATGTCATGAGTACTCCTGAATCAAAACTGCTCAGCCTCGCAGATTATACTCGGCAGGCCAAGCCTGTCTAGCGACGAGTCTCATAGCCTCAGCCCTACTTGCGTACCGTATGCTGCCAAAGGACGAACCCGAGTAGGGCAATCAGCACCCCAACCCACCGAAATTTAGACCGATTAGTCGATGGCTCATGGACTTGTGTTAGACAAAAGACTACTAGAACTTTGTTCTTCCGCAGTCATTATTATTGAGGGCCTGAACACAGGTCGCCGTCGATGCCTTTAAATAGGTGCGGCAGGCCTAGAGCATTCTCATAGTGCTGTGCAAGGCCTTCAATCCCTGGATACAGGGTCATGCGAGTAATATTTAATCGTTGAAGCTCTTTGAGGCAGGACTTCAAACGGGAGGGGGTAGCAGTAAACCAGTACCGCTTTATGTGTTTGTTACTCTTGTGGTTAGGAATAAGTGCTGTAAGGTTGTCTTCGAGTGTTCTGGTTACATCCAATGGCAGCACGAAGGCACCTTGCTGAGCTGCGAGCCTGTCATTTAGACGGAAGGGGCTTAAAAACCACAATCCCGGACTTTTCTTCATACAGAATACTTGCTTGCTCTCCTCGACGGAATTCGATCCATCTGTTTTTACCACTTTAGTTAGCTCTTGGTACTCCTTCTCGGCCTGCGCTCTCCACCAGGGTGCTTCCAGAGCCCAGATTTCGCAGGTGTCTCCTGCCTTTGCCCGATCGACAGCAAAATGAACTGCGACCCAAAATGAATAGGTCCAGTCCATTAGACGGGCAGGACCACCATAGTGTCTAAGCAAGGCGAGCCATTCCATGCTGTTCTTTTGATCAAGGGGTTGGTCGTTGACGAGATGATAGCGTCGTTTGAAATCTCGGAGCAGGCGGTACTCCCATATCCGGGCCTTGGATAGGGGAATATTGAATCGACTCATCCCCCTTTCAAGAGAGGTCTCTAGTGGGCGTCGTGATTTGCGAGTGCCTTTCGGGATTATCTGTTCACGGAAGAGCCAGCCATTCCAGCGATTCGTGTTTTGCTCGAATAACTTCCTCAGGGAATTCCAGGAAGAAAGATTCATCTGTGAATAGAAACATGGGATTCTACTTTTCTTTTGACCTGTTCGGTTGCCCAGCTGCTTCTTCACTCTCCCCCTCTCATGACTGGTGTATTCCGCGCAGGCAGTTGGGCTGTCCTTGAACTGCCGCGTCCAACGAGCCCCTTCCCTTTCTCTCTCCATCCCTGTGGCCGGTCTCGACTTTAGGGCGAGGGGCAGGATTGTCTCGAACTGCGCGCATCGAGCGACCACAGTTTCATCGTGGGGGCTCTGCGAGCACACGAGACGGTCCTGCTCTTCGCCCCTTCCCAATTACACCGGCCACACTCCTACTTTTTTCGCCGCTGCCTTTTCGGCAAGCGCAACTCTTTCCGAACGTCGTCAATAGAAGTGCCGCCTTCACGCTGATAGTTTCGCCGTAACGACTCGAGGCGGGCGATGAATCGAGGATCTGACTCAAAGAGATAGTCCTCTAGGTCCTCGTCGGTGACGCCGTGCAAGACGGCAGCAGCTCGGCCATTCTTGGTGACGACGATGTCCTCGCGTTTGGATAATTCCAGGTACGCGGACAAACGGTTCTTCACTTCGTTCAATGGGACAACCTTCATGGTGTTCCTCCCTCTCTATGGTCCTTTGACGATTGCTCAAGCCAGGCTTCCGATTCCGCCTTGGGCACAATGCCATACACGACCACGAGGTGCTGAGGTTCGATCACGTCATAGTAGACTCGAAGTTCGTCCACTCGGAGGCGGTAGTGTGGAAACGTTCCGGGTCTCAGCGACTTGATTCTGCTCTTGCTCTGCATGGTCGGTTGATAAGTGAGATGCATTTCAATCTTGTCGAGTACCTTCACCTGACCGCTCTTGCGCAATGCACGCAAGTCGAGTTTGGCCGCATCTGACAATTCAATGCGATAGGGCATCGATTGAGGAGTATAGCAGAATTCTAGTCAGAATAGTAGATCGAGCAGTCTGTGAGCTTTTGAGATGTTTGGGTTGAGGTACGTGAGGGGTAGAAAGAATAGGGCTGCTGAAAATTATGCGCAGCCACCGAGCACCATCTGTTTCTCTCCTTACTTCTCTTTCCAATCGGCGACCGTGTGTCCTCTGAGCCGGGGGGTGGGATGCCCCATAGTGCGCGCATCGAGCGACCACTTTCCATCCGGTCTTCCTCTTCTACCTTCTCCCTCCTTTAGGGCCGGTGGTTTTCTTCGGTCAGGCAGTAGGGCTGGGCCAAACTGCGCGCGTCCAACGAGGGCCTTCCCTTTCTCTTCCCATCCCTGTGGCCGGTCTCGACTTTAGGGCGAGGGGCAGGACTGTCTCGGACTGCGCGCATCGAGCGACCACAGTTTCATCGTGGGGGCTCTGCGAGCACGCGAGACAGTCTGCCCCTACATCCGCTCCCGTCTTTTTGTCTTCTCCCTACTGGCACGTCGTGACTTGACGGGTGGCGCTCTCCTTAGGTCTCTTTCTTCCTCTCTCTCCGGTGGCCGGTGTATCTCTTCGGGCAGGTAGCAGGGTTGGGCCAAACTGCGCGCGTCCAACGAGGGCCTTCTGAGGCCGCGCGTTGCGCGAGCAATGGAACGGCCCTGCTGCCTGCCCTCCCTCTCCTCACACCGGCCACTTTTCTTCATTCCACGCCATCTCCCAAAACATCCACTCATACCGCGAGCTGATGACGAACGACTCTTCCATCCGCCGTTTCTCTTCTGTGCCGGCCGTCTTGGCCCACTGGTCCACTTTCTTGCGCATCCAGCGCTGCACCTCGGCGAATTCGGGAGATGCGTAGAGCATGAGCCAGTCCCTATAAGGATGATTCTCCTTCGGCGGGCCGTGCTTCAAGAGATGCTGCCCGACGACGCAGTAGATCCAGGCGCAGGGGAGGGCGACGACGGTGATCTCCGCTGCCGAGCCTGTATGGGCGACGGTGAGCATGTGCCTGGTGTAGGCGTAGTTCGTCGGCGCCATGGGCACGGACGACATCTGTTTGGCGCTCATCCTCCACCGTGACCCGTACCCTTCGTGGAGGCTGCGTTCGACGACAATGGTTTCCTCGGCCAGTTTCGTCAGACGCAGGGCCGACTCTGAATCTGGCGCTCTCAGCGCTCCGGCAGAAAACACACGGGCGAGGTCGCCGAGAAACCTTGCGTCCTGCAGGATGTAGTACTTGAATGTGCGTTGCGGCAAGGTCCCATTGCCCAACGCCACGACGAACGGATGGGTGAGCTGCGCTTCCCATATAGGCTTGGCGAGTTGCCGCAAGTGATTTGTAAAGGACATGTGACTTCTTCCTATTAAGAACGACGTTCGTGAAGCGTATCTCGCTAGAAAGAAATAAAGAGGAAATTAATGTCGTTTGCGTTTCACGCCTCACGTTTCACGATCCTGCTTCTACTGGGGCCAGGGCCTCGGCAAACGATTGAGGCCGTCGAGCGCGGCGACTTTATAACATTCGGCCAGGGTCGGGTAATTGAAGACCGTGTCGATGAAGTAATCGATCTTTCCCCGGTAAGCCATAACGGCTTGGCCTATGTGAATGAGCTCCGTGGCCCCTTCTCCGATGGCATGGACGCCCAGGAGCGCGTGGGTGTGGCGATGAAACAGCAGCTTCACCATGCCGGTTTCATCGCCGATGAGCTGCCCGCGGGCGATTTCCCGATAGTGTGCGATGCCGGACGCATAGGGAATCCCTGCCTTGGCCAGATCTTCCTCATTCCGCCCCACCATGGAGATTTCCGGAATGGCATAGATGCCGTAGGGCAGGAGGTCCGTGTCGGTGTGGTCGGGATGGCCAAAGGCATGGCAGGCGGCATGGCGCCCTTGCTGCATGGATGTGGAGGCCAAGGCAGGAAAGCCGATGACGTCGCCGGCGGCGTAGATATGGGGAACTGATGTTTGGAAATGGTCGTTCACAATCACGCGGCCTCGCGCATCCGGAGTGATGCCGATGGCCTCGAGGTTCAAGTGCTTTGTTGCGCCGATGCGGCCGATGGCATACATGAGCGTCGTGGTGGTGATCGGTGGTCGGTGCATCAGCGAGACCGTGACCTGTCCATCGGACTCTTTCCGGATCGCGACCACTTCTTCTTCATGGCAGAGCGTGACGCCGATGTCTGTCATCTGCTGTTGCAGGGCGCCGATGATCTGGGCGTCGACAAATTCCAGCAGGCGCGGCCGCTTGTCGATCAAAATGACCGGCACGCCCATCGTGGCTAAGATGGACGCGTACTCTGTGCCGATCACGCCACCGCCGACAATGACCATCGATGTCGGAACGTGTTTGAGCGTGAGGAAACCGTCGGTATCGATGATGGTGTCGTCGTCGAAGGGAATCTCGGCCGGCCGAGCGGGTTCAGTACCGACGGCGATGATGATCACGTGCGCACGATGTTCAGTCGACGTGCTGGCATGTTGAATGAGGAGCCGGTGAGGATCGACGAAGCGGGCCTCTCCGAAGATCAGATCGATGCGGTTGCGCGCCATCTGGTTCTGCACGATCTCAATTTCGTTCTTGATGATGTGGTTGGCGCGAAAGGCGAGATCTTCGATCGTGATCGTCTTTTTCAGGCGATATTCGGCTCCGTACAGGGTGCGTTGGCGGAACCCCGAGAGATACAGGACCGCTTCGCGAAGGGATTTGCTGGGGATGGTGCCGGTGTTGGTACAGACGCCGCCGACGACTTCTTTGCGCTCGATGATGCCGACTTTCTTACCGAGCTTGGCGGCCTGGACCGCAGCCTTCTGGCCGGCGGGCCCTGTCCCTATGACGAGAAGATCGTAATGGGCCATCAGGTTTCTTGCCTATTGAGGCTGAGGTTCAGGTTTCAACAGAACAGTTCGAGCTCCGAGTTCGAAGTTCCAAAACCTCGAACACCGAACCTCGAACGTCTTGGCCTTAGCCTCAACCTCAGCCTTTCTTCGGCCTAGCTTTCGGTGATCAATGACTTGGCCACGGCGAAGGCCTCATCCAAGTCCGGCAGTTGGGTCAGTTCGGGAGTGATTTGCAGAAACCGCACGGTGTCGTGGGCATCGACGACCATGACGGTACGAGCCAGGATGTGGGGGACCTTGAGGAAGAGCCCATAGGTTTTCCCGAATTCGGCACCTCGATAGTCTGAGAGGAAGGTCACGTTGGCAATATGGGCTTCTCCTGCAAAGCGTTTCTGTGCAAAGGGGGTGTCGACGCTCACGGTCACCAATTCGACCATCTTGTCGAGGCCTTTGTTCTTCTCGCTCAGATAATGTGTCTGCTGTTCGCACACGGGGGTGTCGAGCGATGGCACGACGCTGATGATCCGGACCTTGCCCTTGCCCTTTGTGTCGGTAATGGTGATCAGCGACAGGTCCGTCTGTGCCAGCTCTACCTCCCGGAGAGGGTCGCCAACTTTAATGCCGGTTCCCGAGAGAGCCAAGGGGCTTCCCTTGTAGAGGACCGTATGGCCCTCGCCCGCCACGGTGCTGCCGTCAGCGACGGTGATGTTCTTGTAGAGAAAACTCGCGCCGGTGGAGCTGCCCATGCTTCCGCATCCGGTGAGCCCGAGCGCCATGCAGAGTGCGGCTCCGATGATCATTCGATGTGCTGTCCTCATAATACCCTCCTTGGTGAAGCGACGGTAACGATTCTATCAAGAATACAGTGGCCTGTGCTTGTGTCGGTAGCAGGATACTGAAAAACTATTTTGGTACGCAAGAACTTCGATAGTTCGCCCGTCTGGGACAAGTCCGGTCTGTCCGGTTATCTGGTCTGTCTGGTCCATCTGGTTAGTCTCATGCAACTAAACAAACCAGACAGACCGAACAGACCAAACGCACAAGACAGGCTGGCGGATGTTTCAGCATCTTGTTAGGGTTGAATAAAGGTGATGAGTTCCTGGTTAACCAGGTCCGGTCGTTCCCACTGCGGGATGTGTCCTGCATTGGGGATTCGGATGAATCGTGACCCCTTGATGGTCTGGTGGAGTTCTTCGCCTACGGCGATTGGGAACACCCGATCTTCTTCACCCCAGATCACCAGCGTCGGGTGGGTGATCTCACCGACGCGCGTGGCAAATCCGGACTCCCATAGCGGAAGGTTTTCTCTGACGGTCATAATGGGTTTGATGAGTCCGGGGCGTTGACGGTTGCGATTGGATCGCTCGATGACGGCCGGTGTGAGGAGTGCCGGGTCATGCACGATCTCTTTTAAGACGGACTCGGTCATCAGTCCGCCGAGCAGCCAGTTGCCGAATGAAACGAGCCAGGACGGCGCACTGGTTTCTAGGGCGCGCCTGACGGACGGACTGGTGAGTTTCTCCATGACATGTTGTGGCAGCCCGTCGATAAGGACGAGTTTGGCGACGCGTGTGGGGTGTGCCAGCGCCATGCCGATGGCCAAGCCGGCGCCCATGGAATTGCCGACTAACGTGGCCTGCTGGATTTTCACGGCGTCCATGAATCCGACAAAGAAGTCCAACATCTGATCCGGCCGGTAGTCGATCTCAGGTTTATCGGACAGCCCGGCGCCGGGCAAATCGAGTGTGAGGACGCGGAAGTGCTGCGACAGCGCGTGCTGCTGCTGTTCCCATTGCCACATCGATCCCCCGAAGCCGTGGATCAGGATGACCGGCAGGCCTGCGCCCACATCCAGATAAGCGATCCGCTGGTCGTGGACGAGGACCGTTTTAATGGACATGCGCTCAATGGCGTCGAACTGCGTCGGAATCGACGATGGAGACGAGCAGGCGGTCATGATATGACACAATAAACTAAAAATAAACAGCGCAACGTGCGGCTGTCTGCATGCGCGGCCGGGGACATGCGGGTCTATCGGACTACTCCAGCTGGATGACTGTTTCATCCGTCTTCACGTTGTCGCCTTCGGAGACCAGGATGGCGACAACTTTCCCGTCGATCGGCGACGGGACCTGGCTTTCCATCTTCATGGCTTCGATGATCAGGAGGGGGGCACCAGCCTTGACCACGGCATCGATCATGACGAGCACTTTGACGACGCGACCCGGCATCGGGGGGGCCACGTCTCCTGGCTTGGACGGCCTGGGCCGTTTGCGTTTGGCACCGGTACCAGCGTCGGGGGCTTCCGGCACGCCGGCCAGGATCTCCTGGATCGCCTCCAACGAGACTTCTTCGAGTTTGTCGTTGACCCGGATGTAATAGGGTTTGCGGCCGTCGACCTTCCGTCCGGAACCGGACACCTTCACATGGTAGGTTTCGCCGTGGACTGTGACGTTGAATTCGGCTGGGGCCAAATGGAGTTCGGTGGCCGCAGCCGGTCCGCTGGGCGAGAAGATCTCGAGGGGCTCCAGCGTCAGGTCCCCCTTCTCGCGGGCCTCAAAGAAGTCCCTCGCAATAGTGGGGAACAGGGTGAACGAAAGCTGATCTTCCACCGTGGTGGCCGATGCGGGCAGATCTTTTCTGGTGGCCTCGAGTTCCGGCTCCAACCGATCGGCGGGCCGCGTCTTGATCGGCTGGTCGTCCCCGATCGCGCGGGCCATGATGTCGTGATCGAGGGGCCCCGGCGCCCGCCCGTAGAGTCCGAGGAAGTAGTTCTTGGTTTCCGTGGTGATGACTTTGTACCGTTCGCCCGTCAGGACGTTGAGCGTGGCTTGGGTGCCCACGATCTGACTAGTCGGGGTGACGAGCGGGGGATAGCCCATTTCCTTTCGGACGCGCGGCACTTCATCCAGGACTTCTTTGATCCGATCGAGCGCATTCTGTTCGGTCAGTTGCGCGGCGAGATTCGAGAGCATGCCGCCGGGAATCTGCCAGGTGAGGATCTCGGCATCGACCCCGGTGAACTCACTTTCGAACTGCCGATACTTTCGTCGAACGGAGCGGAAGTGTTCGGTGATCGGGAGGAACGACGCGAGATCCAGCCCCGTGTCGTACGGGGTGTTGCGCAACGAGGCCACCAGCGTTTCCGTCGACGGATGCGAGGTGCCGCCGGCCAACGGCGAGATGGACGTATCCAGCATGTCTAGACCGCCCAGGATCGCCATGAGGGAGGTCATCGAGGCCATCCCTGAGGTGTAGTGTGAATGCAAATGGATCGGGACCTTTACCGCTGCTTTGATACGGCGTATGAGGTCATAGGCGTCGAGCGGCGCCAAGAGCCCGGCCATGTCCTTAATGCAGAGCGTGTCGGTTCCCAAATCCTCCAGCTGTTTCGCCATGTCGACAAAACGCTCCACGCTGTGGACGGGACTGACGGTATAGCTAATGGCGGCTTCGACATGTTTGCCGCAGGCTTTTACTTCTCGCATGGCCCGTTCGACGTTGCGGATATCGTTCAGTGCGTCGAAGATGCGAAAGACGTCGATGCCATTAGCGGCGGACCGTTCGATGAACTGTTCCAGCACATCGTCGGCATAGTGCCGATATCCGACCAAGTTCTGCCCGCGGAGCAGCATTTGGAGCTTGGTATTGGGCATGGCGGCACGCAGCGCGCGGAGCCGTTCCCAGGGATCCTCTTTGAGGAAGCGCAGGCACGTGTCGAAGGTGGCACCACCCCAGACCTCGAGCGACCAATAGCCGACGGCGTCGAGCTTTTGGGCGATGGGCAGCATATCCTCCGTCCGCATGCGCGTGGCCAAGAGCGACTGGTGGCCGTCGCGCAAGGCGACATCGGTGATCAGGATGGGCTTGCCCGCCGCGGGCTGGATCGTCAGCTCTTGGCCGCTGCGGGCACGTGTCTTGGACGTCCGGACGGCTGGTCCGGTTGTCCGCTTCTTGGGGGCCTGTGTTCGTGAGGGTCGTCGTGTCGCCATGATGTCCTGATCTGTGCGTTATCTCGTCATTGGATCACAGGGGGTTGCTAGGAGCCTGTCCGACATTGCCTTCGCCCCGTGACGAAGGCAATGTCGGACAGGCTCCTAGGCAACTGTTCCGCTACAGCCCTTCGTAGGCGGCGATGGCGGCGGAGAGTGCCAGCACCAGATCCTCCGGCTCCTCAAAATCGTCGTAGTTGAATAGCTCAGGATGCGTTTCCAGATAGGAGGTGTCGAAATGCCCTCCCATGAAGTCCTGATCCTGCATGATCTCCATCATAAATGGGATCGTCGTCTTCACCCCGCGCAAGACATACTCTTCGAGCGATCGTCTCATGCGGCTGACGGTTTCTTCCCACGTACGGCCGCGCACGGTGAGTTTGGCCAAGAGGGCGTCGTAGTAGGGTGGCACCGTGTAGTCCTTATAGACCGCTCCGTCGATGCGCACCCCGATCCCGCCCGGCGAGAGATAGGCTGTGACGGTGCCGGTGCAAGGCCGGAAGTTGTTCTTAGGGTCTTCCGCGTTGATGCGGCACTGGATGGCATGGCCTTGGAGCGTGACCTCCTGCTGCGTGATCTCAAGAGGCATGCCGGCTGCAATGGCAATCTGATTGCGCACGATGTCGATCGCCGTGATCTGCTCGGTCACCGTATGTTCGACTTGGAGGCGGGGGTTCATCTCCATGAAGTAATAGCGGCTGTCCTGATCGAGGAGAAACTCGACGGTGCCGGCATTGTCATAATCGACCGCCTTGGCGATGGCGATGGCCGCTTCACCCATCTCGGCACGAAGACGTGGTGTGAGAATCAAGGATGGAGCAATCTCGATGAGCTTTTGATGCCGGCGCTGAATCGAACAATCACGCTCGCCCAGGTGGATGATGTGGCCGTGCCGGTCAGCCAGTATCTGGAATTCGATGTGATGCGGTCGCTCGATATACTTTTCGAGGAAGACAGTTCCGTCGCCGAAGGCAGCCTGGGCCTCCCGTGACGCGACTGCCATGTTCTCGCGAAGTTCAGTATCCGACCGCACCACCCGGAGGCCGCGTCCTCCCCCGCCTGCGTTGGCTTTAATCATGACGGGGTAGCCTATGTCTTTAGCGAACGACAGGGCGTCCTTGATGTCGGTGATGCCGCCATCGGTACCGGGCACGATCGGGATACCGACTTGTTTGGCCAGATTGCGGGCTTTGACCTTGCTCCCCATCAATTCGATGACTTGCGGCGATGGGCCGATAAAGGTAATGCCGGAGGTGTGGCACAGTTGTGCAAATTGCGAGTTTTCTGAGAGAAATCCATAGCCTGGATGGATGGCATCGGCGCCGATCCGTTGTGCCAGGTTGACGATCTGTTGGCTGTCCAGGAAGCCTTTGACCGGTCCCGGGCCGACCATGTATGCCTCGTCCGCTTTCTTGACGTAGATCCCGGTCGAGTCGGCTTCGGAGTAGATGGCTGCGGTGGCGATGTTCAATTCGCGGCAGGCGCGGATAATCCGCATGGCGATTTCGCCGCGATTGGCCACCAGAATTTTCTTGAACATACCGGTCCCTCTCTCCTCAGATCGTTCGCCATTGTGCGAGATTTATCAGGCGAAAATGAGCGCGTAAGCTAGCATAGGATCAGGAGTCGTGTCGAGGGAGGAAGGGGGCAGAACGGGCCGGTTCTAGCCCGCATTATTCATGACGGTTCGTCGCGAAATCGCTGAGCCGCGTCGCGAGACCGGCGCGCGGAGCCGTGAGGCCCCGATGCGTACTCGTGCAGTACGGTGAGGGTCCGCGTCGCGAGCCCGCTGGCCGAAGGCTCGTCGTAGCAACGGATCGGCGATTGCAGCAGAAGCGCTCATGAATAATGCGGGCTAAGGGGATATTGATACAGTTTGCCGGTGGCCCTGGCCCATGACGCGCGAGACAATCCGTTTTGTTTGTTTGGTTCGAAGAGCAAAACAAACCAGACAAACCAGATAGCCAAACAAACCGGGCTCCAGTCGGCTTTCCCGGGGGAGCGAGCCTACTTGGACTTAATTAAGACAGGTTTTGACTGGGCGCTTCCACCGCCCGCGACGATGATGACGAACGACATCCCCGCTTTTGCATCCGGCACGGTCGCTTCAATCGTCGAGTCGCTCATGAATTTGAAGTCCACGGGCGTGTTTGCGGCCGCGCTGAAGGTCACCGTATGAAAACATTCCTTTGTGCCGAAATGCTCGCCGGTGATGACGACTTTGTCGCCCGGCTTGGCTTCATCCGGCTCGATCTTGGCAATCCGTGGGCGCTTGTTCCGGTCGCAGATAGGGTCCCGTTCGACTTTTGCGGCATCGAACCCCTTGATCGATTCGGTACCGAAGAGAGTGAATCCTGCGCCATCAACCATCGCGCCTGGCTCCTCCGCATAGGAGGCAGTGATGAGTGAAGCCATGGATCCGATGATCCCCAGTAACATGAACACCCATGATCGCCACGTCCGCATTGGTACCTCCTTCAATAACAACGACGTACAATTATTTCTCTTTGATCGGAATATACGTCTCGGCAATGAGTTGTTGACCCGCCGGAGACAGCACGAACTGGGTGAATGCCTCAGTCAGGGGATGCGGCTCCTTCTTGGACAAGAGAAGGACGGGGCGTCGGAGCGGATAGCGGCCATCTTTGACGGTGGGGGCTTCCGGTTCGACCTTGTCGATGGGCAAGAGTTTGACGGCGACACCGCTTGAGACGACGGATAATCCCTGGCTTAGGGACAGGTAGGCGACCGCAGACAGAGGGGGAAGTGTTCCCACGACGGTTTTCACGACCTGTTCATCGGAGCCAATCACCCTGGCGGCACCGGTGA
>WNFB01004184.1_pt1 | contig 12832 bp, 14 predicted proteins | sample 5400501 | NCBI WGS metagenome assembly WNFB01 (sample SAMN13153341, study PRJNA577476) | soil metagenome | isolation source: 200 cm saprolite under Douglas fir tree site 2 hole 1 | place: USA:California | collected 2015-04-18
ACTGGCAGCATGTGGCCGAGTTAGGTGAGGTGGTCACGGACCAGATTCAGTGGCAGGGCATGCCCGTCTTCCGCGAATCTCAAGGCGGATACAGCGACGTAGCGCTGGCCTCGTGGGTTTACGAGCAGGCGCTCGAGAAGGGCCTCGGTGAGGAGTTCAGTTTCGCGGGCGCAGGCCGAGAGTAGCGTCGCGCGTCAGCTCCATCTGCTTGGCCAGATCGAACTTACCCCGCCATGCGCCGTTCGCGGTCGATTTTCACGATGCGCATGAAGTACTCCTCGGAGTCCACGTAGTAGGGATTCCGCTTGATGTACTTGCCCACGACGGCCAAGGGGTGCAGCTTGAGCAGCTCGACCACGATCTCGCCGGCCAGCTTGGCGTAGTTGTACTGGACGACGATGACTACGGGCGAGTTCTGGAAGGTGAACACCGCGTCGGAGGCGGCCTCGTATTTCAGCACTTGCGAGGGCGTGGCTGAGCCTTCGGTGACCCACGACATGTCCAGCGCGCCGCGCGCCGCGCTCCAGCCCTCCTTCACCGCCTTGGCGATGAAGCTCTGATGGTGCGACAGCACGAAGTAGGGGTCGAAGCGCTTGTTCTGGAAGAACTCCTCGCGTTGATCGATCAACACCAGCTGGCCGCGCTCGATGGCGGCTTCGATGTCGACGTCGAGCTGCTCGCAAGCCGCCCGGATCTCGGCCACCACGTCAGGCTGGCCGGCGTAGAAGCACTTCTCGTTATTCTGCAGACCCGTGTGGATGAGCGACGCAGCAACGTTCACGACTTCAGAAGTCTTGTTGTACAGCTGGCAGATGTGGGAGCCCTGCTTGATGTGCTCCGTTTTGCCTTCTATCTGAAGTTCCAAGTTGCTACGCCCACATTACTTTACTTCAGAAACCGTACTCCGCGTTAGGCCCCGAGCTCCTGCTTGACGAGGGGGATGATTTCCTCGAGTGTTCCGGCCACAGGCACGCCGGCCTTCTCCAGCGCGGCGATCTTGCCTGCGGCGGTGCCGGTTGAGCCTGAAATGATGGCTCCGGCGTGGCCCATGCGCTTGCCGGGAGGCGCATTGCGGCCGGAGATGAAGCCGACGGCCTTCATCTTGCTGCCCTGCAGGAACTCGGCGGCCATCTCCTCGTCCGAGCCGCCGATCTCGCCGATCATGACGGTGACGCGCGTGTCGGAGTCCTTGTCGAACAGCTGCAGCGCGTCCAGGTGCTTGGTGCCGATGATTGGGTCGCCGCCGATGCCGATACAAGTCGTCTGGCCCAGGCCGGCGCGGGTCAGAGCATCGACCACCTCGTACGTCAGCGTCCCGGAGCGGGAGATGAGGCCTACGTTGCCCACGCTGAACAGCATGTTGGGCATGATGCCGATCTTGCATTTGCCGCCCGGGGTCGTGATGCCCGGACAGTTGGGACCAATCAGCCGCGTGTCGGAGCCCTTCATGTAGCGGGCCACGCGCACCATGTCCAGGATGGGGATGCCTTCGGTGATGCACGACACCAGCGGCACGCCCGCTGCAACCGCCTCCAGGATGGCGTCGGCGGCGAATGGCGGCGGCACGAATATGGCCGAAGCGTTGGCGCCGGTTCTGGCCACGGCCTCGGCAACGCTGTCGAACAGCGGCACGCCCTCATGCTCGCCGCCGCCCTTGCCAGGCGTGACACCGGCCACGACGTTCGTGCCGAACAAGCGCATCTGGCCGGTGTGGAACGAGCCCTCGCGCCCGGTGATGCCCTGGACCACAACCTTCGTGCTGTTATCGACGAGAATGCTCATCGTGTTCCCTCTCCCTCTGGGAGAGGGCTAGGGTGAGGGCGAAGGTGCGGCGCCTTCATGCGGCCTTCCGGGCCAGCTCGACGGCTTTGCGCGCGCCCTCCGGCGCCGCGGCGGAGGGGATGAGCTTGCTGCCGTCCAGCAGTTTCAGCCCGGCCTCTGCTTCAGTGCCGGCCATTCGGACGATGATGGGCACTCGCACGTCCAATGTGGCAGTGGCTTCCAAGATGCCCCGAGCCACCTCGTCGCCGCGGGTGATGCCGCCAAAGATGTTGATCAGGATGGCCCTCACCGCGGGGTCGAGGAGCACCATGTCGAGCGCATTGCGGACCACGTCGGCCCGCGCGCCGCCGCCGATGTCCAGGAAGTTAGCCGGCTTGCCGCCAGCCTGGTTGATAATGTCCAGCGTATTCATGCACAGTCCGGCGCCGTTGCCGATCATGCCGATGTCGCCGCCCAGATGGACGTAGGTCAAGCCCCGCCGGTGGGCCTCGGCTTCCAACTCGTCCTCCTCAGAGGCATCGGCATACACCGCCAGCGCTTTCTGGCGGAACATGGCGTTATCGTCGACGTCGAATTTGGCGTCGGCGGCGATCACCTGCCCATCGGCAGTGACCACCAGCGGGTTGATTTCGACCAGGCTGGCGTCGGTCGAAACGTAGACCTCGTACAGCTTCTTGATAATCGTGCCAATCTCCCTGCTCCGGGTCGCATCAAGGCACGCGGAGCCCACGAAGTCCCGGATCTGGAAATCCAGCGGGCCGAAGGCGATGTCCACCGGCATGCGCACGATCTTGTCGGGGTGGCTGGCCGCCACTTCCTCGATGTCCACGCCACCCATGGCGCTGCAGATGCCGATGATGTGCTGGCTGTCACGGTCGAGCGTGAAGCTGAGGTAGTACTCCTTCTCGATCGGCAGCGCCTGCTCGACCAGCACCTGCTTGACCAGGAACCCCTTGAGGCTCATGCCAACCATCTGCCGGCCAATCTCACGCGCCGCCGCGGGGCTGTCGGCCAGCTTGACTCCGCCGGCCTTACCGCGCCCGCCAACGTGGACCTGCGCCTTGATCACCACGCGCCCGCCGATCTCGCGCGCAATCGCCTCGACCTCGTCCTCGGTCTCGGCCGCCTTGCCGCGCGGCACCGGCAGCCCGTACGACGCGAACACCTGCTTGGCCTGGTATTCGTACAGCTTCACGAGGACATTCTACGGGGAGGGGGCGGATATCATCCCTCCGGGATGCCTCGATTTATCGAGCGGGCGGACGTCGATCCCGGAGGGATCGTCGACAGCAAAGAACTGCCGGTGCCGCTGCCGTATGGGCTGACGCCGCGAGATTTCTTCCGAACAGTCGAGGATGTCCACGACCTGCTTCACGACGTCAATCGGTTGCTGTATAGCCGCCAATACGAACGCTTGGAAGAGCTGCTCGATCGCGCCGGCTTTTCGGGGTTGATCAGTCGAACGGTTGCCAGTCGACTCGCACGCGCAAGCCGTTCGCTCGTAGTGAATCAGTTTCACAACGGCTATCCCGATCTGCTCGCGCGCGGTCAATACGCCCGTGACTCAGTGCAGAGAGGTGAGGGCGGACTCGAAGTTAAGGCCAGCCGCAATGCTTCCAGTTGGCAGAGCCACGGACCACGAGCAGGATGGTTCGTCGTGGTTCAGTTCCGACTTGACGAGCGAACGGAGATCGCCACGCAGGACCTGGAGCCCACTCGGATCGTTGCCGTCGTGGTGGCCGAACTGACGCTTGACGATTGGTCCTGGCAGCCCGCGAGAGAGGGTCACATCCGGTCAGGCACGGCCACCGTCCGGCCATCGGGAGCGCTGAAGCTTCGGCAAGGCGCCGTCTGGGTCGACCCGAACTACAAGCAAGAGCACGAGAGGCTGCGCGAGATCCTCAGGCGTCGAATCCTAAAGCAGTCGCTCTAGCTCCCCTATTTCCTGCTGACTAGCGTCGAGTTCGATAGTCTGCAGTGGGTACTGAACAGGTGCCACAGGATACAGTCGTGCCAACTTCGGGATTGACTCGGTCGCCAGGTCAAAGTAGGTCTTGTCTATTTCAATGCCAGTACCAGTGATCCCTGTGGCCTCACACGCTGCGAGCGTCGTGCCGCAGCCTGCGAAGGGGTCCAGAATTGTGCCCTCCCCAAGAGGCAGAGCCGCCGTGATGATCCGGCGGAGAAAGTTCTGAGGCTTGACGCTAGGATGTGGTGCGATTTTCCTCTCCCGCTCGGGGGTCTGCGTGCTGGGCATGATATCCAGGAAGGGAGTGTCTGCCGAGAGGCGCCGTAGTCCACCGGTCTGCCAGCGCCTGAGGTTTGCTGCGACCGTGGAACACTCGAGCGGTCGGCGATACAGGCCCCACGGTTCCCAGCAGCTGCGTGGCATGGTGCTGACGCAGGCGAATTCTGTATGAGCTCCCTTCGGGCGATCACCGCCTCGGAATGTTCGCACTAGGCGAACGATTTCACCCCGGCGCTCGAATCCAGCCTCCTCCATGGCCATGCCCACCAAAGGGGACACAAGCGGATTGCCAGCGATGAAGACGTGACCTCCTGGCCGGATGACCGGCCACAGACGCTCAGCCCAGCTTCGGAAAAACAAGAAAAGTTGCCGGCGGCCGTCGCTTCCCAGCACGGTGAACCTCGGTAATGGGCGACGGCTTGCTCCGTCGAACGACGGCGGCAATCGCCACACCCCGCCACGACCGAGCCTCAGCTTGCGCTGCTGATCGGGCTCGTATTCCAGCAGGCCGTAGGGCGGGTCGGTTATTACAGCGTGGGCGCTGTTTGGCTCTGCAGCGGCTAGCCACTCCAGGCAATCGGCCAGATAGAGAGTCTGCTGGCCATACCTAAAGAGCTCATGGCTCTCATCGGAACCCGCGAGTGGTGGGAGGATGTTCAGGTCAGCGGCCATCTAGAACTTCTGTTCAGGATCACTATACCGGATCGCCGAGGAGTCGACAATCCCGCTAATCTGTCTTGTCAGCAGCCTATACTGCTGTTGATGGCAGCTGTTGCTCCGCGCACGGTGGTCCCCGGTCTCAATCGGCTGGCCGCTCAGGAGGCCGTCCGCATCGCTCTCCAAGAGGACATCGGAACCGGGGATCTCACTTCGTCGCTGACCGTCGAGCCCGAGCATCGGGCTACGGCCGAGATGAGGGCCAAGGCGCGAGGCGTGATCGCCGGCCTCGAGGTGGCCGAGATCGCTTTTCGCGAGATGGACCCGCGGGTGAGCTGGATACCACACGTGAAGGACGGCGACGTCGTGGACAATGGCGCCGTCATCGCCCGCATCGAGGGGTTGGCGCGCGGCATCCTAAGCGCCGAGCGCACAGCCCTGAACTTCCTGCAGCGCATGTCCGGCGTGGCCACCGCCACCCGCGAGCTGGTGGACCTGTGCGAAGGCAAGGCCACCATCCTCGACACGCGCAAGACCGCGCCGGGCCTGCGGGCGCTCGATAAGTACGCCGTGGCCGTTGGCGGCGCGCGGAACCATCGCTTTGGCTTGTTCGACGGCATCCTGATCAAGGAGAACCACATCCGAGCCGCCGGCGGCATCACCCAGGCGGTGAGCCGCTGCCGCCAGGGCGTGCCGCTGCTTACCAAGATTGAGGTCGAGGTCACGAATTTCGATGAGCTGCGGCAGGCGCTCGACGCGGCCGCCGATGTGATCCTGCTCGACAACATGTCGGTCGACGAGATGCGGCAGGCGGCGCAGATCGCCGGCGGCCGTGCCCAGCTCGAGGCCTCTGGGGGCATCACCCACGAGAACCTGCGGGACGTGGCCTCCACCGGCGTGGATTTCATCTCGTCCGGCGCCCTCACCCATTCCGTGAAGGGCTTGGATATCAGCCTACTGATCGAGATGTGATGACGGCCCTGTCGTGTCATCCTGAGCGAAGCGAAGGACCTTCCGCCGCTGCGGACGGAGAAGATTCTTCGCCTGCGGCTCAGGATGACATAATCCAGCAGATCGACGACCTGCGCCGGGAGCGTGACGCTATCATCCTGGCCCACAACTATCAGGTTCCCGAGATCCAGGACCTAGCCGATTTCACCGGCGACTCCCTTGCGCTGGCTCGCCGCGCCGCGGCCACGGACAACCCGCTGATCGTCCTGTGTGGCGTGCATTTCATGGCGGAAACGGCTTCCATCCTGTGTCCCGACAAGACGGTGCTGCTGCCTGACCTGGAAGCCGGCTGCTCGCTGGCCGCCAGCATCACCGCCGAGCAGCTGCGTAAATGGAAGGCCCAGTTCCCCGGCGCCGTCGTCGTCTCGTACGTGAACACCAGCGCTGAGGTGAAGGCCGAAAGCGACTACTGCTGCACCTCCGGCAATGCCGTGCAAGTGGTCCAGGCCGTCCCCGAGGATCGGGAGATCCTGTTCCTGCCTGACATGTTCCTGGGCGCCCACGTAGAGCGAGTCACCGGGCGCAAGATGCGCGTCTGGCTGGGCGAGTGCCACGTCCACGCGGGCATCGATGTGCCGGCTCTCGAGGCGCTGGCCAAGCAGCACCCGCGGGCCGAGGCGCTCATCCACCCCGAATGCGGCTGCACCACGCCGGCGCTCTACCTGGCGGGCGAGGGCAAGCTGCCGCTGCCTATCAAGGTGCTGTCCACCGAGGGCATGATCAAATATGCAGCCTCCTCACCGGCAGCGGAATTCCTGGTGGCCACTGAGATCGGCATTCTGCATCGGCTGCGGCAGCAGGCACCGGCCAAGAAATTCCTGCCGGTCAACCCACGGGCCTCCTGCCACTTCATGAAGCGCATCACGCTCGAGAAAGTGCGTGATGCTCTGGCGTACAACCAGCATGTCATAGATGTCCCGGCGGACGTCGCCCAACGCGCTCGCCTGCCTATCGAGCGCATGACCGCGATTGGCTAGCCCTATGAGCGCGCCGCGCCGCGAACAGCTCCTCGGCATCCTGCGTCAGGCCAGCAACCCAATCAGCGGCCATGAGCTGGCCGATCGTCTGGGCGTGAGCCGGCAGGTGATCGTCCAGGACTGCGCCTTACTGCGCGCGGCGGGGCACGACGTTGTGGCCACCCCGCGTGGGTACGTGCTGCCGCACCGGGAGCCTTGCGTGCGAGCGGTGCTGGCCACCCGGCACGACCGCCACCACACCGAGGACGAGCTGACCATCATGGTCGACCACGGCTTGAAAGTGCTGGATGTGATCGTCGAACACCCCGTCTACGGCGAGCTGCGCGGCAGCCTGATGATGGCCTCGCGGGCCGACGTGCGCGAGTTCGCTCAGCGCGTCGACTCCGGCGAAGTGGCGCTGCTGTCGGAGCTCAGCGGCGGCGTGCACCTGCACACCGTGGAGGCGCCCAGTGAGGACCGCCTCGATCGCGCTCGCCAGGCTCTGCGGGAGAGCGGTTTTCTGGTGGAGTAGCGGCGCAATTCTTGCGAAGCCAGCGGCATGGACATCCAGCTCGACGCACCAGTCGTGTCCCGCGATGGCGCGGACCTCGGCAAGATCGAGAAGGTCATCTTCGATCCACAAAGCGGCCAGACGAAGAGCATCGTCGTTCGCAAGGGCATGATCCTGGCGCGGGACGTCGCCATCCCGACCGAGCACATCCGGGTGGCCGCGCCAACTCGAGCCGAGCTGGACATGAGCAAGCAGGAGATCGACGCCCTGCCCGACTTCGTTGAGGCCGACTACAGCTGGCCGCCGCAGAACTGGGTGGCTCCGTACGCTTGGCCCGCGGGCGCGGTGCTCTGGCCGATGGCCTATCCGGCCACGACGCCGGTCAGCTGGCCAGCCGACGAGGAGCTGGAGCGGGCGCGCCAGCGCGACATGCAGAACGCCATCATCGGCCACGGCGCCGAGGTGGTCGCCATTGATGGCGAGAAGGTCGGCAGCGTCGAGAACATGATGGTGGATCCCGCCACGCACAAGCCATCCCGCGTGATCCTGCGCCGGGGAGTGCTCTTCAAGGAGGACGTCGAGCTTCCGGGCGATTGGGTGAGCAGTGTCGACGACGAAAAGGTCGTATTGAACGTCGACAAGGTCACAGTCGAGCAGCTAGCGAAGCATCAGCATTAGGGAGCAAGCCCTCGCTCCACAGTAGGTCCAGCACCAAACTGGTCCAGCTGAAGTCGTTAGCGCCTAGTCCCTCGCCGGTCAGCGGGTTGAAGAACTCACGCTGGCCGCCGCGCAGCACCATCTCGCAGGTGCGATTGGCGAGCTCGCTGGCGATATCCAGGTAGTCGTGGCGCAGCAGCCCCCAGTAGAGATACCAGTTCACGTTTACCCAGCTCGGACCCCGCCACACGGCCTGGCTCCGAAACGACGGGTCGAAGCTGGGCTCGTCCAGAGCCACGCTGGGCACGGGATAGCGGGTCCAGAACTCGGCCGGCTCCAACAGGTGCTCCTTCAGAAGCCGATGCACGATGTCGGGCGGCAGGTCTTCCAGGATGAGCGGGAAAATGCTGCTGAAGGTCAGCACCCGCAGCGGCTTTTCGTCGGCGCCCCACAGGTCCCAGAACACGCCCACCTTGTCATCCCAGCACTTGCTCACCAGCGCGGCGGTGACGCGCGCGGCGTCGCGGTCGAGTGCCGTCGCTTGAGCCTCGCCCCCCGTGGCGCGGAGCACGCGGGCGAGGGAATGCAGCCCGTCCGCGTAGATGGCGTTGAACATCACGTCCTCAACCTGGAAAGCGCTGCTTTCGAGCAGCTGTGCCTGGTTGCCCCGCAGCGGCTCGTAGGTTGCCAGAAGCCGCTGCATCGCCATGCGGTGTTCCGGGCGCACCAGGCTGGCTCGGCCGGTCATGCCCAGCGGGAGGTCGTACTTGGGCGAGGCGTCCAGGCCGGACTCGTCGGGCTGGATGATCGACAGCAGGCCATCGTGATCCGGGTCGTGGGTCTCGGCCAGCCACTCGAAGAACCGCCGCACCGGCGGCAGGACCTCGGCCAGAAACTCCTCGTCCTTGGTGGCCTGATAGATGCGCTCGATGGCCCGCGCCAGCACCGGCGGCTGCGTCGTGGCCGTGAAATGCGGGTGGGCCAGCACGATGTCGTACTCGTTCAGCAGCGCCTGGCGGTCCGTGGTGTCCCACAGCAGCATGTGCGGCAGGAAGCCGTCCGGCTGGGCTCCCTGCAGCAGACAGCGGATCTCCTGCTGGGCTAGCCTGGCGTCCACGTGCAGCAGGGCGATGGCGTGGAAGGCGCTGTCCCACAGCCACTGGAAGGGATACGACTCCAACGAGGGACAGACAAAATCGTAGGTCTTGCCGTCCCAGTCGGAGGTGCCGGTGAGGCGGTTAGTCTCCAACACCCGCCGAGCGTTCTCGATGAGAGACGCGTAGCGGTCCGTCGCTTCCGCCATGACTTGGAAGGCTAGCAGCCTTGCTCTACCCTGGAACAAAATGAGTGCCGACCGGCTGCTGGTGTTCGTCACCTGCGGGCTGCGCAACCTGGCATACGGCATGTCCTCCGTGATCCTGGGCCTGTACCTGGCCAGCCTGGACTTGGACAAAGCCACGATCGGCGCCGTATTCACCGCTGCGCTGGCCGGTGGCGCGCTGCTGACCAGCGCTTTCGCGGCCATCGCCGATCGGCTCGGACGCCGTGCGACGCTGATCGTGGCCTCGGGCCTGATGGCTGGATCGGCGGCGGCGTTCGCGCTCACCAGCCAGCCGGCCCTACTGGCCATCGCGGCCGCGCTTGGCGCCGCCAATCCTTCGAGCAAGGAGCTGGGACCGTTCGGACCGGTGGAGCAGGCCATCTTGCCGCAGGTCGTTGGCGTCCGCAGCCGAACGGCAGCTTTTGCGGGCTACAACATGGTGGCGTCGTATGCCAGTGCGCTGGGCGCCCTAGCCGTGGGCCTTCCCGGTGTCCTGGGCGTTACCGGCGTGGGCGGCTACCGCGCCCTGATATGGGCCTATGCCGTGATGGCCGCCGCCCTGCTACTGCTCTACACCCGTCTGTCCAACGCCGTTGAACCCGCTGCCGCGAGCCCTCATCCTAACCCTCTCCCACAGGGCAAGGGAATTGCCGCGCGGCTTGGCCTGCCCAAATCCGGTCCCGTCGTGTTTCGTCTGGCCGGGCTGTTTGCCGTAGATGCCTTCGCCGGCGGCTTCGTCGTGCAGAGCATCCTCGCTCTGTGGTTCAACCTCCGTTACGGCGTGGGCGCGGGCGACCTGGGCGCCATCTTCTTTGGGGCCAACCTGGCTTCGGGCGTCTCGTTCCTCGCTGCTGCGCCACTGGCCCGCCGCATCGGCCTGCTGAACACGATGGTGTTCACGCACTTGCCCTCGAACGTGCTGCTCCTGCTGATACCGCTCATGCCCAACCTCCAATGGGCGGTGGCGCTGCTGTTGGTGCGCTTCCTCCTCTCCCAGCTCGACGTGCCCACCCGGCAGTCCTACACCATGGCTATCGTGAAGCCGGAGGAGCGCTCAGCCGCGGCCGGTTTCACGTCCGTGGCGCGCAACGCCGCGCAGTCCATACCACCGGCCTTCAGCGCGGCCAGCTTGGCGGTGCCTGCGCTGGGCCTGCCGTTCCTGGTGGGCGGCAGCCTGAAGATCGCGTACGACCTGGCGATCCTGGCGGCCTTCCGCAAGCTGCGGCCGCCGGAAGAGTGCTAGCCCGCCGCTAGCGCGCGCGACGGAGGGGCAGGATCTTCGGATGCTTGGGCTGAGGCTCTGGCGCGGGAGCGGGCTCCTCCAGCGGATCGAGCGACCAGCGCTGGCGCGTCCCGAAGCGCGTCTGGAGGAGCGCCCCGAAGCCGAGCGACGCGCAGACGCCGCCCACCAGCCAGCCGAGCACCGGCAGCATGCTGGTCACGAACAGCAGCCACAGGCCAATGATCACCTCGGCTAACGGCGGCAGCGGCGCGTCGAAATAACGCAGCAGGGCGCGGCCGAGCGTGAAACTGACGGCAACGATGCCCATCATGGTCAGCAGCCACACGCCACCCACCAGGAAGGGGATGAACGGCACACCCATGATCATCAGCCACGATAGGCGCAGCAGCGCGTACGCCACGCCATAGGCCAGCAGGCCCACCAACACGTTCAGGACGTGGTTCCGGAACGGCTCATCGCGCAGCAGCTTCGATACGTAGCGCACCCGCTTTGGGAACAGGAACAGCAGCATCGTGCTCACCGTGCCTAGGACGGCGAACGACCCCAGCGCCCATGACAGGTCGTCGGCGTCGGGCCGGTGGACGCCGAACGGTCGCAGCCACAGGCTGAACGTCTTGGACGCCCCCCAGCCGTGCTCACGATTCGCGCTGCCGGCCTGCGCCTCGGTACGATTGGGCCCTAGAAAGTCGAACGCTCCGGGGCCGAGCTCGGCTAAGCCGTTCACCCCGGCGGCCGGCAGCACCACGCTGTTGAGCGATAGGATCCCGCCGCTGTACACAGCGATCGTCAGGAAGATGGCGGCGAGGCGGAGTTGGACAGGCTGCATCTAGCGCCGGCGCCGGGGGATGTGTGTGGGCACGGGATCTTGCCTCCGTGGGCGATCGCGTGGAATTCCCCCCAACACACAGGCGAGCACAGCCAGACCGGCCAGGGACATGATGGCCAGCACCGCGATGAGGTACCCGTTGGCCTGGAATGGCGAGCCCAGCAGCACGTCGATCATGCCCAGCACATCGTCTGAGGGGTCGGTCACGGGCGTGTCGACGATCAGCAGCAGGGCGCCGCAGGTGACCAGGATGATGAAGCAGATGGCGGCCTGCACGAACAGCCCCCGCCGGGCGGGCGCCACCGTGAGGTGCTCGCTGGGGGTGGCCTCTTCGGCCACGTCCGTGGCGAACTCGGGCGGCAGCGACAGCTCGTTCAGCGACTCCAGGCCGGTAGTGAGCTGGCGCAGGCTGCTCATCCGACCCCAGCACGCGCTGCAGCGCGTGAGGTGCGCGTCCAGGGCCAAGCGCTCGGCGTCGCCGATGCGCTGGTCTACGTACAGCTGAAGCCGCTCGAAATCCGGATGGTCCATCAACGCTGCGGCTCGTACAGGCGGCGGCGCAGCAGCTCCCGCGCCCGAAAGAGGTGCGTGCGGACGGTGTTCAGTGGCAGCTCCAGGATGGCGGCGATCTCCTCGTAAGTCTTGTCCTGCATGTGGCGCAGGATCACCACGGCGCGGTACTTAGCCGGCAAGCTCAGGATGGCCTGGTGGATACGCAGCCGCTGCTCCTTTTCTTCGTACAAGGAGTCGGGCTGCTTGCCGCGATCGGGCATCTGGAGCGCAAGATCCGGATCGGCGCCGCCCTTGCGCACCCGGCTGGATTGCAGGAAGTTGATGCACAAGTTTGTGGCGATGCGATAGATCCAGGGCGCAAACCGCAGGTTGGGATTGAAGCTCGGCAGCGCGGCATAGCAGCGCAGGAATGCTTCTTGGGTCAGGTCGTAGGCCTCCACGTTGTCGCCAGTCATTCGGTACGCCAAGCTGTAGATCCGATTCTGGTAGCGCCGCACCAGTTCTTCGAAGGCCTCGCCGCGTGTCAGCGCCTCGGTGGCCAGCAGCTCATCTGGCTCCTCGGCTGCTTGCTCGCGGCCCTGCTCTCCACCTGCGAGTACCTCGGCCTGAGCCGGAAAGTTTCGCACCTTGGCCGGCATTGTACGCCCATCGAGAGCCGATTGCTATACTCGCACGCGTTCCCAGGATCCCGCCGAGTTCATCGAGGCGGGATGATTTCCAAGGGGCCTGTAGCTCAGCTGGGAGAGCGCGGCGTTCGCATCGCCGAGGCCAGGGGTTCGAGCCCCCTCAGGTCCACTCCTTCTGGGTGGCAGCCCGAGCAAAACGCGGTGGTAGACTGGCCGCGCCATGCGGGTTGCCAAATACGCCGACTCACCGTTGATCCCTTTCCCGGAGTTGCGCGGCTCAGCCGAACCCGCGCAGAGCACCGAACCGCTGACCTATTACAAGCCCCTGTTCAAGGGCACACCTGGGACACCTGGCCATTTCGAGATGGCGGTTTACAGTTATCTTGGCCGCAAGTTCTACCCCAGGCACCGGCACGATTTCGATCAAATTCGCTATACACTGGCAGCCTTATCTCCGTGGGCGCCCGGCCGTGAGGCTCCA
>WNFB01005930.1_pt1 | contig 12831 bp, 16 predicted proteins | sample 5400501 | NCBI WGS metagenome assembly WNFB01 (sample SAMN13153341, study PRJNA577476) | soil metagenome | isolation source: 200 cm saprolite under Douglas fir tree site 2 hole 1 | place: USA:California | collected 2015-04-18
TTTGAGCTTCGCCGTGTGCGCCCAGATCCATTTTTGGTGGTAGAGGAACATGTAGGGCTCTTCATCGGCGATGATCTCGAACGCTCGCGTGTAGAGGTTTATCCGTTCATTGAGGTCGGCACTTGCGCGTGCGGCATTGAACAGCCGATCGATCTCGTGGTTGCAATATCCGCTATAGTTGAGCGGAGCCCCGCAGGTCAGCATGCTGTAGATATTGTGGTCGGGATCGACGAAGCCGGGCCAGCCGAGCAGCAACACCTCGTAGTCCCCCTTGTCGGCGGCCTTGAGCAGGGTCACTCCCTCCAATGCCAAGAGCTTCATCTCGAATCCGGCCTCATTGGCCATGGCTTGGATCATTTGGGCCACCTGCACGTTCACCGGGGTGTTGGTGAACATGAGCTCGATTTTCGGGTTGGGCTGGCCGGCGGCCGCCAGCAGAGCCTTGGCATTGGTCACGTCGCGGCGCGGGAGCGCGATGCTCTTCAAGTAGTAGGGGCTTTCCGGCGAGATCCAGCTGGCAGCGGGGATGAACTCGCCGTTGAACACGACTTCGGCGAGGGCGTGGCGGTCGATCGACAGATCGAGAGCCCGGCGCACGCGGGCATCGCGGCCAACCGGGGTGTTGGCGCGATCGCTCTTTCCGACATTGACAAAGATGCGGGTATACCCGAGCGAGACCACCGAAGCGACCACGAGCTGCCGGTTGCCGGCAATGCGCGGCAGGTCGAGCGGCGCGACCTGCTCGATCAGATCGACGTCGCCCGACCGAAGATTGGTGAGGCGGATCGTCGAGTCCGGAATGGTGCGATAGATGATGCGGTCGATATGGACCCGCCCCTTGTCCCAGTAGTCGGGAAATCTCTCGATTGTGACATGGTCCTGCGCGACGCGCTCGACGAACCGATAGGGACCGGCACAGACCGGGCGGGCGCCGAACTTGTCGCCCGCGGCCTGGGCCGCCTTGGGCGAGACGATCATGCCGGCAGAAATGACGAAGCGGCTCAGCAGCGGTCCGGGAACCGGATGTGAGAGCTCCACTCTGACGGTCATGTCGTCGACGACGTCGACGCGGGCGATGGCAGCCAGTGCCGCTTGGTAGACCGAACCCGGCATCGAGCGATGTCTGTCGATGCTGTACTTTACCGCCGCCGCATCGAGCGGCTCGCCGTCGTGGAATTTGACGCCGCGGCGCAGGCTGAACGCCAGAGTCTTCGCATCCTCCGACCATGACCAGTCGGTTGCAAGCTGGGGCACATAGCGCAGGTCCGGCGTTACATCGATGAGCTTGTCGCACATTGCATTGAGCACCACGATGCTGCTGTAGGAGCGCAGGATCGTTGGATCGAGATTGTCGGGATCGAACGCCAGGCCGATGCGGAGCGTCGCCGCCTGCGCCGTCGCGGCGCACCCGAAGCCGGCCGCCAAGGCGAGGCTGCGTATCGCCGACGCTCGCATTGCCGCCTCCCCGGAATGTCGCCGTGCCGTTGATTGAGGGCGTTTCCGCCGACGCCGCATGCGGCCCCGGCATCTCTCGATCGGGCGAAGCTTAGGCCGACGGCGTCGTGTCTGCCAGCCGAGTTCGCCGTGCGACGACGATGACTCTGATCCGGTCGAGCGCCGCTCGAGACGGCCCTAGTGGGGCCGCGCGCTGCCCTCGTACATGTAGGTCATCGGCTTCGGGCCCGGGATGCGGCTGTTGTCGAGCCGCTCGAAGCGAAAGCCGGCGGCCGCGATCAGCTCCGCGACGGCGCGGTTCAGGTGGCAGCCGCCGGACAGGCGTTTCCATGCCGGCGTGAGGCGGTCCTGCCACCAGCGCACCCGCGGCTCCGGCGCGCGTCCATGCTCGACGAACAGCAGGCGGCCGCCCGGCCGCAGCACGCGGCGCATGTCCGCAAGCGCGCGTTCGACTTCGGGCACGCTGCACAGCGTCCAGGTCGTCACGATGGTGTCGACGCCCCTGTCCTCGATCGGGATCGACTCGGCGCTGCCTTCGAGCAGCTTGAGCGGGGTCGCGGTTCCGCGCGCCGCGTCGCGCGCCATCGCGAGCAGAGCCGGCGAGGGATCGAGGCCGATGATTTCGCTCAGGCTCACGCCTGCGCTATAGAACGGCAGGTTGAGCCCGGAGCCGATGCCGATCTCGAGCACCCGGCCCTCCGCGGCGGACACGATGCGCGTTCGATAGGGCACAAGATCGTGCCGGCGCATCGCCAGGTTGATCAGCCACGGGACGATTCGGTCCTGGTAAAAGCCCATGACGCCACCTATCCGCTGCATCCGCATCGCCCGCGGATGTCGATTATCTAATGCGCGTGACAGGTTTGGCCCAGAGCAATAGAGCCCAACGGAGATGACGGCGCCGTCGCGGTACATTTTTGGCCGAAATGACGGCGGACGCATATACGGGTCCTGCCCATCCCGGTAGAGACCGCGTAGAGGTTTGATGCAGCAACACTGTATATCCCTCGTCATAGGAATGTGTTTGCGCATCGCCCACAACATCCTGAAATTGTTGCAAACACTCATCTGTTTCCTCGGTGGGTCGAATTTGGATGACCCCCTCCGAATGAACGTCAACCTTATGAACTTTCGAACCCGCACGCAGAAAATCGAAGTAGCTCATTTAAGGCCTCCTGCACGTTCAGGGCTGTGGACCGTCAGTGGCTCGTTCCAAATCTGCAAATTGTTGCCAATAATGTTGCCATGAGAATGATTTGGAGCCAAGGGGCTCTGTACGCCATTGTCTGTACGCCATCAAGGAGGTAGGGACGTCCGCCTCGGCGTGACTTCAACGGTCTCGATGATGGGAAGCTTGGGCATGTTCACGCCTCCCTGCGGTTTGACTGCGAAATACTCGCGCGGAGGCGAAATGGCGCCAGTAGCCGGCGGAGGGCCGAACGGGCCGGTTGCAGAAAGTGTCATGGGACGCGATGATCGGTTCGCATAGTCACGCGGCGGAAGCACGACCATGATCATCGACGCCTGGATGCAGCACCCGAATGCGGACTGGGTTAAGAATCCAATGTTCGATTCACTGCGGCGCTGGCGACCGGGCGCATGGTCAGAGACCAGTCAGCCGGTAGAGGCAACGTTAGCCGAGATGGACAAGGCGGGTGTTGCGCGCGGTATGCTGTGCGCCTGGTGGGGCCCATCGGGGCCGATGATCAGCAACGACGAAGTCGCCCATTACTGCCGTGCGCATCCGGACCGCTTCATCGGCATTGCGTCCGTCGATCTGTACCGGCCGATGGATGGCGTTCGCGAACTGCGCCGTCGCGTAAAACAGGACGGCTTTAAGGGCTTACGCGTTTTGCCGTGGGTGTGGGGGCTGCCACCGGACGATCGTCGCTACTACCCGTTGTTTGCCGAATGTTGCGAACTCGACATTCCATTCTGCACGCAGGTTGGCCACTCGGGGCCGCTCAGGGAATCCGAGCCGGGACGCCCCATGCCATATCTCGATCGCGTCGCACTGGAGTTTCCCGAGCTGCGCATCCTCGGCGGCCATATCGGCGTGCCGTGGCTCGACGAGATGCTGTCGCTCGTCATGAAGTACCCGAATGTCTTCATCGATACGTCAGCCTATAAGGTAAGCAGATATCCAAAGGACCTCGTGGACTACATGCTTGGAAGCAGCAGCCATAGGGTGCTATTCGGCTCGAACCATCCGTTCTGGCCTGCGAGCGAATGCATTGCCGGTCTCGACAAGCTGGGTCTCAGCGAGAAGGCCACGGCCTTGTTCCTCGCTGACAACGCCAGGAGCGTCTTCAAGATCCACTGAGCGCGAAACTTGGTTTATTGCTTATTTCATGGGGGCGGCCATCAATACAAAGGATCGCGCTTCACCACCACCTTCGTGGTCCGTTGCAAAAAGGCTTCCGGTGCGTCGTCCCAGCTTGCGACAAGAGTCGTCACTTTCTCGGGTCTAAAGCATCCGGTCTGCATCAGCTCCAAAACCGCCGGAAGGTCGGCACGAGGGTTCGACACTCCCACATGCAGTGTCGAGCTGTTGACGTACATCTGGATCAACGGCAGCGGTATCGTGTTCGGAAAGTAATAACCCACGCCGGTACATATGCCGCCGGGCGCCAAGGACCGGAGCGCATAGTTCAAGCTTCCCGCACTGATGTTGGCATCGACACTGATCAAATACGGGCCACCATTGATCGGCACCTGCTCCTGCAGCCAGCCGGAACGTGGTGGAATCTCGACGGCGTTTGCGCCGAGCTCTTCCGCGATTTCAAGACGGGAGCGGCTGGTATCCAAATAATCGACACGCGACGATCCCATCGCCACAGCGATCCCTGCCGCATAGAGGCCAATACTGCAGGCCCTGCCGCCGACGATGAGGACCGGTGCGCCCGGGTAACGTCGTAGATGAGGACCAACCGTCCGCCAAGCGTCGGGGATATTGTCGCTGGCGCTGGCAACCGCGAGGGGATCGAGTGTGGCTGGTACGGCCACAAGCATTGCGTCGGCATACGGTACCCGCACCTTGTCGCTGACGACGCCGCCCCACGGACCCATTGCCTTGCCAAAGCCGTATGATGCGATCGCGGTCTTGCCGGCGTTCGTGCACTTCGACGTCAGGCCGTGATTGCAGTTGAAACAATAGCCACAGGATATGGCCCAAGGCACGATCACCTTATCGCCCTTCGCGACGCTCCTGACGTCTTCTCCACACTCCAATACTTCGGCCACACATTCGTGCCCAAAGGCAAAAGGTCCTTTGAAAGGATCTTCGCCTAGAACATCGCCCACTATGGGGTCGAGGGATTGGGTCACTGAGGCGAATTTCATTAGCCTCGTGACGTTACTGAATAGCGGCAAAGTATCGCCGTCGCATCGTGCCGCAATGAAGGGCCGCACAATCGCCTCTTGCGGCGATTGTAATGTTGGTTCCGGCGCTTCGCGCCACTCCAAAACGCCCGTGCTCACATAAGTCATTTGTCGCATGACACGCCCTCGAATCTCCAGATGGATCTGCACGCGGCGCCGCATCCGGTAACGGACAGGCAGCCGAATGCCGATGGACGCGAGCTTTCAACTCGCGCTGCGGTTCATGTCAGAAGGAGATCAGACGCGGGGAGGCCGAAAGGGCGCGTTACCCGGACGTGAATCCAAAGCTGCGCTCGCGAACATCGGCGGCAGCTCGGCGGTAGGCAAATCAAGCGCGGGATTCGACCCGAGCACGCCGAACACGCTGGAGGAATTAACGGCACCGCCGGATTTGTGACAGAAGCAACAATTGTGCGCCGGCGAGACGGGCGCTTGCGTGACCACGGGCGAGCCCGAAGCCATGCCAATCTGCTCGGCAAGCGGCAGCATTGCCACCGCAAAGGCGGTCAACAGCACCCGGGCGATGCGAAACGCGTTCATGTTGCGCCGCCAAAAGCTTCGTTGAGTATGCGGCGATTGCGATCCATGTCAAGTGACCTATGCCGCCCCGAATTCCAAGATGCGGAACTATCTGGACAAGTTCTGTAAGCCTGCGCGCGATCCTCGCCGCTACGTCTACCTGAGCATCATGATCATCGCAGCCACCATAACGACGACCATGAGAATGATCGGCAAAGGGCTCTTGATCATGTGTCGCAGCATGGCAAACCTGGCGCCTTCCGGGACTAGATCCATGCGGCACTTTGCGCACTTTCCGGGGTTCGGCTGACGGACTTCCGGATGCATGGGGCAAACGTAAGCTTGTTCCCCGCTTTGCTTGTGATTCATTTTTTGCCTAGCCTTTCCGACCGTGTTCTTCGATACACTTACAAAGGCAAGAGCCCGCGCAATTTCCCCGGCCTAGAGCGTGTTCCGCTCCTTCGGAATCGGAACATGCTCTAGAATCACTGAGTGGCGCATGTTCTTATCGGCGAACCGGTACCCACCCCGGATCAAGTCCGGGGCAGGCTTTCGCCGGAACATGCGCTGGATTTCCGCCGTGCCTGGCCTTTTCGCGTTCATTCTCGCCTTCACAGGTTTTGTGCTGCGAATCGGATCCACAAAACAGCAAGCGTCACTGAGCCGGCGAGAAAGGCGGCGAAACGCAGCGGCACGTAATTGAAGCCGATATGGATGAATGCGTGGACGCAGCGGGTCAGCACGAACACCCACGCCAAGGCGACCTGGGTGCTGTCGAATTTGCCCGTCACCAGCATGAGCGCACAAGCGACGTAGAAAAGGACCGGAAGCTCCAGGAGATTCATATACGCCCGCGTGGGACGCTCGACCCATTCGGCCGGCGCGTCGGACGTGAAGGTCCGAAAATACCGTATCGACGCATTGCCGCGGATGACGGCCAGATTCCGCCAAGCCACCATGAGGCACCAAACGAGCGCGGTAAGGCCGACGAGCGCGACAACAGGCTGAATGAGAGCTTGCGGTTTCTGGCCGAATTGCGAAACCCCCGGTATTGCGGTGACGATCCCTGTCAGCATCAAGACGAACGCGGCGAGGATCACTCCAACCAGAAGATATATCGTCCCGATAGTACGCATGGGAATAGTCCTCCCTTTCACGACTGCCTTGCGGCGACGTCGAGAGGAACCGCTTCACTGAGGAAAGTCGTTTTGCAACACTTGGTGAAGGGCGTTTGTCCGGCGTGTAAAGTTATGTAAAGAGCACGATGTATTGAGCCGGCGGGAACGTCGGGAGCTGGCGGCATTGGAGGCAGGGGAGCTTCTGGGGGGCTCGGAGCGGCAGTTTCGGCGCTGTCGACAGCGCTGCGAAGATGAGGGGCTGACAGGGCTTAAAATAGTCAGGCGCGCGTCACATGATTTCAATCATATGATTCCCTGGTGCTCAGCCGTAACCTCGATCGTCAACCCTCGATCATCAGGAGGAGCACGATGAACCGGCTTGGCATCATCACTGTCGCCGCTCTGTCCCTAATTCTGGGATTTTCGCTGCCTGCGGGCAATGCGTTCGGCCAACAGAAGGTTCAGGAGACTTCGGACATCGAGCGCATAAACGCTGCGAGCCAGGTCTTCATCGCGGCGATATCGGCACGCGACATCGGTGCAATGGACAAAGTCTGGGCGCACGAGCCCTACGCAACCTTCATAGGCCCCCTCAGCACAACGGTTGTGGTCGGCTGGGACGGCGTCCGGAAGGCCTGGGAGATGCGCTTCAGCCAGTTTGATCGCGTAACTATCTCGTTGGCGGAATCTCACGTTCGGACCAACGGGAAGGTCGGGTGGACGGTCGGAATCGAGAAGGTGCAGCTGCTACGTAAGACCGGCGATACGCTGAGCTTCGATGCCTTCGTGACGAACGTGTTCGAGAACCACGATGGTCGCTGGCTCATGGTGTCCCACCAGGCGACTCCGATCTTCAGGGAGGCGAGGTAGCTCGCTTGCCACTTCGATCCTGAAGCGGGCAATCACGCGCCAAGCGATTTTTTGAGCAGGATGCGGGCGCCCGACCGTTCGATCGCCCCCGCTTGCTCAAGGCTCGCGAGCGTCCGATAGAGGACCTCGCGGGTCAAGCCCAGTTCGCTCGCGATGTCCTGAAGGTGACTTCGGAGCTCCACTGTACGGCCGTCAGGCGCGGCGTTGAGATCGAGGTAGAGCAGTACGCGCTCTTTGGCAGAACGAACCTTCATAAGTTCAAGACGTTGCCGTAGTTCTATGACCTGATGCGCCACGAGCGACAGGAAGGACATGGCGTTTGCCGGGTCCGCACGAAGGGCGTTGAGCACCGCGCCCTTGGGATATATGCGCACTTGCGAGGGCTCCGTCGCCACCGCGTCGCAATGGAAGATGTCGGCAAAAAGCGCCGCTTCAACGAAGAATTTTCCGGCCGATGTGGTGCCAAGGACCAACGACCGCCCGTCGAAGGTCCGCCGTTCCAACCGCAGCCGCCCCGTTTCGACAAAATAAATAGCAGTGACTTTCTCGCCCTGCCTGAACAGCACCTCATTTCGAGCGAGCGAACGGTTTTCAAGGGTCTGATTGTCGAGCCCTAGCATGCCGCACCAAAACATTGCTTGGTCAAAGGGACAAACCCGTTCCGCGTTTGTAGCACGGCCACGCGATCTTCGACGAATGGGGAATATGGCTCAACGGGATCGACTCTGCGCTGCCTTCGAGCAGCTTCCATTCCGAGCATGCACGGGGTGGCTTTCTGCCGTCTATGAGAACTTTCCCCATGCCCGCTCCGTCGCCCACCAAATGACCTTGCTCCCGGCGAGAATGAAAACAGCCAATCCGAGCCATCCATAAAACCCGGGGGAAATGCTGCCCGAGGCGAATATCAGCACCGGCGCGATCATGGCGAGATAATAAGGCCCGGTGTAGCGGCAGTGAGTGCGCCCGCATCGCCGTGCGTTCAGGATGCACGCCGTCCCCATCCAGAGGAGCGCGACGATCCAGATCGCGCCTCGAGCGGGAACGGGGACGAACAGGCCGGCAAGGATGGCGGCCTGAGGAATCCACCACGCCAACAGGTTGGTGCGCGGGCTGCGCAGCCAATCGCGCGAGCTTTGGACCGTATCGCTTGCCATGCCGGATCAACCCGCGCAGCAGGAAGCCGCGCCGCTCTCGCCCGCCCGCTCGGCCTGGATCGGCGGGCACGGCACCGATCCGTAAGAGCAGAACACGCAGCAATCGCCCGCCTTCGGCTTTAGCCGCGCGCCGCAACCCGTGCACTCATAGAAAAACCGGCAGGCTTCGGTCGGCATGAGTTCCGATTTTGCGGTCCCGCAGTGCGGGCAGGTAATCACGGACTGGCGGATCATGGTTGCGGGCTCGAAGTTGGAGACGTGGCTAAAGCATATGGCCGAGGTCGGAAGCTCCGGTCGGATAGGCAAACGTCGTCGCCTTCAGGTCATCGGCCGTGAGACCGTGGCGGATCGCCAGGCCAAACAGATTGATCGCCTCGTCGACATGGGGCCCGACGAGATGCGCGCCGAGAATTCGGCCGCTGTCTTCCTCGACGATCGTCTTGTAGCCGTACACCGTCTCCGCCACGCGGCGCGCCGTGTACCAGTGCGCCGCCTTGGCGGAATTGACGCGCACCTTCGCTCCTTGTTTACGCGCCGCCGCTTCGGAGAGCCCGACGGCGGCGATCGGGGGCAGCGTGAAGGCGACGCTCGGCACCCCGCGATAGTCGGGCCGGTGGCGGTTGCCCTCCAAAATATTGGCCGCCACGACCTTCGCGTCATGGCTCGACACCGGCGTCAGCGGCGGCCCTTGGCCCGCCGCATCCCCGGCCGCATAGACCAGCGGGTTCGAGACGCTTTGCAGATATTCGTTCAATCGCAGCCGTCCGTTCTCGACCGCCACGCCGGCGGCGGGAAGATCAAGCGCCGCGATATCGGGAACGCGTCCGGCGGCGTGAACGACCAGATCGCCCTCAACGACCGCCTCCCCACCGGGCGTTTGCGTGTGGACGCGGTAGGCATTGCCGGAACGCTCGACCGCCGTCACCGCATTCGTGGCGCGGACCTCGATGCCGATCTCCTGGAACTTCTCCATCAGCCAGGCGACCAGCTCCGGATCGAACCGCGGCAGCATGCGCTCGCCGCGCTGCAGCACGGTCACCTTCGCGCCTGCCCGCGCCGCGATGTGCGAGAACTCGGCGGCAACGTAACCGCCGCCGACCATGACGATGCGCTCGGGCAGGCGCTCCAGCTCCATGAACGCATCGCTCGAGGTCAGGTGCTCCGCGCCCGGAAAGGGCAGCGGCGCCGGCCGTGCGCCGCTCGCGATCAGGATATGACGGCCTTTGAGCGCGCGTCCGTCCACCGCGACCGTATCGGGGGCGGTGAAGCGCGCGGCACCGTGGAGGGCATCGATGCCCTGCTCGGCGTAACTCTGCTCCCGCTTCCTCGGCACGGGGTCGGTAAAACTGCGCTTGAAGGCGATCAGTTCTTTCCAGTCGATCCGCACTTCGCCGGCGACGCCCCGGCCCTGCATGCGGCGCGCCACGTCGATCGCCTCCGCGCCGCTCACCAGCATTTTCTTGGGATCGCAGCCGCGTAGCGCACAGGTGCCGCCGAAGGGGCGATGGTCGATCACGGCGACCGAGCGGCCCGCTTTGCGGACGCGTCCGCTCGCCGCCTGCGCGGCGGTGCCGGTCCCTATCACGATGAGGTCATAGGCATCCATGCGCTCAGCCCGGACGGAAGCGGCGGCGATAGAGGCCGAAGCCGATCAGCGCGAGACAGACGATCAGCGCGGGGATGAGGACGTAATCGGCCTTGGCGAGCCACGCGGTGAGGCCGACCGCCCCGAACACGACGGCGAGCAGCGGCGTCGCGCAACAGACCGCGGCGATCAGGCCGCCGACGACGCCGGTGGTGATGAGGGAACGATCCTGCATGGCCGGTCAGCTCCTGGGCGCGGAGGGATAGCCCGCGTTGGCGGTGGCGGCCGTGAGCGCCTTCACGTCGGTTCTGGCGTCGTCATAGGTGACGATCGCGGTCTTGTCCTTGTAGGAGACGACGGCCTTGGCGACACCGGGCACGGCTTCGAGGCTCGCCTTCACGGTGTGCGGGCAGGCCGCGCAATACATGTTCTTGACCGCGAGGGTCACGGTCCTTTCAGCGGCCAAGGCCGCGGACGAGGCGAGGAGGGCGAATGCGAAGGCGGCAAGCGTAGCGAGTCGGGGCATCGGGGTTTCTCCGGCGATCAGTCGAGAAGCAGGGGTGCCAGGACATCGAATCCGAGCGCGGCAACAACAAGCAGCGTGGCCGAGATGAGCCCGGTCTTGACGAGCCGGTTCGGCAGCTTGCGCGCACAGGCGTCGCCGTCGGCGCAGGCGGCTCGCGCGGAGCGATAGACGAGCCAGTAGCCGCCGCCGAGAAGCGCAAGCGTGCCGGCGATGATCAAGGGCTGGTAGCGGGCAAGCTGCGTCAGGTTGCCGATCCACGCCCCGCTCACGCCGAGACTGAACAGGACAATCGGCAGGATGCAGCACGAGGAAGCCGCGAGCGCGCCAATAACGCCGCCGATCGCCAGCAGGCCTTGCCCGCGCCGCGCGCCGGCCGGATCATGATCGTCCTTGATCGTCATGGGCAAAAGCATGCATCCTGTAGCCGCTACAGGATCAAGGACCTTTTCCATGCGCCGCATCACGGCTTCGCGAGCGGAAACGTTGGCGATCGGCGAGCTGTCCCGCCTCACCGGCGTGAATATCGAGACGATCCGCTATTACGAGCGGATCAAGATGCTGCCCGCGCCGCCGCGCGCCGCCAACGGCCGTCGCGTCTATGGCGCGATGGAACTTCGCATCCTCGTCTTCATACGGCGCTCGCGCGAGCTGGGGTTTTCGCCCGGCGACATCCGCGCCCTGCTGCGGCTGGGAGCGCCCGGAACGGCCTCCTGCAGCGAAGTCAAGGACATCGCCGGGCATCATCTCGAAGAGATTCGGTCGAAGCTCGCGGATCTGAAAAAATTGGAACGCCTGCTGGCGAAGACGGTAGCCCGTTGCTCGGGTAAGAAGGCCCCCGATTGCCCGGTGTTGGACATTCTCGATATCCAGCGCTCGAAATAATCTATTTTAGCTCGGATTCGCGCTCGTGTGAGATGTGCGTTTCCCCATAAGGTCGCCCCAAAAAATCGACTTCGGGTGATGAGCCGAAAAGCTCGCGACGAGTAAATCTCGTCCCCAGTTCATCCATCGCGGGGATGGCGTGAAAGGTGCGGCCGCGCGGCTTCGATCAGCACTGCTCGGCGATGAACCCGCTGATTTCTTCAGGCGCCGCGAAAATCACGTCGGCACGGTCCCCCATCATTCCGGCGCCGACGATGGCCGGGGCGCCTTTCTGCGGGCCGTCTGCACTCACGTCGGTCTTGAAGCGCAGGTTTCGCTCCCAGAAATCGCGGGTCTTGCCGTCCGCGGTGGTCACTCGGTACGTGTCGCGGCAATGGGTGACCTTCTCGACCCGTTCGTCGGCTTCCAGCTGCTTGAGGTTGGGAACGGCGCCTCCGCCCGTCATGCCCATCATGCCGCCGCCCATCTGATTGCCGCGTTGCGCGGTCGTCGCTGGGGCATGGCCGGGCTCGGTTGCCTGCTTGAGAAAAGCCAAAAGGTCGGCGCGCTGGCGCGCATCCTTGACGCCCGGAAAGGTCATCGTATTGCCGGGAATGAAGTGCTGTGGATCGGCGACCCATGCATCGAGCGTGCTGTCGTTCCAGACGGTTCCCGACGCCTTGAGCGCCGGCGAGTACCGCGGGAAGCTCGCCAGCCCGCCGGCCTTGCGGTTCCACAGATCGGCCAGGCTCGGCCCGGTCATGTTCCGATCGGCTTCCAGCGAATGACACGCCGCGCAGGCGCGAAAGACGCGTTCGCCGCGGGCGGCATCGCCGGTCTGCGCCGCCGCCGGGCCTGTCAGCACCGTGAGGCCGAGCGCTGCCATGCCGAGCGCGTGGAGAGGGTTCATGGCTGACCTCCATTGCAGTTGCCGGCTCGCGCCCCGATAAGGATCGCCGAACGTGTTGAGCCACCTCGCCGCGTCGTCCGGCTGGTCCTTGTAATCGAGGCCGTGAACGGGAACGCCGTCATCCCTCAATCGCATCAGCAGCGGGTGCTCTTCTCTGCAAGCCACGCACCAGGATGCAAAGACATTGACGAGCGAGACCTCTCCGACGAGGTCATTGCTGGACAAGCCGAGGGTGCGGCCCTTCACGGGCGGGAGACTGAATCGCGGAACCGGCTTTTCGATCAGCGCCGACGGAACGTTGCGCGGATTGTGCGTGAGCGCCCAGCCGAGCGCGATCACGAGTGCGAGGAAGGCCGCAATCGGGGTCAGATAGCGCAGTCGGCCCGCGTGCGTTGCAAACACGCCCGCCACTGCCCTGCTCGTCATTCGGATCGGCTCGCTGGTCATTGCCT
>WNFB01033558.1_pt1 | contig 12822 bp, 13 predicted proteins | sample 5400501 | NCBI WGS metagenome assembly WNFB01 (sample SAMN13153341, study PRJNA577476) | soil metagenome | isolation source: 200 cm saprolite under Douglas fir tree site 2 hole 1 | place: USA:California | collected 2015-04-18
TCTATCTTCTCAGGGAGGCCCCATACGTTGGAGAAGAAGAACAGAGAAGCCAATCCGAGTATGAGCACTCCGATCTCAAGATCGTTCAGCAGTAGTGCAAGAATAAGCAGGCCGGCGGTCATAAGGAAGTAGAGGATAGCCTTTGGAGTGAACAAGAGTCTGCTCTAGGATTTGACTCTAGGCACGGGAATCGTCTTAAGAATGTCTTCAAGGACCTGGTTCGGGTTCGTCCCCTTAACCCAAGATTCTGCCTTCATGATCAACCTGTGAACAAGCGCCGAGGCCGCAACTTCTTTGACGTCATCCGGGATAACGTAGTCTCTCCCATGAAAGACTGCCCTGGCCCTGCTAAGCTTGAAAATTGCAAGAGACCCTCTTGGGCTGGCACCTATCTCAATCTGGCGCTGCGTTCTAGTTGCCTGGACAATATCAGCAATATATCCCAAAACATCGTCATCTACATGGATTCCCTCAACAGTTTTTTGCAGATCGAGAACGGTGTCCGAATCCACAGCGGGGTCTAGAACCACATCTTCCTGACCTCGAGTCATACGACGCCGCATTATCTCTACCTCCTCGATACGAGTGGGATATCCGAGCTGCAGTCTTACGAGGAAGCGATCTAGCTGGGCCTCTGGAAGCGGATAGACTCCTTCATACTCAATTGGGTTCTGAGTGGCCATGACGATGAAGGGGTCTCGGAGCAGGTGTGTCTTACCGTCTAGCGTAGTTTGTCTCTCTTGCATAGCTTCCAAGAGCGCTGCTTGTGTCTTGGGTGGTGCCCTGTTGATCTCGTCTGCGAGCAGAATGTTAGTGAACACTGGCCCTTTACGTAGCTCGAAATCCCCCGATTTTACATTGTAGACGTAAGTCCCAGTGATGTCGGCAGGAAGGAGATCGGGGGTGAACTGAATCCTAGAAAAGTCGCATCCGATACTCATGGCGAAGCTCCTCGCCAGCAGCGTTTTGGCCAACCCTGGATAATCCTCGAAGAGAATGTGTGAGTTAGCGAGGAGAGCAAGCATTACTTTTTCGAGAACAGCATCCTTTCCGACGATTATCTTCTTTACTTGGCCGATAATCGTCTGGCAGGCCTGACCGGCTTCTTCTATCTTCAGACCGTCCATGCCCCTATCAAATCGATAGCGTCGCTAATCATGTTCATCCTCGCTGGCCCGCCTCTAGGGGCGGGCCCATATAGTATGCGGTAGAGAGCTTCGTCTTCAAGGAGCCCAGGTCCACGCCTCGGATCTGACAAGAGCTGTCTTGCTGTTTCCTTTTCTAGGCCTGTTTCGAGGGCAACCTTTGCGGTCAAGAGTTCCCTCAACCTGGCTCGGACCACATTTTCAAAATATGAATTGCTTGCCGAGGCCGCAACTCTGAACTGGCCACTTAGGAATTGTACGGGGTTTCCCTTGAACCCTGAAGTCGTTGGGGCGGCTTTACTAATTGTCGGGCTCGTGGACTTCCTTGCAAGGTCTCGAGCAATCAAGACGATTATGACGACGAGCGGAATCCCCGTCAAGGAAATAGTGGGTGTCGATTCTGAGGGAAAAAGTCCCCTAACCAGAACTAGAAGAACCGCATACGCCACTGCAGAGCCGAAGAGGAGCCTTACAGTGTTCAAGTCTCAGTTGTTAATTGAATCTCAAGTTCATTTGAAACGGATTCAAGACATTTGCGTGCCTTGTCGGCATCAATATCACTGATCTCGTGAAGACTGTAGCGAGCCTCCTCAAAGAGTTGGGTCAGTTCGGAGGTCGCTGGCCCCTTGAGAGCGAAGGTTGATCGCACCGCCCTGTCGAGCTCCCTTGCCGTCAGATCAGACGAGACGGGAGCTCCGAGTCTAGACACAGTTGCAACTAGGTATTGGTAGCATGCGATGATCCGGCTTCTTGGGTCTGATGCTGGGTCTGTGACCAGCTTGATCGCCTCTTGAACTGCTTGCAAGCCTTGCTCTTGCTTTGCCTGCAATTCTTCGATTCTCAGGTCGCGCGTCTCTTTCAATGAGACCCTGAAGCTTTCGACGAGAATGACACCTCCGACAACAAGAAGGCCTAGGAATGCGAGGCTGAACCATGCATTCTGCACGAGACTGGATACTGCTGGCAGAATACCGCCGGCTTGGAACAGATTGGGAGGCGTCGTGTTTTCTCCCACGATGTTTCTTGCAATGGTTGAATTCGCTGCATGGATTGGGTTGAAAATACTGCCTTTAGTCTGGATCAGAACTCCGATGGCCAGTGCCCAGAAGAACATCGCTACGAACGTAGAGTAGCGGGAACCGCGTTTGCGCACTTTTCTTCGCCGAGCCATTCCATAGCCGATTGCCGCACCTAAGTCTCGGTAGTTCAGTCCAATTAGGACGATGAGCGCGACCATCGCCCCAAGAATCACAAACGGTCCAAGATAGACCAAGTAAAGCAGCCAATATGATCGGAAAAGAAGACTTCCTCCGGGGGTCCCTCGCGGGAGTGACCCTAGCGCGAACGCGAGTACAACTAGGCCCACTATGTATGGAAGCATCCGGGGAACTTTCAAGACAAAAAGTCCACGGTATGATTAGGGCTATTAGCGATAAATAGTTGTCCTAAGATTGGGAGATTCCCGCAGAAATCTAGTCCTTAACGGCTTCAAGGATGCTTGCAACATTCCAGAGCTTCACTCGCGTGTAAGGCGGCATGTTGGGGTCCTGCCCAATCTCGTCCAATAACGATATTGCGTTTGACGCCCTTACTCCTATCGTGTTTGACAGCGCTTGTAAGGCGTCCATTGCGTCTTTGGCTGCTCGACGAATATTGCGCGGTGTAGTGTTATCGTTTGAGACTTCGTTCAGAACGCCTAGGGCCTGCTTGATTCTGGCCTCGTACTCCTCTTTCCGTTTTGCCTTTTGCAAGCCATCTCACCAAACTCTTGAAGGGGCCCTTTGGTCCTAAACGCATCCTAGCCCGAAGAATGGTCCTCGGTCTTCTTCATTAAAAGATTTCCATACTCGGAGATCCGTGTCGCAGATTTAGTGGGCGGCTTTCTGGGGCTGGTGCGCGGCATGGGTTCCCTGGCAGCAGTCTAGGCATTGGCCGCAAGCTGTGCAGAAGTGATCTTCAGAGAAGAGCTCTCTCTGGCAGGAGGGACACTTTCTCCAGAGCTGGGCAGCGTTCTTGCGGTGCATGGTTGGTTCAGAAGTGTTGTCGACGAATATGAAGGTTCCAGCATGAGCGGGGTGTGGTCTAACAAATGATATAGTTTCGCCAATGGCGAGATCATCTCGGGTAGAGTCTCTTGCCAATTTTTCTCGAGGAAGATCCGTGGCTGGGCACTGTTGATAATTTCCCGACGGTTCTGCACGCGCGGGCGTCGTTTTCCTTTGACATCAATCCTGAATCCTTACAGAAGGCCCTCGTTTCTGCCTTAGCTTCTCTTCGAGAGAATCCGAAGCCTCGGGAAATTACAGTAGCTGATCGAGATGGCTACTTGAATGGACAACTAGTCTTCAGGTTGGGAATTGGCAATGGAGATGGGTTCGATGTTTTCGATTCTAAGGAAGAGGAGCGAGTCTTGCATAGGATCGAAAATCGCGGTTCGTTCAACACACTAGATCTGGCTATTCAGCTTCACTACTCTGTGAACGATAGTAGACGACACAGAGTCCATGAGGATCACTACATCTTGCGGCTGGTTTTCCAGCCTGGGAGAGTCGAGGTTCTGGTTCATCACCTGAAGGGTGTCAGAAGGGTTGAACCGGACGAGTTGATCAGGCTCATCATTCAAGAGCTCAATATTGAGTTGACCCGCGACCGCTACGGTCAGGTCGAACTAGAAGACGTCGACATAACATGATAGCTGATCGGATTCTCAAGATGTCAATCTGAACTTTTTTCGGACGATACTCCAGACGGCCTCATGCACTTCATCAACGGAGCGTGTTGCGTCCACTATTTTCCAACCAAATTTCTTCGCCAAAGCTCCGTATGTCCGTCTGACCTTAGTTAGTAGCTGCTTGTCTCTCTCGTGAGCATCTCTACCTCTCGACTTCCGCGTGAATGATGAATGCACGGGCACGTCAAGGACCAACACGAGGCTGGCTGTGGGCAGACCTCTATCCAATCCTTGAAGCCAATCCAAACTGAGGCCTCTCGAGACTCCGTATGCCAAATTTGAGGGGTAGTACCTGTCTGCAATTACAAAATCTGAATTCTGTGTCAGCTTGATCATATGTCCTCGGTTCTCCCATCTGTTTAGGGAGTAGAGCATGTGGAGTGCAGTTGCCGGATATTTTTGCTTCCCTTCCAAGAACCGTTGTATTTGTCTGCCTGAAGGTGATTCGTAGATGGGAAAGCTGATGGTGCTAACTTTTGCGCCTTTTTTCTTGAGCTCATTGGCTAGGAGTCGCGTCTGGGTTCTCTTGCCTGACTGGTCTATCCCTTCTATGGCTATGATTCTACCTCGCAATGGCTTGAGCGTTTCAAAGTCTTGTTGTGGATAATAACGATTCGAAATCTGATTATCGAGTTTCGACACGGATCTTGCGTACCGGGATTGTTATGGTGGACCGGGCGGGATTTGAACCCGCGGCCTTCCGGAGTGTTGGCCTCGTCGTCTTGCTTGCAAACCGGACGTTCTTTGGCCTGAGATTCGTCAGTATACCAGGCTGAACTACCGGCCCACGGGTTCGCGTGGTTTCTCGGTTTGTTTGTTAAGTCTTGTTTGTGGGGCCGCCGCCGGGACGTTCACACCGTGTTGGGGTGGTTTGAACCCGGCCTCCAGGCTCCACTGGCCAAGGCTTTCTTGGGCCTTTCAGGCCTGTACGCCGCGGAATATGTAAGTTTCCAACCACTCACGGGGCTGAAAAGTCTAGTAAGAACCAGGTGTTGTAGTGTTTTTCAGCGTCTTTCTGGTCTCGTTTGTGACATCGATCTATCCATTTTTACGGAATAGGGTACTGCCTATTTCCATGAACATGGCTGATGAGTCGCAGATAGACGCTAGATTTGATGTCGGATCGTGCTGACTTCATAGACGGATTCTTGCAAAAGCGCTATGAAAGGCCTGCACCCTTACGGGCGGTTCCGACTAGAAATGGCAAGCCCAAAGAAAGAGCTCATGATGCTACGAATGTTCCGACTGACTCTACCCGCAGCCCTCCTCGTCTCCCTAACATGGATGACCCTATTCACAGACACAGCGCGTCAAGCCGTGATCAACTCCCTAGGCGCCAATGCTAACATCATCATATTCATCCTCGGACTATTCCTCGTAATCGGTCTCTACTGGGTCATGGGCGTCTACGAGCGCAAGATACTCTACGAGAACCACCGCACCAGACCAGCCTTCTAAGAATCAGTCCCAAGCGACAGATTTCAAAACCCCCTTTCTTTTGGTCGAAAGCCTCCTACATTCGGTAGGATACGTTTTCAAGACGACGTGTTTTGTGTCGCGAGGATCAACTACTTTTCAGATTTTTTGGATAGAGGCCCGGCCAGACGAAACTGATCTAGGCGAGTCTGGTTATTCAGAGCGGAGAATGGAACGCTCAAGCTTTTTCCCAGCTGCAAAGTAGGCGCATGATCAAGCGTGAAAAACTCGCAGATCAAAAACGCCTGCCCAGATTCCAGATCAGGGCACGTTCTGCGCTTGTCTAGCTTGCGGCGGAACAGTCTGCGCGACTCCCATCTTCGAAGAGCGGGGAGACAAGAGTTAACTTTTGTTAATTCCCTTCCAACAGCGAGTATTGTGTCGCGAGCATTGAGTGGAACAGATATAGTTAGAGCAGAGAAGTTTGCCAGATAATGTGTTTGCTCGGCGAATCAAGCAATTCCAGGCGCAGAATCCACTATTCAGGCTCTGCAGAAACCGCTAGTTATTAGCAGGCAGTCCGCATGAGAACAAAGACGACCCCGACAGATTCCAGACCAGGGCTGATTCTGGGCGATCCACGACCCTCGCCGTTTCCACATGGAATAGCTAAGAGTGACGAGATCGGAGAATGCGATTGTGAGACTGAGAAACCTATCCTACTTGACGCTCTGGGCTGTCAACTTCGACCAAGAGAGGACTCTCTACAAAGAAATTCTAGGATTACCCGTGGACCAGGAGAATGACAACTTCATCATGTTCGAGACCAAAGGATCAAAACTCGCACTCCATCGTCTGAAGAAAGCGAGCCGCCTGGATCGGCAGACGGTCGAACTGCACTTTGAAGTTGACGATGTGGACGAGGTCTATTCGAGCTTGCAGCGGAAGGGCGTCAAGGTCCAGGACAAGCCCGCAAACCGGCCCTGGGGGAATCGCATGGCAAGCTTCCGGGATGCTGAAGGATACGTTGTAGAGATCGTAGGTCCGCTAAAGCAGGGTGAACCGGTGAAGGGCGACTAGGACTTCTTGCGTTTCTTGCTAGTTGGCACTGGAGCAGATGCGCCGGGGAAGAGATACGGCATAGTTGCGGAGGCTGGGGGAGGTGTACCTTCTTGAGGTCTAGAATGTGCAACCAAGTGTTGAGGAACGATTTCCAAAGTTCCAGATTGGCTCAGTACTCGATGATCGTCAAGACCATTGTGGCGCAGAAACTTGTGCAAGAGCAGCTTAACTTCCCGGTGCTTCAAGCCTTCCACTTGAATCTGGTTTCCCTTGGTAGAAACACGGCCCTTGACACCTTTCACGTGTTCTCTTAGAAAGTCCGCGGCCGATCCGATTTGCGCGGGCAGTTTTCCGAGGTTTATCGTCTGCTGTTCTTTCTTCGGTTTTCCAACCGGGCTTGAACGGCTTTTCGATTTCAAGTTGATAGTCTCGAGTCTCGTTGGTCTCTAGATTCGGCTAGGAGTCAAGATTCAGATATTTTCAGAGTCTTGTCTTGATGCACTCTGGGCTTCGGTCTCGTAGAATTCCGCCAGTTCGAAGGAGTCTCTGATCTGTTTTTCTAGCTCCTCCATCGGAGGGTAGACGGATCTATAGATCTCAAGCGCACCCACGTGTGACTTTATGTGGATCGTGTATGTTGGATAGGCAGCGTGGCCGAATACTCGTTTGCTGCTCCAAGATTCGCGTTTGTCGCCGCCTTCATAGTTCACGTGAAGTCGACGGAAGCGAACCTTCCCAGGATTTTCTTGAGTAATCCTCTCCGCCAGCATCTGATAGAGGGGCTTCTGAGTCTCGCAACCCGAGCAGCTCTGACGAGTGAGCGCGGTGACGTAGACTATACCGAATTCGGCCACGAGCCCTGTTAGCGCTTCTTTTGTTGTTCGGCTTCCCAACTGACTGAATTCTATGACTTCCGGCGTCTCTTTCGATACGACTTCTGCCAAAACGGTCAAGATCGTTCGCACAAGTTCTAGAACGGACGTCAATATAATTCTGTAGTTTTCTCGGAAACCCGAGCGGTCAGAGTAGCTGCATTCGTTCGGGATAAAGAAAGGGGAGGGGTCCTGTTAAGGACCCAAGCTCGAATTGGCGATACGATGTAGTCCGAAAGGCTCCCTGTATTAGCCAAAGCCGCAAATGATTCGGGACGTTTCCGAAAGCTTCAGAAGCCGAGACCATCCATCCTACGGCCGTAGATCGCGTGACGAGTTGCTCTCGCCCAAGGTGTTTTTGCTATTCTGTGTGCTACTAGCTACGTCGCTGTTTCTCGCCATTGATGATGCTGGATCGAGTGAGCAAGAGCTGAGCGGTCCGGGTCATCCCAATCTAGGGTCGGGATCCTTTGATTCTAATCGACCGATTGGTGCGTGTGTACCTGTCGGCAGCGTCCCCAAAGTACACCATGGTGGTGGAAGTTGTCCTCTTAACTTCGTCCTATCTCTGAGCCAGGAGAGTCTCATAGAAGTTCAAGGGTCAACCAGTTTAGTCCAATTGTCAGTGACCCTGGTTTCAGGCGTCTCTGTACCTGTAACCATGTCTGCTCATGGAACGCCCGATACCACGCAGATTCTGTTTGCTCCCGCATCAGCAAGGCCTTCGTTCTCGTCAACTATGACTATTGCAACGAGCCCAGAAACTCCCTCGGGTCAATACAACATCACTATTACCGCGACTGGAGGAGGTGTTGAAAAATCAGCGACCTTGTCTTTACTAATAGTCCCAGTCGTTCATGACATTGCCGTAGTCACAGCAATGGTCCAGGGTGTGGCAACAGTCGGCAATATCGTTTCGATCAATGCAACTGTCGCAAATTATGGATCCGTGTCCGAGATATTCGAGCTACAAGCCTACGCTAACACGAGTCTCGTGGCAAAGCTGTCCATGCTGAGATTGGACCCGTCAGCTACCCATGCGGCTCGACTGGTGTGGAACACGACCGGATTTTCGCCTGGGACGTATGCCGTAGTCGTAACCGTGCCTCCAGTTCAAGGCGAACTCAACCTGCTCGACAATAGTCGAGAAGCAGGCAAAATACGCCTAACTCAAACTCCAAGCTCCGGACCCAGTCCGTCACCCGCAGCTCCTGGAGCTGGACAGGCTTTCAATTACGGACGTCAGCTAGCTATTCTCGCAGCGATTGCAGAGGTTGCGATCGTTTTCTTTGTAGTTCTTCGAAGGAAGGGTAAGAGTTCAACCGGATCGGAGGCGGGACCAAGGAAGAACTAGATCGGAGAATCTGAAGTCTCGACACGTCTTCGTTTAGTGAGGAACATAGGCTATACCCTGAATCTCCACCTTCATCCCAAACAGAAGATCAGCGCGCACAGTAGCCCTCGCAGGCTTAGGGTCCGGAAAAAACGTGGAGTAAGCTTCATTCATTTCAGAATAGTCGTTTAGATCGCTCAGGTAGACCGTTGTCTGGAGCACGTATTCCATTCCAGAATGAGCCGCTACCAGCACCCTACGATCAGATCTCCAAACTTTATTCCCGGTGAGAACGGCAAGTTCAGTGGTGCAGGTCCCGTTCTTACTAGTTCCTTTCTCATAGTGCGTCGATATTGGATTTGATACGTTGGGGTTTAAGAGTTCAGAAGAGTCCAAGGTTCTGAGGTCAAGAGCTAATTTGCCTACTAGCAGGCGTACCCTTGAGCCGATTACCATTGATCAGATAGAGCAAGCGAGTTCGAGAATCCGTGGATCAGTACTGCGGACCCCCATTGTCAGATTGAATACTGACACTGACATGGAGATCTATCTGAAGCTGGAAAACCTACAGCCAACAGGCTCGTTCAAGGTGAGGGGAGCCTCCAATGCGATCGCTCTGGCGGGACCAGAAGTAAAGTCTCGCGGAGTATACACGTGCAGCGCCGGAAACATGGCGCAGGCCTTGGCCTGGCAGGCAAAGCAAAACGGGATCTCTTGTTCAGCTATCGTTCCCGACAACGCTCCTGAAACGAAGTTGCGGGCCATCAAACGATTTGGAGCCAAGATCATCCAGGTCTCCTTCGACGAAGTCTGGAAGGTGGTCACCACCCATCGATACGGCCCATTGGAGGGGTCGATTTTCATTCACCCTTTCAGTGACCCCAGAATGATTGCTGGAAACGGAACTATAGGATTGGAAATTCTTGAAGACATTCCGGACGTGGACTCAGTCGTGGTGCCTTTCGGCGGCGGAGGTCTCACCGCGGGAATAGCTACCGCGATTCAAGAGAGAAAGCCGACCACCAAAGTCTACGCAGTCGAGCCAGAAACTGCCGCTCCACTTGCAGCTTCGTTTAGTTCCGGACGTGCGATGGAAGTGAAGCGGATTCCCAGCTTTGTGGACGGCATCGGTGGAAAGAGTGTTCTTCCGGAAATGTGGGATATGGTAAGACCATTGATTCAAGGTAGTATTGTCTGCTCTTTGAGTGAGATCGCTTCGGCCGTTCGTCTGTTGGTCGAACGGAACCGGGTGGTGGCCGAAGGCGCCGGCGCTGCATCGGTAGCTGCGGCTCTGACGGGCAAGGCTGGTAAGCAGAAGGTAGTTTGTGTAGTGTCCGGCGGAAACATCGACACTGCCAAGCTTTCAGAGATTCTGTCCAGCGACATGTCTTGAGGACAGCTCTGCGAGGTCTGTCTCAGACTTGCCGTCAGTGATTTGACATCATAGCCAAAGGGTAGCAAGAGATTCGCTGTTGACGAGATGAGTAGGTCAACGTATCTTTCAGAGTCGTAGACAGTATCGTCGTCCGCCAGTTCTGGCGGCAAGGCTTGGCTTTCGGGAATTGTTGGTGAATCAAATGTCAGAACGTAACTTACCTGCTGTCCCGCATGAACTGCTCCTCCTTCGTCGATAAGACACTGGGCCGCGATTGCTTGGGGTACGCGATGAGTATACTCGCTGGGCATCTTGCTCAAATTCTTCGTTATTACCAGCTCCTCGATAGGAACAGTGCCGCTTCGCAGTTTTGAAGCGTATTCTCTGAGCGTGTTGAGAACTTGAGGAATGAGGGCTGTGAATTCTTGGGAATTGTCTGCTTCCTTTAGAATTGCCAGCATTTCTGTCTGACATTTCTCAACTATCTTAGGAGTGTCGTGACGTCGAACATCGATGCCCCGAACCTTGAGGGTCCGGTCTTGATCTTGAAAGACGCCATAGTACCGGTTGAGGACTGGCGCTTCTGGATCTATTTTCGAATTGAGGAAAACTATCCACCTATACTGGCCCTCAAAACTCAGAGGGAGTTTCAGGTCCTTTCTGATCGTTGCACATAGATCTTCGTAATCGGCCGCCGTTGCGCCTGCTTTTGTTAGCCACATGGAGTCAACGATTCCATGTACGAGTTTGAAGCCTCTAGCTTGGGCTATTGCAACCGCACGGTCGAGGAAGATTCGGGAGAAGGCGCATGTTGCGATGTGAGCATCTATCTTTCCGAACCTGGCGTTCTTGAATCCAAGATAGCCGAATGAACAGACTAAGATCCATTTTAGTGCTGACTGACGTGCATCGTACCTCTGCCGCTTGAGTTCATCCTTTTCGACTTTCTTTAGTTGCTTATACTGCAACCTTCTCTCGAGGAGAATTTCTAGGGATAGAGGGACGATGCCTCGCCATCTCTCACAAATATTGTAGTCTAATTCTGGAACTCGACGGAGCGAGTTGGGGCAGCATTTGCACTTGACGGTCTCTCCGCTCAGGTTCTGGTCTCGCATTATGGTCGGGTAGAGGCTGGTAAAGTCCAGCTCTCCCACTTGGTCATGGATCCCGGTCTCGGGTTCGTGGATGAAGCCTCCCCGGTCGGCGATGACTAGTTCGTTACTGTCTTTCCATTCTTCGGGTTGGTTCTTGTTCCATGGGATGAGAACGTTTTCTTTGACTGCGTGGTAGAATTGTAGGCTGGTCATGTTGGTGCCGATGGTTGCTCGGCTGGCTCGCTGAATCGGAATTATGCATGTCCGAGAGATTTCGAATAGTCCTTCGAGTCCACAGTCAGCGCTGATGAAGGCGTTGTGGTCGTCGACGTGTAGCCTGCCTAGTAGGCGGGCGGCCGTCTCTCTGTACAGAATTTTTCCATAGGAGAAGTAGGAATGGCCTTGAACCTCGTAGACTCTTAGTGGTGATGGGTCCCGACCCAGAACTAGCTTGTTGAGCATTCCGTTTTTGTGTGCGCGTCTGGCTAAGTATGGGAAGATGAACGAGTCTCCACCTTCTGTAATTACAATGTCAGGATCTACTTCGTTGAAGGTTTCAACGAGGCTGATGAGTTTCTCCTCTTCACTGCCCGAATCAAGAACGATCGTTTCTTCTTGATCCAAGATACTGATGGAGTCTAGTTCGTCCTCGAAGGTTCGAATTCTCTTGTTCTTTCTAGTCTTGACTTCTAGCCTGATATTCCGAAGCGGGGGCAATTTGTAGTCTATTGTGTTTCTGGAATCTTTCAGAGTCCACTCGATTTTCTCGTCTTTTTCATCTGCCTCGACGAGGGCTAGTGGGAACAGGCCTTTCTGGTACAGGTAGATTTGCGGGGAGGGAATGTCTACATCGTAGAGGCGGAAACTGGAGTAGCAGCTTTCTCGCTGTATCCTCCGCGCAAGCTTTGCAGCCTTCTCATCGTTCTCTACGACGACCTCAAGGACTCGGGATTTTTCTATGTCGCCAGCCTTTTCATATTTGTCGACAAAAATAGAGTTCTCAATGTAGGACTTGCAAGCGAGATCGGTTAGCTCGCGGTAGTCGCCGCCGACATGAATCCTGGGCTTCCATCTGTCGGTGAGCCTTACGCACTTTCCGTCGGCTTTTTTCAGCCATACTACCATCTGGCCCGGCTTGTGGTAGAGGTCGAGAATCCAGCCTAGATGCTTCACAATGAACCAAGATGCGTTCTCTATCCCCAGGACTAATTCAGAAGAGTGGGACGAAGAACGAATGTGAAACAGAAGCGAAAGTAGTGGAAACGGGAAGGGCTACTGGTATCCGAGTAGAGTCTTGTCCAGTGTGACAACCTCCTCTTCATTCTGAGGAATGAAGGGATGGCGGGCTATGATGCGCTGCGTATAGGCACCTTTGTCCTTCAGTCTCGCGGAAACATGTGCAGTATGAATCAAAGCATCTGTCATGGCCTTGTTTCTAGTCTTCTGGTTAGTGGCTATGATCAGGATGTTTCTCTGTTCAGCGGTGTTTCCTAGGAACTGTACGCTTCTGCGGAAAATATCCAGTGCTTCTTTCTTTTCTCTGACGTCGGGATCGCAGAAGAGGGCCGTGATGTCAGAGACGACAGCGAGCCTAGCCCCATGCTCATCTAGTGCTACGGTTAATTTTTCCACGATGAGGCTGTGAACTTGATGATGGGTGAAGGCTCTACTGAGATGAATGCGTTGCTGCACTCGGCTAGATTCCAATCCGAGATTGACGATGTGCTGTGAGATAGTGTATGTGTCGAAGAGGTTGCCTGCATCTATGAAAACAACATCGCTATCCAAGCCTTG
>WNFB01004555.1_pt1 | contig 12817 bp, 10 predicted proteins | sample 5400501 | NCBI WGS metagenome assembly WNFB01 (sample SAMN13153341, study PRJNA577476) | soil metagenome | isolation source: 200 cm saprolite under Douglas fir tree site 2 hole 1 | place: USA:California | collected 2015-04-18
TCGCCCTGGACGAGGGCCCCCGGAGGGCCCCACGCGTTGTCTCTTGGAGGACCAGAGGTGGCGCCAACGGCGTCACGTGATCCCGATGTCTGGGCCCCGAAAAAGTCCGGAGCCTTAGAAATTTAAGAGGCGGGGCCCCGATGTCAACCCACGAGTGCAATTGCGTTTAAGACCGGCCGGGGAGACCCGCCTGCTACCAGCGGTAGTGGGCGAACGCCCGGTTGGCCTCGGCCATCCGGTGGGTGTCTTCCTTCTTCTTGATGGTGTTCCCCTCACCCTTGGATGCCAGGATCAGCTCCGCCGCAAGCCGCTCGGCCATGTTCTTCTCGGTCCGGGCCCGGGAGAACTGGATCAGCCAGCGCATTGCCAGCGCCGTCCGCCGGTCCGGCCTGACCTCGACCGGCACCTGGAGGGAGGCGCCACCCACCCGCCGGCTCTTCACTTCGAGCGTCGGCTTGGCGTTGTTGACCGCCTGCTTGAACACCGCCACGCCCGGCTGGCCCGTCCGCTCCTCGATCAGGTCCATGGCCTTGTAGAAGATGCCCTCCGACTGGCTCTTCTTGCCCTGATACATGAGGTTGTTGACGAACTTGGAGACCGTCTGGCTGTCGTAGCGCGGATCGGGCGGCACCGGCCGCTTGACCGACTTGGACCGACGGCTCACTTGGCGCCTCCCTTGGCGCCCGCCGCCTTCGGCCGCTTGGCCCCGTACTTCGAGCGTCCCTGTCTCCGGTCGTTCACTCCGGCCGCGTCGAGGGTGCCGCGCACGATGTGATAGCGGACGCCGGGGAGATCCTTCACCCGGCCGCCCCGAATGAGCACGATCGAATGCTCCTGGAGATTGTGACCCTCGCCCGGGATATAGGCGGTCACTTCGAATCCGTTGGTGAGCCGCACCCGCGCCACCTTGCGGAGCGCCGAGTTGGGCTTCTTGGGCGTGGTGGTGTACACCCGGGTGCAGACGCCGCGCTTCTGGGGATTCCCCTTGAGCGCCGGCGCCTTGTCCTTCGCGGGCACCGCGCTGCGTCCCTTCGCGATCAACTGGCTTATGGTCGGCATAGCTCTCGGTTCAAATGGAGCTGCCCCCGATTTGGGGGAGACCGGCAAGTTTAGCGGCCAAAGGACCTTAGGTCAAGGCGGCCACCGCCACCACGCTGGCGGCGGCGTGCCCCGCCGTGTGGGTGATGCTGATCTCCCACGTGGCCACTCCCAACCCGTCGGCGATCTCCTTGCATTTCCCCCTGAGGGAGATCTCCGGCTTCCCCGACGGCAGCCGGCGCACGTCGATGTCGGTCCAGGAGACTCCCCGGGCCCAGCCGGTACCAAGCGCCTTCATCACCGCCTCCTTGGCCGCGAATCGCCCGGCGAAGAACTGGACCCGGAGCGGCCCGGTGCCGGCCTGGGTCTGCTCTCCTTCGGTGAAGAGCCGGTTGGCGAAGCGCTCCCCGTGGCGCTCGAGCGCCGCGCGGATCCGGTCGATCTCGACGAGGTCGATTCCGTGGCCGATGACGTGCATGGGCGAAATCTATCTCCGCCGCGTTACCATTCTGGCCATGTCCTCCCCCCCGCTGCTGGTGCGCGGCCTGCGCAAGACCTACGACGACGTGGTCGCGGTGGACGGCCTCGACCTCGAGGTCCGCCCCGGCGAATGCTTCGGGCTGCTCGGCCCGAACGGCGCGGGCAAGACGAGCGCGATCGAGATCTGCGAGGGCCTGTCCACCCCGGACGCGGGCGAGGTGGTCGTGCTCGGCCAGCGATGGGGCGAGAACGACCGCGAGCTGCGCGATCGGCTGGGCATTTCGCTCCAGGAGACCCAGTTCTCCGACAAGCTCACCGTCGGGGAGACCATGCGGCTGTTCCGGAGCTTCTACGGCCAGGGGACGGAGCCGGACGCCGTGATCGACATGGTCCAGCTGGGTGAGAAGGTGAGCGCCCGGGTGGGGAAACTCTCCGGCGGCCAGAAACAGCGCCTCGCCCTCGCCTGCGCCCTGGTCGGCGACCCCGAGCTGCTCTTTCTGGATGAGCCGACCACCGGACTCGATCCGCAGGCCCGCCGGCAGTTGTGGGAGCTGATCGAGCGGCTCCGCTCGGAGGGCCGCTCCATCCTGCTCACCACCCACTACATGGACGAAGCCGAGCGGCTCTGCGACCGGGTGGCGATCGTGGACCACGGGCGGGTGATCGCCGATGGGGCGCCTCGCGCGCTGATCGAGTCGCTGGGCGCGGAGCACGTGCTCGAGTTCGCCGTGGGCGATCGGGTCCTGGACGACGCAATGCTTCGGGCACTCGATGGCGTCTGTGGGGCCGACCGCCGCGACGGCGTTTACCGCCTGCAGGTGAGCGAGCTGCACCGCGCGATCCCGGCCCTGCTTCAGGCCCTGCGGCAGCAGGGCGCGAATCTCACCGAGCTCCGAACCCACTCGCCCACGCTCGAGGACGTCTTCGTCTCCCTCACGGGGAGGTACCTGCGCGATGAGTGAGGGGCGGCGGTGGACCGACCACTCGCTGGTCCAGCTTACGCTGGTGCGTTACCGCGAGTTCCTGCGCGAGCCGGAGGCCGTGTTTTGGGTCTTCCTGTTCCCCATCCTGCTCGCCGCCGGTCTGGGCGTGGCGTTCCGGGGCCGCCCCGCCGACCGGACCGCGATTGGCGTCGCCGGAACCGACTCGGTCGCGCAGGCGGTAGCGGAGGCGCTCCGGCGGAGCCCGGACGTCACGGTTCGAGTGCTGCCCGACTCCGCTGCCGCCGACTCGCTCCGCGCGGGGAGCGTGGCGCTGGTCGTGCTCCCGGACCGCTGGCCCGGGCGGCAGGTCGAGTACCGGTACGACGAGACCCGCCCGGAAAGCCGGGTCGCGCGACTGCTGGCGGATGACGCGCTCCAGCGCGCCGCGGGCCGCACGGACCCGGTCTCGGCCGCCGACCGGCGCGTCACCGAGACCGGCGCGCGCTACATCGACTTCGTGGTGCCCGGCCTCCTGGGAATGAACCTGATGGGGAGCGGCATCTGGAGCGTCGGATTCGCGATCGTGGACGCGCGGCGGCGGCGGCTGCTCAAGCGCCTGATCGCGACGCCGATGTCGCGGGCCGAATATCTGGCGTCGTTCGTCCTGTCGCGGCTGAGCCTGCTCGTGCTCGAAGTCGGCACCCTGCTCGGCTTTGCGGTGCTGGCGTTCGGCGTCCCGTTGCGGGGGTCGCTCTGGACGCTCGCCTTCATCTGCGTGCTGTCGGCCCTGTCGTTCACCTCGCTCGGCCTCCTGATCGCCTCGCGCGTGCAGACGATCGAAGGCGTCTCGGGCCTCTCCAACCTCGTGATGCTCCCGATGTGGATCTTCTCGGGGGTCTTCTTTTCGGCGAGCCGCTTTCCTGATGCGGTGCAGCCGGTGATCCGCCTCCTCCCCCTCACGGCGGTGATCGATGCGCTCCGGGCTACCATCCTCCGGGGGGCCGGGCCCGCGGCGATCGGTCCCGAGCTCCTGATCATCATCGGCTGGCTGGTGCTGAGCTTCCCGCTCGCGCTGCGTCTCTTCCGCTGGAAGTAGCCCAGCCGTGCCCGACCCGGCTCAACGCGCCTCCGGCTCGCTCTGCATGATCCCGAACGTGTTCCCCTCGGGGTCGGTGCAATAGGCCAGCCAGCCGATCCCCGGAATCGCCATCTTCGGCACCGCCACCTTCCCACCGGCGGACTCCACCTTGCGTGTGTACTCGCCGCAGGAGGCTACATCGATCGTGTTCACCGTCCCCTGGCCCGGATGGGCGCGGGGGTGCAGGCCCCCGTCGATGCCCGGGCCGTTGCTGCCCGTCTTGACCAACCAGTACGGCATCGGACCGTCCCACTTGTGAGACTGCCACCCGAACACCTGCTCGTAGAACGCGATGGCCCGCTCGGGACGGTCGGCGGGGACTTCGAAGTGGATGGGACGCGGCATGGCTGACTCCGGCCTCGACGTGAGAGTGAGCGAGCGTTGTGACGGTCAGGACCGCTGCGGGACCGGCTGACCGAACTTCTGCGTGGCGTATCCTACGATGAGCCCGACGATCGAGCCCGGGATCATGATCTCCCAGAAGTAGCGCTTCCCCGTGGCCGGGTCGGCGGCGAGCGCGAAGGGCAGCGCCAGCAAGGCCGCGATCACGATTCCGACTGCGATACCGATGGCGAGATTGTTGACCTTACGGGCCACGACCCCGGTGAGGATGCCGGCCACGAGCCCCTTGCCCATCGACCCGACCACGATGCCCATGATGTGGGGTTTCACCTCGGGGGCGGAGGCGAGGGCGGAGAGCCCGTCCAGGGCGCCGAGCGCGCCACCGAGCACCAGGCCGAGCATTGGCTTGTTCACGGATCACCTCCAGTCGAGGGATGAACGCCGCTCTCTCTGGAGATGTGATTACCCGTCCCCGAGCGATCCTTTAAAAGCCCCGCATCGCCAGGAACAGGAGCCGCACCGCCAGGTAGGTGAGCACGAGAATGATGGCGGTCTGATACTTCCGAAAGACCCGGCCGGCCCGCTCGTGGAACGGCTCCCGATACGCGGTCACCGGCTGGGCATCGAGAAACCGGGTGATGTCGGCCCCGAGGTCCGCCGCCGAGGGGTAGCGGGCCGCGGGGTCGGGCGACAGGGCGCGAGCCCAGATCGCCGCCAGCGGCCGAGGCGCGCTCTGGCCGCCGGGCTCGCCGGCGACGACCGCCCGCAGGATGGCACCGAGCCCGTAGACGTCGGTGCGCGCGTCCACCAGCCCGGGCTGGCCCTGCGCTTGTTCCGGGGCCATGAAGCCGGGTGTGCCGAGCACAGTGCCGGGCGCGGTGACCGGATCCGGAGCCGGCCCGGTCACATCTCCGGCTGACGCCACGCTGGGCGGGGCCTCTAGTGCGGCCGGCGGCGGTCCGTTCCCCGCCCCATCGGCAGCCGCCGCCCGACCGATCCCGACGACCCGCGCGATCCCCCAATCGAGGACCAGCACTTCGCCGAACGCGCCCACCATGATGTTCGAGGGCTTGAGATCGCGGTGCACCACGCCGTGCGCGTGGGCGAAGCCGACCGTCTCGCACACCCGGAGCACGACCCGCAGCACGTCGCTCCGGCTCGCGCCCCGCGCGAACTCCTGAAGCCGCCGGCCCCGGACGAGCTTCATCACGTAGAAGACGCGCCCGTCGGCCAGGACGCCAACGTCGTGCACCGGGACGATTCCGGGATGTTCCAGCCGTGCCAGAATCCTGGCTTCCCGCTCGAGCCGGACCGCGGCCTCCGCGTCGGCCACGTCGCCGCGGAGCACCTTGATCGCCACGTCGCGGCCGAGGGCGCGGTCGAAGGCGCGATAGACGGTGCCCATGCCTCCCTGCCCCACCGGCTCCTGCAGGGCGTAGCGGTCGCCGGGCGGCTCCGGCGTCTGCAGCACCTGCTGCAGGTGCGCCAGCGCGTCTTCGGGCAACGTCATGGGATCCGCACCCCGAACAGATCCTCCGCCTCGGCCCGGAATTCGGCATCGCTGCCGGAGAGCGCCCGTAGCCGCTCCAAGACCAGGCGGCGGAGCTCGCGGCGGGCCCAGGCCAGGTGATTGGTCACCTGTGTCACCGGCAAGCCTAGCTGCTCGCCCAGGGCCCGGTAGCTCGGCCGGGGCGTCTCGGCTTGGGCGAGGTCGTGCCGCTCGAACACCTGGAAGCGGATCGCGCGGGGCGTGCCGGCGCATTCGGCCCGAAGCGCCTCCACCGCTTCCGCGAACAGGCCGCGAACCCACTCGCGATCGAACCAGGCGTCGCTCTCCGCCTCGGGCCCCGCGCCCGCGCCGGAGGCGGCGAGATCCCGCTCGGCACCGGCGAAGTCGAGCGACAGCGCCATCGCGCCGCCGCCCCGCTTGAGTCGGCGCTCGTTGCGGCGGGCATTGCTGGCGAAGCGGTCGAGGCAGGTGCGCAGGAAGGTGCGGAACCGGGCCCGTTCCGGGTCGTAGGCGTCGAAGAAGCCGTGGGCCATCGCGCGGGCGAAGAACTCCTGGGCGAGGTCTTCCGCGTCGGCCGGCTGGGCCCGCCATTTCATCCGGAGATGGCTGTAGACCGAGCGCCAATAGGCCGAGACGAGGGCCTCGAACGCGGCCCGGCGAACGTCGGCGTTCTCGTCTCCTGTGGCTTCGACGACCGATTGACGGGTGGTCGGAAAGGCGCGACCCCCGGTGCGGCCGCTGTGCTGGAGCATCCGTGAAAGCTGTCGAGGGGCCGAGCCCAGCGCAAAAGCGCCCGGGAACAGTCCCGGGCGCTCTTGCGTACAATGCTCCGTCCGATCAGGCCTACTCGTCGTCCGCCAGGACACCCACCGGAATCTGCGGCGCGGCACCCACCGGCACCTCGATCCCCTCCGGCGGCGGCGGCGGCGGCTCGTACCCCTCGGGCGGCTCGATGTCGATCTCGGCGTACCGGTAGATACCGGAGCCCGCCGGGATGAGGTGCCCGATGATGATGTTCTCCTTGAGGCCCAGGAGATCGTCCTTGGCCCCGCGGATCGCCGCGTCGGTCAGCACCCGCGTGGTCTCCTGGAACGACGCCGCCGAGATGAACGACTGGGTCGTGAGACTCGCCTTGGTGATGCCGAGCAGCACCGGCTCGGCCTGCGCCGGCGTACCCTTCCGCTTGAGGGTCCGCTCGTTCTCGTCGCGGAACGTGAGCCGGTCCACGGTCTCGCCTTCCAGGAAGTCGGTGTCACCCGGATCGGTGACCCGCACCTTCTGGAGCATCTGGCGCACGATCACGCCGATGTGCTTGTCCGCGATCCGCACGCCCTGGAGGCGGTAGACCTCCTGCACCTCGTTGAGCAGGTACTCCTGCACCGCCCGCGGGCCCTTGATGAGCAGGATGTCGTGCGGGTTCACCGGGCCTTCAGTGAGGCGGTCGCCCGCCCGCACCCGGTCGCCCTCGTGCACCCGGAGGTGCTTGCCCGCCGGGACCTCGTAGAGCTGCGGCGGGGTCTCGCCGTCGGTGCCGTCGGGGTAGACGTAGATCTCGCGCTTGCCGCGCTTGATCTCGCCGAACTTGACGACGCCGTCCACCTCGGAAATCGTGGCCGGATCCTTCGGCCGGCGCGCCTCGAACAGCTCCGCCACCCGCGGCAGACCGCCGGTGATGTCGCGGGTCTTGTACGCCTGCCGTGGAATCTTGGTGACCGTGACACCCTTGGACACCTTGACGGGCGTGGAGAGGAAGACCGTCTTGTCCTTGCTCTCCTTCTTGCTCTTCGACGGCCAGGCCTCGTTGATCGGCCGCTCCTCCACGTGGAACTTGGTGCTCCACGGGTTGGCCTCGTCCGGAGCCTCCATGGCGCGGCTCACCTGGTCGGTGGGCGAGCCCAGGATGATGCGGCTGCCCTCGGCCAGGGTGTACTCCTGCGGGTCCTTCCGGTGGCTGGAGTACACCAGCACGCTGGGATGGAGCTCGCGGTCCGGATCGGCCATGACGACGATCGACCGGAGGCCGGTGCCTTCGTCCAGCTCCTCGCGGAGGGTCACGCCCGGCACCAGGTCCTTCCAGCGCAGCTCACCGTCGGACTTGATGATGCTCGGGTCGTTGTACGGGTCCCAGGTGTAGAGGATCGTCGCCCGCCGGTCGTTGTCGCCCTTGGTGACGACGTCCCCTTCCTTCACCTGGAGCAGCGCGCCCTCCGGGACCGGGTAGCGATTCAGCACCCGCTTCGGGTCCTTCGGGTCGACCACGAGGAGGCCTTCCTTGTGCTCCTCCGCCGCCGACTCGTCCTCGCGGGTGAGCACGATCCGGATCGTGGACTTGGTGCCGTCCTCGTACTCGACGGGCAGGTCGGTCCACTCGAGCCCGGACGTGTACTTGACCAGCCCGTCCGACCGCGCCCGCCGCTCCGCCTCTTCCGCGATGCGGGACGACGTGCCCCCGATGTGGAAGGTTCGCAGGGTGAGCTGCGTGCCCGGCTCGCCGATGGACTGTGCGGCGAGAATGCCTACGGCCTCGCCCATGTCCACCATGTCCATGGTGGCCAGATTGCGGCCGTAGCACATCCGGCAGATGCCCCGGCGCGCCTCGCAGGTCAGCACCGAGCGGATCTTCACCTTCTCGATGCCGGCGTCCTCGATGTCGTCGGCGATCTCCTCGTCGATCAGCTGGCCCGACTGCACCAGCAGCTGCGGATCGCCGTGCTCGTCCAGCTCGTGCGGGTCGAACACGTCCTCCGAGGCGACGCTGCCGAGGATGCGCTCCCGGAGCGGCTCGATGATGTCCTCGCCTTCCTTGAGCGGCGTCATCTCGAGACCCAGGATGGTGCCGCAGTCTTCCTCGGTGACCGTCACGTCCTGCGCGACGTCCACGAGGCGGCGGGTGAGGTACCCCGCGTCCGCCGTCTTGAGCGCGGTATCCGCGAGACCCTTCCGCGCGCCGTGGGTCGAGATGAAGTACTCGAGCACGGTCAGCCCCTCGCGGAAGTTCGACTTGATCGGGCTCTCGATGATCTCGCCGATGCCACCGGTCAGCTTCTTCTGGGGCTTGGCCATGAGGCCGCGCATGCCGGCCAGCTGGCGGATCTGGTCGCGCGAGCCGCGCGAGCCGGAATCGAACATCATGTACACCGGGTTGAACCCGCCGCGGCTCTGCCGCATGTGGTTCACCATCGCCTCGGCCACATCGTTGTTGGCGTGGGTCCAGGCGTCGATCACCTTGTTGTAGCGCTCGCCGAAGGTGATCTGGCCGGTGTTGTACGCCCGCTGGAACCGCTTCACCCGGGCGTCCGCCTCGCTCAGCAGCTCGGCCTTCTCCGCCGGGATCTCCAGGTCCTCGATGCCGATGGACACGCCGCCGCGGGTGGCGAAGCCGAAGCCGAACTCCTTCAGCCGGTCGAGGAAGAGCACCGTGTCGGCCAACCCGGCCCGGCGGTACGCCTCCAGCACCAGCTCGGAGAGCTGCTTCTTCTTCATCACGTAGTTGCGGTAGCCCTTCTCCACGATCACGGCCTTGGGCACGATGCTGTTGAACAGCACCCGGCCCACGGTGGTCCGCACCCAGCGCGGCCGCCGCGCGTCGTCGTCCACGGTCTCCCGCGGCGGGACGTACCAGAAGTGGATGGGGCTGTGGTACTTCACCGCCCCTGCGAGCAACGCCATCTCGATCTCCGCGAGCGACCCGAAGTGCTTCGCGTCCTTCCAGAGGCGCTTCTCGGTCTCGTCCTTCTTCGCGGCGCCGGCCTTGCGGATCTCCTCGTCGAAGCCCGCGGGGTCCTTGGTGAGGAAGTAGCTGCCCAGCACCATGTCCTGCGACGGCTCCGCCACCGGCCGCCCGTCGGACGGCTTGAGGATGTTGTTCGAGGAGATCATCAGCAACCGCGCCTCCAGCTGCGCCTCGAACGACAGCGGCACGTGCACCGCCATCTGGTCACCGTCGAAGTCCGCGTTGAACGCCGCGCAGACCAGCGGGTGGATCCGGATGGCCTTGCCCTCGACCAGCACCGGCTCGAACGCCTGGATGCCCAGGCGATGGAGCGTCGGCGCGCGGTTCAGGAGCACGGGGTGGTCCTGGATGATCTCTTCCAGGATCTCGTACACCTCGGGGCTCTCGCGCTCCACGATCTTCTTGGCCCGCTTCACCGTCTCGGCGATGCCCTTCTCCACCAGCTTGTGGATGATGAAGGGCTTGAACAGCTCGACCGCCATCGCCTTGGGCAGGCCGCACTGATGCAGCCGTAGCTCCGGGCCCACCACGATCACCGAGCGGCCGGAGTAGTCCACGCGCTTGCCCAGCAGGTTCTGGCGGAACCGGCCTTGCTTGCCCTTGAGCATGTCGCTCAGGGACTTGAGCGGCCGCTTGCCGCGACCCCGGATCGCCTTGGACCGACGCCCGTTGTCGAACAGCGCGTCCACCGCCTCCTGCAGCATCCGCTTCTCGTTCCGGAGGATGACCTCCGGCGCCTTGTGCTGGATCAGCTTCTGCAGCCGGTTGTTCCGGTTGATGACCCGGCGGTACAGGTCGTTCAGGTCGCTGGTGGCGAACCGCCCGCCGTCGAGCGGCACCAGCGGCCGGAGATCGGGCGGGATCACCGGGATCACATCCAGGATCATCCAGGCCGGTTGGTTGGGCAGGTCACCCGACTCGCCCGACGACAGGAACGCGTCCACGATCTTGAGCCGCTTGAGCATCTGCTTCTTGCGGTGCTGGCTCGTCTCGGTCGCCACCCCCGCGCGCAGCTCCTCCGCCAGCTTCTTGATGTCGAGCCGCTCGAGCAGCGCCCGGACCGCCGGCGCGCCGATGTCGGCCCGGAACGCGGTGTCCCCTTCCTCCTTGGCCTTGAGCCGGAGGGCGAGGTACTCCTCCTCGTCCAGGAGCTGGTTCGCCTCGACGTCCTGGTCGCCGGCGTCAATGACGATGTAGCTCGAGTAGTAGATCACCCGCTCGAGGTCGCGGAGCGTGATGTTGATCAGGTTCCCCATCGGTGACGGGAGCGTCTTGAAGAACCAGATGTGCGCCACCGGCACGCTCAGCTCGATGTGGCCCATGCGCTCGCGCCGCACCTTGGAGAGCGTGACTTCCACCCCGCAGCGGTCGCAAATCACCCCGCGGTAGCGGATGCGCTTGTACTTGCCGCAATGGCACTCCCAGTCCTTGACCGGGCCGAAGATGCGCTCGCAGAACAAGCCGTCCTTCTCGGGCTTGAACGAGCGGTAGTTGATCGTCTCCGGCTTGGTGACCTCGCCCCAGGACCACCAGGTCCGCTGGCCCTGGAGTTCCAGGCGCTCGCGTTCCTTGGGGTCACGGGGGCCGCGGATCTCCTCGGGGGAGGCGATGCGGATGCTGATATAGTCGAAGCTCGAGCTCTTAGGCTCGCGGCCGCTGCGAAAATCAATCATGAGTCCCTCTTACTCGTCGCCGGCTTCGGTGGTGCCGAGCGTGACCTTGAGTCCAAGCGCCTGCAGCTCCTTCACGAGCACGTTGAACGACTCGGGAATGCCGGGCTCCGGCAGGTTCTGTCCCTTGACGATCGCCTCGTAGACCTTGCTGCGACCGTTCACGTCGTCCGACTTCACCGTGAGCATTTCCTGGAGCACATGGGCAGCTCCGTACGCCTCGAGCGCCCACACTTCCATTTCGCCGAATCGCTGGCCGCCGAACTGGGCCTTGCCCGCGAGCGGCTGCTGCGTCACCAGAGAGTACGGCCCGATCGAGCGGGCGTGGATCTTGTCGTCCACCAGGTGGCTCAGCTTCAGCATGTAGATCGAGCCGACCGTGACGTCGCCCTCGAAGGGCTGGCCGGTGCGGCCGTCCCGGAGGCGGGCCTTGCCGGCGGGCGTGAGCCCCGCCGCGCGGAGCACTTCGTTGGCCGCCGCGTCGAGACTGGCCTCCGCTTTGTGCGCGAGCAGCGCCGCGAGCGCGGGCTTGCCCGCCGCCTCGAGCGCGTCCGCGGGGGACAGCTGCGCCCCTTTCTCCACGTCCTTGGCCGCTTTGGCCCATTGCTTCTGGTGCGGGCCGTCGGCCTCCAGCTGCGCCTGATGGAACGCGAGCTCGTGCTTCCGCTGCTCCAGCTCGCGCTCGGCCAGGTCGCGCGCGGCGTCCACCAGGAACTTCCGGAGCGCGTGGTGCAGCTCCCTGGTCTCCGCCGACACACCCTTGGCGGCGAGCGCCTCGATGCCGGCGTCCGACAGCGTGGTCGGCCCCGCCTTCTTGAGGTCCTGCACCATCCGCACGATCGTCGCCGAGTCGAGCTCCGGCGGCGGGGTCCGGAGCCGCAGGCTTTCTGCGGCCCGCTTGAAGCCGGACAGGCGGAGCAGGGTCCCGATCTCGCCCTCGTCGGCGCCGCGGAAGACCGGCGTCTTGGCGTCGAAGCCGAGGATCCGGGCGCACCACCCGAGGTGGGTCTCCAGGATCTGGCCGACGTTCATCCGGCTCGGCACGCCGAGCGGATTGAGCACGATGTCCACCGGGGTGCCGTCCGGCAGGAACGGCATGTCTTCCTCCGGCACGATCCGGGCGACGATGCCCTTGTTCCCATGCCGCCCCGCCATCTTGTCGCCCACCGAGATCTTGCGCTTCTCGGCGATGTACACCTTCACCAGCTGGATGACCCCCGGAGGGAGCTCGTCCGGCTGGAGGATCTTGTCGATCTGGTCCTCGGCCTTCTCCTCGACCTTGGCGCGCTCGCGCGCCGCCGCGTCGATGGCCGCCCGGATCCGGTCGTTGGCGGCCCGGTTCGCCACCCGGAGCGTCTTGAGGTCCACCTCGCTCAGGTCGACGTCCTCGAGCGCGATCTTGGTGAGCCTGGTGCCGGCCGGCCGATACTCCTCCACCGTGCCCGCGCGCAGCATGAGCGCCACGTCCTGCCCCTCGAGCAGGTAGAGCCTGAAGATCTTCACGTCGATCACCACGCCGGCCATGCCGGGGGGGACCTTGAGCGAGCTGTCCTTCACGTCCTTGGCCTTCTCGCCGAAGATTGCGGTGAGCAGCTTCTCCTCGGGTGACAGCTCGGTCTCGCCCTTGGGCGTGATCTTGCCCACGAGGATGTCGCCCGGCTTCACGTGGGCGCCGATCCGCACGATGCCGCGCTCGTCGAGATCCACCACGCTCTCGTCGGAGACGTTCGGGATCTCGCGCGTGATCTCCTCCTGGCCGCGCTTGGTGTCGCGGACGTGGAGCTCCAGCTCCTGGATGTGGATGGACGAATAGACGTCGTCCTTCACCAGGCGCTCCGAGAGCACGATCGCGTCCTCGAAGTTGTGCCCGTACCAGGGCATGAACGCCACCAGCACGTTGCTGCCGAGCGCCAGCTCGCCGCGCTCGGTGCCGGCACCGTCGGCGATCACTTCGCCGGCGGCCACCCGCTGGCCCACGTTCAC
>WNFB01004189.1_pt1 | contig 12816 bp, 8 predicted proteins | sample 5400501 | NCBI WGS metagenome assembly WNFB01 (sample SAMN13153341, study PRJNA577476) | soil metagenome | isolation source: 200 cm saprolite under Douglas fir tree site 2 hole 1 | place: USA:California | collected 2015-04-18
GGCCCCGCCTGGCCCCGCCTGCTAAGCAAGTACCCGTTCGGCCGCGTTTCCTAGCGTGCGCCAGTTAGGCCCGGTCCGCCACCGGCCGGCCGAGCACCGGGATGATCTCCGCGGCGAAGCCGCTGATCAGCGCACCCGGGTCGTCGACCATCGAGTAGATGTTGAACTGGTGCACGCCAAGGTCCCGTAGCTGGCCGAGCTTGTCCCGCACCTGCTGCGGTGTGCCGAGCACGCAGAACCGGTCGACCACGTCGTCGGTAACGAACTCCGCGTTGTCGGACCCGGCCCGGCCGTGATGGGCGTAGTCGTAGCGCTCCCTGGCGGCGATGTAGTCGGTCAGCGCGCCCGGCAGCTCGGCGTCGTGGTAGCGCTTGACCAGGTCGACCACGTGGTTGGAGACCAGCGCCGGGAACCAGCGCACCTGGTCGCGGGCATGCGAAAGGTCATCGGAGAGGTACGCGGGCGCCGCCGCCATGACCCGGATGCCTGCCGGGTCCCGCCCGGCCTGCTCGGCGCCCTCGCGGACGTAGCGCAGCGCCCACTCGATGATGAACGGGTCGGCGAGCTGGAGGATGACGCCGTCCGCGATCCGGCCGGCGCAGCGCAGCGCAAGGGGGCCGTAGGCGGCCACCCAGACCGGCAGCCGGTGGCCTGCCGACCACGGAAGCCTGACCGGGGTGCCTGCCAGGTCGACCTCGCGCCCCTCGGCCAGGTCCCGGATCTGCGTGCAGGCCTGCTCCAGCGCGGACACCGGCACCGGCTTGCGGCCGAGCACCCGCTGCGCTGAGTCGCCCCGGCCTATCCCCATCTCCATCCGGCCGCCGGAGATCTCGTTCAGCGTCGCCATCGCCGACGCCGTGACGGTCGGGTCCCTGGTGACCGGGTTCGTGACGCACGGGCCGATGTGGATGCTCGTGGTCTCGGCCGCGATCAGGGTGAAGATCGGGTAGATCTCCTGCCAGAGGACGTGGCTGTCCCACAGCCAGAAGTGACTGAAGCCGCTCTCCTCGGCCAGCACCGCCTTGGCAACCACGTTCGAGACCGGCGGATCGGTCATGAAGGTCACACCAAAGCTCAGCATCGCAGCCCCTTTACGATTCGCAGGCAGCCGGACACTAGCCCTGATCGGCGGGTGCGTCAACGACCGGCCCCCGTCACGCTGAGGCCGCCCTGCCGGCCGACTGATTGACACCCCGTTTCTTGATCACGGAAACAAAGTGGTGCTGGAGCACCCCAAAAGTTTCCGTGATCATGGACCGGGTCGCCCTGGATGCCACGCGCCACGGCCGGTGGCCAGCGGCCGAGGGCCCGCTACCGAGGGCCCGCTGCCGCGATGCCAGGCCGGGAGCGCCGGCCGTTCGGTGCCGTCGGGACAAGATCCATGATGCGCAGCGACTGAGTCCGCCATCATGTCTATTCTCTGAAATGTCACGCAAAGTGGCGTAAGGCGCGCGAGGGCCAACCGGGGTTCCTGTGCGCAGTGCGGGCGGGCGGGTGGTCACAAGAGATGAATGATCAGGTCATCGGCCGGAAGACTGCCATCGTGCCAGCGGCGAAGGTGCCCTGGCCGGTCCGGTTAGGAGTCGTGCCGCCGCTGGCCGCATCTTTCAACCCCCGGCCGGAGACCGGCCTCGGCCTGGCGGGCAGCCTCAGCCCCGGCGAGACGACGGTGCTGAGCCCGGCGCAGGGCGGCGCCAGCCCGGACCCGCTGGCCGAGATGGGCGGAACCGGCAAGACCCAGCTGGCCGCGGCGCTGGCTCATTCGCTCTGGCAGGCGCGCGCCGTGGAACTGCTCGTGTGGCTGACCGCCACTGGCAGGGACGCGATCATCGGCGGCTACGCGCAGGCACTCGGCGAGGTCGGCGCCGCCGCGCCAGGCGCCGCGCCCGGCACGGCGGCCACGCGGTTTCTGGCCTGGCTGAACGGCACCACCCTGCCATGGCTCGTCGTGCTCGATGATCTGGCCGATCCCGCCGACCTGGAAGGGCTGTGGCCGGCCGGGGAATCCGGGCGGGTGCTTGTCACCACCCGGCAGGATGCCGCGGCGCTGCGGGGCCCCGGCCGGAGAGTCGTTCAGATCGGGGTTTTCTCCCGCCGCGAGGCGCTCAGCTACCTGACCGCAAGCCTCTACGACAACCCTGACCAGCGGATCGAGGCGCTCGACCTGGCCGAGGACCTGCGCTGCCTCCCGCTGGCGCTGGCCCAGGCAACCGCCCTGATGGCTGACAGCCGGCTGGACTGCCGCGAGTACCGGACCCGGTTTGCCGAGCGGAGGCGCCGCCTGGCCGGCCCGATGACGGACAGCTACCCGGCCATCACCTCAGTCACCTGGTCACTGTCCCTCGACTACGCCGACCAGCTTGCCCCTGCTGGCCTGGCCCGGCCGGCCCTGGCCCTGACCACGCTGCTGGATCACAACGGGATCCCGGGAGCGGTGCTGACCAGCAAGCCGGGGTGCGAGTTCATCACCGGCCGCCCTGGTGGCGGGACGGCCGCCGACGGGCAGCTTGCCCGCAGCGCCCTGCAGAACCTGGCCCGCTACGGCCTGGTGACGATCGACCCCGCGAGTGCCGAGCGCACCGTGCAGGTGCATCCCCTGATCCAGGCCACCGTCCGGGGGATGCTGCCAGCGGCCGTGCTCAGGCGGGCCGCGCAGGCCGCCGCGGACGCGCTTTTCCAGACCTGGCCAGCCCACGACTCGCAGCCGATGCTGGCCCAGGCGCTGCGCGACAACACCGCGAGCCTGCACCGCTGCACGGGCGATCTCCTGCTCGCACCGGAAAGCCCTCCCCTGCTCTTCCGGGCCGGCCGCAGCCTGGATAACGAAGGACTCACCGAGCCGGCGATCAGCTACTGGCTGCGGATGATCGACACCATCGACCGCGTTCTGGGCCCTGGTCATGCCCAGGTGCTGACCGCACGTGACCACCTGGCCGCCGCCTATGACACGGCGGGACGGCACGACGAGGCGATCAGCGCGCACCGCAGCTGCCTTGAGGAACGCGAGCACCTCCTAGGCCCCGGGCATCCCGACACCCTGACCTGCCGCGGCGACCTTGCCCGCGCCTACCTGACCGCAGGACGCCTGGACGAGGCAATCCCGCTGTACGAGCTCGCCCTCTCGGGCCTTGAATGGCTACTCGGGGCGGACCACCCGGACACGCTCACTGCCCGCGGCAACCTCGCCTTCGCCTACAGCTCGGCCGGGCGGCTGGAGGACGCGCTCGCCCTCTTCCAGCGCACCGTGGCCGACCGGGACCGGATCCTGGGCCCCGACCACCCCGACGCGATCACCTCCCGCGGCAACCTCGCCGCCGCCTACCACGCGGCCGGCCGGCTGAAGGACGCCATCCCGCTGTACGAGCGCACCCTGGCCGACCGTGGCCGGGTCCTGGGCCCGGACCACCCGGACACGCTCACCTCCCGCGGCAACCTGGCGTATGCGTACCGGTCGGCGGGAAAGCTGAAGGACGCCATCCCGCTCTACAAGCGCGCCCTCGCCGACCGCGAGCGGATCCTCGGCCCGGACCACCCGGACACGCTCACCTCCCGCGGCAACCTCGCCGCCGCCTACCACACGGCGCGGCGGCCGAAGGACGCCATCCCGCTCTACGCGCGCACCCTCGCCGACCGCGAGCGCATGCAGGGCCCGGACCACCCGGACACGGTGACCGCCCGCGGCAACCTCGCCGCCGTCTATCACTCCGCTGGCCGCTTGGCCGACGCCATCCCCTTGTACGAGCGGACCGTCGCCGACTGCGAGCGTGTCCAGGGCCCGGATCACCAGGACACCCTGACCTCGCGCTGCAATCTCGCCCACGCTTACTACACCGCCCGGCGGCAGACCGATGCCATCGCCGTCTTCGAGCGCACCCTAGCCGACTGCGAGCGTGCGCTCGAGCCCGGTCACCCGCTGACCAAGACAGTGCGCGAGAGCCTAGCGGCCGCCACGCAAGCCTGATCGCGGGCGTCTCGGACGCCGAGGCACCCGCGTTCTGGTTGCTCGCCGACGCCGAGGGAGACGAGGCGTGCGTGACGACGCGGCAGGGCCGGAATCCATGGGGATCGCTGGCCGGTCAGGCCCCTGGTGGCTCGTCCAGGGCCACGCCGTAGATGCGCCGGGCGTGCAGACGGATGACGAGCCGCCGCGCCGCGATCATCGGGCTGCGGGCGCCTGCTCACCGGCCATCGCCTCCGGCCCCGGCGGCCGGCGCTGACACCCCGAGCAGCTCGGTGAATCTGTCGATCATCATGTCGCGTCCCTTGACCTGGGCAACACGCTCCGGGGTGGCGAGGTCGTCACTGCCGGGCAGCTGACCCGAGCCGCCGTGCGGCCCGATCGGGACGATGATGGCCGACGGCGATGGCTGGTAGCGCGTGAGCTCGCCGTCGCCGGTGATGAGAACCCGGATGTTGGCGGCCACAAGCCGGGCCTGCCGCCCGGCGATGCCGGCCATCTTGTGATCGGCGGTGGACACATCCCCGAGCGCGAAGACGCGGTCCTGGCCAGCCACCTGCAGGTACGGCGTGATCTCGATGAAGCCGTCCGCCCGGCGGGCACCCGCGAGATCACCGGCCAGGTAGTCGCTCACCGGGGTGACGCCGTGGCAGCGGAACCAGATGTCGGCGGTTACCTTGGCGCCCGACTCAGTGGCCACGGTGAACTCCTGCAGCCTGCCGGGAGCCGCCGGCGGGCTCTGCCGCAGCGGGCTGGCGAGCAGCAGCTCGACGCCGATCGCGGTGAGCTGGCGGCGCAGTTCCGCCTTCAGCTCCGGCCGGAACCGCGCGCCGAGGACATCGTCGGCGACATCGAGGAGAGTCACGTGCTTGTCCGGCCATGCTGCCTTGATTTCGCCGGCCAGCTCGATGCCGACCGGCCCGGCGCCGACCAGCAGCACCCGCTCCGCAGCGGTGAGCGCCGCATGGGCGGCGCGCACCTTGCCGTGGGCGGCAGCCGTGTCGTCGACGTCGCTCTTGGCCGGGAACGGGTAGGCCGAGCCGGTCGCCAGCACGATGTAGTCCGCGCGGATCTCCGCACCGGATGCCAGCGCGACCCGTCCGGCGTCCACCTTCGCGGCGCGGTCATGAACGACCCGGCCGGCCGCCAGCAGACCGTCGTAGGGAAGGTAGATCCGCGGCAGCCAGGACAGGTCCACCAGCGCGCGCAAGGCAGCGACGTTGTGCACGAAGGCATCCTTGGGCTCCACGAGCACGACATCGGCGATCTCATCGAGATCCTTCGCCACGTTGATGCCGCCGTAGCCGCCGCCAATGACCGCGACCGCCGGCCTGACCGGGGAAGCCTCGCTCATCGGCACTCCAGTTAGCGGTACAGTTAAAATATTGAACGCTGTACTATACATCGCATCTGAACCGGCCAGGCCGCCCGTACCTGAGCCGCTGCTAAAGATCTTCGCGCGGGGGTTTCGGTTCCGGGCGCGCGGTCGCAGGCGGACCGCCGCTGCGCGGCACCGCCGTCCCGCCTTCCCGGATTGCCGCCGGCAGGCCTTGACCGGGACCTGCGGGGCTGCTGGCGATCGTGGCGGCGGCACGGACTACCTCGAACGCCTCGGCATGGCGTCCGTCGGCGAATCGCGACCAGTGGCGGGCGGCTGACTCGATCAGATCCGGCTCCAGGCCGGCCCGGGCCTGCTGTTGCGCGGCAAAGGCACTGATGACAAGGAGCTTGCGTTCGAGTTGCTCGTCGATGGTCACGAAGCGGGTCGGCCTGAAGTCGATGGTGGCAGACGGCGACGGGAAGCAGTACACGTGCACGGCCTCCCGGACTGCCACCATGGCCGCCCGGTGGGTATTGCGATGATCAGTGTGCATGTCGTGCAGCGAGTGAGTGTAGATCACGGTGGGCTGGACGGTCTCAGCGACGCGCTTGATCACGCCGATCGTCGGGTCGCCCTCGCTGATGCCGTTGTCAGGCAGGTCCTCAACGAACAAGGTGGCGCCCAGCAGGAGAGACGCCATCTGAGCCTGGCCTGCCCGGGTGCTGTCCGTGCCGTCGCGGGAGTCACGGGTGAGCGTCAGGATCGACACCTCGTGGCCAAGACCGCGGTGCACGAGCAGGGCGCCGGCCGCGCCGATCTCGACATCAGCTGGGTGCGCGCCGATGGCGAGCACGGCCTGCCGGGCATCAAGCCGTGCCGCGCGGCCCTTGGCGGCCAGGGCGGTAACGGTGGCCAGCAGCTGATCCGGCCGGACCGGCTTCTGCAGGAACTCGTCAGCCTGGGCCCGCAGCGCCCGCACGGCGGAGTCGGCGGGCTCGTGAGCTGTGATCACGGCAACGGGCAGAGCCGGCCAGAGCTTGCGCAGTGCGGCCACGAATTCAACGCCGGTCATGCCCGGCATCTCCGCGTCAGTCAGCACCAGATCCCAGGTCTGCGAGCTTGCGAGCCTCAGCGCTACCGCCGGGTCGGGCGTGTGCGTGATATCGAACCCGCCGCGCTTACCTAGCACGTGCATGGCGAAATGGGCGGCCACCGGGTCATCCTCGACCATCAGGATCTTGCCCGGCGTCCGGTCAGGCTCACTGCCCGTCATGCATTCCCCCCCGCTACCCCGTGGCTCCTGGCCCTGTCTGGCGTGCCTGGCCGCTGGCTGCTGCCCCTGGCCGCTGCCCCTGGCCGCTGGTGCTGCCCCCGGCCGCCGGTGCTGCCCCCGGCGGCCGGCCGCTGCCCCTCACCGCCGACTGCTGCCCCTCGCCGCCGACTGCTGCCCCCGGCGGCCGGCCGTGCGCGAGATCTCGCCGGCCGGGGACTCTCATGGCTGTCCGCCAAGCCGGGCGCGGCACGCCGCGGCGATATCCCCGATACCAACCTGCTGGAGGATCGGCTCGTGCCGGTGATCCTCCGGGTCGAGGGTCCGCAGGACCCGCTCGTAGGCGCGCCGCGCGGCCGGCTCATCACCCAGCTCGTCGTAGGCACGGCCAAGGGTGAATGCCGCCAGGGCGAACGTGGCATCGGTATAGAGCGCCCGGCGAAGCGCGGCCGCTGCCCTGGCCGGCTCGCCCGCTTCCAGCGTGACGAGCCCCTCAACGAAATGCGCGTCGGCGTCGAGCGGATCGTCCGCGAGCAGGGACACGACCAGCGCCAGGGCGGCATCCCGGTCGCCCTTGCCCGCGGCGTGCAGCGCCGCCGCGAGCCGCTCCTCGCGCGGCCGAGCCGGCTGGCGGCCGAGCGGCCGGCGCAGCTGACGCCCGCTCACCCGCGCCGGGCCCCGCGCCAAGACGACCGGATTCGCGGGCCGTGCAGTGGTCCGCTGGAGGGCATCTGCGGCACCGAGCATGAGCATTCCGCCTGGGCGCAGCGACCGCTCAAGCGACTCGATCACGTGCCCGACCATCGGCTGCTCGAAGTAGATGAGTACGTTCCTGCAGGCAACGAGGTCGAAGCCGGCCTCGCCCGGTGGCGGGAAGGGATCGCTGGCGAGGTTGTGGCGGCGGAAGCGGACCAGCTCGCGCAAGCGCTGGCCGACGAGATAGGTGCCGTCGGCCTCACGATCGAGGTAGCGGCTACGCAGTGCCGGCTCCAGCGCACGTATCGCCCGCTCGCTGTACCGGCCGGCGGCGGCAGCCGCGAGTGCGGCGCCCGAGATGTCCGTTCCCAGCACGTCGACCGGGGCCTTCTCGGGGGCGAACGCCTGGTCAGCAAGCAACGCCAGGGTGTACGCCTCTTCGCCACTCGCGCACGCCGCACACCACACCCGGACGGTTCGAGACGCTGCCTGGTGGGCGCCCTGAAGGAGGCCGTGCCAGGGCACCGTGTCGAGCTGGCCCCGGTGGCGGACGAAGGTCGTCTCCTGGACCGTTACCTCGTCGATCAGCCGGTCCACCAGGCCGCGGCCCTGCACCGGCTCCGACGCCTGGCGCAGGAAGGCGCCAGGACCGAGCCCCGGCGCCGCGCGATCCACGGCGGCGAGAATGGCCGTCTCCCGCGCCGCCGGCAGAACCATCCCGGTCTCCTGCCGGACGAGTTCCGTGATCTCGGCGAGGAATTTGCTCACAGCAGCACCGGAAGCGGCTCATGGGTCAGCGCCAGCAGAGAATCGGCGATCTCGTCAGCGGACAGCACCACGTCGACCCCGAGGTCGATCGCGGCCTTCGGCATGCCGAATATGGCCGAGGACTCCTGGTTCTGTGCGATCGCAAGCCCGCCGCGGCCGCGTACCGCAGCCGCGCCGACGGCACCGTCGGTGCCCATCCCGCTGAGCACGATCACGACTCCTGCCTCACCAGCGGCCGCGGCGATGCTTTCGAAAAGAGCATCACCGGACGGGCGATGGCGGCCGACGACGGTGCGTCTGTCGACGGACAGCTGTCCGGTGGCATCCAGCTTGAGGTGCGCGCCCTCGGGCGCGATCCAGGCACCGGGACATGCGGGCGTTCCGGCCCTTGCGACGGCGACGGGCAGCCGCACGGTCTGGTCGAGCCAGCGCGCGAGCTCTACGGTGAACCCGGCGCCGATGTGCTGCACGATGAGGATGGGGATCGGATAGTCGGCCGGGAGCGCCGCCAGCAGCCGGGCCAGGATCTGCGGGCCCCCCGTAGAGGCGCATACGCCGATCACCGACGCCCGGCGGGCGAGGTGGTGCGGGCCGGGGCCGGCCCGGAGACCGGCGCGCAGGTGACGGATCACGCGCGCCCGGCTCAGCACGTTGACCCGCCGGCGGAAGGCAACTCCCGCCGGGCCTGCCGGATCGCGCAGGTCCAGATCATCCTTCGCGACGGCGTCGAGTGCGCCGGCGGCGAGCGCGGCAGCGGCCTTTTCGCTTCTCGTTCTGACGTGGGAGGAGAGCACGAGGATCGGCAATGGCTGCGAGCTCATAATTTCCTCGACCGCCTTCAGCCCGTCCATGCCAGGAAGCTCAAGGTCCATGGTCACGAGGTCCGGCCTGATGCGGGGCAACGCGGCGATCGCCTGCCTGCCGGTGCGACAGACCGCGGCGACCGCGATGTCTCCGTCATACTCGAGCATCCGCACGAGCGCGGTGGAGTACACACGCGAGTCCTCGCAGACGAGCACGCGCCGTATGGTCATCTCGTTACCGGCCGACGAGGCGCTCGACTATCGCAAGCAGAGCCTGCTGATCGAAGCCCTGCTTGGCCATGTAGGCGTCGGCGCCTGCCTCGACTCCCTTACGCCGGTCATCCTCCGATCCGCGTGAGGTGACGATGACGACCGGCAGCGACGAGCGCACCTTGTCGGCCCGGATCGTGCGGGTTAGTTCGAGGCCGTCAAGTTCGGGCATCTCAAGGTCGGTGACCACGAGCGCGATCTCAGGGTCGCGACCAAGGGCTCCCAGCGCGTCGCGGCCGTCGCGTGCGGTCACGACCGGATAGCCGGCCGCTTCGAGGATGCTGCGCTGGAGTTCGCGGACCGTGAACGAATCCTCGACAACGAGAACCTTGGGTGCCACGACCTTCCCCGCCTCCGGCGGAGTGATCGTCGCCGGGACACCCTGCGATCCCCGGGTAAGCAGGGCCGGCTCGACGAGGAGCGCGATCCGGCCATCGCCGAGGATGGCTGTGCCCAGGTATCCGTCAAGGCCGCCAAAAAGCGGTCCGAGCGGCTTGACCACGACTTCCTCCTTGCCGAGTACCGCGTCACAGGTGGCAACGGCGCGGCACCCGGCGGCGGAGATGACGAGCGCTGGCGGCTTGTCCCGCAGCGGCGGCGCAGTCGCGCCGACAAGCACGGCCACGTCAGCGACCGGCAGCGGCCTGCTCCGGACCTCCAGGGCGGCCCGGCCTTCGAGCGTGAGCGTCTGCGTCACGACAACGACCTCTTCCACCGCCACCAGCGGCACGCCATAGATCGCCCTCCCGCGCTCAAAGAGCAGGACCTCCATGAGCGCGAGCGCGAGCGGAAGCAGCAGGCTGACCTCCATCCCCCGGCCTGGCTCGCTGCGGACCTCGAAGCTGCCCGCCAGCGACCGCGCGTAGCTCTTGACGGCGTCCATGCCGACGCCGCGGCCAGCGAGATCGGTCACTTTCTCCGCTGTCGAATATCCGGGCTGCGCAAGCACATCCGCGAGCGACCCTTCGAGCCTGGCCTGCTCGGCTACTTCCGGCGAGACACCTCTGCCGTCGTCTGCGACGACGATTTCGACGAGGCTGCCGCGCGGCACCGCCCGGACCTCAAGGCGGCCGCGTGCGGGCTTCCTCGCGCGCTCACGCTCCTCCGGTGACTCGATGCCATGGCCGACGGCGTTGCGCAGCAGGTGGGCGAGCGGATCGTAGAGACTCTCCAGGATCACGCGGTCGATCTCAGTGTCGGCACCCTTGACGATCAGCTCGACATCTTTGCCCGCGGCGCGCGCGAGATCCCGCACTGCTAGCGGCAGCCGGCGGGTGATCATTTCCACTGGGAGTGTCCGCATCCCGATCGCGGTGTCCTTGAGCTCGTCGAGCATGCGCTCGCTGCCGCTCAGCACATCGGCGACATCCTGGGACAGCCGCGCCTGGCCGGCCAGCGAGTGAGCAAGCCGGCCCCGGTACTGCATCACCTCACCGACGACATCAAGCAGCCGGTCGATCTTCTCAGCCGGAACCCGCAGCGGGCGGCGCTCGGCCTTCGGCCTGGGACCTTCCGGCCCCGTAGTGGCGGTGTCCTGGTCAGGCGGCGCGGCCGCAGGCACGCCCGGCCGGGCAGCCGCTGGTGCTTCTGCCCTGCGCGCCGCAGGCACGCCCGGCGGGGCAGCCTCGGGTACCGCTGGCATGGGCGCTGCAGGGACCCCCGGCGGTGGCTCCGCTGTCCCGGGCGGGGCCGTCCCGGGTACCGCCGGAGGGGCCGCCTCAGTTGCGCCAGCTTCGCCGTCGGCGAGCATTGCCGCGCTAGCGGCGAGATCATCAACGAGATCGTCGATGGGCTCCGCCGCTCCGGTGATCTGCGCGCGTAGCGCAGTGGTCGCGCGCAGCAGCGGAGCGGCGACTCCTGGCCTGAAGATCCCCTGGCCTCGCACACCTGCCAGCACCTCTTCGACGGCATGCGCGAGCGCATGGATGTCGTTGAGGCCGAGCATCCCCGCAGCCCCTTTGATGGTGTGAGCATTGCGGAACAGTGAATCGACGGTCTCGGGACCCGTATCCCCGGACTCGACAGCGAGCAGCACCTTCTCCATCTGATCGAGCCGCTCTGCCGCCTCGTCACGGAAGATCTCGGTGAGCTCATCGTCGAGTTCACTCACTGCTGCGTCCCTGAAGCGACTCGAAGACCAGGCTCACGTCGATGACCCCGGTGAGCTCGCCGTCGGCGAGGGTGGCGCCTACCAGCAGGCTGGACGCTGTCTCCTCGGTCGGATCTGCCAGTTCGCCAACTCCGGTCACCGCGTCGATCGCGAAGCCCGCCTGCTCTCCCCGGTCCTCGGCGACAAGCAAGCGGCTCGCCGGCGTCGTTCTGGGGATCCCCAGCAGCAGGGCGAGGTCGACGACTGGCAGGATCCGGCCGCGCACGTTCTGTACGCCGAGCATCTCCGGCCGGGCTCTCGGAACAGCCTCCACCTCGCCGAGTTCGGCAACCTCGAGTACGTGCTCGACGGGAACCGCGAAGGCTTCCGAGGTGACCCGCACCCGGACGTAGACGCTCACGAGCTGCTCGGCCCGACTTCATCTCGCAGGGCGCCCTCGATCTCGTCCACCAGCGTGTCCAGCCGTTCGGCGGTGACCGACCATTGCGCCTGCTCGGCGGCGAGCTGGTCGGCCGCCTCGCGGATCTGCTGTATCGCGCTGTCCACCTGGTCGGCCGCCGACTTCTGCTGCTGGGTGGCGAGAATCGACTCATCCAGCATCGTCGCCGTCGACGCCATCAGCTCGCCGACCTCGCGGGCCTGCAGGGTGCCCTGCTCGGTAGCCATGATCGTCGCGTTCGTCTCGTCCTGCACCCCGGTGATGATCACGCTGATCGACTCGGTGGAGTGAATCGAGCGTTCCGCGAGCTTGCGCACCTCAGCGGCGACGACGGCGAACCCGTTCCCGGCATCCCCGGCCCTGGCCGCCTCGATGGCGGCGTTCAGCGCCAGCAGATTCGTCTGCCCCGCGATGTCGTTGATCAGCTCAAGGATCTCGCCGATCTTCTGCGCGCGCTCACCGAGCGACAGCGCCCGCGCGGCGATCGTCTCCACCTTCTCCTGCATGTCCCGCATCGTGTCGCCGGTCCGCTCCGCCGCCTTCGCCACGGCGTGCGCGTTATCGGCGATCGAGCCGGCCGTGGTCGCCAGCTCCTCGATCGTCGCTGACGTCTGCGCAACGGCCGAGGACTGCTCCGTCGTCACCGCCGCCGCGTTCTTCGCCGCCAGCCTCAGCTCGCCGGTGACCTCGCTCAGGACGGCCGAGGTCGAGCGGAGGCGGGCAAGGAGGTCGCGCATCCGCCTGAGCGCCGCCGTCAGTTCCTTCTCCCGCTCGAAAGCACGGCCGAGCAGCCGGAGCGCGAAGAACGAGAATGCGACGCCCGCCAGAACGGCGAGGACGGTCGCCGCTATCCCTACCGCGATCGCCTGGTCCTTCGCCGAGCTGACCGCCGCTATCGCCGTTTGCGCGCGTTGCGCCTGGGCGCGATCAAGCTCGTTCAGCGGACCCAGGACCCCTGCCTCGCCGACATTCAGTTGCTGGTCCGCGGCGAGCTCACGAGCCAGTGACGTTCCAGCGGCGCCTCGAATCCGCGTGAATAGTGCGTAGAGCCTGTCGTTCCCCGCCACGGCCTGCGCCCGGAAGCTTGTTTCTGCGGCCGAGCCGGTCAGGCCCGGCGCGTCAGCCGTGGCCGTGAACTGCGCATGTTCCAAAGTCACCTCATGGAACGCGGCCGGTGAAGG
>WNFB01004190.1_pt1 | contig 12813 bp, 10 predicted proteins | sample 5400501 | NCBI WGS metagenome assembly WNFB01 (sample SAMN13153341, study PRJNA577476) | soil metagenome | isolation source: 200 cm saprolite under Douglas fir tree site 2 hole 1 | place: USA:California | collected 2015-04-18
AGAACTTGTTTCTGCAAAGAGGTATCTCTGGAGGCCCTCTTGAGGGGGAAGGGTCCCGACGCCAGATTTGGTGGATGCGAAGGTGACTGGTGATTTACTACCGGCGCCCGCAACGTACCCGCGGAAAGCAGAACGAGGGTCCGAACGGTGCGCCTGCAGCCGAAAACGCACACGGGTGTGGAGATTGCGGAGCGGGTCCAGTCCATTCTGGAAACACGAGATCTCACCCTCTACCAGGTTTCGCAGAAATCGGCGGCCGCTTACGGGGCTGGATCGTCGTACGTTCTGCCGCATAACCTCTACTACGATCTCAGGCTGAAAGCCTTTAGCCCTAACCTGTATCAAGTATTCGCTCTCAGCAAGTTTTCTGACTACCTACTCTCCGATTGGCTGCATGTTCTTGGCTTCGATCTTGAGGAAATTCCACGTCTGCAACTCCTGCTGCCATCAAATCGCACAGTTCTTTTGGACGTCTCTGTTACCGACCCTAACGCGTGGATTCCTTGGTTCCGTAATCGGCCCGATGGGACTCCCTCGGTGGCTCCGCTCAGTCAACTCGTGGAGGCAGGTCCCGCAATACGTCAAGGCTCACTGTTCGAAGCGGACCGACAGCATTTTCTATACGCAAAGATTGGCTTGCAGGATGTGCTTGCTTTCCCAGAGCTACTCCCGGGAAGCATCGTACGCGTCAATCCACGGCTTTCCGGCCGTCTTCTCTGCGCGAAGCGGATGCCTGCCAACGAGCTTTTCCTCGTGGAGCACGGGAAAGGGCTATGTTGTTGCCGATTGCGGGCCGTAGGTAAGAACCGGATACTTCTGGTAAGTGCGCATCTTCCCTATGCGCAGGTCGAGCTCCAACTGAACCGCGAGGCGAGAGTCCTGGGCGTCGTAGACATTGAAATACGGCCCGTGATTCGAGTTCAGCAACCCGAAGTGGCAAAAGGGCTCGCGAACCACTGGAAGGCAGCACCGCTCGATCGCGGAAGCCTTACTTTGAGTCAACTCCTTCGCGCTGCACGTGCGAAAACAGCCTTGTCTTTGCGGGAGGCATCCGGTCTCAGCCGGCAGATTGCAACCGCACTCGATGACAGGCGCTACTTCATGTCTCCCAGTTCACTTTCCGATCACGAGGCGCGTGATACACCTCCCCGGCATCTGCACAAGATCATCACGTTGTGCCTGCTCTACGCTGTGCCTTTCCACAGCTTCCTAAATACTGTGGGCCTTCCGGCTGAAAAGGCAGGGCAAGCACCGATTCCCGACCGTTTCATGCCACGGCCAGCACCAACAGAGTTTCACGACCGGAGTCAACGCGCTGAGCGCCAGAGCACGGGTTTCCTCGAAGAGTTGATGCATCAATGCGAAGAAATTCCGGTGTTTCTGCGCAGAGGACTCGATCATATCTGCGCCCTGGCGTCACCTTCGCCACGCAGCTTCTTTTGGATCGGAGAAATCCGGACTCCCCTTCATCCCTACCTTGCCCACGCACTGCTCGTGAGCGTAGACCGGCACAAGAAGCGGCCGGTCGATTCCAGATGGAAACCGGACTGGGAGCAGTCTTTGTACGTCGTACTGAAACGCGACGGAACCTACCTTTGCGGACCCTGTGGGATTGAAAATGGCACGCTGGTCATCCACCCAGACTCAGAACATTCAGGCTCGCGAGAAATCTTCCGCAACCTTCGCGACGCAGAAATTATCGGACAGATTACGGCGATTGCAAGGCGGCTTGTCTGAGCATGCTTACGAGAAATTCAGCGGTCGTCGGAACCGGTTTGGATTTCACACAAACGTTCCTGCGGGCAAGCTCAAATTAGGTTGTCTTTCCGAACAGAACACCATGAGGCAGTCCGCGAAGATATCCATCATTGTCCGCATAAAAACAGCGAATTGATGGGAACGCGAACAGGTGACGCAAATTGTTGACGAAGGCAATCGCGTTTCCATAGTCTCGGCTTGGAGAACTCGCTGTCCACGCGATCGCCATGAAGGAAGGCCGTATCTCGTCTTGGCTACCGAGCGAGCTCCGCTGGCTCTCCAAGCAGATTCGGCCGCTGCTCCCTTTGCACCTCGCCAGCTTTCTCTGTATTACGGCCGGGAGTCTCCTGGGGCTGCTTACCCCGCTGGTGCTGAAGTGGATCATCGATCAGATCATTCCCCACCATCGGGGAGGGTTGCTAGTCCTGGCAACGGTCCTCATCCTCCTGGGCACGCAAGGCAAATCGGCGCTGGCCAGCATGGGAAGCTACATGATGTTGACCGCAGCCCAGCGAATGTCCCTTACCTTACGCATGAGTCTATTGAGGCATCTGGACTCCTTGTCAGCGGACTACTACGAGAACACGCCGTTAGGGACCGTCGTCTATCCGATGAGGGATCCGATTGAGGAAATCGCTTATTTTGGATCGGACCTCGTTCCCGGCATTCTGCACACGCTGCTGACAAGCTGCCTCACGCTCGCCACGATGTTTGTGCTGAGCCCAACACTCAGCCTGGTCGTCATTCCGTTCATTCCAGTGTTTCTTGTGACACGGCAGCACTTCCGAAAGAAACTCGAAACCAATTCTGATAGGGCCCAGGGCGATCGAATCTCGTGGAACAACTTCCTGGAGGAGCACGTCGCCGCGGTGATTCCTATACAACTATTACGACAGCAGAGACGGCAGGAGCGGAAAGGCTTCCGGCTCTTAGCTCGTACCGTTCGGTCTCAGCAAAAGCTCTTTAGTACGGGCGTCTGGTTCACCCTATGGACTTCCCTCGCTGTTGTCTTAGCAATGTCTGCAGTCATCGGCTACGGCGGCTTGAGGGTCCTTGCCGGAACTCTGACCCTCGGCGGTTTAGTCGCATTCTACAGTTTCGTGACGCAGCTCTTCGATCCGCTGAGCGGCGCCGCTGAACTCTATTCCCGGACACAGAAAACGCTTGCCAGTGTCCGGCAGGTGCGGGCGCTGCTGGCGGTTGGACCAATGGTAGTCAACCCCACGGGCGCCGTGGCGACTGCGCCTGAGGGTCCTGCGCAGGTCGACTTTCTCTCCGTCGAGTTCGGGTACCAGCGACGGAAACAGGTGCTGCGCATACCTTTTCTCCAAATCATGCCAGGGGAACGGGTGGCAATCGCCGGCGAAAACGGCGCAGGCAAGAGTACGCTCGTAAAGCTCATGGCACGCATCTACGACGTCGATCTGGGATCACTGCGTATCGGCGGCCAAGATGTCCGAAATTGCCGTCTCGAAGATCTTCGCCAGTGCGTCTGCTATCTGCCGAGAGAGCCCGTGTTGTTCGACGGTTCTCTGGCCTTCAATCTCCGGTTCGTCAGACCGGCAGCGTCTGACGAACAACTAGACGCAGCAGTCCAATGTGCAGGCCTGTCCGATTTTGTGAGAAGTCTTCCAGCGGGTTTGGATCAGCGAGTCGGGACGGGAGCTTGTCAGCTTTCTGGTGGTGAGCGCCAGCGCATCGCGATCGCCCGAGCTCTGCTGCAAAAGCCTCAGATCCTGATCCTAGATGAGGCGACGTCCTGTCTCGATCCGGTATCTGAGGCCATTGTACTTCGGAACATATACTGCTGCCTGACTGGATCCACAGTCTTGGTTATCTCTCACCGTTTCTCTACGCTCGCCACATTCAGCAGGATCATTGTCCTGGCGAACGGGCGAATCGTAAGTGACGGAGCCCTTGATAGTAACTCCCTCTACGGACCGTCCGCGCAGGCACCAGCTATCGCCAACTGAACCCCTTACTCCTTTCCTGATTCACACTTCGTGTCTGCTCTTACGCTGGGCCCTCGCGCTGATTGCTCGATATCACAAGCTACACCTAGGGCTGAAACGCGCACAGAACACATTTACCACTTGTCAGAACAAAACAGCTATCTCGTTGCTCAGCAACGCCACTCCCGTGTTGCCAGCTCATTTAAGAACAATTCGCGTTTTCACTGGCACTCACTGAAGGAGAGGTGGCAAAGTGCGACAGATACATCCCATTTAGCACGCGATTCAAGCAAATGAGGTAAACCGATGCACAAGGTTTCGGGCGCGGTACGCAGCGCGCATGGCCAGGATGGTGCGATCGTGCTGGACGTCGAGCAAGGCCAGATGTTCAACCTCAACCTTGTTGGGTCGAGAATCCTTGAACTTCTGGAACATGGCTCCACGGAATCAGAGATTGTTCATACGATAAGCAGCGAGTTTAAGGCCGCCCGGGAACTCGTGGAGAGTGACGTGAGAGAGTTCCTTGAAACGCTGAAGGGCTACAAGTTGGTCGAAGAGCACCGTGCGCACGGCGCGGTCTGAGAGGCGACACCTTGGAACGTGTGGACCAACCCGAGAGCGAGATCTACCGCGTCATTCTCCTTCGCCAAGCGAGCACGGAGCTTCTCCTAGCTTCCATCGAAGGGGGGTTGTCGCTTCCCGAGGTGACTATTCCACGTTGGCACCGAGCTGCCGAGAACATCGGTGCAGCGATGAAAAGCACGTGGGGAGAGGAAGTCATCTGCCTGTTCGAGGCCGAGAACACCTCCGACGCCAGCCCCAATCGAATCCATTACCAAGTTGCGGAGCATTGGGGCAGTGTTGGGAAGTCAGGAGTCCCGACACGCTGGGTACGGATGGAAGACCTGCACCAGAATTCACTTGTTGACCCTTCAGACTGCGCCGCAATCCAGTCGTCCCTTGCAGAACGTGACACCCTGGCCCGTGATCGAGTGGCGGGCCCGTTCGCCCAACTCGGATGGTTCAAGGAGCTGTTCGGGTGGGTCGAGGAGGTGATTGCGCCGAGAGGGCTTCACCTCAGCGGGAATTTCCGCCAGCTGAATGCCAGTCCCACTTTCAGCCTGATCCGGTTCGAGTCGAATGGGCCAGCTATTTGGTTCAAGGCCGCGGGAGAACCCAATCAGCGGGAATTCCCGATTACGCTCATGTTATCCCGTCTTTTTCCCGATTACTTGGCACCGGTCCTCGCTGCTCGTTCGGCTTGGAATGCCTGGCTCGCGCCGGAAGTTCAAGGAGTGAACCTAACTGAAAGCTCAGATAGCTCACTCTGGGAATCGGCCGCGGCAGCAATTGCGAACTTGCAGATCGAGTCCATCGGGCGTCATCCGGAATTGGTGGCCTCGGGCGCTCACGATTTGAGGCTCGAATCCCTCCAGGGCCTGGTCGCGCCCGTTATCGACGTCGCTGGGCACTTGATGGAGAAACAGTCCAAAGAACCACCGGCCGTTCTCAGTAAGGCGGAACTCAGACTGCTCGCGAGACGCATCCGCGATGCATTCTCCACGCTAAGAGACTTGGAAATTCCCGACACGCTCGGTCATCTTGATCTCAATCCCGGAAACCTCATCGTTGCGGGGTGCCGATGTGCATTTCTTGATTGGGCGGAGGCGTATGTCGGTCATCCGTTCTTCAGTTTCCAGTACTTCTTGGAACATTTCAGACGGATCGCGGCTACACACTCCACGTCAGAGGCAAGACTAGCCGCCTCGTACCTCGAGCCGTGGAAGCAGATCATATCGCACGACTCTCTGGCTGACGCAATGGTCTGTGCCCCGCTCCTTGCGGCGTTCACGTACGCGGTTGGAACCGGAGCGTGGAAGCAGCCCGGGGCCCTGAGCGATCCCACCGTTGCTGGTTATTTGCGTAGCCTGGTCCGCCGCATGAATCGCGAAGCCAATGCTCTGTGTGGGCGGAGGTCACCGTGCCTAGTCTGATGGAACCTCTTCCGCACACTCCAGTTGAAGCAGTCACTGAGATCCTGCACGGCGTGCCTGTCACGGATCCGTACCGCTGGCTCGAAGACCAAGAATCACCAAGGACTCGGACCTGGCTCGCCTCCCAAGCGGGCTATGCACGCTCATACCTAGACGCCGTAGCAGGACGCCAGCGAATTCGCGAGCGAATCCGACAATTCCTCTCAGTCGAAACCTATGACTCCCTGCAGAAAGTCGGTACCCGCTACTTCTTCAGAAAGCGCCTGCCGGACCAAGAGCAGCCGTGCATTTACATGCGCGAAGGCGCAGACGGTGAAGATCGACTTCTGATCGATCCCGCGGAAAGAAAAACCGGCAGCTACACCGCGGTAAGGCCTCTGCGTGTTTCACGCAATGGTCGGTTGCTTCTGTACGAAATTAAAGAGGGAGGAGAGAGGACCGGAGTCTTTGAGGTGCTTGACGTTGAGACTCGCAAGCGCCTTCCCGATTCCCTTCCCTGCGGATACTTGCGCGGGTTTACTTTCGCCCCAGACGAAACGGGTTTCTACTACGTTCACGAAGCGCTAGAAACGAGGTTGCGCTCTCCTTGCGCTGCGTACTATCACTCTCTCGGAACGCCATCTTCCAGGGACCAGCAGATTTTCGTCGCCGACGAGGATCCCAAGGTTCGACTTGCTCTCTTGGCAGACGAGTCGCGCCTGGTGTTTTTTGTATACCGCTTTGAGGACCAGACTCTTGCCGACGTCTACGTGAGGCATTTCGATCTAGAACGCGCGCCGGAATTGATCTTTGAAAAGGTCGACTACGCGCTTGGATTCTATTTTCTGGGCGACAGAATTTTCGTCCTGACAGATAAAAGTGCTCCGAACCGCCGAGTCGTCGAGATTCTTTCTCCGTACTCCGAGCTATCCGAATGGGTCGATCTGATCCCAGAAATCGGCATGAGAATCGAAAGCTGGTTTGTCATCGACAATCAGATTTTCGTGTGCTACGCGAAACAGATGGCCTATCAGATTCATGTCTTTGACCTCTCAGGGAACAAGATGGGTGAGGTTCCGGTTCCGGCTGACGAGACCATTCGCGCGATAGGAGGCTCGCCAAACGGTGACGAACTGCTCCTTGAAACCGAATCTTTTACCGAGCCCGTCGCTATCCTCCGTTATTGCACCAGAACCAAAGAACTTGCGCTTTTTGCTCGGAAGCACATGCCTTTTGAATCGGCGAACTACGACCACTCGCAGGTTTGGTTCAAGTCGAAAGACGGCACACGAATTCCCATGTATTTGGTTGGCCGGCGTGACGTCCTTGAGAAGGCTAGCAATCCCACCGTCATGACTGCCTACGGCGGTTACGGCGCCTCCATGACGCCGCAATTCAGTGTCTTCGTTGCTTTCTTAATGGAGCATGGCTGCCTCTTTGCCCTGCCAAACATTCGAGGTGGATCTGAGTTCGGCCCCGAGTGGCACAATGCGGCGAGGCGACAGAATCGGCAGACTGCCTATGACGATTTTTTGTGCGCAGCGGAATGGTTGTTGCAAACCGGACGAACTAGCGCGAACCGGCTGGCCATCTTTGGAGGTTCGAATTCCGGCCTGCTCGTAGGTGTCGCCATGACCCAGCGGCCCGACCTGTTCCGGGCGGTTGTCTGCATGGGACCCATCCTCGACATGTTGCGCTACCACCACTTTGACGATGCACATGTCTGGCGCGATGAGTTTGGTCTTGCGGACGATCCCGACGACTTCGCCGCATTGGCCAAATACTCTCCTTATCACCGGATTCATGAAGGTACTTGCTATCCGTCCACCATGATTGTGTCCGGCGACGCGGATCGCAATTGCAATCCACTCCATGCGAGAAAAATGACAGCCCGGCTGCAGGCGTGCAACGGGTCAGACACCGTTATCTTGCTCGACTATGACGTACACCGCGGGCATTCAGCCGTTCTCCCTTTGAGCAGCCGGATCGCAGCGCTCACTGACCGGATGGCATTTCTATGCGATCAATTGCACCTGGCTGTGTGACGCAGGAGATTTCTTCATGACATTACTGGTCTTAAAAGCGTACATGAATCTCATCTACTTCGATTTCTACCTTGCCCGCGGCAATTTCGCTGCGCTCTACAACAGAGTGCGCAGTTGTCCAATTCGTGCCTGTGCTAGCGGCTCTGATGCGGCAGAGCGGATCTGTTCGGCGGTCGACCTGGCGTGTATCTGGTACTGGAAAGAGGCGCTTTGTCTGCAGCGCTCGGCGGCGACCACATGCCTTCTCAAGAGCAACGGAATCTCCGCTCAAATGATCGTTGGAGCACAACAGTTGCCTTCAAGGCGCATGCGTGGGTGGAGGTGGATGGTCGCGTGGTCAATGACAAACCATACGTAAGGGAAATGTACACACTCTTGGATCGATGCTGATAAACGACGGGGTCGTAGATTCTGGGTAAAGGCAAAACCATGAGCGTCCAGTTTGGAAGATTGAACACAGACGGAAAGCCGACTGAGCCGGAGTACGTTGAAGCGGTGAAATCCATGCTCGCACCGTACGGACCTGATAGCGCCGATTCCTATACGAAGGCAGGCATAACCATTCTTTATCACGCATTCTGCACCACCGCGGAATCGCGAACGGAAGAACAACCCATGGCCACCAAATCAGGGGTGGTGATTACGTGGGACGGCCGGCTAGACAATCGCACGGAACTCTGCAGTCTCTTGGGAGCACACCTGAGTCTGAGTTCCCCGGATATCTCTTTCGTCGCGGCAGCTTACGAACGATGGGGCAGGGCTTGCTTCTCTAAGCTCGTTGGAGACTGGGCCCTCGCCATCTGGGATGCTCAGACCCGTTCCCTCTACCTTGCCAAGGATGTGATCGGGAGTCGTCAGCTCTATTACTCCATTGACGAAAAGCAAGTCACGTGGAGCACCGTCCTGGATCCTCTAGTCTTGCTTGCGGGGCACACGTTTCCATTGAACGAAGAGTACGTCGCGGGTTGGTTTTCATTCTTTCCCGCCACTCATCTCACACCCTACGTCGGGATTCAATCCGTTCCGCCAGCCTGCTTTGTCCGCATTGGCGCCCAAGGACACGGCGTTACGGAGTATTGGAGCTTCGATCCTGCTCACCGAATTCGATACAGCAACGATGCCGAATACGAAGAGCACTTCGTCAGTGTGTTCAGCGAAGCCGTCAGGCGCAGACTGCGTTCTGACAGACCGATCCTCGCGGAGCTCAGTGGTGGCGTCGACTCTTCGTCGATTGTTTGCATGGCCGACATCCTGATTCAAAGTGGGGCGGTTGAAACTTCACGCCTCGATACCGTTTCCTACTTCAACGACAATGAGCCCAATTGGAACGAGCGCCCTTTTTTTGTCAAGGTCGAAGAGAAACGAGGCCGAAAAGGCTGCCATATCGACGTCGGCGTACAAGGCTCCTTCAGTCTCACATGCCAGAGCGATCGCTTTGAGGCAACCCCCGGTTCCGCAGAGCCTCCGACCGACGCTTCGAAGCAGTTCGCCGCGTGCATGTCCTCCAACGGAAACCGTGTCATTCTGTCCGGCAGTGGCGGAGATGAGGTCACTGGAGGCGTGCCAACGCCTTTCCCGGAACTTGCGGATCTGCTGACAACTGTTCAATTCAGAAAACTAGCTCACGAGCTGAAAGTCTGGTCTCTGGACAAAAGGAAACCGTGGTTCCACTTGTTCTTTGAAGTTGTGCGCAGATTTTGTCCTCCTGCCCTGTTTGGTCTCCCGAAGTTCAAGCGTCCGGCCCCTTGGCTGCGTCCTGGGTTCGTGAAGCGAAATCGATTTGCATTGCAGGGCTATGAGAATAGGCTTCGGTTTCTAGGCCCCTTACCTAGCTTTCAGGACAACCTCTCTACACTCGAAGGACTGCGACGACAACTGGCATGCGACCCAACCTCGGCAGAACTTTTGTGCGAGAAGCGTTACCCTTATCTCGACCGCGACCTTCTCGCGTTCTTGTACGCAATTCCGCGTGAGCAACTCCTGCGACCAGGCCAACGGCGCTCCCTGATGCGCCGTGCGCTCTCAGGCATTGTCCCAGCCGAGGTCCTATTCAGGAAACGCAAAGCATACGTGGCGCGCGCATCGATGGTGGCCATATCCGCCGAATGGGCTGCCGTCGCCGAGATGACTAAGAACATGGACAGCAGTTCATTAGGAATCGTCGATGAAATGAGACTATCCGCAATTCTGGAGAAGGCCCGCCACGGCGACGAGGTTCAAATGACCACTGTAATCCGAACACTGGGCGTCGAATCGTGGCTTAAGAATCTACGAGCATGGAGGGTGACAGATGATGTTTCACCTGAGAATAGAGAACCCATGCGGAGGACTCAATTGCGTCAAGAGACAACGAGACCTGTCTCACTGTGAGTGCTGACTGGTCGCGATTGCACAACGCCCGAGAAGGAGAACACGCCATGAAATATGTTTCGCCCAAAGTCTTCGCAGTCTACGCCGCTATTGTCAAAATCCAGGGACTCGGAAAAGTGATTGGAGCTCCTCCTGAATCAGTTGGTCCACCACCAAGGCACACGATTCCCGCGTATGAAGCGGATGAATGAGTGTCGTGATCCGACGTGAAAGGAATCCGTCCCGGGCCCGGCAGGAATTTGATCTCAGCTGAGACAGACCAATGGAGAAAGGAGGTGAATGAAATGAAATATGCAAAGCCTGAAGTCGTTCGTGTCAACAAGGCCACGGCGGCGATCCAGGGAGGAAAGACGAGTGCAGCACCGCACGATTCTTCGTCAACCGTCCTGAATCCAAGGCGTACGATCAACGCCTACGAATCGGACGAATAGTGCCGCGAAGTGATCGCGCCGGAGGGCGCTCGGCCGTGCTGGGCGTCCCTCGGCGCCTTCATACGTCAGCGGATTTCAACAGGCGATCTCAGCCCCGGGTACTTGGGCAAGTACGAAACGAATGCCAACCTAGTCTCTCGGAGTTAATCACTGTTTGCGAATCAAACACCACGAGAACGAACTAAGGCCATCAGATAAGAAAGGAGGTGAAATCAAATGAAATATGCGAAGCCCAAAATCGATCGTATTACCAAGGCCAGTGCCGCGATCCAGGGGATGAAGACCAGCGCAGCGCCTCACGACGCTTCGTCAACCGTCCTGAATCCGAAGCGTACGATCAACGCGTACGAATCAGATGAGTAGAGTGCAATGGGCGCGTCAAGGGTGCTCCCATTCAAGAGTCCCTTGACGCGTTCTTGAGCTACTCCAACGGCAATGGGTTCATATTGACCAAAGCGGAGCGATTGGACTAAATAGATGATCTTAGGAGAGAGGATTGATTCAATGAGCTACCCCCGCGGCAAGGAGGTTCGCAACTTGCGCCAACGAACGTATTGTTCGGCCTTCGAAGGGTCTGCATCTTCCTCATTCTTGAGCCAAAAAACAAACCAATCGACATCGCCTTGCTGTGACACCATTCGATTTCTCGGCCTCTCCAAGATGTGCGTGCCGACAGGCATGTAGACTAGTTCCACTGGCATGTGGAGACGGGTCAGACCCCCAAACCATTCCCACTCTCCCACCAGGGATCCGGGACCCATAGCCTGAATTCGGAGTGCCGCGCTGACTCTGTCTAGCAGGAAGCCCGGAGACGCCTTCATCCACACCGACAACCCCTCACCAAACGGAGGAACTCCGAAGAGTTGATCAGATTCGTCGGCCAAAGAATCGCCCATTGCGACGTACTGAAAGTACCCTCCATCCACCCCATCAGCAACACTTGCCGCAGCAATCTTGTAATTTGAATGAGCAAGCATGTATTTGACGTACAGACATGTACGGCTAAAACCAATGATGCCGACGCGGCCGCGATCGATCAGACCTCGTTTGTCCAAGTAGTCGATTGCGCTCTCGAACGTTTTCACCATCCGCGGAGCCTCTTCGGGGGTCAACTCCGCGTCATGGCTATCCGGGACCTGCAAAACAACAATCCCCTTCCCTGCCAACGATTGCGCTGCAAACGCAGTTGTAAACGGGCCATCAATCCAAAAACCGTGCGGATCGAAACCGTGTGTTTGAATGACTAGCGGATAGCGCTTGCCCGAAACGTAATCGGGAGGGAAATACAGGCCGCCATGAACCTCGCGGCCACCGCCTCCAGTCCATGTGACTTCCTCGACGTGTCCGAAAGCAATTTCACGAAACCGGGGATTCGGGTCCCACAAAAAACTCCTCCGTCCCGTTTGCGGGTCCACCGCTATGATTCGCGGAGGCTGGTTGAGATCCTGGTCGACTGTGATATCAGGTGTCGAATCGGACGTGAGCAGAGCACCTGTTAGCATTTCCCAAGTTGAGCCCCGTTTTCGATAGCACAGAGGTAGAGCAGCGGATCCGCTCAGATTTTCATTTCTAGTGGACCTGAACCTCAATACTTGCTTGGTTCGATCCCAGCCCACGAGCTTGAGATCACGATCGGCGATTTTCGCGACTTCGAGGCTTGGAACCCCGACCTCGACTGTGAACATGCCTGATCGGCGTGAGGCAAGTTCGCTCGGATCGTTGGTGTCCAGAGGTAAGTAGACGCCGGTCACAATGACAGAATGGGAGTCGGACGACCAAGCCAGTTCCGACTGGGTAAGCGCGCTGACTGGAGAGTTCAACAGGAAAGTGCTGGTATCAGCTTGGGTGTCAATCAATTCATAACGTTCAACGAAGGTGGCAGGCCTTCCTGTCGACTCCTTGCTTTTAAGAAGATCATGCAAGGACGGATCAGTATATGTGCTCCACTCTTTAGGAAAATCTGCGGCCTTCGAAATGTAGGTTCTGAGAGCCACATATCTGCCATCTGGAGAGAGGAACATGTCCAGCGGATCCTTCAGAAGTTTGCCCTGTACGTGCAGAGGTTTTGCTTGGGAATTCGCGGGGTCGGTCAGGTAGACCTGTTCGCAACATACCTGCTGGCGACCGACAATGAGTGAAGACAGCGACTCATTAGACACGACGATACCGTCCTGTAGGGCTTTCGTGTCGATTAGATTCTTCTCCGGGGGTTCCGTCACAAATGCTAGCCGCTTACCGTTTGCCAATGCCGAATAGGCGATGACATTGGCAGGCTCGTGGGTCA
>WNFB01004191.1_pt1 | contig 12813 bp, 8 predicted proteins | sample 5400501 | NCBI WGS metagenome assembly WNFB01 (sample SAMN13153341, study PRJNA577476) | soil metagenome | isolation source: 200 cm saprolite under Douglas fir tree site 2 hole 1 | place: USA:California | collected 2015-04-18
AGGACGTGCTCGGTGCCGGGCGGCTGGCTGAGGATCTGGCGGCCAGCGACCTGGCTGGCGGGACTCTGGCCGGCGGGGCTCTGGCTGACGGGGCTCTGGCCGGCGGGGCTCTGCTGGCGGGCGAACTTGCGGCGGCCGGGCCGATGGCCGTGACCGGCGCCATCTTCCTTGACCTAGACGGCTTCACCGGGGTGAACGACTCGGTCGGGCACGGCGCCGGCGACCTGCTGCTTGCCCAGGCAGCGCGCAGGCTCCGCGCGGCGGTCCCGCCGCACGAGACCGTGGCCCGGTGGGGCGGTGACGAGTTCGCGGTGCTGGTGGAGAACGCGGCGACGGCCCAGGAGATCGTGGACATCGCCGAGCGGCTGGCCGGGTCCATCGCCGCCACCACGTTCCGCGTCGCCGGCCGGGACGTCTCGCTGACAGCCAGCGTCGGCGTCGCCTTCGCCGACCGGCACGAACCCGGCTACCTGCTGCGGAACGCAGACGTGGCGATGTCAAGGGCCAAGGAGTCCGGCGGCGGGCGAGTCGAGGTCTTTGCGGCGCACATGCACGCAGATGTTGTCCGCCGCCTTGAATTGGCCAGCGATCTGCGCCGGACTATCACCGAAGGGGGACTGCAGCTCGACTACCAGCCCGTGGTGGACCTTGGCACGTCTGCGGTCACCGGCGTGGAGGCGCTCGTCCGCTGGTCGCGTGCTGGCGAGGCGGTCCCGCCGGAGGAGTTTCTCGACGTCGCAGAGGACTCAGGCCTGATCGTGCCGCTCGGGCACTGGGTGCTGCGCGAGGCATGCGAGCAGGCTGCCGCCTGGCGCCGGGCCGGCTGGGCCATCGGCGTGTCGGTGAACTTCTCGCTGCGGCAGGTGAGCGCGGCCCGGTTCATCGAGTCTGTGCTTGCGGTCCTGCACGACACCGGCCTGGCACCGGCGGCGCTCACCCTCGAGGTCACCGAGCGGGTGCTGATCGAGGGCACCGGCCTGCTGGTCGACGGGCTGGCCGAACTCCGCCGCCAGGGCATCAGGCTTGCCATCGACGACTTCGGTACAGGCCACGCGTCCCTCGCCTACCTGCGGCAGCTTCCGGTGGACATCATCAAGATCGACCCGTCCTTCGTGGCCGGGCTCGGTCACGATCCGACGCTGGCCATGCTCACCCGGACGATCGTCCGGGTCGGTCACGACCTGGGCATCGAGGTGGTGGCGGAGGGGATCGAGCGACCGGAACAGCTTGAGCTGCTGCGCGAGATGGGCTGTGGGCTTGGCCAGGGATACCTGCTAGCCCGGCCGATGACCGCAGCCGGGGTCGAGGCGCTGGCCAGGGTCGAGGCGCTGGTCAGGGTCGAGGCATTGGCCAGGGTCGAGGCGCCGGCCGGGGTCGAAGCGCCGGCCGGGGTCGAGGCGCCGGCCGGGGTCGAGGCGCCGGCCGGGGTCGAGGCGCCGGCCGGGGTCGAGGGTTTGGCCGGGGTCGAGGATGTGGCCGGGAGCGTGCCGCTGGCTGGAAGCGAAGATCTGGCGGGGCGCGAGGGTCTGGCGGAGGTCCAGGGTTGTCCATGATCGCGGAAACTTAGGCGGGTTCAGGCACCTCTTTGTTTCCGTGATCATGGAAGACGGCGGCTGGCTGGCCCCGGCGGGGAGTTCGTGAAGGGTGATCATGGAAGACGGCGGCTGGCTGGCCCCGGCGGGGAGTTCGTGAAGGGTTTCACAAGCTTCGGTAGACTGAATCCGCTGACCGGCGCCGTCCAGCCGATCGCCCCCGTTCAGCTGACGCACTGATTGCCGCCTGGGAGCGCTGTGCCTTTACCAATCGTCCTGGTCGCCGAAGAACTCTCCCCGGCCGGGATCGCCCAGCTTGAGTCCGTTTTCGACGTCAGGTACGCCGACGGAGCGGACCGCGGCGCGTTGCTGCCTGCGCTGGCCGACGCCGACGCCGTGATCATCCGCAGCGCTACCAGGATCGACACCGAGGCCCTGTCGCACGCGCCGCGGCTGCGGGTGGTCGCCCGGGCCGGCGTGGGCCTGGACAACGTCGACATCGAGGCCGCGACCAAGGCGGGCGTCATGGTGGTGAACGCGCCCAGCTCCAATATCGTCAGCGCCGCCGAGCATGCCGTGGCCCTGCTGCTCTCGGTCGCGCGGAACGTGCCGCAGGCCGCTGCGTCGCTGAAGGGCGGCGAGTGGAAGCGTGCCGCGTACACCGGCGTCGAGCTACAGGACAAGGTGGCTGGCGTCCTCGGCCTCGGCAGGATCGGGGCGCTGGTCGCCCAGCGCCTCGCCGCGTTCGGCATGCGGGTCATCGCCTATGACCCCTATGTGGCGGCGGCCAGGGCGGCACAGCTCGGCGTCCGCCTGGTGGGCCTGGAGGAGCTGCTGGCCCAAGCCGACTTCATCAGCGTGCACCTGCCGAAGAACGCCGAGACCGTCGGGCTGGTCGGGGAGCGCGAGCTGCGGATGGTCAAGCCGGAGGTGCGGATCATCAACGCCGCGCGCGGCGGCATCGTGGATGAGGACGCGCTCGCCTGCGCGCTCAAGGAGGGCCGGGTGGCCGGCGCCGGCCTGGATGTCTACGCCAGCGAGCCGTGCACGGACAGCCCGCTGTTCGGGTTCGCCAACGTGGTGGCCACCCCGCATCTCGGGGCGAGCACGCACGAGGCGCAGGAGAAGGCCGGCATTCAGGTCGCGAGGTCGGTCCGGCTGGCGCTGGCCGGGGAGTTCGTGCCGGACGCCGTCAACGTGCAGGGCGGCGCGGTCGACGAGCTGATCAAGCCCGGGCTGCCGCTGGCCGAGAAGCTGGGCAAGATCTTCACCGCGCTGGCAGGCGGGATCGCGGCCAGGATCGAGCTCGAGGTCCGCGGCGAAATCGCCGCCCTGGATGTCAGCGTGCTGCAGCTGGCCGCCTTGAAGGGCGTCTTCAGCAATGTCGTCGAGGATCCGGTCACCTACGTCAACGCGCCGCTGCTGGCGAGCGAACGCGGCGTCGAGGTCAGCCTGACCAAGGACGAGGAGAGCCCGGACTGGCGCAATGTGCTGACGCTGCGCGGCACGCTGCCCGGCGGCCAGCTCGTGTCGGTCGGCGGGACGCTGACCGGGCGGCGGCAGATCGAGAAGCTCGTCGAGGTCAACGGCTTCGACATGGAGATCGCGCCGGCCGAGCACATGGTGTTCCTCACCTACACCGACCGGCCGGGCATGGTCGGCATCGTCGGCCAGATCCTGGGTGACCGGCAGATCAACATCGCCGGAATGCACTTGTGCAGGAACAGCAGGGGCGGGCTCGCGCTGATCGTGCTGACGGTCGACTCGCGGCTGCCGCCGGACGTGCTGGCCGAGATCACCGAGGCGATTGGCGCCGTCGTCGGCCGGGCTGTCGATCTCGACCAGGACGACGCCTGACCGGCATTCCGCGGTTACCTGGCGGATCTTGCCATCAGGCCGTGAGCGACCAGTAAGGTACGCGCATGGCGGCACGCACCATCAGGATCGCCGTGATCGGCGGTGACGGCATCGGTCCCGAGGTGGTCGCCGAGGCGATCAAGGTCCTCCGGACCGCGGCGACCGACGTCACGATCGAGACCACGAGCTACGGCCTCGGCTCGCAGTACTGGCACCGCACCGGGGAGGTTCTCCCCGACTCGGTGCTCGGCGAGCTGGCCGGGCACGACGCGATCCTGCTCGGCGCGGTCGGCGATCCGAGCGTGCCAAGCGGCGTCCTCGAGCGCGGCCTGCTGCTCCGGCTGCGGTTCGAGTTCGACCTGTACGTCAACCTGCGGCCGGTCCGGCTCTATCCGGGGGTAGCCTCCCCGCTGTCCGGCATGCGCGCCGAGTCGGTCGACATGCTGGTGGTCAGGGAAGGGACCGAGGGTCCTTACATCGAGGCCGGCGGCATCATGCGGAAGGGCACGCCCGGCGAGGTCGCGACCCAGGAGAGCATCAACACCGCCTTCGGCGTCGGGCGGGTAACCAGGTACGCGCTGGAGCGCGCCGCTGAGCGGCGCAGGAAACTGACTCTCGTGCACAAGACGAACGTGCTCGCGTACGCCGGTGACCTGTGGCGGCGGACGCTGGACGGGCTGGCTGCCGAGTACCCCGGCGTGACCGCCGAGTATTGCCACATGGACGCGGCTTCGATGTACTTCGTCACGGCCCCAGAGCGGTTCGACGTGATCGTCACCGACAACCTGTTCGGCGATATCCTCACCGCGCTCGGTGCCGCGGTGGCCGGCGGCATCGGGCTCGCCGCGAGCGCGAGCATCAACCCGGAGCGCATCGCGCCCAGTATGTTCGAGCCAGTCCATGGCAGCGCGCCGGACATCGCCGGCCAGCAGAAGGCCGACCCGACCGCGGCGATCCTGTCGGCGGCGATGCTCTGCGACCACCTCGGGCTGGCCGCCGAGAAATCCAGGATCGAGCAGGCGGTCGCCGACGACCTGGTGGAGCGGCAGGGGGCCTGGGCAGCGCGATCAACCCCGGAAATCGGCGACGACATCGCCGAGCGGGTGGCGGGGTAGCGAGGGCAACTGGCGTGACAGGGGATTGCGCGGTGACGGAGGTGCGCGGATGGTTGCATCCTTCCTCGCGGGGCGCGGCGTTGGGCTCCGGCGCCATGTTCCCGCAAGATGGTAGGGCGGGCACGGCTGCATGACGTGCCCGCGGCGAGGACCGGCAACGGCGCCGTGCCCGCAGTGAGGAGGACCGTCATGACCGCCAGCGCGACCACCGAGATCCCCTTCGCCCTGCATCCCTCCCGCCGCCCGCTGCCCGAGCCGGAACGGGCCCGCATCCTCGCCGAGCCAGGATTCGGCCGGTATTTCACCGACCACATGATCACCGCCCGGTGGACATCCGGGCGCGGCTGGCATGACGGCCAGCTCGAGCCATACGGCCCGATTTCGCTGCCGCCGGCTACGTCGGTGTTTCACTACGCGCAGGAGATCTTCGAAGGGCTGAAGGCGTACCGGCAGCAAGGCGGACCCATCGTGGCCTTCCGGCCGCAGGCGAACGCGGCCAGGTTCCGGCACTCGGCGGTCCGGATGGCCATGCCGCAGTTGCCGGAGTCCGCGTTCGTCCGGGCTCTCGAGCTGCTCGTCACCCAGGACAGGGACTGGGTACCCGGCACCGAAGGCCATAGCCTCTACCTGCGCCCGTTCATGATCGCCACCCATCCGGGCCTCGGCGTGAGCAGGCCGTCGCCGTCCTACCTGTTCATCGTGATCGCGTCCCCGGCAGGTCCCTACTTCTCGGCCGGCCCGGTCTCCGTCTGGCTGGCGGAGAACTACACGCGGGCCGCGGCCGGGGGCACCGGGGCGGCGAAGACGGGCGGCAACTATGCGGCCGGCTTCGCCGCGCAGCAGGAGGCGCTGGACAACGGCTGCGACCAGGTGGTCTGGCTCGACGCCATGGAGCACCGGTGGGTGGAGGAGATGGGCGGGATGAACCTCTTCTTCGTCTACGGCGCGGGACGCCATGCCCGGATCATGACTCCGGCGCTGACCGGGACGCTGCTGGCGGGAATAACCAGGGATGCACTGCTCACGCTCGCCCCGGAGCTGGGCATCCCCGCGGAGGAGGGCCGGATCTCGCTGGACCAGTGGCGCGCCGGGTGCGAGTCGGGCGAGATCACCGAGGTTTTCGCATGCGGGACCGCCGCCGTCGTCAGCCCGATAGCGAAGGTCCTGGGCGCCACCACCTCATGGACGGTCGGCGACGGAGCGGCTGGCCCGGTGACCTCCCGGCTGAAAGAGCAGCTGCTAGGGATCCAGTTCGGATGGCTGCCGGATCCGCATGGCTGGATTCACAAGATCCTCTAGGCTGCCCGGGCCCGTTTCCTTACCTACGCTGCCCCCGGTTTCCGCGCTGGCGCCCGGGCCCTGGCCGGCTCCGGTGCTTGTTCCCGCGGCGGACCGGTGGTCCGGCCGCTGTTGCGCACGGCGCCAGCAGACCTCCACCCGCGCGCCGCCGAGTGGTGACTCGCCGATCTTCCAGCGCCCGCCCGTCGATCGGACGATCGAGTCGCCGATGGCGAGCCCGAGGCCCGCGCCTCCGCCGTGCTCAGTGGCGCGGTGGAACCGGTCGAACAACCGCGGCCGGTCCTCGGGCGAGATGCCAGGGCCGCTGTCCTCCACGATCAGGCTGACCCAGTTGCCCTGTGCCAGCGCCGCGATCCTGACCCTGCCGCCCGGCCCCGCGTAGCGGCAGGCGTTGTCCATCAGGACACCCGCCAGCCGGTCAATCCAGTCCGTCGGCGCGCTCATAAAGACCAGGCCGTCACCGGCACCGGCGTCAGCGCCGCCGCCGTCGGCAGAGCCGCCTCCGTCACCCGCGGCCGTCGCCACCATGATCTCGATCGACTCGGCGCTGGCGACCGCGCGGAACCGGTCGGCGCACTGCCCGGTGATCACCCCGAGGTCGATCGGCTCGTTGTCGGGCAACGGCGGATGCGAGTCGAACCTGGCTAGCCAGAGCAGGTCCTCGACGATGGTGCGCAGGCGCTGGCTCTCGCCCTGTATCCGGGTCAGCGCGGACCGGTAGGCCGCGGTACCGCGCGGGCTGCTCAGGGCGAGATTCGTCTCGGCGCTGATGACGCTGAGCGGGGTACGAAGCTCGTGCGATGCGTCCGCGGTGAACTCAAGCTGCCTGCGGCGGGACTGTTCCACCGGGGCAAGGGCCCGGAGCCCGATGATCACCGACCCGGCGAAGACCGCCAGCAGCAGTACCGGGGCCACCAGCACCTCGCCGTCGACAAGCACGCTCTGGAAATGCGCCTCCTCCGCCATGCTCTGGCCAGCGACCAGCCACCGGCCGGATGCCTGCCTGGCGGCCGCAAGCCGGAACGGGTGCCGCCCGATCTGGGCAGTCCACGGTCGGCCGGTCACCGGCCGGACGCCGCCAGGCAGCGACGGCGCGTTCGGGCTGAGCGTGACCGCGGCGGCGCCCGGGCGCACCAGCCAGAGGAATAGCGGGGCACCGTCGACATCCTGATCGTCCTCGTCGCTGCCGGCCTGCGGACTGGTGCTGCGGTGGCCGTCCGAGAGGTTATCGGTGAGGCGGGCATCAACCTGCGCGACGGACCTGCCTTCCAGCAGCGCGTCGAGCACGGCCGCGCAGCCGGCGTAGACGATGCCGATCAGCACGGTCGCGGCCAGCGCCACCCGGACCGCCGGGGCGACCTGCCGCGGCAGCCTCACCAGCCGCCTAGTCACGCGCCACGATCCGGTATCCGACACCGCGGACGGCCTCGATCCGCACCCGGCCGCCCGCCAGCTTCGACCGCAGCCGGGCGAGATGGACGTCGATCGTGTTCGAGCCCAGCGCGTCCGCCTCGTTGTCCCAGACCTGCAGCGCGATCGACCGCCGGGGCACCGCCGTGGGGGAGCGCCGCATGAGCATCTCCAGGATGCCGTGCTCGGTTCCGGTCAGCGTGGGTGAGCGGGAGCCGATCCGGACGTCCCGTGCGGCCGGATCCATGACCAGGTCCCCGACCACCAGCTTGGTCGCCAGCACGGCAGGCGGCCTGCGCTGCAGCGCCCGCAGCCGGGCCAGCAACTCACCGAAGTCGAACGGCTTGACCAGGTAGTCGTCGGCGCCATGGTCGAGCCCGGTCACCCGGTCAGCCGGCGCATCCCGGGCGGTGAGCATCAGGACCGGCGTCGCCAGCCCCCGGCGCCGCATGTCATGCAGGACATCGAGGCCGGAGACGCCAGGCATCCGCCAGTCGAGCACCGCCACCGCATAGTCGTAGGCGCGCAGGAAGGACAGGGCCGCCTCGCCGCCGGCGGCCGCGTCCACCGCGTAGCCGTTCTCCCGCAGGCCCCGCGCGAGCACGTCACGCAGGCCCCGGTTGTCCTCCGCCACCAGCACCCTCATCGCAGGCTCAGCGGGACATCCTGCGCCAGAGCGGCCTGGGCACCAGCCGCATGACCCCGGCCAGCACGGCGAGCGACGGCGGCACCCAGACCGTTCCTGCGTTCGTTGCCAGTGCTGCCGCGGTGGCGGCGGCTACCTTTGCCGGCGTGGTGGCGAGCGGGGCTGGCGCCATGCCTTCGGTCATCCGGCCGGTCACGAATCCCGGCCGGACGAGCAGCACCCGCACGCCGGTGCCTTGCAGCGAGTCGGCCAGGCCGCGGGCGAAGGCATCCAGCCCGGCCTTGGCCGCGCCGTAGACGAGGTTGGCCCTGCGCGGCCGGATCGCGGCCACCGACGAGAGAACGACGATCGCGCCATGGCCCTGCGCGCGCATCCGCCTTGCCACGGCCAGCAGGGTAGTGACGTGGCCGGTGAAATTGGTGTCGACGAGCAGCCCGGCCTGGCGGGGGTCGCGCTCCAGCGCGTCCTGGGGTATCAGGATGCCGGCCGCGGAGATGACGATGTCCAGGTCACCGGCGGCGAAGACCTCCGCGATCACCGCCTCGTGCGTATCCAGCGCGGTCGCGTCATAGACAGTCGTCCGCACCTGGTACGGCAGCGCCTTGCCGGCGGCCGTCAGGCGCTGCTCGTCACGGCCAGCCAGGATCACCTCTGTCTCGCTGCGCGCGCCAAGCGCGGCCAGGATCGCGGTGCCGATCTCGCTTGTCCCGCCAAGCAGCAGGATCCGGCTGGGCTGGCCAAGGGCATCGAGCATGAAGCTGGCTCCTCCCGCTACCGCCCGGCCGCCTTAGCCTGGCACCTCGCCGCCACGGTACCGCCAGTTACGGTGCCGGCCGTCACAGCCCGGCCCCGAGCCCGACCGCGAACATGAGCAGCCAGGTCAGCTCGCAGCCGGCCATCACCGGATCCCGGGCGATCAGGTCCTCGACTGGCCTGCTCGCCGCGCCCGTGCTGAGCCTGCCGAACCGGACCAGCGCCGCGGCCAGCGGCAGCGCGCTCGCCAGGTGCCAGTCCCTGCTCCAGCTGGCCGGCTCGCCGGACGCCCACAGCAGGTAGGCCGCGACCATCGCCAGGCTGAGGAACCGCTGGCTGATCCGCAGCGACGCGGCGGTGTACCCGCGCATCGCGGGCCGGTGCCTGGCCGCGTCAGCGCCCAGCATGGCCAGCTCCATGGAGCGCTTGGCGACCGCCACCATGAGCGCACCCAGGCTGCAGACCAGGAGGAACCAGCCGGACGGCGGCACGCCGGTGGCGGCCGCGCCGCCGAGCGCGCGGAGCACGAAGCCCGAGGCGACGAGCAGTAGCTCAAGGACCGGGACATGCTTGAGCCCGAGTGTGTATGCGAGCGACGCCGCGAGGTAGGCACCGACGGCCGCCGACAGGCCGGGCTCGCCGATCAGGAAGCCAGCCGCCGCGCCCGCCGCCGCGCACACCGCGGCCAGCGTCAGCGCGTGCGACCGGGGGAGCGTGCCGGCGGCCACCGGCCGGTGCCGCTTGTACGGATGACGGCGATCGCGCTCTGCGTCAAGCACGTCGTTGACGAAGTACACCGCGCTCGACGCCGCGGTGAAAGCGGCCACCGCGACCAGCGCGTAAGCCATGCCATGCGGCCTGCCCAGCGACGCGCCTGCCAGCGGAGCGGCGAAGACCAGCAGGTTCTTCGGCCACTGACGGGGCCGCGCTGTCGTCAGGACAGCGATAAGCCAACGCGCGGGCGCCGGATACCTGGCCGCGGCCGTCCCGGTGGCGCTCGTCGCGGGCGGGGCTGGCAGTTCGGTCGTCACCGGGCTAGGACTGCGGTGAGGTCGCGACCGGAGATCGCGTAGCAGCGGTCTGGCGGTTGCACCGGGGTCATGTGCACCTCAGTACCCCGGGCTCCGATGGCGATCCGTACGCCCCGCCGGTCGCGCAACCGCCGGCGCTGCCTGCCCCGGCGGTGCTGCGGATCGGCAATCGGCGAGGCCGCCCGGTCAGTATCTGGCCCGGACGTCGCTGATTGCGGCACGCGGTTGCCCTCCTTCTGGCCCGTAAGCGCTCAGCCGATCCGGCAACCCCCGCTCCCCGCAGCCGGTGCACATCAGACATGTGTACCCGCCGAAGATGAAGACACGATGACGCGGCGGGGGAAAGTTTGGCTGCCAGTTCCTTGGTGAGCGTCTGTCCGTTTGCTTGCTTGCGGTCATGAGCTTATGTCCGGAAGTGCCGGCTGCGGATGCGAATGCCGTCAGCGAGCAACGGCGGGCTGGCCGGCATCGTTTCCGGGTACTTCAGCCCGCAGCCGGTGCTGAGCACCACGACCTCGTCGCTCTCGGCCAGCCAGCCGGCTTCGCGCAGTTGCCCGGCGGCAGCGAAGCAGGCCGCTCCCTCCGGGCAGATCCAGGTCCCCTCCAGGCGCGCTGCCTGCAGCTGGCTGGCCAGCAGGTCGGCGTCGGTGACGGCAACGGCGGTCCCGTCCGTGGCATAGAGAGCGTCGAGGACGAGAAAGCCGCCGAGAGGGCTAGGGACAGTCAGGCCGTACGCAGCCGTCCTGGCGTCGTGCCACGGCATGGTGTCACGTTCGCCGCCGGAGAATGCCCGCACCACCGGGGCGCAGCCGGCTGCCTGCACCGCGATCATCCGCGGCATCTGCGACCCGATCCAGCCAATCTCCGCTAGCTCCCGCAGCGCCTTGCGGATGCCGATCAGGCCCACCCCGCCGCCGGTCGGGCAGACGATCACGTCAGGAACCCGCCAGCCGAGCTGCTCGGCGATCTCCAGGCCGATCGTCTTCTTTCCCTCCAGCCGGTACGGTTCCTTGAGCGTGGAGACGTCCTGGTACCCGGGCCGCTCGGCGGCGGCAGCCGCGATCAGCCGGCCCGCGTCGTTGATCAGCCCGTCCACCAGGTAGGTCTCGGCTCCGGCGGCGGCGCACTCGGCCCGGGTGATCGCCGGCGCGGAGGCCGGCATGGCGACCAGGCAGGGCAGCCCGGCCCTGGCGGCATAGCAGGCCCACGCAGCCCCGGCATTGCCGTTGGTCGGCATGGCCACGCCCGCGGCGCCGAGTTCCGCCGCGCGGGAAACCCCGACGGCCGCGCCGCGCGCCTTGAACGTGCGGGTGGGCAGCGGGCTCTCGTCCTTCATCAGCAGCCGGGGCAGGCCGAGCGCGCGGCCGAGCCGCGGCATCGCCAGCAACGGCGTCATGCCCTCGCCGAGGCTCACCACGGCGCTGGCCGAGGAAACCGGCAGCAGCTCGTGGTAGCGCCACAGGCCGGGCGGCCGGCCGGCGATCTGCCCCGGGCTGGCGGCGGCCCCGGCCCGTTCCAGGTCATAGCGGGCAATGAGCGGCGCCCCGCAGGCGCAGGTGCCCTGGATCTGGCTGGCGTCGTAGCCACGCTGGCACCGGGAGCACTCCAGGTGGGTCAGCGCGGAATAGGTCGGTGGCAAGCTGGCGCCCTCCCCGGTGCGTGGTGCGATTTGCCGGAAGCGCGGCGGTGCGCGCATCTTGTATTGTCCGTGCATCGGATCCTGGACTGCGGCGAAGGGCGGCATGGCTCAGGGCGCCCGGCTGCGGCGTGCGCGGGCGGCGGTGGTGACGTATTTCGCCATTCTCGGCCTGGCCGAGGGCGTGTGGCTGGCCAGGATTCCTGCCGTTAAGCATGCCTTGCAGCTCAGTGACGGGCTGCTGGGCGTCGCGCTGCTCTCGGCGCCGGTGGGGCTGGTGCTCGTCGTGCTGCTCGCGGGGCGCATGGTCGATGCCTTCGGCAGTTCCCGGCTGACCCGGCTGTCCGGCGTGGCCGTGGCGTTGCTGCCGATCGGGCTCGGCCTGGCCGGGAGCCTGACGATGCTGATGCTCGTGCTGCTGGCGTTCGGCGTCGCGGGCGGATCGCTGGACGTGGCGATGAACGCCCAGGCTGTCGAGGTGGAACGGCAGAGCGGGCGCCGGTTGATGACGTCGTTTCACGCGTGCTACAGCTTCGGCGGTCTGGGCGGCGCGCTGATCGGCGGGCTGTTCGCCTGGGCGGGGATCGGCCCGGTGCCGACGTTCCTCGCCGCGGGCCTGCCGCTGGCGGCCGTGGCGCTGCTTGCCGGGCCCTGGCTGGCCCGTGATCCGGTCGCGCCGTCAGCGGCGGCGGCGCCGTCAGCGGCGGCGCAAGCAGCGACTGCGGTGCTGGCCGAGCTGCGGGAGGCGCCGGGCCGTCTTCCGCCGGGCCGTCTTCCGCCGGGCCGTCTTCCGCCGGGCCGGCTTCCGCCGGGCAGCCCGGTATCAGGCAGTTCGCCGCTCGCCGCCCCGCCCGGCCCGTCGAGGACCGGCGCCAGGCTTCTGGTGCTCGGCCTGCTCGCGCTCTGCTGCATGACGGGCGAGGGGGCGGCGGGCAGCTGGAGCGCCGTCTACCTGCGGGACAACCTGGGCACCTCGGCCGGGTTCGCCGCCATCGGGTTCGCCGCGTTCTCGATCATGATGGCGCTCGGCCGGCTGCTTGGCGACCGGCTCGCGGCCAGGTTCGGGCCGGCCAGGCTGCTGCGCGGATGCGGCCTGCTGGCCGGCGTGGGCCTGGCCGCCGGGCTGCTGATCGCCAGCCCGGTAGCCGGGGTGGCTGGTTTCGCTCTCTTCGGCGCCGGCCTGTCCTGCACGATCCCGCAGCTGTTCTCGGCGGCGGGCAACGCCGATCCTGCTCGCCCCGGCAGCGGGCTGGCCCGGGTGGCCGGCCTTGGCTACCTGGGCGTGCTCGGCGGGCCGGTGGTGATCGGCGGCTGCGCCAGCCTGGCGGGCCTGCCGCTCGCCCTCGGCGTCCCTGTTGTCCTGTCGCTCGTCGTTGCCGCCTCGGCTGGGGTGCTCGGCGGCAGTGCGGTCAGTCCGCCGCGTCCCCGGCGGTTACCCGTTGCGGCGGCGGGTCAGTCCGCCGCGTCCCCGGCGGTTACCCGTTGCGGCGGCGGGTCAGTCCGCCGCGTCCCCGGCGGTTACCCGTTGCGGCGG
>WNFB01004194.1_pt1 | contig 12808 bp, 18 predicted proteins | sample 5400501 | NCBI WGS metagenome assembly WNFB01 (sample SAMN13153341, study PRJNA577476) | soil metagenome | isolation source: 200 cm saprolite under Douglas fir tree site 2 hole 1 | place: USA:California | collected 2015-04-18
CCCGAGAGGCATCTTCACATCCGGGGAAGATGCTGAGCATGTACAACGCCGACTCGCGCCAGTGGCGGATCTACCTCTTCGACGTCGACAAGCGGACGATCGACTTCCCGGGTCGCCGGCCGATTCACCGGCCGGCGCGGCGAGTTCTTCAAGTAGCAGGAGTGGAAGGGCAGGACCATCCTCGTTCGGTACGTCTGGCTCGATCTGTCGCCGACGTCCGCCCGAATGGAGCAATCGTTCTCCGACCGCGGCGGCAAGACGTGGGAGGTGAATTGGATCTGCGAGCTCACGAGGTAGGCACCGGCGCGCCGGTGCGACGAGGGGTAAGCACCCTCACGGTCGGCGACGAGCGCGGTTCTTCTTCTGTTCTCACGAATCATCGCGACGAACGCAGGGAATCCCGTACCGGCAACCGCGTCCCGGACCAGACGGCCATCGGGTTTCCGACCCGAGGATCGGGGTGCGCGAACGGTGTCCAAATCGTGTCCAAAATAGAGGGGCATCACGTCAACTCCAGTGGATTCGCGTGGACTGACTGCCGCTCACAACTCTGGGATCTCTCAGAGGAATCCAGCAATGACGCCCGTCTGCCCGATACGCGACCCCGGGCTCATAACCCGAAGGTCGCTGGTTCAAATCCAGCCCCCGCAACTAGAAAACCTCAAGCCCTCTCGGTACTTACCGAGAGGGTTTTTGAGTCTTCGGGCTCCTCTTTTGAAACTTTGACGGTTTTTTGACGTAAACGCGCACCCTCGATCCGCTGAATGGCGTCGCGCAGATCTTCCTCGGCGACCACGTTGTAGCGCTCGAACACGGCGCGCGTCTTGTGGCCGCTCATCCTCATCACGACCGACTCCGGCACGCCATACCGACGCGCATTGGTGACGAAGCTCCGACGCAAGTCGTGAAACCAAACGCCGGAGAGTCCCGCGGCCTTGCAGGCGTTCAGGAATTGCTTTCGGACGTCAACCCAAGGTTCGCCGGTTTGTGGGTTGACGAACACGTATGCACTACCCAGCCTGCGGGGGATGCCGCGGACTGCCTCCAGCGCCCGCGGAGTGAGGTACACGACGCGCGCGTCTTCGGCCTTGGTGTCCTGAGGAAGCAAGCGGATGACGCCCTCCCTCAAGTCGAGCTGCTCCCAGCGCAAGTCCAGCACTTCCCGCTTGCGCATGCCGGTCTCGTAGGCGACCACAAGAATCGGCTTGAAGCACTCCTCGGCCGCGGCATGGAGCTGCTCGAACTCGTCCTCCGACACCACCGTCCTGCGAACGTTCGGCTTGCGGAGAAGCCTCGCTTTCGCGATCGGGTTGTGGGTGAGCCGCCCGCAGGCCACGGCGTAGTTCAAGATGCGTTTGAGCACCTCGACCTCCCGGTCCAGCGTGGCTGGGCTGGGAGGGGCTCCCCTGCGCGTCTTTTCTCCGAGACGCTGCATCCGGTATTCATCGACGTGACGCTGCGAGAGCTCCATGGCCTTGATTTTCCCGAGGTGGCGGATGAGCTTCCTGGAGCGGCCTTCCTCAGATTGCCATCCCTCGTTGTCGCGCTTGTTGATCGGTTCGTAGTCAGTCCATGCCTCGGCGACTGTGAGCTTTAGCTTCTCGAGGCGCTCGAAGTAGCGCCCCTCGAATGCGTCTGCTCGTGCCTTGGCGACGAAAGCCACCGCCTGCTCCTTTGTGGGAATCCTTCGCTTCCTCAGTCGGACTTCGCGCCCGTCGGCCGTGACGAGCGTTTCATCTACCTGCCAAAAACTTCTTCCTCTCGATTCGTACTTGATGACGCCCATGGTGACTCCTTTCGGTGGGCGGGCGTCGCGCGACGGAGATGATACTCGCGTGGGGAGACGCTCGGGCAAGGACGGCGTGGATCAGCGACGGGAAAGCGCCTCATCCAGTTCTGAGCGGCGAAAGCGTAGGCGGCGGCCAAAATGATGCGCCCGTACCTGTCCACGGCGCACGGCCTGGTAGAGCGCCATCCTGGAACGAAGTCCCAGGTAGAGCACCGCCTCGTCAACGGTGAGCCAGGTGGCTTCGGTGGTTCGCCGCTGTAGCGAGCCCGACGTACTCACAGCTCCTTGTCGGCGACGGTCGAGATAGGCGTCTAATGCATTGCGAATGGCTTCCGCAAAATTACGTTCGACGCTATCCATCCCGTCCTCCATCGATGGCGCTCACGAGGCGCTCGGTCATCGAATCCATTGTTGCAGCTCGCTACTTCTTGTTTTTCTTCGTGTCGAACGCTGGACCTTCGCTCAATACGCGCTCGTAGCGACGGGCCAACAGATGCATGACGTATTCGCGCGGCGAGAGACCGAGAGCCTTTCTGTCTTTCTCGAGCACCTCAACCATGGCCATTGGGAGGCCATACAGAGTGCGAGCGTCGTCGAGGACTTCTCGAACGAGAGCGGTGGTACTGCCAAGGCGCTTCGCACCCTCCTTGAGGAAGGCAGTTTGCTCTGGAGTGAAGCGAAACGACTGCGTGAAGTAGTCATCCCTGACACTTTTTCGTCCAGGTCACCCCGATTGGGTACGCAACCCGCCGGCGCAGCGTCAAGAGCAAAAGTCATGCGAGGAGAGGAGCGTGTGCTAATACTTTGCTGCGATGAAAGCCCTTGCCTCTCAGACTCCGGGGTTGCCTGAAGAGCTCCCGACATACACGGCGGTGCGCGCGGGGCAGATCGTCCGGCTTTCGCCCTCGACACTTCGGTTGTGGGCTTGCGGGGATGGTGAGCACGCTGCGTTGTTCGCACCAGCGCTGAGCGCGCCTCTGACCCTCTCGTTCTCCAACTTGGTCGAATCTTTCGTACTCGCCTCGATGCGACGGGTTACGGCGTTTCAATGCAGCGGGTGCGAAAGGCTCTGAGTTTCGTTGGAAAGAAGCTCGGCATTCAACGACCGCTCATTCACACACGCTTCCGCACCGATGGCGTGAACCTGTTCGTCCAGCACGCGGATCAACTCTTCGAGGCATCGAGCCCAGGACAGGCCGTGCTGCGCCAAGTCCTCGAAGCGAACCTCGAACGAATCGAGTGGGGCAGTGAAATAGCGGCGCGTCTCTACCCGTGGGTTCGGGCTGACCTCGAGGGCAAACAGCCAAAGAGCATCGTAATTGATCCACGCCGTGGTTTTGGCCAGCCAATCATTGCGGGCACCGGAATACAGGCCCGCATTGTGAACGAGCGATACCACGCCGGGGAGTCGGTTGCTGAGCTCGCGCAGGACTATCGCCTCGATCCTGAGCAGATCGAGGACGCGATCCGGTGCGAGACGAGTGAAGCTGCCTGAACCCTACACCTGGTTCATTGACCGGTCGCTTGGGCGGAAGATCGCAACCGGCCTGCGCGATGCCCAAATTTCAGGTGGAAGAGCATAGTTCACACTTCGCGGACGATGCTCCCGACATCGAGTGGTTGAGTGAGGCTGGCCGCCGTGGCTGGGTCGTGTTGACGAAGGACAAATCAGTCCGCCGCAACGCGCTCGAATTCGAAACGATTCGCCTCAGCAAGGTCGCGTGCTTCTCCCTCGGCCAGGGCAACCTGACAGCGGAACAGATGGTACGCGCGTTCGTGGTTGCACGTCGCAGAATGGAGAGGGTTCTACGTCGCTTCGAGCCACCGCTGACAGCGACCGTTACCGCCACAGGATCGGTCCGGGTCTTGATGGCAGCTGGCCAGCTTCTGCCGCGTCCAAGAGACATCAAGTAAGAACCTGATCAGATTTAGCTTGGGAGCGGCGTCGAATCCTTCGATCTCTGCACTCGACAAGTAGGTAGAGTGCCGTCGAGGCAATCAACGGAGGAGACGCAATGGGCGCGGGTTCATACCTGGCAATACATTTGTTGGTCGCTCTTGCGGATCCACCGCCCTTGCCAGCACGCGCGGTCAGCGCCCAAGACGCAGCAGATGCAGGACCGGGGGCGCCGCTGAGTCTGGTTGACGAGATCGCCGGCATCGTCGACCAGAGGTTCTATTCCCCGGCGAAGCTCGAGCAGGTGCACTGGCGCGACGCGGTTGCGCGGGCGCGCCAAGAATTCGCGGCGACGAAAGATGCCGCCGCACGGACAGCCACGCTGCGCAAACTGCTCGCGACACTCCAGACCTCCCATACTGGTTACTATCCGCGCAATGATCCCGTGTATTGGCAATGGGCGTCGCTCTTCGAGCCGGTTCTGCAGCAGACCTGCGCCAAGGAACGGACGCCTGGCTTTCCGATTACGCGCGACGACATTGGCGTGTTTTGGAAGGAGGTTGAGGCCGAGTGGTTCATTCGCGGGGTGTTTGGGGGTGGTCCAGCCGACAAGGCAGGTTTGAAGCTCGGCGATCGCATTCTCACCGCGAATGGACAGACCTTTTCGCCCATCGAGTCATTCGCCGGTCGAGCGGGCAAACCCGTGAAGCTCGAAGTCCAGCGGTCGCGAGGTGCAGCCCCGATCTCGGTCGTTGTGACGCCTCAGTCCACCAGGCCGCATGAGGAGCTTCGCCAAGCCACAGCCGACAGCTGGCACATCCTCCCGCACAAGGGACGTCGCATCGCATACATCCACATGTGGTCATGGGCGACAATTGAGTTTCAGAAGGTGCTGCTGGACTCCATCATCAAGTCGAACACCGAAGGAGTGGACGGCTTCATCCTCGATATCCGCGATGGTTGGGGTGGCGCCCATCTGAATTACCTCGGCGTCTTTTGGCGGGACGTGCCGCTGCTGGAACGCATCTCTCGCGAGGGCAAAAAGGGCCCATTCGACACTCAAATCCGCAAACCGGCGGTGTTGCTGGTAAACGAAGGCACTCGCAGCGGCAAGGAGACGATCGCCTATGGCGCGAAGAAACACCGCCTGGCCCGGCTCGTTGGCGAACGAACTGCGGGGGCGGTGGTCGCCGGCGGACCTATCTGTCTCAGCGATGGCTCGCTTCTGATGCTCGCGCAGTCCGAGGGGCGAGTCGATGGGGTGCGCCTCGAGGGGGTTGGCGTGAGCCCTGACATTGAGGTGCCATTCGACTTTCGCTACGCCGCGGGGAACGACCCGCAACTGACCCGGGCACTCGATGTGCTTACGGGACAGAAATAGGAAAGGCTGACCGCCATCGGCCAACCAAGGAAGTGAGCTATGCCTATGATTTCTGTATGAGCGGGATTTTGAGATGGAACCGCAAGGATATGCCCGAGGAGCTTCGCTCGCTTCCGGCGGGTCGTTGCGTTTTGGAGTCGATTGATGAGCCTCCAGCCCTGACCCCCGAAGAGGAGGAGAGGCTTGCCCCACCGCAAAAGTCGCAGCGAAGGTAACAAAATCCCGAGTGAGTTTTGTTGCGAGTTTCACGGTGAGTTTTCATGCGAGTTTCATCAGCGCTGCGCCGTCATGTTTCAGCGGATGTTTCGCAAGGATCCGGCGGCATACCAGGCATACCACCAGTTTTGTAACGAACCTCTCGTCGGCTTGATCGCAGCGCAAGACCGAGAGCAGCGCTGATTCGGGGCTTCGAAGTGCATTGACCGCCAACGAGGCGCAACGTAGTCTGACCGACACGGCACGGAGACGTTCCTTCGTGCAGAGACTCGAGCCACCGTGCTCGGGTCCGGGGGGCAACAATGTTTCGACATCGGAGATTAGGCTTAGTCCTCGGGGCATTGTTGGGCGGTCTTGCGTTGCCAGTATGGGCCCAGAGCCCGGTCTCCTTCGCCGTTAGTCGTGACTACGATGCGGGCGATAGTCCTTACTCGGTAGCGAACGGTGACTTCAACGGGGATGGCGTGGTCGACCTCGTCGTGACGAACTACTTTTTCGATGCCGTGTCGGTGCTGCGCGGAATCGGGGACGGCAGTTTCGTCCTCGAGCACAGCTACAGCGTGGGCGCCGACGCCGCTTGGGTAGTCGTTGGGGACTTCAACCGCGACGGCGCGCTCGACCTTGCCGTGGCGACTCACCATCCCGACGGCCTCTCGGTGCTGTTGGGCGCGGGCGACGGCAGCTTCGGACACGAGCGCCGTGTCAGCCTTGGCGACGTTCCTCAGGCCATCGCGGTTGGGGACTTCAATGGCGACGGGGTGCTCGATCTCGTCGTGGCGAATTATAGCGATAGCGTGTCAGTGTTGCTGGGCGTGGGCGACGGAAGCTTTTCGTTCGAGGTGCGCTTTAACACGGGCAGAATTCCCGTTTCGATCGCGGTAGGGGACTTTAACGGCGACGGGGCGCTCGACCTCGCAGTTGCAAACCTAGGCTCCTATGACGCGTCGGTACTGTTAGGCCTTGGCGACGGGAGCTTCGCCCCCGAGCATCGCTTGGGCGTCGGCAGCGGTCCTCTCTCAGTCGTGGCGGCAGACTTTAACCGCGATGGCGCGCTCGACCTCGTCGTGGCGAACCAGTACTCCAATGACGTGTCCATCCTCTTAGGCGTCGGCGACGGCAGCTTCGCTCCGGAGCGCCGCTTTGGCGTGGGTAGAGAGGCCTCGTCGTTGATCACGGCAGATTTCAACGGCGACGGCATGCTTGACCTGGCAGTGGCGAATTACCTCTCTGGTAGCGTATCGGTGCTGTTGGGAGTGGGTGACGGGAGCTTTGCCCTCCAGAACCGTTTTCGTGTTGAGGACAGTTCGCGGCCGATGACGGCCGGGGACTTCAATGGCGATGGCGTGATCGACCTCGCCCTGGCGAATTACGCCTTCACTACTGTTACGGTCCCTGGTTCATTGACCGGTCGCTTGGGCGAAAGATCGCAACCGGCCTGCGCGATGCCCAATTTCAGGTCGAAGAGAGCACCGAGCCAAAATATCCGGCCTATCACTAACCGATACATTCACGCGGCAGACTTCGTGCTGCGCGTCTGTTCAATGGAACCGTTGTCGTCTTCCAAGTCCACCTGAAGATGAACGTAGTAACAGACTACGTCCCGCTCATCGAGGCGACGAGTGATTCTCTTGACGCGAGCGCCCTTAAAATCAACAGCAATAGTCATTGTTCGCTGTAGTAAGTACCCGAGTGGTCGCGAACCAAGTGCCAAGAACGCAAAGAAGGTTCCGACGATCGCCACGAGCGTCTTCGGGCTCAGTGTGGTGAATAAACCAATGGCCACGGATGCAATGGCGACAATTGAGGCTAGCAGAAAGAGAACCATCCATGTTGTCCCGCATTTTGGATGAATCGCGAGAGACCATTTCTCGGTTCGAAGTTTCTCAATTGCTTTGCTGCAAGCTCGGCGAACTGCTTCAGTTGCGCCGTCTTTCGGCTTTCTCTTCCCTTTTCGTTGATCGCTTTCAAGCCATAGCTTGAAGTATCCATTATCCGTTTGACCTCCTCGGACTTGGAATCCACGACGAAGCAACATGGCGACGGTAGCGTGCTCAATGCCGTGAATAATGCGAGTCCTACGGTCTTTGATGAGATCGCGGAGCTCCCGAAGTGATGCAGCTATGCTCCCGATGATGAAGCTTCCGAGAATCAAGGGGATAAGTACCACCGGTAGAAATTGGGCCAACCCGAGCCAACGCCACCGCGGATCTAGGGAGAACGACAGCGCTGGCGCGAGCGAGACCACAGCAAACAGTGCGATACCTACCGGACTTTCGAAGAGCGTTCTTATTCGGTCGGTTCGGGACGTGCCTTCGCTCACGTGCTTTGGAGGAGGCGGCCTTTCCCACGCGTGGATCTCGTTCATCGCCAGCGCGCACCGAGTGCACGAGGGCGGCGTGGGTCTAGCCTCATTGACCATTTCATCGCAGGTCGGGCAGCACCAGACCGGGGCTCGGAGGTCAACCCAGTCAACCTGCGCATCGCACACCGGGCAAAATGTATACGCAACTCCGTCGCCCAGAATCATGTCACAGCGAGGGCAGAGGAAAGAGTAGACGGCCACTCCAGGAGGTCTGGGGACCGGAGGTCGTGGCGTTTTCTGATTTGCGTAGACCACACCGACTCTTTACTCGATCTTCCCGCCCGGGCGCCGTACCTGGTACCCCTGGATCCGTTTCGAGGAGGGATGCCGCTCCGTCTTCGCCCCAACTCGGCCCCGCTCGTAGCTGGTGATAGTGCGCGCCATGAATCGGATTGAGTTTCCGATCCGCAGGCTCTCGAGGCTTCCGTTCTTCGCCAGCGAGTAGATCGTCGCTGTGCACACCGCCCAGCGCGCCGCCAGGTCCTTGACGGTGAAGAGCTGCCCTATCGGTAATCTTGGTACCAAATAGGTACCAAAACGATCGGTGACCGATGGATTTCCTGGCACCCGATGGACATCCACCGGGTCTGCCCTCTCCTGAAATTCCAACGGATTACCACTCGGCAACACGCGTTGGCATTCAATGGATTGAGCAAATTCCTCGCTCATAACCGATTGGTCCCAGGTTCGAATCCTGGAGGGCCCACTGGTTTTTCGCCAGTGGGTGCCCGACCTTAGCGACGCGTGCTCGAGCGCGCAGTCAAGAGCGGCGATATACGCAAGGACCTCGAGCCAGGCGATCTCCTTCGGTCTAATCGGCGTCTCCAACGTGGCGTCCAGCCCCGACTGGCAGCGAAGCGCCAGGAGACTGGTGGACATCCTGATCACGGGTTCGCGGCCGATCAAATCGGGCTGAGTCAGTTGCGGATTTCGAAAGGGCCCAGGTCGGCCCGGTGGCTAGAGCTCCCGGCGCAGACTTCCGCCCCTTCGCAGTGGTGGGTGGGCACTTCGGACACCCACCACGTCAGCAGTCGGCCCTGTCCCAAAACATTCGTAGGCACCCTAAAAGTCGCGCTTGAACCCGTTAACTGAATGTCCCGAGAGGCCAAGTCCCTCGTATCCAACCAAAACCAGGCGCCGGGCGACAGGATTGGGCCAGAGGTGAAAACGTGAGGAGCCGGCGAGAAATCGACGATCACTTGATCTTGCGGGTGAGCAATCCGCCCGATGGGTGAAAGTAGCGTCGCCATCGCCGGCGCCAAGAAGTCTCCGAACCTTGCCAAAATTTGCATCGAGCCATCGGACAACACCTCCGCGTACTCGCCGTCAGCACTGGGCGGAATGGTGACTCCAGCCAGGAGCAAAAATGACGGGAAATTGCATCCAGTTTGTTGTCCCTCAGAGAAGACGGGACCACCGGGCGAATTGGAGAGCGGCACTCCATTTACGGTGGCGCGTACAGAAGCGAAGGAGTGGCACCCGTTCGTCGTGTCGTAGCCGAGAACAGCCTCAAACACGAGATAAGAAGAATCGGACTCGAAGCGAGCTCCCAATTGCTTATGCGCGAGGTCCTTCAGGGTGGTGCTACCGCAGGCCGCGCAGGCCGAAAGTATTGCGCACCTTGCAAGCTGCCTGATTCCGCACGAGCCTCTAGGATTCATCTCCGCGGCCTGTGGCGAGGCAAGCTTTATGCCGAGCGCATTGGCCCCTTCAGTTCAAGGGGTTACGGCTCTTAACTTCCTGGCGAATTTCCCTACGCACTCGAGTCCGCGACATTGGTGTCTCGGTCCGACGCGCTCGGGTTTCGATACTCGCTGCGCCGGACGCTACTGCTGGGTCATGCTCCAGTTGATCGTCAGGCTGCCGGTGTCACTCGCCGTTGGGCAGACAATCGTTGCCGTTCCGGGAATGCTCATCGCGAGCGCGGTGCCGTTCTTGCTGCCCGCTCCGGCTTGCAAGTTGTAAGGGTAGTCGCAACCGCTCGTGGCATCGTGAGTGGTACAGGTGGTTTGAAAGGTGATGAAGTTGTTAGGGCTGCTGGCGTGTCCAGTCAATCCACAGCTTCCACCAAAAACGAGATCGGAAATGCCCCTGTGGAGCAGGGGCCGCAGCTTGGCCTGGCAGGGCGGTTCCGCAAGGCACGGGGACAACCCCGGTTTACATATTCGCCCTTATCCAACCTAATCTTCCGGCCCCTCCAGCACTGCCGAGCCTCCCCTCAATCTTGGTGCTCAGGGATAATGACAGGTACGGCGAGGAACGCGCTGTCCCCGGGCGTCCCTCGCGCCAGTGCCAAGCCGAGCGCTAATTCGGAAGCGCTAAGGCTACCCCGCGGTCCAGGTACCGGTAAGTGTCGTGCAGAACTGCTGCCCGGTCACGGCGGTGTAGGCCGGGCTGTAAAAGACATATTTTATACTTACGCCGGCCATTTGAGCGTTGGAAAGGGCGCAGGAACCGACGCGGCTTGCGCTCGGGCAGCTCGCGCTGGTCGAGAAGGTGCCCGCGCCGCCGGTGGTGCACGAACTCTGGAGCTGCGTCACCTGCGTCGAGGTAAGAGCCTGCGGGGAGCTATACTCGTAGCAAAGGCCGGCGGATGCGGCGAAGTTACAAGAGTAAGTGTTTGAATTGCCGCCACCGCAGCTGACGGCTGCCAGTGCGAACACCACCACGACGAAACCAAGGCCGATCAATCGATTGCGCATATTTTTCCCGCAGAAAAATGGTTGGAATTGCAGGACAGCGCGGTTCAGTGAACTGCGTATGATTCGCCGTCCCGCCGAACAGCTCACCGCGAGCGCGAGCTAAACACAAAACAAGTCCTCAGTGCGAATTCTCAACGTGTAAGTTTTCAACGCCATTTTCGTTCATGCTTCGCACGCGCAACGGGAGTGCGGACTCGGTGTCATCAGCATGCGGGCCGAGCGCCGCTTTCGGCGGAAGCGGAGGAAACATGCATCGTCGACTCATCACTACTTCCGCACTCGCCTACATCCTCGCGGTGTCAGCTTGCGGTGGAGATGGAAGCAACACCAAATTCGCAGCAACGCTCACCGGACCAAACGAAGTTCCCGCAGTCACCACAAACGCAACTGGCACCGCGACGTTCACAGTCTCGGGGACTACGGTGAACTACACCATTACCGCCACCGGGCTCTCCGGCAGTGCGGCGGCCTCGCACATTCACGTAGGAGCGCCGGGCGTCTCCGGGCCGATCGTTTTGCCTTTCCCTGCAAGCGCGATCAGCAATGGCTCGAACGGCAGCGCCACCATCTCGGGTTCCTTCACTTCGGCCGACGTAACCCCGCAGTCGAATCCGCCGATTAACAATCTCGACGACCTGCTCGCTCAGATGAAGGCGGGCAACGTATACGAACATCCATACCGCTGCACACCCGGGCGGGGAGATCCGAGGGCAAATTTCTCAACAGTAAGCAACTTGGCGCGAAATCCCGTATTCATTCGCACTCCAATTCCTGCCAGCGCGAGTAGAGGCGCTCGACCTCCGCGCTGACGCTGGACAGTTTCCCCGAGAGTTCCTGCACTCTTTCCGCGGTCGAGTAGTTCGAAGGATCTGCCAGGGCTGACTCGATCTCCGCCTTGCGCCGCTCGGCTGCCTCGATGGCTTCCTGCATACCGTCGAGCTCGCGCTGCTGGAGGTAGCCCAGCTTCGCCTGCTTGCGCGGCTCTCGGGGCCGGGCAGATGGCGAGAGGGGAGGGGGTAATTCAAACCGCTTACCACTCGGCAGCACGCGTTGGCATTCAATGGATTGAGTAAATTCCGCGCTCATAACCGATTGGTCGTAGTCGAATCCTGGAGGCCCACTGTTTTTGCTATGTGCCCGCGCGGGGTTTGAGCTGCGGGCGTAGGTCAAACCGGCTCGAAATGGGCCGGGACTAATTGTCATTCGCTCCCTCATGCTGATACTGCGAGTCGGCAAGAGGGAGAGGAACCATGAACGCAGACATCGTGGTGGGCGCAAGGTTTCCGGACATCGAGCTGCCGGACGGCGAAGGCGCGATCCATCGCCTATCTTCAGTCCAGGGCAACGATCCGATGGCAGTGATCTTCTATCGGGGCTGGTTTTGACCGAAGTGCCAGCGCCAGCTGGAAGGGCTCGTCGAGCTCGAACGAGAACTAGAAGTCGCATATACAAAAGTCGTGGCGATCAGCGTCGACCCCCCGGCCACCATTCGCGAAACGAAGAACGCGCTGAAGGCGCGCTTTCCGATCCTGTCGGACGAGAGCAGGCACTGGCAGCGGCAGCTCGATCTGTTGGAGTACACGGACCAAAAAAATTTGCCCTACATTCCCTACGCGTTCCTCTTGGAACCGGGGCTGATCATCCACAAGATCTACAACGGCTATTGGTTTTGGGGCCGGCCGACGCTGGAGGACCTACGCCAGGACTTTCGAGCGATATCTATGAAATGCCGGCCGGACTGGGACCCACAGGCGGCTGGCGTTAAGGAAGTTTGGGAAGAAGCAAGGAAAGAGAGCCGGCGGCTTGACCCGGTTGAATTTCGCCGCAGGGTCGAGGCCAAGCGAGGCGAGTAGAGAACCGGTGAGCTGGTCCGTGGTTTTTGATGGCGCCGTTCAGCCTGTATGCCCGATATTGGTAACGAGCGATCTGGACTTATCGAAGCGACATCTTCGCCACCGCTCTGGCACGCGCTGACCCCGGACGTGCCGTAGCCCTCGGGTTGCCAGCAACACTCAAACTTTGACGGTTTCTTGCCGTAAATTGCGGAGAATGGCGGCAACTCGAGGCCACTCCCGGCAACGTCAAAAGTCGTAGAAGTCCTTGATTCTGAAACGAAACTGCTTGCGCGACGCCCGCTTAGAAAAACTACCCTTCAGCTCTCATAACCCGAAGGTCGCTGGTTCAAATCCAGCCCCCGCAACTCTGAAAAGCTAAGCCCTCTCGTGAACTTGCGAGGGGGCTTTTCGTTGCCCTCGAAGCGACTGTCACACGGACTGTCACACGCTCCGCCCGCAAGCTGCGGAACTCCAGGACGCGGCCCATGGGTTTCCGACCCGAAGGTCGGCGGAGTTCATGAGGCAGTTTCGAACCTGGAGCCGCAGTACGGGCATCTTCACTGGACCCTCGCGCCGTTGTATAAGGCGCAGCCGAGTGATTGGGAGTGGCGTCGCGAACTGAAGCT
>WNFB01006296.1_pt1 | contig 12808 bp, 13 predicted proteins | sample 5400501 | NCBI WGS metagenome assembly WNFB01 (sample SAMN13153341, study PRJNA577476) | soil metagenome | isolation source: 200 cm saprolite under Douglas fir tree site 2 hole 1 | place: USA:California | collected 2015-04-18
CAACCAAGGTCAAAGAGTGTAACCGCCTGTTAGTTAACAAAGATCAGCCAACCGCCAGACGTGCTTTCTCGTTCCACTTCGGGACGTTCACGCCCTTCACCATGAGCCACAGGCAAAGTGACAATTCTCCGATTAAGGCGAGCACCAGAACGAGGAAGATCGTCCCCGCGTATGCGGGGGCGAGGATGAGCGTGAAGCTATTCGCCAGATAACTCAGACCGGCAATTGTCATCAAAACGCCCAGAGTCCTGGGGAAATAACCCGACCTGAAAAGCAAATACCCATACACCAGACATGCAAAGCCAAAAAATACGAGGTCAATGCCAAAACCGTAGTCATGCAACTTGAGCGAAAGTTTCACTAGAGCGTGTAGCTGATGCGGTTCAAATGCCTTCAGGTAATCTGCGTTCCCCGAAAGGAACAATGCCGCAAAAAGACATAGCTTGCTGACGGCCTCAATAGGGAATTCGACTATGTTGAACAACAACGCAAGCAAAGCAAGATTTTTGTTCACCGGCCTGAGCAATACATAGAAGATCAGCGCTAGCGCGATAGCGCACACAAGCAATATCAGGTCGCCCGCAATACTGATGCGCCACAGCGACTCAGAGGCCACAATATTATTGGCTGTGGCTGTAACATCTCCCGACACCGCGAGCTCGTCTCTGACGAAAAACTCACTGCAGAAACCGATGACTATGATAATCAGATACAGCACGCCACCGATTCGTGCGTAAACTTGCGGCGAAGTTTCTGTGATCCGCTCCTTCATTACAGCTGTGCCCATGTTCATTTCTCCCTACGCGAGCAAATGAATCCAATGCCCATGCGCATCAGATTGGTCCCTGATAGCGTCGCAGCCGGACCGCTGCGGCGATAAACACCGCGGCGATTGCCAGGCCGATCCACAGACCCGGCGTGCTGAAGAAATGGGTCGGAATGAGTGATGCCATAAAATCCGACGGGGCACTGTGCGGCGCCATGGCATCTTCCGGCCCCAGCAGGCGGTACTGCAGCAGCGTGAGCAAGTGCGCAGTGTTGAACGCAATCTTTTCCACTCCGCAGATCACGAACGGCGGCAGGAAGGCCCATAAAAATGGCGCGCGCGGCGCCCAGGCCGAAACCAGTAGTAGATAGCCATAGAGGGGCGCGTACCAGAGACCGTGAACCGTGAGAAGGTGATAAAGCAGAACCAGTGACACGTGAATGAACGACGCCTGTGTCCAGAGCGTCGCGATGTTCACGCCGCTCCCCAGCAGAATTATGCTGCTCAGCAGGAGCATGATGAACTGCGTGGCAATGGTAATGGCAAAACTGAGAAGCGGCAGAATGACGATGGGAATGGCGAGCTTCGAGAGCACGGTGATGAGATCGGAGACCGGAAGCGACTTCCAGAAGAGAATACTGCGATCGCGTCGCTCTCCGTACAACGCGTCGAGAGAGTAGAAAATTCCCACGATAAGAGCTGTCCCCATGATCAGTGCCGCCGCTAACTCGCAACGCGTAGCGAATACATCGCGCCCTTGCGCAGAGTCGAGGGGCCATACGCCGTGCATGCGGTGCCGCAGAGAGACCATGCTGATGAAAAAACCGAGCAGAAAGACAATGGCCGCGGCCAGCGGCGCGATGTAGATGGAGCGGTACTCCCATAGTTCTCGCCGCACCGACCAGTACAGTGGCCGAGTCGCCGACATGGCAGCGGGTGCGATTTTCTGCGAGTCGAAGGATTCGGGCATGGCATTTGATTGGGTGCTCATCTAGCTGCTCCTTGTGCGGTCTGGTTCCCCGGCTTATTTTCCAATACCGCAACGAACAAGGCGGCAATGCTGGGCGTGCGCACGTCGCCAAGCGCGGCGAGTTGCTGACGATCGATATGATCGAGCGTCATGAGATCGAATAGCAGAATGCTGCGACCGAGCACTTGTCGCTCGTGAATCGGCCTGAGCGCCCGTGCTGCGGCGAGGTGTTCGGGACGCACCGTCATTTCTATATAGCGCGACTCGATTTCTTCCATGCTGCAATCGAAAACGATGCGGCCGCGGTCGATGAACATAAGATCGGTGAGGACGTTCTGAACCTCTTCCACCTGATGCGTGGTTACGACGATGGTGCGGCTGCGATCGAAGTAGTCGTTCAGCAGCGAATCGTAAAACTGCTTGCGATACAGGATGTCGAGGCCGAGCGTCGGCTCGTCCAACACCAGCAATCTGGCGTCGATTGCCATCACGAGAGCGAGGTGCAGTTGGGCTACCATGCCTTTCGACAATTCCCTGACCTTGCTGGCGCGCTTGATGGTGGTCTTGGCGAGAAAGCCTTCCGCCTTTGCACGATCGAATCGCGCATGCACGCCGGCGACGTAGTCGAGTGTCTGCGAAACCCGTATCCAGCGCGGCAGCACGGCGACATCGGCAATGAAGCAGACATCGCGCATGAGCTGATCGCGCTCGGTCCAGGGGTCGCGCCCGAGCACCTTCAGTTCTCCGTGATATGGGGTGAGGCCGAGAATCGCGTTGAGCGTGGTGGTCTTGCCTGCACCGTTGGGACCGATGAGTCCGAGGATGCGGCCCTCAGCGACCCGCAAATCGACGCCGTCGAGCGCGACGGTTGTGCCGAACGCCTTACGAAGACCGCGTGCTTCTATGACTGTCATGGCTCAGCGCTTCTCCTTGTCCTTGGGGGGATTCGGCTCGGTGGAACTCGACGGTGCGGCATCCGCAGACGACCGGCTGCTCGCCCCGTTCAGGAGTTCTTCCGCCTTCAGGCCGAGCCGCTGAATGATTGCGCGAATGCGGGGCCACTCTTCGCCGAGAAACTTCTGCCGTTCGCCCTGCAGCAACAAACGGCGTGCGCCGGCATTGATGAACATGCCGAGGCCGCGTCGGCTTTCGACCAGCCCTTCGTCCACCAGTTGCTGATAGCCCTTCAGAACCGTGAGCGGATTGACTCGATATTCGGCCGCGACGTTGCGCACGGAGGGCAGCGGATCGCCTTCCTTGAGCACGCCGTCAAGTATCATCGCGACGACGCGGTCGCGAAGCTGGCGGTAAATCGGCTGACTGTCGTTCCACTCACGATCCATCATGGTTTCCAGATAACACTTACCAGAGATGCGCCTCTGTAGCCTTCCAAATCGGTGCGACTCGAGATCCTTCGTCGAGCTGAAGCTCTTCTCAGGATGACGCCCTTCGACAAGCTCAGGGCAGGCTCTGCGGGCTCAGCTCTCAGCTTGCCCTGAGCAACTGAGCAAAGCGAAGGTGTCGAATGGGCCCGCAAAACGGCGTCAATTGGTCCGGTGCAAGTCGAAGTGCGCGTGGATCGGCTTGTCGTTCATCATGAAAGTCCAATCCTCGGTGTGATGGTTGGCATCGATGATCGTAAACACCCCATGGTGCATGTGGTGCTCCGTACTCCCGCTGATGTCCTTGAGCTCGAACTCGACCGTCTTGCCGTCGGGCGACATCTTGCCCGTCATGCGCGGCCGGTTCCCCGCATCGCAATAGTGAATCAGCGTGAGCTGTTCTCCGTCCAGGTAAAGCATGGTGACCGGATGGTCGTACTTTGTCGCGTCCAATGGCGTGCCTGCTTCCTGGAACTCGTGCACGAGGACGTGTCCCCGCGAGGTAACGCGCATTGTGGCGTGCATCGGCTTGCCGCCTGACATCTCTGGCACCTCGGGGACGGTGACGGGGCCTTCCCACTCCCCCGCCAGGTTTTTCATGGTTTCGAACGACTTCTGCGCCTCAGACGGCGCAGGAGCCACGGAGGACTTGTGCGCGTCGGACTGCGCTAAAGCCATGCTGGAGAGCGACATCAGGACGACGGACAGCATAAAACGAAGGGATTTCATGTTGATTCTCCTCAAGAAGATCATTTTCTTCGCCAAAGGTAGGGCTACCGCTTGGCATACTGTTATACTTAACTACAACACTACATATCATGTCAAGACGTTTCTTGAGTTTTTCTTTAGCGGGCAAAGTAGGGGGGTCTAATGCGGCGATTCAGCCGCAATAACTTGCCTTCTGCAAGTGATATTGATATCGTGTCGGACGTGCATGGGGAGCCTCAAGTCAAAGCGGCGGTCGGGCTGTCCCGTAAGTATCTCGCTCGAGAGCTTCGGAGATCGCTGGTCCCTGCTGATCATCCGCGACTTGATGGTTCGTGGGTACCGGACTTTTAAGGAGTTCGAGGAATCGGGTGAAGGGATTGCCACGAACATTCTGGCGAACCGTCTGCGGAGGCTCGCAGCCGCGGGGATCATCGTCGCCGAAGCAGAAGAAACCGATGGGCGACGAGTGAACTACCGCCTGGCCGAGAAGGGGATCGATCTGGCGCCGGTACTTTTGGAGTTGTTAATCTGGGGAGCGCGGCATGAGCAGACGGGGGCACCCTGCGCCCTCATCGCTGACCTGGAGAGGAATCGAGAACAAGTTCTCGCCGAAGTCCGTCGACGATGGCGAGAGCGGGATTCGACTCCGTTTCTACCCAGATTTGGGGAATAGTAGTGTGGTTCATAATTCAGCAAGGAGCAAGGAATGAGCAAAGTACGGGTTCTGGTAGGTACACGCAAGGGCGCATTCATTCTTACGTCGGACGGCAAGCGCAAAAAGTGGGACGTCAACGGTCCCCATTTTGCGGGCTGGGAGATGTATCACCTCAAGGGATCACCCGTGGATCCGAACCGGTTGTATGCGTCGCAGACCAGCGGCTGGTTTGGACAGGTCATCCAGCGTTCTGATGACGGTGGCAAAACGTGGCATCAACCGGGGACACTGCCGGGAGAAGAGCCCGTCCCGGGCCCTCCCAAGGCCGTGAGCAATAAGTTTGTTTACGACACGTCCGCCGAAACCGGCAAGCCGCTCACTACGCATCAGTGGTATGACGGCACACAGCATCCATGGGAGTTCAAGCGGGTGTGGCACCTGGAGCCGTCGCTAACCGATGCCGACACGGTTTACGCCGGAGTGGAAGATGCGGCCATTTTCAAGTCGACCGATGGCGGCCAGAACTGGAAGGAGTTGTCCGGACTGCGCGGCCATGGCACCGGCCCGAAGTGGCAGCCGGGCGCGGGCGGCATGTGTCTCCACACCCTCATTCTCGATCCCAGCAATCCGCAGCGAATCTGGATCGCCATCTCCGCTGCCGGCGCCTTCCGCACCGACGACGGCGGCAAAACCTGGAAGCCGATCAACCGGGGGCTGCGTTCGCAATACATCCCGGACCCGAACGCCGAGGTCGGCCACTGTGTTCATCACATCGCAATGAATCCCACGCGCCCGGGTGTGCTCTTCATGCAGAAACACTGGGACGTGATGCGCTCGGACGACGCTGGCGATAACTGGCACGAGGTCAGCGGAAACCTGCCCACGGATTTCGGGTTCGTCATCGACGTCCACGCCCACGAGCCGGAAACAATCTACGTCGTCCCCATCAAGAGCGACGGCGAACACTATGTTCATGAAGGCAAGCTGCGCGTCTACCGCAGCCGCACCGGCGGGAACGAGTGGGAAGCGCTCACCAAAGGCCTGCCGCAAAGCAACTGCTACGTCGACGTGCTGCGCGACGCCATGGCCGTAGACTCGCTCGAAAAGTGCGGCATCTATTTCGGCACCACCGGTGGCCAGGTGTACGCTTCAGCCGACGCGGGGGACAGCTGGAATCCGATTGTCCGGGATTTGCCGGCAGTGCTTTCGGTGGAGGTGCAGACGCTGGCGTGATTCGAGTCATACCCTCCGATTCGAGCTTGTAGACTGGATAAGGTGCACCTTGGCTGCGCAACACCATTACGTCTCGAAGTTTCACCTGAATCAGTTCTTGGATCCCGATTCCGTGTCCGCGCGGGATCCATGGCTGTGGCAGGGATTTGTCCCCGACGGGCCAGTGAGACGTCGTGCGCCGAAAAATGTTGGGACAGCCGCACTGATGTTCGATGGTCCTGGTTGCCTCGCCGACCGGGACGCAACCCTCGAAAGCTTCCTCGCGAATGAGGTCGAAGGACCCGCGGCTGCAGCGATTAGGGAGGTGTCTCGTTGGCCTTCGGGAAGCGGGGGCGAATTGCCCCCCGCCCTCTTTCGGTACCTCGCGTGGGCGGCGGCACGTTCGCTGCCGATGCAAGCTCTCGAGGATTTGTGGGGTAAGAGCGGCCTTGGTCATAACTCGGAACCGCTAGAACCTCCTCCCGAGGGCTTGCTCAACGCGACTGAAGCAAGGCGGGACGTTCAAATGCTTCATCAATCGCTGGGGAAGCGGCTCTTTCCGGCAGGCAGTGATTTTGAGCAGGCTGTCCGCCAGGGTTGGTTTCCTGATATGGGCGACCGCACGAATTTTCTCGAGAGCGTACACATCCAGGCTTATTACTTTCAGGTCCGCTTTTTCCCGAGGTTGAAGTGGTTTGCACTGCATCCCCAGCAAGGGGAGTTCTTTATAATCGCGGATCGCCCAGTTGGATGGGTTGCGGAGGGATGCGTCGATGCGCCGCCCAGCTCTCTGCGGCATCCCTCTGCCTATGTATTAGCACCGATCAGCAAGACTCTTCTGCTGGTTGGCAGGCACACATCGGAGCCGTGGTTCGTGACTCCCGTTCACGTCAATGCCGTAATGGCTCAGTGGGCTCAGGTGTGGATAGCGGGCCCCACGGAGGCAACAGTGCGGTCCACGCTTGAAAATTCTCGCCTCGCCGCGTCCTCAGGACTAGTTCAATGATCCGAGTCGAACTTCCACAACACCTGCGAACATTGGCTGGCGTGGGTCGCGAGATCGAACTTCAAGTCGAAGGTCCCATCACGCAGCGGTCGGTCCTCGACGCGCTCGAGGCCCGTTATCCCATGCTGCGCGGCACGATTCGCGACCACGATACGTTGCAGCGGCGGGCGTTTTTGCGATTCTTCGCTTGCGAGGAAGACTTGTCCCACGAGTCGCCGGACGCTCCACTCCCGGAGGCGGTCGCGTCGGGGAAAAAGCCCTTCCTCATCATCGGCGCCATTGCCGGCGGGTAACGTTGTGATGGAGCGCCAGCAACCAGATTCAACTAACACACGCCATTGGTCTGTCATGCTGAGCGTAGCACCGAGGAACGCAAAGCGATCCTCGGTGCGAAGTCGAAGCATCCCTGCCTTCTTCCCCGAATGCCTTCCGCGATTGGCCTGACCTCCCCGGTTAAAGCCGAGACTTTCTTCAATGCCTTCGATTAATCGAGAAAGATTGACGTAAACCCCCAATTTGCAGAGGAAGTCCCATCGAGGGTAGGGATGCTTCGACTACGAATGGCGTTCGCTTGTTGCGAACGCCATTCTCCGCTCAGCATGACAGAATGAATTTCTCTCGACCTAGTTGAGGTGGCTAGAAACCATCCCGATCACTGCCTTTCCGCGCTTCTGCCTCCGCCAGCCACCCGCGCCGCAGCGCTTCCGGCGCAACCGATGACAGGTAAGGCTTGATATCCAGAATCGGCGTCCCGTCGAGCATGTCGACCCCACGAACGCGCAGCAGTGTCCCCTCTCGCCGGAGGAGTTCGACGACGGTCAAGCCTATGGGATTCGGACGTCTCGGAGATCTCGTCGCGAAGACGCCGTGAGGCCGATTGTCGCTCGGCGGGGTGCCGAGCAAATCGAACCCTTCGGAGCGATCAAATACCCAGATGACGACGAGGTGAGAAAAACCTTCGATGTCGGTGAGGCCGACTTCGAACTCCGGCAGGATTTCGAGCACACCTTCGGCCTCGTGCTTCGCTCCCAGTCCCTTGGGAATCTCTCGCGTCTCCTTGTAGGGACTTCTCACACTCCCAATCGACCGCGGTGAAAACATATTGAATGACAACCTTTCCCGGGCACCGAATTTACGGCCCTGCGATCCTCACTCTTTCATGGTACGAGCAAAATCAATTCGCTGCCTCAACCCACGCTTCAGTACGGCCTCTGCACGCCTTCGGCGAACGGTTTGTATTTGCGTAACTTTTCCTGGTTCTCCGCGTCCTATTCGGGGAAGACAGGAATATTCGCGACATCCCTTTGATGAGGAATCGCGTACCATTACAGGCAGGGGTTTTTATGCTCATTAAGCGCGCAGGGGACATTCCTTCGTCGGAAATCACTCCCAAACATCTTTATTTGAACCGGCGCAGGTTTCTGGCTGGTGCGGCGATCGCGGGTGCGGCCGCGGCCACCGGAATCGGTTTGCGCGAGGTCATCTCGCCGACAACCGTCGTCCAGGCCGGCAACAAGATTGACGGTATCAAAAAAAGTTCATTCAGCACGACCGAGACGATTACTCCCTATAAAGACGTCACCAACTACAACAACTACTACGAGTTCTCGACTGACAAGTATCAGCCGGCCGGATTGGCCAAGAACTTCCGCACGCGTCCCTGGAAAGTAAAGATCGACGGCCTAGTCGACAAGAAGCAGGAACTCGACATAGACACCATCCTCAAGATGGCAACGCCCGAGGAGCGCATCTACCGCCACCGTTGCGTCGAGGGGTGGTCCATCGTCGTGCCCTGGGTCGGTTTTTCCCTGAGCGAGTTGATCAAGCGCGTCAATCCGCAAAGCAAGGCAAAATTTGTCGAGTTCACCACGCTGAACGATCCCACCCAGATGCCCGGACTGCGCGCATCCGTCTTAAACTGGCCCTACGTCGAGGGCTTGCGCATGGACGAAGCCATGCACCCGCTGGCCCTGCTGTGCTTCGGCATGTACGGCGAAGACCTCCCCAATCAGGATGGAGCGCCGCTCCGCATCGTCGTCCCGTGGAAGTATGGATTCAAGAGCGCCAAGGCAATCGTGCGCATCCGCTTTGTCGAGAAACAGCCCATCAATAGCTGGAATGAGGCCACGCCAAATGAGTACGGGTTTTATTCCAACGTGAATCCGACCGTGGACCATCCACGATGGAGCCAAGCCAAGGAGCGCCGTCTCGGAGAATTCTTCAAGCGCCCCACGCTCATGTTCAACGGCTATGGGGATCAGGTGGCCAGCCTGTATGCCGGAATGGATTTGAAGAAGAATTTCTAGCGGACCTCGGACGTCAGACCTCGGCTGCCTTCGCTCCGGCCGTCGCCGCTAGCGAGTCTAGAGTTCTGGGTCTTGGGTCTGAGGTCTGAGGTCCGAAGTCCGAGTTCCGAGGTCCGATCTTCCATGCTGCGCTGGATCAAACCCGTGATCTTTCTCGCATGCCTCGGCCCGCTCGCGCGGCTGGCGTGGAAGGGGTTCCACGGCATGCTGGGCGCGAATCCGATTGAGGTCATCACTCACTCCACCGGAGACTGGACGCTGATTTTCCTGCTGATCACGTTGTCGGTCACTCCCTTGCGCAAGCTGACGCGGCAATACTGGCTGATTGGCTTGCGGCGTATGTTCGGCCTGTATGCCTTCTTCTACGGGACGTTGCACCTGACGACCTTCGTGTGGCTCGACAAATTTTTCGACGTGCACGAGATGCTGGCCGATATCGCGAAGCGCAGGTTCATCACGGCGGGGATGACGGCTTTCACGCTCATGATCCCGCTCGCGCTGACCTCGACCAAAGGATGGATCCGCCGCATCGGCGGGAAGCGCTGGCAGGCTCTGCACCGTCTGATTTACGCAAGCGCGGCCGCGGGAGTGATTCATTACATCTGGCTGGTAAAGGCCGACCTGCGCAAACCCTTGCAGTACGCCGCGGTGTTGGGAGTGCTGCTGTTGTATCGGATTATTATGTGGTTGAGGTCGCGGACGCACACTACTGCTGCAGTGCCGAGCCAGACGACTCCGCAGAAATCCCCGGCCGCGGATTATGCAAGCGAACGCCGTTAGTTACGATTCGGGCGAATTTCTCAAGCTCCATTGGTAACCGGCCGGATAACCCAATCGGAACTTTCCTCATCCATTCGTGTTAGAAAAGCCTAAGCTCCCCAAACATACTCTTCATTGAGTGGAGGCAGTCGTGTCGTTTCGCAAAGTCACTTCCAAGGGTGTTTTGTCAGAGAAAAAAGTCTTTGGCCGCGCCATCGCGGTTGCTGGGCCTGTTCTGGCTATCGCCTTCTTCATGGCGTGCGGCACCAACAGCAATAACTCGACCGCAGTCGCGTGCCGCGGAAACACGGGCGGCTTCAGCAACGCCAGTCTTGCAGCGGGATCCCAGTGGACCTATGAGTTGTCCGGTTTCCAGCCCATCTCGAACACAACCAGCAACTCGCCCTATCGCGAAGCGGGAGTGTTCACCGCTGACGGCAACGGAAACGTCACATCGGGTACGGATGATTTTTACCAGCAAGGCGTCGGATATGGGCCGTTGACCGGGATCACGGGAACCTACAACATCACGCCGAACGGCACAGGCAGCATTACGCTGGTATTGCCGAACAGCCTTGGCGCGCTGAGCTGGGCGATTACCATGACCGGCTCAAATGCCTTCTACATTATTGAAGCCGACACTTTTGCGAACGCACATGGCCACGCGGTCAAGCAGAATGCAGGAGCATTCGCCACTCCAAGCGGGACTTTTGCCTTCCGCATACACGCGATTGGTGCCAACAGCGGCTCTAGCGCCGTGGTAGGCGAGGTGACCGTCAGCGGCGGAAACGTGACCAGCGGCAGCGCCGACTCCCTGGTCGGCGGCGTGCTGACCAACACCGCGGTCACGGGCAGCTTTTCCGCTCCCGACACCGCTACGGAATTGGCACCTTCACCTTCAACTACTACGTAGTCGATGCCAACACCCTGAATCTGTTCGAAACGGACGCCAACAACCTTGCGCTCGGCCGCATGGAGATGCAGACAGGAGCAGGAACGTTCACCAACGCCTCTTTGAGCGGACCCTTTGCCTTCGGGAGTAAGGGCGACACGAATACGAGCGGAGCGGGAGGAACGAACACCGTAGGCGCGTTTGTGGCGGATGGCACGGGCAACATCACCAGCGGAGCTTACGACTACGTGCAAGACGGTACGGTGGGGTCCGTCCAAAGTCTGAGTGGAACCTACAGCGTCACGAACGCCAATGGCCGTATAACCATCGCCATGAGCCCGATCCAGGCAAACCCGGTCGCAGCAAATCCAATCTCGGACGTAGGGTATCTGGTGAGCCCGACGCGAATTTTCTTCCTGGAGAACGAATCGACCAAGGTGGAGGACGGCACGGCCGACCAGCAGACCGGCACGTCATTCTCGAATAGCAGCCTGAACGGACAATTCGCATTCGTGACGGGAGGTTACGATTCCACAGACTATGTCGACCGTACCGGTCCGTTGAACGCAGATGGCAATGGAAAACTGACTCTCGCCGAGGTGTTGAACCGCACTGGGGTGGTCACCGTCCCGGGCTGCCTCAGCGGTACGTATACGGCATCATCCAACGGTCGCGTGGTGGCGAGCGTCAACAGCTTGTCCAGTAACCTTGTCCTCTACATGGTTTCGAACAACCAGGCGTATATGCTGCAAGGCGATGCCGGGACCGAGATCTTTGGCGGGGTCAGCGCACAATCGGGAGCGGTGGTGAATCCGCCGGGAGGCTTCTAGGTCGAATCTCCGGCTGTTTCCGGCATCGATAGCAGCTTGCGGCGTCAGACTTCGAGCTCAAAACTCCTAGACTGACGCCTTTTCTTTTCCTCGCGGTTACGTATCCTTCTGCAGCCCCATCCACGACTACCTCTTCGACTTTGCAAGAGCCGGCCGTTAGGACATTCTCTAGAGTGAGGGCGATTAACACGTCGGGACGGAACGTATACTCTCTGTACTAACGGAATCGTGAAACTCGGGCCTCGCACGAAGCCGCCGGCAAGCATCCCAGTGCGCCACGGATTTTCTTATTTCGATGGACGTGAATGATGACGACGGAGTCTCGATTTCCCCGAATAGGTTCCGCATTCGTGCTGGCGTGCACGCTCGGCATGGTGAGCTGCGAACTCGGTTCCCTCAACTTTATTGAGGAGTCGTCAGCGGGCGACGCCATCGCTCAGACGCAAAACGCGCCTTCCACGCCAAGCAAGGCAAGTGGGAACCAGCTCGTCATCGAGACGACTTCCCTGCCGACGACCTATCCCCGGGCGGCGTACTCGGTGAAACTACAGCAGCACGGTGGAACTCCTCCCTTCCACTGGAAGGTGGCGAAGGGCGAACTGCCGCCGGGATTGACCCTTGAGGACGACGGAACATTGCATGGAAGTCCAGAGAAGACCGGAGAGTATCGGTTCACGATTTCAGTCACCGACAGCGGCAAGCCTCCGCAAGCCGTGCAGCGCGAATATGTGCTGAATGTCGTCGCTGCGATGTCGATGATGTGGAAGACTCCCGCGCATGTGGTGGGGGATCGCATCGAGGGCAGCGTGCAAGTAACGAACACCACGGTGGACGATTTTGATTTTACGTTTATCGCTCTGGCGGTCAGTGAAAATGGGCGGGCAACTGCGATCGGGTATCAGCACTTCCCGCTAAAGAAAGGCACGACCGATTTTGAAATCCCCTTCGGTGACACGTTACCGCACGGAGCATACGTGGTCCATGTGGACGGCGTAGCGGAAGTCGCAGAGAAGAATCAGATTCACCGCGCGCGTCTGCAGACGCCGGGACCTCTGCAGGTGGCGGTCGGGCCATAGATGGTCGCAAGTCGTGAAACCAGGGAGGGTTTGGAGCCTACGATACCCGAGAGGAAAAACCGAAGAAGTTTAGTGGCTAGCAGCTAGCAGCTAGAAGCTAGAAGCTAAAAAATTAAGAGTTCCGAGGTGGTGTCAGGTCCATTCGTCTCGGCCAGTAGCTCGCGTTTGACCCTCGCTCGACCTGCTCTCGCCTGCTACCCTTGCGGGCTGCTGCGCGCGATCTTCGCTTGGGCTCCGGGCTCACCG
>WNFB01011803.1_pt1 | contig 12807 bp, 19 predicted proteins | sample 5400501 | NCBI WGS metagenome assembly WNFB01 (sample SAMN13153341, study PRJNA577476) | soil metagenome | isolation source: 200 cm saprolite under Douglas fir tree site 2 hole 1 | place: USA:California | collected 2015-04-18
TGACCTCGCCGATCTGGGCGTAGGTGCACGGTACGTTGACCCCGTCGCAGCCGGCGGGGCTGGCCGGGCCGCCCGCGAAGTGGTCGCCCTCGTCCGCGGTGAAGACGAACAGGGTGTTGCCCTGGTTGATGCCATCCGCCGCGAGACGCGCGAAGAACTTGCCGAACGCTTCGTCGTAGGCCGCAAGCGCGGCAACATAGCCTGCCTGCCCTGGCCCATACGACGGGCCGCTCGGGTGCTTGTCGTGCGCGTCCGATATGTAGGCGTAGGTGATCGGGATCCCGTGCTCCTGCATCGCCGCGACGTACGACAGCGATACGGCTGCCGACATGCCGTCGAAGCCCGGGAAGCCGATGTGGTGCGCCGGATCCTGGATGACGTTGCCGTTGAGGTCGGTCAGAGGGCCATTCGGGCTGACCTGCGGGGCCACATACTTGTGGCCGAAAAGTCCCATGTAGCCCGTGTAGCCGCCTGGCTCAGCCGGCAGCAGGTCGGCCTGGCCGTTATTCGCGGTCGAGCAGAGCGCGCTGCCGGCGGCGCAGTGGACGCCGATGCCGACGAAGTCCGCGAACGCCTGGCCCGGGTTCGAGGCGACCTCGGCAGCCTGGGGCGATCCGGCTCCGAACACAGTCGGAATGTCGGTCGCGATGTTCTCGAGGACCGTGTTTGCCGTCGCCACCTGGCCGACGTTGCAGCCGGCCCGCGTGAACGGCACCCAGGGCGCCGGGGCGTTGTGGCCGTCGGCGGTCAGCATGTTGAAGGTCTTGTCGGTCGGAGTCGGATTGCTGAAGTCGTATATCGGGTCGGTCCAGTAAGCGAAAGAGACGCCGGGGTTGGTAGTCCCATTCGGGTTGTAGTAGCGGAACGTGTTCGACACCGGCACGCCCATGCGGTCGCCGTACACGCCGGTGAAGGACGTGAGGATGTCGGTCGCGGTGTGAGAGATCAGCGGCGTGTGGTGGTTGGTCAGCAGCACGCCGTTGCCCTCGATGAAGTTGAGCAGGTTCGGCATCTGCTCGAGGTCAGAGGGAACATTCGGGTTGTCCCTCGTGAAGTGCGTGTTGTCGAACTGGATGTTGATGACGTGCTGGATCTGGCCCTTCGCCGAGAGCAGCTCGCATCCATTGGCCGGGCCCGTATGGATCGGCGCCGCCACACCGTTGGTCGCGAAGCCCGCAAAGGCAGTCGCCACCAGCGGAACGATTGCGGCCAGGTTGAGCAGCCTGCGTCGAAGTCGTCCCAACACAACCCCACCTCCGTCTTCAGAAACGACCCATCGAGGGATGAAGAGCCCGCTTGCCCCGACCTCGATTCTCCACGTTCACGGACCGACGTGCAACCCTGGAGTTTGGTCGCCTGCGCGGGCTCACCGCGGACCAATGGTCGCAACGAGATGAAGGGATGGCGAGGCGATCTGGCAGGTAGGTGATCAAAGGGCGGGTCGCGGAAGGGGCAATCCCTCGCGCGGCACCTCCAGCACGAGGAACGGGAGGCGGAAGTCCAGCACCAGGTCGACACATTCGCCACGCGGCACGACGATCGTCACGAAGCGGCCCTCGGGCAAAGCCAGCCGATACGTCCCCGGCTCGAGGCGCACGACAAATGTGCCGTCAGCGGCGACGGGGGTCCGCTCCAGCAAGTGGCCGTTCCCATCCTCGACCAACATGTACGCGGGCAGCGGCCCTAGCACGTCGAGCTTGCCGGCGACCCCGGTGCCCGCGAACCATCGGATCGTTCGCTGGTCCTCGTGGTATCCATCCACGATCGCCACCGACAAGAGCGCGGCCAACACCGCTGCCAGCAAGCCAAGCACCAGCCGCTTCATGGCGCGCGCCTGGCGATGAAACGCGGACCGGCAACAGTCGCCGCCAGGATCGCCGCGAGCGCGACAAGAAGCATGATTGCGGGAAGCAGGCCGCTCAAGCTTGCGGCACTCGCAAGGGTCAGCGCGCGCTGTCCGTTGAAGAGGAAGTGCGAGAGGAACACGACCGATGCGAGCTGGAAGGGCCCGACGCTCACGTTGACTCCATTGGCTGAGAGTTGCGAAGCCAGCACCAAGGACACGAACCCGATCGCCAGTACCAGGAACGCGACGCACACTCCGTGCAAGAAGGCGGCCGCGCTGCTCAGGATACGGTTGCTTCGGATCACGGCCGCGTTGGCGGCCAAAGCTCCGATGAGGAGATCCAGGGCGGTGCCTAGCTCAGTGGGCATCTCCTCGAGCAAGGCCCCCATCTCGCGCCCGAAGCGCTCGCGCCAGGCTCGGGGATAGAGTCGGAGCAGCGCCTTCATCGCCGCGGCCGCCAAAAGCGAAACCTCCAGCCGGCCGAGATGAGACCGCAAGCAAAGACTCCGAGCATTGAAGCCACAATCGCGGCTCCAAAGAGCCTGACTTCCACGCGTGCCAGCGGGTCGGGTGAGAACAGGATGCCTGCGGACCCGGTCGCGATGATCAAGCGGATCTTGAGCGCGTAGCTGAACACGACCAGAAGAGCCACCAGGCCGACCTCGGCAAAGGCCACGACAGTGAGCGCGAAAACCAAGGCCGAAGCCGCCCCCGCCAGCCGGCGCAAGCTCACGCGTTCCTCAGGCGCCGCAGCCCGACCGCGACGAGGCCTTTCATCCCGCCTATCTCTGCTTCGAGGTGACGGCGGCCCGCGGCAGTGATCTCGTAGGGACGGCGGCGATCCTCGCTCTGGAGGGCCTCGATCATGCCGTCGGCCTCGAGGCGGGCGATCGCGCCGTACAACGTCCCCGGCCCGAGGCGGACACCCGTGATCGACTTGATGTCCTGGATCATCGCGTAGCCGTGCTTGGCCCCACCTGCGAGGCTGGTGAGAATCAGGAGGGCGGAATCGTCACGCAGCGCCATATATCGGCTCTCGATATATCGTGACACGATATTCAGCTTTGTCAAGGGCTTTATGATCGAAACCCACAGCCTTTAGACTCGCACGGTGCCTTCCGACCCGCCGTTTCGCCATGCCATCGAGGTGGCTGGGCTGCGCAAGGTCTATACCTCCACGCGCGGCACGTTTCGCCGGACCAAGGTCCAGAACGTCGCTGTTGACGGGATCGACCTTGCAATAGCGCCGGGCGAGCTCTTCGGCCTGCTCGGACCCAACGGGGCCGGCAAGACGACGACCGTCAAGATCCTGACCACGCTGCTCCTGCCGACATCCGGGACCGCGAAGGTGCTCGGTTACGACGTCGTCGCGGCGACGAACGCGGTTCGCCGGCGCATCGGCTTTGTGTTCGGAGGCGAGCGCGGCCTGTACTGGCGCCTGTCCGGCTACGACAACCTGCGCTATTTCGCCGACCTCTACCTGGTCCCGCCCCAGGTCTCGAAACAGCGCATCCCGGCCCTGCTCGAGATGCTCGGCCTCGCGGGTCGGGAGCATGACAAGGTGGAGGGTTATTCGCGCGGCATGAAGCAGCGGCTGCACCTCGCCCGCGGGCTCCTGAACGATCCCGACGTGCTGTTTCTGGACGAGCCCACCATCGGCCTCGATCCGGTGGGCGCTCGCGACCTGAGGGTATTGGTACGGGGCCTCGCAGACCGCGGCAAGACCATCTTCCTCACCACCCACTACATGTTCGAGGCCGACGCGATCTGCGATCGGGTGGCGGTCATCAAGAAGGGCCAGATCGTGGCGCAAGGCACGCCGGGCAGCATCAAGCAGCTCGTCGGCGACATCGGAGTGGTGGAGTTCGAGGTCGACGCCATCACGCCGGAGGGCCTCGAGCGGCTGCGCACGCTACCGGGGGTGAGCTCCGTGGTGACGGCCGAGCTCGAGCTGGCGCAACGAGTGACGATCCACTGCGCTCAGCCGCCCGAGGTCATGACGCAGCTCGGCAAGGTGCTGGACGGAGTGGTGCTGCATCGGGTCTCCGCTCGCGAAGCGACCCTCGAGGACGCCTACGTGGAACTGATCGGAGAAACATCGTGAGCTCGCTCGTGCGCGCCGCCTGGCGTTCGTTCGAGATCAGCACCCGCCTCCGCGTGGTGAGCCCATGGGCGTACCTCAACTGGCTCGTGTTTCCGGTTATTTTCGCGAGCCTCGGCCTTTTCATGCTCACATCGTCCGGCTTCACGCGCGTGGCCTACGGCGTGCTCGGAGGCGGCATCATCGGCTTCTGGTCGGTCGCCTACCTGGACGGTGGCAACTCCATCCAGGAGGAGAGATGGTCGGGGACGCTCGAGCAGATCTTCGCGGTGCCCACGCCTCTGTTCGTGATCGTGATCGGCAAGATCGTCGGCAGCCTCCTGGTCGGCTTGCTCGCATTCCTGCCCACCGTGGCCCTTGCCTACTTCGGTTTTCACGCCAGCCTGCCGGCCCTCGACCCGCTCCGTTTCGCGGTCTCTCTCGCCGTTCTGAGCTTCTCGTTCTTCATCATCGCTGTCGCCCTCACGCCGCTGTTCGCGGTATGGCGGTGGGCGTTCACGGTCTTGAACGGGCTCGAGATGGCCGTCTACGGCCTGTGCGGATTCATGTTCCCTGTCACTTTGCTGCCGGGCTGGCTCCAGCCGGTCTCGTACTTGCTGTCTCCCACCTGGGCGACACGGGCGCTCTACGCGTCCGCCAGCCCCACCGCCGGCGCCGACGTCACCGGCTGGTGGCTCATCACCTTCGGGCTGAGCGCCGTCTACCTGGCTCTGAGCGTGTTTCTGTATCGGTTCGTCGAGGCCAAAGCACGGGTGAGCGGGGAGCTGGCGCTCGCATGATCCAGGCCACCGCTTTTACCCGCTCGTTGTGGCTGCAGTATGTGGCGCTCTTCCAGTGGGCGACGCCCCTCGGCTACCTCGCATACAAGGTGCTGCTGCCGGTTTCGCAGATCGTGTTCTTCGTGCAGCTCGGAGTCTTCGCGACCGGGCCGAGCAACGCGCTCTACTTCGCGCTCGGAAATTCGCTTCAACTCACCGCCAACAGCGGCATCTTCGGGGTCATCGCCACAGTCGCCAACGAGCGCCACCTCGGCACGCTGCCGATCCTCCTGGGCTCGCCTGCGAATCGGCTCCTCACGTTCATGAGCCGCTCCTTCGTCAACGTCCTCGACGGCATCCTGGGCGTGTTCTTCGGCCTGGTGGTGACCGTCCTTCTATATCGGCTCGATCTGCGTACGGCCGACCTGCCGCTACTCGCGCTCTGCATCGTCGTGATCTCGATGACGACAGCCGGCCTCGGGCTCCTCTTCGGCAGCGTCGGGCTGGTGATGCGCGACGCGATCATCGTCGCGAACGTCGTCTACTACGGCCTGCTGATCGTGTGCGGCGTCAACTTCCCGGTCGGTCGACTGCCAGGCGTGCTCCAGGCAGTGGCCTACTCGCTGCCATTGACGAGGGGCGTGCAGGCAGCTCGCGAGGCGGTGGCTGGGGCCGGCATCAGCCAGGTGGCGGGCCTCCTGGCCGGCGAGCTGCTGATCGGCGCCATCTACGCCGGGCTTGGCTACGCGCTCTTCCGCCTGCTGGAGGGCTGGTCCCGGCGGGGCGGGTTGCAGGAAGCCTACTAGCGCAACCTTGATGGGGGTCGCATCGCAGGCTCGGGACAGCCGTTCGGAGTACGTCGCCCGCATGCATCGCGTGCTCGCGTATGTCGACGGGCACCTGGATGAGCCGCTGGAGCTCCACACGCTGGCCAGGGTCGCGCTCTTTTCGCCGTTCCACTTTCACCGCCTGTTCGCCGCATGGATGAGGGAGACGCTCGGCGACTACGTGCCGCGTCGAAGACTCGAGATGGCGGCCCTGCGACTGGTAGCACAACCACGCCTGCCGGTGCTGGCAGTTGCGCTGTCAGTCGGGTTTGGCTCCAACGAGGCATTCGGCCGAGCCTTCAAGGTTCGATTCGGTTCGACGCCGACCGCGTGGCGGGAGTCGCAGCGCAGCAATCGCGATCAGTTGAAGAGCAAGCTCGATCAGGCGCCCGCGCCGCCGGCAGGAAATGATGGGCGTATGAAAGTCACAATCGTCGACAGACAACCGACCGCCGTCGCTTACTTCCGGTACGTAGGGCCATTTGGCAAACCCGTTTTCGACTTCTGGATGACGAAGGTTGCTCCATGGATGGAAACCAACGGGCTGTATGGCCGCCCCCGATACGGCATCAGCCACGATGACCCTGGCATCACCGCGCCCGAGAAGCTGCGCTATGACGCCGCGGTCGAGGTGCCGGAGAACTTCATCGGCGCCGGCGATCACCACAGGTCGGTCATCCCCGGAGGCAAGTACGCGGTGGGCAGGTTCAAGGGCACCGAAGCTCAGGTTGGCGACGCGTGGGCGTGGCTGCTGCGGGACTGGCTCCCTGGCAGCGGCATGCAGGTCGACTCACGCCCGTTCTTCGAGCATTACCCGATAGACGCGGCGTACGACCCGAAAACGGGCGAATTCGAGAGCGAGATCTGCATCCCGGTGACGCCTCTATAAGTAAGGAGAGATCGATGGCAAGCAAGAGCCCGGTCCCGGTCAGCGGAGTCTGTGAGCTGGTGCTGGAGCAGAGCGACCTGGCCGCGGCCGAGGAGTTCAATGCCGGTGACCTGGGCTTTCCAGTCGTCGAGCGCTGGGCCGACGAGGCGGTGTGGGTGATGGCCGCCGACCGCACTCGTATCGGCCTGTGGCGGCCCCAGATCGGATTGGGTGGAGGTCGCGGCGGCGTCCACGTCCATTACGCCATGGGGCTGCCCGAAGAGGCCTACGAGGCGGTGGTCGAGCGGCTTCGAGGTCGCGGCCATGCCGTGCTCGACCACGACCATTCTCGGTACGCCGATGGACGCGGTCGCGCCGCTTATGTGACCGACCCCGGCGGCCACGTGGTGGAGTTCTGGACCTGGGACGTGGCCGCTCACTTGCGAGAGCTGGCCGCTAGTGAATCGCCGGGTTCGCGCTGATGACGGTCGATGAATTCCTCAAGACCAAGGTCCAGACCGAATTCCGGCCGGTCGTCGCCGCCATCCGCAGCTTGATGAAGCAGCACGCGCCCAAAGCCAATGAGGTCATAAGCTACGGGATCCCGATGTACGGATTGAAAAGGCCGCTGGCCTGGATCAACCCGAGCAAGACCGGAATCACCTTCGGGTTTCGCCAGGGCGCCTACATCGAAGACCGCTACGGCCTGCTGCGAGGGGCCGGCAAGCATGCGAGGCACGTCAGGATGAGGAACCTGGCTGAGGTGAACAAGCCTGCCCTCACCTACTACATCAAGCAGGCGGTGAAGGCCGACAAGCGCTGAACGCTCGCCGGCCTTCCGAACTTACGACCGGCCGACCTTCATCTTCTCGAGCAGCTCGGCCAGACGCTCCATCGACTCGTCGGCGCCTTCCTGCATGCCCGACGCGACCATGCCGTCGCGGTCCATCACCGACTCGAAGACCTGGTGCGCGACCAGCCTGGTCTTGTTGCCCAGGGGTTCGAAGGTGGCCGTATTGAGAGCGACGTGTCCGGGCACGCCTTCGTACTCGAACGTCGCGCAGATCCGCTCCGGCGCGACGACGTCGTGGTTGACCCCGCGGAACCCGTGCTCGGTCCCGTCGGCACCCCGGTGAACGACCCTCCATTCGCCGCCACGCCGCGAGTCGAACTTGTCGATCTTGACTTCGTATCGCCGCGGGCCCCACCACTGCGCGAACAGCTTCGGGTCGGTGTATGCCTTGAACACGAGCTCGCGCGGCGCATCGAGAACAGTGGTCGAGATGATCTCCTGCTTCCCAGGCTCGATCACATACTCAGTCTTTGGCATCGTGGTTTCTCCTTTCGTTGTCATTGGTCTCCTTCTCCTCTTTGATGAGATCCTGCAGAACATCGTCGAGGCGCTGGAAGCTTTCGTCCCAGAAGCGCCGGTACTCTCCCACCCACTCGGACGCCTCCCGGAGGCGGCCTCCCTCGAGGCGGCACGGCCGCCACTGCGCGTTGCGGCTCTGCGTGATCAGGCCGGCGCGCTGCAGCACCTTCAAATGTTTCGAGATGCCGGGAAGGCTCAGGTCAAACGGCTTGGCCAGCTCCGTGACCGAGGCCTCGCCCAGTGCAAGACGAGCCAGGATTGCCCTCCGGGTGGGATCGGCGAGGGCTGCAAACGTGACGCTCAGTTGATCTGCTGACACCATACTTTTCCAGTTGGCTAATTAACCAAGCGGTAGAATACGGCAGCCACCACGGCGTTGTCAAGGGCTTTCCGGAACCGTCTCGCGCCTACGTGACTACGAGTTTCTCTAGCGACGCCCTACGGCTAATCTGTCGAACAAGCTATTACGTCGGACGGGGGGAGGGAGCCTTATGGCGGGGCCGTTCATCTTCATCGCAACGAACCGACTCCAGGCGGGAAAGCTCGAGGCCGAGAGACGGCGGGTGCCGGGGTTGATCGGCTTCATCGAAGCCAATGAACCACGTCTTATCGCTTTTAACGAGTACGCGAATGACGAAGGAACTGAGGTGGCAGTCGTTCAGGTCCATCCCGATACGGACTCTTTTGAATTTCATATGGGAGTGGTCCGCGAGCGCGCAGCTCGGGCATATGAAGAGACGTTGGACGCCACCACCGGCATTCAGGTTTTCGGAGAACCGACCGAAGCAATCCTCGAAATGTTGAGGCGGGCCGCCGGGGGCGGAGTGCAATACTCCGTGAGGCAACATCACCTGGGCGGATTTACACGACCGGGATCCCAGTAAGCCTCGACCACGTAGCCATCGGGATCTAGGCACTTAAAGCTAACGTGAGCGGGTTCGTCGATCCGCTCTACGATCTCAACTCCCGCTCCTTGACCATCGTCCGGCATCACCATGAGCGATTCGATGGCGGTGGCTACCCCGACAAGCCTGGCCGGCCACAAGATTCCTCTCCTGGCTCGGATTGTTTCCGTTTGCGACGCGTATGACGCGCTGGCGAGCGACCGGCCCTACCGCGTTCGGCGCAGCTCAGGCGAAGCTATCGAAACCTTGATGCGAGGTGCCGGCCAGCAGTGGGATCGAGAGCTCGTCTCGCTCCTATTGTCCGATCTGCCGGCGATCCGATTCGAGGTCGCCAGTTGACCTGGTTGTAAGCGCCCGCTCCTAGGTCGCAGCTGCCGCCTAGGGCGGCTCCCACGGATCCAGCGACGGAAGCCCGTTCAAGCCCAGCAGGAGCGAGACCTCGCCGGCGTGAAACGCGTCGTGCATGACGAGGCGCGTCAGGACGTCCCAGCTGCTCTCGACCGCGTTCAGGAGCTCACTCGAGCCACGCGGCGCGTCGAGCCTGTCCTCCCATCCGTCGCCGATCGGATCTCGGAAAGGAGTTTTCTCCGCGCCGCGCTCACCGAATACCCCGCACAACCAGTAGACCCGCGTGCCGGCGAGGTGAGCGACGATGGCCCAGATGGGCCAGCTGTCGGTGGAAGCCTTCAGGCCCAGCTGTTCTGTCGAGAGCTGCGGCAGGCGCGCGACCAGCCGGTCCTGGACCCGGCGCCATCCCTCGTACATCGCGGCCACGCTCATGGCTACGTCGCAAGAATGCCATGCGTTGCGGTGGGTTCGTCGGGAGTCGAACCCCTGAGCTTTCGGTTCAGCCGGTCGCTGTTGTGATGATGTCGTCGGAGAGTCTCAGCACGCGTATACGGCCGGGGGTCGTCGGGGTCATGCAGCTGCAGCTGGATTCGGCGATGTAGAGCAAATCTCCCGGTGCCATTGCCAACCCGAACGGCCACTGGAGCTGGGCCCTGGTACCGGCACCGCCGTCACCACTGAAGCCGGCGACACCGGTCCCCGCCACTGTTGTGATGATTCCGTTTCGATCGACCCGGCGAATTCGGTGATTGTTCGAGTCGGCGAAGTAGAGATTGCCGGCCGAGTCAAAGGCGATGCCGTTCGGGTCGTTTAGTTGGGCTGCACTTTGCTCTTTATAGGTCTCGATGTCGGGAAAAGGTTCCCAAGAGTTGATCGCCGCCCCCTGGGAAGGATTGTGAACATCTGGAAACGTTTTGCCCTGGTTCTTGCGTACATGAAGCGAAGAGGCCGCAGCGGTGGCCGACCTTTCGCTCCCGACACCGCACAAATGAGATGGAGGTTGGACGGTATGGTGCGCACGGTTCCCTATTCAGATCGTCGAAGCGTCGTTCTCGTCACCGCAGTGCTGCTCGCGATTTTCGTGCTGGGCGGCGCCAGTGGTTACGTGATAAGAGCAATCAGCGTTCCCATTGCCGCGTCAACCTTGCGTGTTGCCGGCGACCGCCCGATCGCGCCCTGCCCTTCCGGCAGCCATGCGGTCGTCTGGTATACCGGGCATGCTTGGGGCTGCGTCAGCGGCACGCAAGGCGGCTAGGGGAGACTCATCAGCCCGTTTAGCGTGCCGTTGTCTCACCGGGACTGATTTCGGCGGTTCCCGCCGGCCGTAAACGCCCGCGCTCCTGGTGGAATATAAGCGATTTCATTCGCAACTCCTTTACTCAGGTTTGACGACTTCAGCCCTTGCTTGAGGGCCTGAAGCCACGCTAGGAGTCGTGAGTTCTTCTGACGCATCATGGTGTCCGGGAAGTTGCAAGAGATGGGGGAGTCGTAGGAGACGCGCCGATGACACAGTGGACAAGCGATCAGCTGGACAAGGTTGGAAAGGCGGAAGAGCTGCAGATCGCGTCAGTCGGGCGCGACGGCACGCTGCGCAAAGCGGTCACCGTGTGGGTCGCCCGCCACGGCGACGACCTGTACGTCCGATCCGTTAGAGGGCGCAAAGGTCAGTGGTTCCGTAGTACCCAGGAGAGGCACGAGGGTCGGATACGGGCCGGCGGTGTTCAGCAAGACGTCGCATTCGTCGACGCCGCCCACGACATCGACGACGAAGTGGATGCTGCCTATCGGGCCAAATACCGCCGATACGCCGGAAGCATCCTCAACAGCGTGCTGACTCCAGAGGCGCGATCCACGACGATCAAACTCGTGCCACGTTCGACAGGCTCTTAGTTCCACAAACGCGTTGGGGCAGGCATGTAATCCCGTCCTCTCTCAGACGCGGCCAACGATCGCATTCGGATCCAACGATCACGACTGTGGGTGATCCGGCGGTGAGCTATCGCGGCTTCTCGATGGTGTCGAGGAAGATGAGCACGCGTTGCTTGAGCAGCTTCGCGGCACCTTCGTCGTAGTCGGGCAGGCTGTTGTCAGCGAACAGATGCCGATCGCCGGGATACAGGAATAGCTCCGCGCCCTCGATCGTCTCAACGAGCTCGCGCGCGGCGGGGAGGTCCTCTATGGCCCACTCGTCGGCCTCCATCATGTGGATCTGGAGCGGAACTCCCGGCGGCCACGAGCCGAACTCGGAGGCCGGGAAAGCGGCGCTAAACAGCAAGGCTCCTTTCGCGCCGGGACGCGTCTGGGCCAGCATCTGCGCTCCCATCACCCCGAGCGAGAAGCCGGCATAGACGAGCTCGTTCGGCAAACTCTCAGTGGCGAGCCGACATCGCTCGAGGATCGTGTCGAAGCCGACCTGCTTGGCGTGGCCAACACCCTCGTCGAGCGTAGCGAACGTCTTGCCCTCGTAGAGATCCGGGGCGTGGACCGTGTGCCCGGCCGCGCGGAGCTCGTTGGCGAACGCAAGGAATCCGGGTGTCTCTCCCTGTGCGTGGTGAAATAGCAGCATCTCGGCCATCACCGGATTTTCTATCACACCCGGAAAAGGCTTGAAGCAACGAGAAGTGTCGCCCGCCGTCAGGCCCCGCAGTCGTGGCCAGGCATCCCGCGGGGCGCCTTTTGTACTCCTCCACAACCGACCAGCGGTCGCTGCCAAACATCGTCAAAAGAAAGCCGAAGGATCGACTCACAGGTCGACGGGTAACCGGGAGAGCCTGGCGCCGTTTTACTGGTAGAGGGGGGCCCTCAGTTGTGATCTATAGTCGACACGAAAAGCGCCGGATGCCGCGTCTGGCGATCGCAGGCATGGTGGCGGCTGGATTTTTGGGTGGATGTTCACCTTCGAGTGCCGGCCAACCTCCTCCTGGTCCAAACGACTATCCCGCCGCCGAACAGTCGCTCCATTTCCAGGGCGCACTGAGCACTGAGGTCACGACGGCCTATCCGACGAGCTGTGGCGCAGGCACCGGTCCCGATGGCGAGCTATTCTCGTTCGCCGCGTACTTTCAGTCGCAGGGCGCCTGGTATCTGATCAAGTTCGAGACCGATTACCTCTCGCGCCAGTACAAGGGTCCTGGGCCCTATGCGGTGAAAGCGGCGATCTATCCGAGGGCGCCCGACGGCCTGGCGGATCCCATTTACTCGGGCTCGGTTCAGCTGACGGTCTCGGGGTATCGGGGCGGTCGTTGGGCCGGAAGCGTCAGCGGGACGCTCGACTGGACAGGCTCTACGACTGAGAAGGTCCAGGTCAACATCTCGGGCGGCTGGACCTGCACCAACGGCCCGATGACCGGACCTGGATGACGAGCGCTCGACGCTAGAAGGTCCTGGTCGCGATGGCGTCGCGCTCGGCGAGGACGATCAGGAGCGGAGGCCCCGGCGCCAAGCTGCGGTGCGCAGATCAGTTAGGGGCGACTTTCCTTCACCACCGGCTTCAGATCGCCCTTCAGCGCATCCTCATAAGCGGCCCACAGCACCCCATACGCCGCCACCAGGCCTTCGGGGCGGGGCTGGCTCAGGGCCACTTCGAAGCGCTTTGTGTATGGATGGTCGCCGAGCTCATCTCGCAGCAAGGCATGAGTCTGCGCCTCCCATTTCGACGCCGACGCGAGGTCCTTGCGCTTCTCAATCATCAGCCGGCCCCGGTTCATCATCTCCTCCAGGCGTGCGACGAAACCGTGCCGGTCGAATCCCTTCGGCGCGCGGGGCGGGCCCTCGCGGCTTAC
>WNFB01004196.1_pt1 | contig 12804 bp, 10 predicted proteins | sample 5400501 | NCBI WGS metagenome assembly WNFB01 (sample SAMN13153341, study PRJNA577476) | soil metagenome | isolation source: 200 cm saprolite under Douglas fir tree site 2 hole 1 | place: USA:California | collected 2015-04-18
TCCGGCTCGCGCGTTCCGCCAATCTTTTTTTCCAACCTCCGAGATACAGTCCAGCCACCACACTCAACCCGATCATGCTCCCGATCAGGCTTCCCAGCAGAATGGTCCAAAATGTTCCCCGCAAGCCCACGAACGCCCCCACCATGGCCATCATCTTCACGTCGCCCATGCCCATGCCCTCGCGCTTGCGCACCGCTTTGTAAACCGCGGCCAATCCCCACAACAAAAAGCTTCCGAAGGCCGCTCCCAGAAGCCCATCCAGAAAACCAGCCGCATTTTCCTGCAAGCGCTGATGCAGCAATCGCCAGCTCAAGTTCGCGGCAAATCCGCCGTTGGGCGGCACAAACGCTGAAAACAGCAGTCCCGCGGCGAATCCCGGCCACGTCACCAAATCCGGTAAAAGGCGGACCCGCAAATCCGTTACCGTCAAAATCAGGATCAAGCACGCGAAAAAAAGCCACTTCACCGTCGACTGTGTCAGCCCATACTCCAGAAACGCCGCCACAAACAGTAGCCCCGTCGCCAGTTCGACCAGCAGGTACATCACGGAAATCGGCGCGCCGCATGCCCGGCACTTGCCCTTCAGCCACAGCCATGCAAACACCGGGACATTGTCGTACGGTTTGATCGGCGTCCCGCATTTTGGGCAGCGCGACCCCGGCGAAATGATGGAAATTTCCTCCGGAATCCGCGTAATGCAGACATTCAGGAAGCTCCCGATCGCAATCCCGAACAGAAAAAAGAATATGCCGGCGATGACCACAGTTTGGTCGACCGTCTTACGGTCGCGCGTGAAGTCGACCGCTTCGCGGCCGCTTTTACTACTGTCCCACAGCCATCCTGCCCTCTCAACAAACCACTTCTTCCGCGTGCCCCATCCCTAACCGCTCCTGAACGAGAATTACCTCATGGGTGTCATCCTGAGCGAAGCGAAGGATCTCAACCTTTTTTCTTGCCGTTCAAATTGTGTTGTTTCAGTACGCGTCTGAATGGGCGCCGTGACTCTTTCCTATTTCTTGCCGCTGCTTTGTCTTCTCCGATTGTCAACTGTAAACTGTCAACTGTCGGCTTCTTTTATGCACTGGCTGGAACGCAAAATCCGCCGCTACGAGCATCGCCGCTGGGCCACCGACGACAATCGCCGCGTCCAGCCTTTCCATTGGGGCCTCGAGCATATCGGTGGCTCCCCCGACCATCGCGATGCTGGTGCTTTCGTGCGCGAGTACGCGCAAAAGGCCATTGAAAATAGCCACGACTGGTACGCCGCGACTCCGGCCACCGACTACCGTCTCGACTCCGAAAATATCCTCACCTTTACCAGTTCCATCGAGTCCCCCTGGCCCGAAAACAATACCGTTTACGCCCGGCTTTGGCCTGCCTCCCGCAGTTGGCGCCCTCCCTTAAAGGCCGCGAGGGGCACTGCCGTCCTCGTCCTTCCCAACTGGAACGCCAAATGGCACGGCCAGGACGGCCTCTGCGAATGGATTGCCCGCTTCGGGATCACCGCGCTGAAGTTGAGCCTGCCCTACCACAATCGCCGCATGCCCCGAGGCCACGAGCGCGCCGACCAAATCTGCGGCCCCAACATCGGCCTCACTCTCCAGGCCAACCGCCAGGCCGTGCAGGACGCCCGGCGCTGCCTCCGCTGGCTTGAGCAGCAGGGCTACACCAAGCTGGGCATTCTCGGCACGAGCATCGGCTCCTCCATCGGCTACATCACACTCGTGCATGACCCCGCCGTCCGCGTCGGGGGCTTCTTTCACGTCTCCACTTATTACGCCGACGTCGTCAGCCGAGGCATGACCACCAATCATGTCTGGGAAGGTCTTAGAAACTATGTCACCGTCGACGAGCTGCGCGAATTCTGGGCGCCCATCAGCCCGATGCCCTATGTCGAGCGCGGCATGGGCGCTGGCCGCACCACGTTTTTGGTCTATGGCAAATACGATCCCACCATGCTCCCCGAACTCACCCGCCAGATGCTTGATTCTCTCCGCCGCCACGGGGCCGATCCTCGCACGCTCGAACTCCATTGCGGCCACTACTCCCTCGAACTCTTCCCGTTCTCCTACGTCGCCGGCTACCGCATGCTGTCGTTTTTCCGCTCCGCCCTCTCCTTGTGCCGTGCAAGTCGCCCAATTTAGATTCCTAGCGTTCTCGGCACACTCGTCAAGGCCCAAAAGCGCGCGTTTCAATCAGGCACGCTTCGGGAATCAGCTTGGTTCACTTCCGAAGCGTTTTTGCCAGCTTCCGTTGTGAGGTACTATTGCAATGTCATAAAACTTCAGCATAGAGTTACCCCCCTCGCTGCCGAACTTCTCGGCTCGCACAGGAGGTCCCCATGAGAATTCATCAGGTAACACTTCAGGATCAATCTTCGTTAAATCTCACGCTCAGTCAGCTTCAAGACGTTACACAGGCTCTTCAAATCCAGCTTGATCGCGACTTCACTCCCGTCTGGGGAGTTCATGCCGTGGTCCAAGCGCTCGATCGCGGAGAGAACGTGCCTAAGATCGCTTGGCCCATGACCATCCTCGATCAATCTGACGCCGGTTTAGGTGTGCATCTGGACAAAAACGGAAAACCCTTTGCAGAAATCCAGCAGGGGAATGATTGGAGCATCACCGCCAGCCACGAAATGCTGGAGATGCTTGTCGATCCGCTGGGCCACAAGCTGAGAAGCGACCCCGACATCGATCCTGCTTCCGACAGTCACCAGGTACAGTATCTCGTCGAGGTCGGCGATCCCTGCGAAGTCTTCGCCTATTCCATCAACGGAATCAACGTATCCGACTTCATTACTCCCGAGTTTTACGACACCAACGCTCCCGCGGGCACGCTTTTTGATTTCCTTGGCCGCCTGAACCAGGCGTTTGACGTTCCTGATGGCTGCTACATTTCCTGGATAGATCCTGAAGACGGAAGATGGCACCAGAAACAGACCGATGGTTCTTTTATCACCGCCCGTCATAAAGCCAATCCGAAGCAAAGCCCGCGCGACCAGCGCGACAGCGCCTTCGGCGAGGATGAAAACCGCGGCCGCCATGACCTGTTGGCGATCCGCCGCAAATATCGGGCCGCTATTGCGAAAAAGGCCGCCGGCTAACGTTAACGCCAGCCATTCTTGGCTCGAGTCAAGCCATTCGCAGGTAAGCCCCGGGTGCACCTCCTGCACCCGGGGCCTTCCGTTTCAGTCCTGAGCTGCAATGCGCAACAGAGGTGGCCCGCTGCAAACCGCGGCGTCGGCTACTAATTCATTTCCGAATACGTATAGAACCTTGCCGCTGGCGGTAACTATCGCGGAATCGCAACTCTTCCCAGCTGTTTGCATCTGTCCCGTTCGCGTGTCGTAGATCGCGGTCCCGTCAGCGTAGCCGTTGCTTCCTCCGACGAGCCACGGGCTCCCGGGACTCGCGCTCAGCGACAGATAGCGAAAATCTTCGACCACCATGCTCGGTTCCGCCACTCCCTGCGTCCACTTCATGAGTCGGTGCGGATGTTCTGTGTTGGTGAAGGGAACCGGCGCGAATTGCAGCAAATAGACAGCGTCTCCCACGGTGACGAACGACTGAACCTGGTCGGCAAATGGCGCTATCGTCCCCGAGGCGAGGTCATATTTCACGACCGGATCCTCCTTGGGAACATAAAGCCGCGCCAGCAGCGACTTTCCGTCGGGAGTAAACGCCATGTCGGACATCACGAGATCATCTGCAGTGTGGGTCAGCCCGCCCAAAGCTCTCACCACCTGCCTCGTCTTCAGGTTGTACACGGTCAACTTGTTCCCAGCTGAGTAGTCCCAGAAACCCGCCAGCGCTCCGTCCGGCGAAATCGCCAGCCCGCCGATCGAACCCCTCACGATTGGGGTTACGTTCCCGCTGCCGCGGTCCCAGGCGAACAGCCCGTGGCCCGTTTGGTCCCCTGGCGGCAGATGATTCCCATTGTCGAAGACAAAGTAAGCGGTCGCCCCGTCGGGACTCCACACCGGCGCATCTGCATACTCCGCATTTGTACCCTCCATCACCGCTTCCACTTTCTTCTTGGTTCCGTCCAGCCGCACGACAAAAAATGCTCCGCCATAGGTGTCATTCGACATTTGTGCCAGCAAGAAGATCTCTTCTCCAGCCGGCGACGCCGCAGCGAAGAAAATCCGCTGCGCACCTGGAATTGTTGCCACGGCTTCATGCGCAATCGGCGGTTTCGGGGCTTGTGCGGGTGCTGGGACGAGGACCGCTCTCGCTTCGATTCTCGCTTGTGGCTGCGGGGCCGCCTGCGCCGGCGTCTGTGCGCTTGCCTGTGGACTGGAAGTCACTGCTTGCGACGTGTGCACCGGCAGGTTCGCATTTGCCTGTGGCGCGGGTTTGCTCCCGCAACCGATGCAGAGAAGCACAGCCAGGAACGGGCAACCATATCGAACCATGCCTCTATTCTAGTTGCCCGCTGGACCATGTCCGGCGTTTCCTCCGACACTCACCTCGCATCGGTAACCCTGCCCCGCATCATCGACGCGAATTCAACTCTGCAGTAGCTTCCTTCCCGTCGTAAAATTTCCGCAAAATTGCCCTTGAAATCTTTTGTGGATCCGCTACAATTGAACTCGTAGACTAGTGCGAGATTTTGGACCGCGGCAGTTCGTCTGCCGCTTTTTCTTTTTTCGCGGCTTTTCTTGGATGCCATCCCATTGCATATCTTGCTCTTTAGAATCAGCAGGTTACGAATTGCCCAATTTACAAGTCGTTTGTCTTGATGATGTTGCAACAGTGCCGGGGGTGTGGGGGGGGGTAGCGTCGGGTTGGAAGTGAAAGTATTACTTGAACTGGGCTTGGAACTCGCACAAACGAAAAGGTTTTCGTCGTTCCTGAGCGCTATGGCCTGTTAGCGTCGCGAATCTCCAGCGAATCACCGTAAATCGTTCCTCAGGCAACGTCCAACGCCTCTCATCCCTGATTCTGGACACGATTTGCGATTAGTCGGAACTCCGCGTCCGTCACCAGCCCGCGCTTCTCCGCTCCGGCGCGCTTCGCGGCTGCCAGAACGGTCTGCTGCTGCTCAGTTGTCAGGGAAAGCCCTAACTCCTTCGTTTTGATCGCAATGCTGTCGATGCCGCTCTTTTTCCCCAGCACGATCTTGCGCTTGGCTCCCACGAGCTCCGCCGAGAACGGCTCGATCGCCTCCGGGATGTGGAACTGGCTGGCCACGGCGCCACTCTCGCGCATGAAAAGATTTTCTCCGACGATCGGCTTCCACGGTTCCAGTTGATGTCCGGCCGTCCGCCGCACCAGAGCGGAAACTTTGCGAATGTCTCTTAGATTCAGTTCCACCGGCACGCCGTACAGTCCTTGCAGCGCCATGGCAATTTCGCCGATGTCGCCATTCCCGGCGCGCTCGCCCATCCCGTTGATGGTTCCCTGGATCCATTCGGCTCCGGCGCGCACAGCCGCAACGGCGCAGGCCGTCGCCATTCCAAAATCGTTGTGTCCATGAAAATGGAGCGGCACCCCCAGCCCAACCCATTCGCGCACCTGGCGCACGAGGAATTCCACGGCCTCCGGGCCGCACGCGCCAATGGTATCGACGACGACGAGTTCCTCGGCGCCCGCGTCCAGGGCGTTCTTGTAAAACGCCCGCAGCGTTTCCAATTCCGTGCGCGTCCCGTCCACGGCGAAAAAAGCAACTTTGACACCATGCTCTCGCGCATAGGTTATCGCTTCGGCGGCCCGGCGCTTCGCCTCTTCCACGGTGAGCCCGTAAGCCTTCAGCTTGATGGCACTCGTGGGCGTCTCAATAACCGTGGCGCGCGAGCCCAAGCGCAGCAATTCGTCAATGTCCGCCTTGAGAGCGCGGCCGAAGCCCCAAATCTCCGCCTTCAATCCCGCATTCGCGATGGCTTGGAAGGCTTCGGCATCTTCCGCCGAAACGCGGGGAAAACCGGCTTCGATTCGACCCACTCCGAGTTCATCCAGCGCACGGGCAATTTCCAGTTTCTGTGCGGGCGTGAGGACTACGCCCACGCTCTGCTCGCCGTCGCGCAGCGTCGTGTCGTAGAATTTCACGGCGCGCCGGGACACAAAACCTTTTCGCACTTCGGGGCGCCGGTTCAGCTCGCTGACCCAAAATCCGTTTTGTGATTGGGAAAAGGTTTCCGCCATCGCTCCGCTCATGCTTTTGCGGCGGCTTTTCCGCCGTGCAATTCCTTGTAAGAAACCACCGGATTCCGCAGCACGCCGATCTTTTCGATTTCGCATTCCACCACGTCGCCCGGTTTCAGATAGAGCGATTGCGGATCGTCGCTGAACCCCGCCACCCCGGAAACGGTTCCCGTGGAGAGCACATCGCCTGCGGAATATCCCATCGGCGAATAGTGCGCAACGATCTCCGCCACGGTGACGGACATTTTGCTCGAATGCGATTGCTGGCGCGTCTTCCCGTTCACGCGCAACTGCATGGACAGATTATTCGGATTCGGAATTTCGTCCGCGGTGACGATGTGCGGCCCCAGCGGACAGAACGTATCAATCCCTTTGCAAAAACTGAAAACACCGGATTTCATTTCCACGCGTTGAATATCGCGGGCGGTGATGTCGTTGAAAATGACGTAGCCCCCGATATAGTCCGCCGCACGCGCCGTGTCAAAATGCTTTCCTGATTTCTTCAGCACCAGCGCGAGTTCCAGTTCGTAATCCAGTTCCTGCGTAAGATGTTCCGGATAGACGATGGCTTCGTCAGGACCGATGATGGCATCCACGTTTTGAAAGAAAACGATCCATGGCAATATGGGATGAGAAAACCCGGCCTTCTGCGCATCTTCATGATGCTCGCGGAAATTTCCAGCCGTATGAAAAAATTTTTTGGGAAGAATCGGCGCTTTGATCCGCACATCCTTTTTCTGAAACCGGAGTGTTTCTCCGGAAGGTCCCGCTTCCACGCCTTCTTTCGTCACGTAATCGAGCGCCGTTCGTGCCGCGTCCAGTCCGCGGTCGCCGTTTTCAAACAGCCCGCGCATGTTGGCGGGGACGCGCGCGTCCGCCAGCGCATAAAACGCTCCTTCGCGTTCCACATTGTGCAGATACAACGCATACGCGGCATTCAAATCGACAATCGTGCCATCGGCGGCGATTGCGCCGATGCGATCTTCCCGGCTGCGGCAATCGAAAGTAACCAATTTCATCGGGAGTCCCTCGCCAAACAAAAGTGAAACATTGGCTGCCTACGCCATCTGGTGTTCGCGAACAGTATAGCGGAAGCGGAACTGACGAAGGATCGCAACTCACATTTTGTGTTGGGACGTCGGTTGAGATTCCTCGCCCATGCCCATCGGATGAGCTCAGGACGACAGAAACGCCGTTGTCCTCATTCGGATGTTGCTTTTCTTTTAGGAAATACTTGGCTAAACGTCAAGGGGAGGCTTGATGTAGGCGGCGCCGTGACGGTACAGGCCCGCGCTGGGGATCGCTTGCGAGAAGACGATGCGGATTGGCACGAAGATAGTGCCACTGCCGGGAGTGAAGGGCACGGCCACTTCCACGCGCGAGCCTTCGCCATACTGATTCCTGCTGCGGAAGCTGAGACCGCCCTTCGACAAATCTTCGCAGACCACGACTTCTTCGGCAAAGCCGCGGCGGCGAATGCACGCCAGGACGCGTGCTTTGACGCGTGTACGATTACGGCGGGGAACGACGCGTTCCTCGACGGGCGAGCGTGGGGCGCCATTTTCCGGCGTGGCAACTTCCGAGAGGGATTCGATCCAGATCGAAGGCGAGTCACAGTGACGGCAAAGGCGCGCAACGCATTTGCGAACTTCGAACGATCTCAGTTGCAGTTCGTTCAGATAGACAACTTCGCGGCGCTGGCAGAAGCTGCATTCCATAAGAAGACGGGCGAGAGCTTCCTCGGCTTTGTGTGGGGAAGGGAAGTCGATGTCCCAGAAGTCTGCGCGCGGCTCGAGAAGATGGATGGCGTAGAGAAAGCCGTTCGGGTCTTGATCAATCTCCGCGACCACGCGCGCGCGCGCGCGTTTCCAGTGGTCGCCTTCGAGGTGGCGGCGAAGGTGCAGCTCTTGGCCGGCATCCAGTCTTTCGCTCACCCGCAGCACTCCCCCATTCCTGCTGACAAGAAGAGTCTCGGCCGTCTGCGTGAACGTGGCGCCAGCCGCAGTGGCCCACGATGCCTCAACGGGCATGCGGAAGCTCACGCGGTCGCTCTGGCGGAGTCCGTCGGATAGAGTGCTCATGGTGCGTTATGAGAAAAGCTCAAGTTTCAGGCTAACATGCACGTGAATCCGGGACAGGCTGGAGAAGGAGCCGTTTGTCGTTCCAAGTAATAGCGCGAGAAGGACAACTCCGCCATGGACCACCTGTTGGGTATTGTTTCTTTCGCGGTACAACATTTTGAGAACACCGCGGACGAACTGATTTTAGGGCACACTGGGACAAGCCGAAATTCACCACGGGCAAATCACGGCCGTTTGCTAGCCGTCGGGGCCTGACTGTGGGCAACGTTATTTTCATGGACGACCGCGCATCGAATGGCGACTCCCGGAGCATTACCATCCGGGACCGCCGCTTTTGTATCCGCTATCCTTTTGCCGCGGACGCACTCGTGTTGGATCTGGAAACCGGATCGCGGACGGAAGGTGTAACCTCCGACTTGTCCATGGGCGGAATTTTTGTTTGCACCAGCAAGCCGCTGCCTTCCAACACGCGCGTACGGATCACGCTGACAAGAAAAAATGAGAAAATGGAAGCGCTCGGGGTGGTGCGCATCGTAAAGCCCCGCATCGGCATGGGCATCGAATTCATCGACGTCGAGCAGCCGCACTATGGAGTGTTGTGCCGCTGGGCGGAGCAGCTCAGCCGCACCCGTTGAAGCCCTGGATGCTGAAGGATCGGAAGCGCCGACAGCCGGCGCTGACGAAGATTTTTTGCCAGCAAGCCGACTCGTTCCTGTCGTAACTGCTCAAGGGCTCAGCCAGCCACTGTATATATCGGACCAGGCGTGGGCTGCCATGCCGGGTACGAGGGACCTTCGCCATTGTGCCAACAGACCGTAGAGCGCGCCGAGTACGCTGATGATGATGACCTGCTTCCAGCCCTGATACCCGTGGGAAACCCCAAAGACGATCGCTTGTAGGACCAAGGCGGCACTCGCGCTGCGCGTCATCCCAGCAAACTGTGGTTGCAGGTAACCGCGATAGACGAACTCTTCACAAATCCCTGCCGAAACGGACACCAGAATCCAGAAGAAGACCTCCAGCGCGGTCCGCGGAAGCATGGAAGCGACGTTGCTCGTGTCGCTGGGGCCCAGCAACCAGTGCATCGCCCGCCCGCTGCCCTCCCAGAGGAACCAAAAGGCAATGGTGATGAGCACTCCTCGAACGAACGCCGCCCAACCGGCCCAACGCAGGCCGATCAGCTCGCGCAGTCTCGTCCGTTTCCGAGTTCCGGCGTAGGCTAGATAAAAAAGGGCCCACTCGGAGAAGATGACAGTGACATACAGGGGAATGCCGCCGTGGAGGTTCTGCCCGGCCGTGGAGGTTCCGTGCGTGCGCATGGCAAGGAGCGTCACGGCGGCGAGCACGGCTAGCACGATGCCGGTGTGCCACGGAGGGGCTATAAGGTCATGCCTCTGGACCGGGGCGACATCTCCAGTTGCTGCGGGATTCATCTCGAACCTCCTCGGCTGTTGGTTTTCTAGTGCGGCCTTGAAACTGGCTTTCCGTTAATTTCTCTTCGCACTCCGCATCAGCAGAATTCCAAAGAGTCAGGACACGCGCTCATGGGCGCGTGTCGAGGGGATGTTTGCTCTTTTCGTAGAACTCATTCTGGATTTTGAGGCTGGCATCATCCGCTTTGACGGCGCGGATGGCTTCGACAATCGTGGAAATCCAGCCTTGCACGTTCCATTCGCCCAGTTCCTTGGTGGCCACCGAGCCATCTCCCGAGTAGTGATTGGGGAAACGCGCGTACCACCAAATGCCGGTGTAGAGAAATTCCGGGAGATTTTGGCGCTTCAGGTCCGCGCCGGATTCGCCGGCGGCGCGGTCGATGTGAACGAGTTCGGGATGGGTGTAGAGCGTGTTGGAGGATTCGTTCTCGCCGGCGTGGTAATCGATGCCGGTGGATTTCTTCGCGGGACCGCCGGGGCGGCTGCGTTCGCCGTCGAGGACGTAGACGACGTAGTCCTTGGGCTTGTCCATCTGCGCTTGCGCGAAGTAGGGAAGCAGGTGCTCATTTCCTCCGTGGCCGTTCACGATGATGGTTTTCTTGCAGCCATTGCGCGCCATTTCGTCCGTAGTCTCCTGTAGCAGCTTCAACTGAAGCTCCAGGCTATAAGCGACGGTACCGGGTTCGTGCTTGGCCTCGAAAATCTGGCCGAAATAGTATTCGGGGAAGACCACCGCGAATTCCTGTTCGGCGGCGTGCAGGGACGCGTAACGAACATTCAGAAGATCGGTTCCCAGCGGCAGATGCGGCCCATGCTTTTCGAGAATGCCAAATGGGAGCAGGCAGGTTCCTTTGGATTGCTGAATCGCTTGGCGGAAATCGGCCGCGGTGAGCTCCTCCCATTTCACAGAGAGCTTCGACTGTCCCCGCGCAGGAACAATGGCGAATAGAAAGAAAACAGCAGTGATGCCAGCTCTTTTCATAAAGCCTCCCAGAGAACGACGCGCCGTATTCTAGTGCGGATGCCTCCATTTCCGCATGGCTAAATCGATTCAAGATTCAAACTGCGGAAGGAAGGGGAGAGACAGCCGGTTCCGAGTCCATTTCTTCGAGACGGCGATTTTTCGGCTCCACCCCGAAGAAAAAGACCACCAGGATTTGCACGATAAGGAGCCCGATCATCAGGCTGATGACTCCGCCGATGCCGTACGAACGGAGCAACGCGACCACCATGAAGGGGGTAACAATGGTTGCCCCACGTCCGAAGGTGTTGCAAATTCCCGCCGCTCGCATGCGTACGTCCGTGGGAAATAATTCCGGAATGTAAATGGCGAAAAGCAAAGTGACCTGCACATAGATTGGCACGACCAGAAGAAAGCCGGTGGCCAGCAGCAAAACGGGGTTCTGGATGAAAGGATAGATGCCGCCAACAAGGATAGTCATCGCCGAGGCACCGATGATCGAAGGTTTGCGGCCCCAGGAATCTGCGGTGAGCATGCCGATGACCGACCCGACTGGGGCCCCTGCGGACATAATGAGGGAGTACAGAAAGGAGCGCGCGATGCTGCGTCCCTGGTGGACGAAAAATGTGGGCAGCCAAGTGACAAAGCCATAGATGAGCGTATTCGCCACAATCAACGTGACGATGCCAACGATCATGCGCGGGAGCAGCACCGGGTTGAGCAAGGCTGCGGCCGTCCTCGTTGGCGGCCCGGGCTTGGACAGAATTGGCTGCGGCAGAGCGCCATGCTCACGGGCGACGTCTTCTTCGATCGACTTCATAATTGCTTCTGCTTCTTCCGTGCGCCCAATCGATTCCAGCCAGCGCGGTGATTCCGGCAGCCCTTTGCGCATGTACCACACCGCCAGCCCGCCCAGTCCGGCAAGCACAAACATGGCGCGCCATCCGAGGCGAGGCCCCAATTGGGGAACGATTAGCGTGCTGGCCAGCGCGCTGATGGGCAAGCTTGTAACTACGCAGACCGACAGCGTGCCAACCCATTTGCCACGGGCTTGCGGCGGCACAAACTCGGTCATGGTGGAAAAACCTGCAACCAGTTCCGCGCCCAGCCCCAAGCCCATGACGCCGCGAAGCAGAATCAGCACCAGCATCGACGGCGCAAAAGCAGCGGCAATGGAAGCAAGGCCAAAGATGATGAGATTGGCTTGGTAAGTAAAGCGGCGGCCGTAGCGGTCGCCGAGAAAGCCAGTGAGAAACGAGCCGAGCATCATTCCCACGAAAGTTACCGAGACAAACTGGGCGTTTTGCGCGAGCGTGGAGAAACCCGTCTTGAGCGTGGCCCCCAGGACGGTTGCGGCGACGTAGACGTCGAAACCGTCGAAGAACATGCCGATGCCGATCAGCGTCAGGATGCGGCGGTGAAACGAAGAGATCGGGAGACGGTCAAGGCGAGCGCCCGCGTTTACCGCCACGAAGGGCTCACTCACTTCTGCCTGGCGAACAGGGCCAAACTGTCTTCCGTAAGGGCTTCGATCGCGCGCTGGCAGTTGTGCTCGAATGAATTTTGCTGCGCCGTGAGAAAGAATTCCTTGCAGCGACGGGCAGCGGCGGGGTCGAGACGAAGAATGCGTTGGACGAGGGCATTCGCTTCGCCGGCTAATTGGTCGGGCGGACAAACCTGGGAGATCAGGCCGATTTGCAGCGCGCGGTGCGGGCTGATGGGATCGCCGAATAGAACGAGCGGAAAAGCGAAACGGGGGAGAGCGTATTCGCCGAGGTAGGCCATGATGGCCGATGGAGGGAGTCCGGAACGCATCTCGGGAAACGCGAGCGAAACATTTTCCGCAACCAGCGCGAAGTCGCAGACGATCGCCAGACCGAAGCCAAAGCCAAACGCGTCGCCTTGTACCTCGGCGATGCTGATGAGCGGGGAGGTGCGCAAAGCGCGCTTGAATTCGATCAGCCGAGCCGCTTCGTTGCGAATGGACGCGGCATCCCGGCCGGAGCGTTCGCGCCCGGTACAGAACACTTTGCCGCGCGCGCGGATGCGCAGCACACGCGCGCGCTGTGCCGAGGCTTCGGAAAGCAGCTCGGCCAGCATGGCGTCAAACATCGCCCCGGTCACTTCATTGCCATGGCCGGGATTGTTCAGCGTAAACGCGAGGACCTCGCCGGTCCGCTCGA
>WNFB01004198.1_pt1 | contig 12803 bp, 6 predicted proteins | sample 5400501 | NCBI WGS metagenome assembly WNFB01 (sample SAMN13153341, study PRJNA577476) | soil metagenome | isolation source: 200 cm saprolite under Douglas fir tree site 2 hole 1 | place: USA:California | collected 2015-04-18
CAGGAAAGCCACCGATGGAAGTAGACTGCCTAAATCGGAAAGCGCCAAGAGTAGTAGGGCCTTGTTCTCCAGCACAGTGGGGGACCTTACGCAACGGGTTGTGCCGTGCTCATGAGCGTGATCGCTATGGAGTTGAACAGCCATCAGAGGGGCGAGTACGGAAAGCCGTGTGCCACGAAAGTGGCACGCACGGTGTGGAGCAGGGGAAAGGCGCAAGCCCTACCTATTGCTACCAGATCTTTTCACACAGTCTCTGATGGTGCATCCGGTAAATATATAGAACGAAGAGTAGTTATGTGTTGCCGATTTTTTGCTATCATTTGGGACAACGAAAGTGGATTCGGCTCTTGTTCAGTCCTACTACCACCGTCTTCAACCTCTTTAGCTACCATGGAAAATCGACGAATTGACTTAGCCCCTGCTTCTGATGCTACTTCAGGGTTTAATGTCCACTTGCCCTCTGCTTTGACAAAAACAAACTCTAGGGATGAAGATAGTATTGTGCGTACTGTAGCCCTATTCGGCTTATGTTGTTGCCTATTGTACAGTTCCTCATATATTGCCTCGAAGCTCAAAGCTTTATTCTGCTCACCCAATATTGCTCGCAGACTTACCCTATAGCTTTCCAAGGTTGCGGAACGTAGCTGTGAAAGATGTGTAAGGTCGATCAGCCGAGATTCCTCATCGGCCACCTTTGGATCTATACCTAATGTACGAAACACAAGACCAACCGCAGTCCACTCCACCTCAAGCATCTCCCCTGCCTCTAAAAATGCGAATTGGTCCTGAAGGTCTAGGCCAAACAATTGATGCTTTGCCCTGTCTAGCCAGATTGTCATATCGCTCCCATCAGTAAACCATAGTCCCGGCAAGGCTATCATTCTTGCCAGCTTACGAGCATGTGGGTAAAAATGTCGTGCCTGTGTTGGCACAGGTATAACACCCTCGTTAATGTGGCAAGTCCGCAGGGTAACCCGCCATCTCACACTCCTATTTAAGGGTGGTTGTTCCTTCGATTCAACAGGCTGATCTATTACCTGGGAGGCGTCACTGGCCAGGTCTTCTCCGCTCATCAAATCAGGTAAGGCCGTGGCCGTACTATCTGTTGGTGAAAATATTGGTGGTACAGCGTAGCGATGCCTTGCTGCCACAAGTGGTAATTTACTTTTCGGTAGCCAGCTATCTACACCTACCCGCACCCACTCCTCTTGACGGAGCAACCAGCTTTCTAGAGCAGCTGGTATCACTTCGTCAAGAATATCAGCAGGGCGAGACCACTCTCTTAACTCTCCCAATATAGAACTGGTCGTCCAGGGCTTTCTGCTATCGTTTGGGAAATGGTCGAGCAGTTGCGGCGCTAGCTGTTCAACTACTTTCTTTTGTTCCGTAGTTAATTCTACGGTTGCCATATCTGCACTTAGAGCGAGGCTATACAGGTCATTCTCATCCTGAGACAGTAGGAAGCGATCATCACCCAGACAAAATATATGGAAGGAGGAAGCCGCTGCATTTCGGTCAAGGTTTTCTAAACAACGGTAGAGGTTGTGTCCATCCCACAACCCGTCTAAGAGTAATTCATAAAGATGCTGGTTCGCCACAGTATGTATAGCTAGTTGCCACTGGGTTTCTGTTGCTTGTTGGAGAAGCATTACTTGCCAGAATCGGCTATCTTCACGCAACCGCATATCTTCCCCTTCATTCCATAGGGACTTCAATACTTCGTCTTCAGTGAAGGTGAAGCGTCTCATGTTCTGAATATATGCTTCCACCCAGCTATCCAGTTCGGGTAGCGGAGATGGCTCTGCCAAGAAAAGATTCTTGCTGGCGTTATTAGAAGCCGTTTCAGCTGTAAGCATGATAATTCTCCTACCTCATGAGCAATGTTCCTATTGGCTCGCGTTAAGGTTAACCTCACCTGCCAGCACATCTCGTCCTAGCGGCGTGAGGGACAACGCCTGGTAACTATCTTCAGTAGTAAGTACACTTGGGTCTCGCTCACGTTTACTGCGCGTCTCCAAAGAGACATAACCGTTTGCAACGAGGTGTTGGATAATTTCCCGCAAGCCCGTCTCTTTGATACCACGATTTTTTAGAGTGCCAAAATGTTCAGAATTTCTTGCAGTAGGGTGAAGAGAGTATTTTGTGCCATCGCGCTTTTGCCCAAAACCCTCGCCCAGCAACATTTTTATAAAAGTGTTCTGGCCGAAATACCCATTATGGTCACGGAGAGCCTCCAGCAGGACCATCGCTGCATCCACCCTTTCGTGTTGGTCGGGGGAACGACGGTGTATATTCGCCTCTACTACCCGGTCATTCCAGGGTAATGGGTAGCTTGGAGCGCAATGATCACACACTCCACAGGGAGTAGCATCTTCACGGCCTGAGAGGTAGTTTTCTATAAATGCGCGCCGACAGCGCCCACCAGGCAGGTGAATGTAATCCAGCATTACTCTCAAACGTTCCTCAAAGCGAGCATAACGTTCATAAAAATAGGCTGACAGGCGGTTAAAAGCTGTTTCTCTTTCTACAGGTGGTAGTGGCAATAGGCTCAATATAATTCCTCGTGTATAAGGTCGGAAAATAAACCTATCAGGCTCAAGTTCGCTCAGTCGGTTGAGAAGCTCTGTCGCTTCAAAAGGATCTCCCCCTGCTTCCACCCAGCTCTGAGCGTCGTAGTTTACGCGTATGCCTAGTGCCGATGACATGTGGCTTGTAGGGGGGTTCTGAGCACTCATGGCTGAAGGAGCATGGGATTTTTTAGCCACAAGGTGGTGCAGTAGTTGCGCACAAGTAGCTTGCGCTTGAACGTCGTTAAGCCGAGCGACCAGCTCTGCAATTTCCCCACTGATCAATAAGCCTGCCTCCATGACAACATCGGCCCCACGTTGCAGTAGTCCCGCTTGTTCTGCCCCGTGTACAAGGACTCGAACAGCTACTTCTTCAACCTTCGATGCCTTAGCCAGATCCTCAAATGAGGTAAGAATTTGCCCATTTGGTAGTGAGGTAGCAGCTTGTAAGTCGGTAAGAGCGGTTAACAATGCACTCACATCTCTACTTTCTTGCAGTCCTTTACGTGCTATGAGACGATGAGTACGTTGCGTAGCTGAAGAATACAAAAGAACGGCATATGCCTCTTGTCCATCGCGTCCAGCTCGGCCAGTCTCCTGAGCATAAGCTTCTACCGAAGATGGATGATCGTAATGGATGACAAAACGAATATTTTGCTTGTCTACCCCCATTCCGAAAGCGTTGGTACAGCAGACGACATCTATTTCTCCATCCATAAAAAGCTCTTGAATAGTATGACGTTCAGCAGTACGCAGCCCTCCGTGGTAGGCATACGCCGAAATATTATTGCTGCGCAGTCTTTCAGCCAATCGCTCTGCTTTTGCACGAGTTGCTACATATATAATACCTGGCCCTCCTTTTTCACGGTTGCCCAGAATCTGCTTGACTATCTCAACGGCGCGTTCCTCCCCCTCGGTCGCACTACTGCACTGATACAGTCGATAGACCAGGTTCTGGCGTATAGACTTACTGGAGTGTATAAGGGGATTAGGCCGATCGATTTCCTCCTGGTCTAATAGAGGGAAGTTGAGCGCAGTGGTGATTTCCTTCTGTACCTGCGGAGTAGCGGTGGCGGTTAAAGCATGGACAGGCACTCGACCAATCCTCGTATTGCCTAATAAGTTGGTAATCTCAAGAAAGTCAGGACGAAAATCGTGACCCCAGGTGGAGATACAGTGAGCTTCGTCTACCACCAACTGCACCAAGGGAATCTGTGTCAGAGTAGCCCTAAAACGCGGGTCGCGCAGGCGTTCGGGTGCTACATATAATAGCCTGACTCGACCAGCCCGTGCATCACTTAGTACCTCCTCTTGTTCCGCGGAACTCATCCCACTGACCAGATTATTCACCATGGAGAGGCCATACTGTTCACGCAAGGTGGTAACCTGATCCCGTATAAGAGCAATCAAGGGAGAGATCACCAGTGTACACCCATTGCGTAACAGCGCAGGTAACTGGTACGTTAAACTCTTACCGGAACCAGTAGGAGCCAGGGTCAAAACATCACGACCGGCTAATACGGCTTGCAAGGCTTCCAGTTGGAATGGATGTAATTTTCGCTCACCCCAGATGTGCTTCAGCACGTGTTCAATTCGAGGCAAGGCAATGGTTGTCCATTCAGCTTCCGCTAGTATGTTGGATGGCAGTTGATTTTGCTCGAGAAGTTCCTGTAGCTTGTTTTGCGACAAGCCAGGCAGCAGATCGAGATCAAACTCAAGGCCCATCCATTCAGCAATGCGTCTGTACATCTCTATACTGGATTCGTAGCCGATAGTGGGGTTGGGTAGTGAAGCAAGCACCTCTCCACGGTACATTGCATTTCGCAGGCGTTTGTCGAGCATAATCACAGCGCCGTGATCGGCGCTTTTGCGGATCAGGCGACCAAAGCCTTGTTTGAACTGAAAGATAGCACGCGGCAGCATATATTCGTAAAAACTATCTCCGCCCGCCCGCTCAATAGCTGTCATACGGGCCGCCTCAAGCGGATCGCCTAATGACGGAAAAGGGAACTTCTCAATCAACACATAACTGAGGGATGGACCGGGAACGTCTACTCCCTCCCAGAGCGATCGCACTCCTAAGAGAGATACCTTCTCTTCATCCTTGAACCGTTCGAGCGCGTCAGCTTCATCTTGAGTGAGAAGAGGGAAACCTGATCGCTCTAACTCACCAACAGCCAACTCGTGAACCTGTTCCATGCGTGAACGTGCTGTAAATAGTCCAAGAGCGCGCCCTCCAAAAAAAGGTATAAAGCGACGAAATTCGCTAGCCACCGCCTCTGGGTAGGCTTTACGTAAAGCCAGATCGCGTGGTGTAGGTAGATGGTTGGGCATCAAGAATAGGGCCTGAGAATGATAGTCAAAGGCGTAAGGAAGCACTTCAGTTAGAAGTTTTTCGCTCGGTAGGCGCGAAAGTCCTACTCTGTTGAGGAAGAAGTCAAATCCTTCTCCCCAGCTTGTCAGGGTAGCAGAGGTTATTACTGCCGAGTCTAACTTCGACCACAAATGCGTATGTAATAGTGCTCCGACAGCAATCGGCATTCCGCTCAAGCTCCAATCAGCCGTATCCGGCTCACCTGGCTCGAACCTCACTACTCGTAGTGTCGTATTATCTTCAAAAAACCCCCAGAACCACTTAGCATTCCTGGTTAACTCACGCAGTTCATCGGCTATAGCCAGCCTCATACGTTCAGCACGAGTTGCGCGTCGGGTGACTACATATTCTGAGATGGATTGACCTTGTCGAGCAATAGAAGCGGCTAAATCTTCTAGAACTTCTTTTAGCCCTACCAATAGCTCAACAAGCTGTTGGCCTCCTTGTTGCAACGCTGGACCCCCTGCTGCCGTTAAGGATTGTCTTGTCAGTTGCATACTTATGCCGTAGCGTGATCGATCTTCCCGGTTGACAACGGTGTGGTGTTCGATATAGCGGCGTAACTGTTGGCCCATGACCTCAAGTTGCGAGACGAGATCCGTACTTAATTGGCGTAGACGTTCAACCGTTGGATCATCGCTCGCCAATCCCAGCCCGCGACAGGCTTTCACAAGGCCTTCATAACCCCTACCTTGCACTCCTCGTGCCCCAATCAGGGCGACCAGCAGGCGTCGTAACTGTCTCCGTTCCACTGTGCGAGTTAATACCGAGGTAGCGGCATCCTCTAGTGTGTGTGCTTCATCGCAAATCAAGTAAGGTGATATCAGGCCCTCCACATCTTTTTCATCTTCCTTCAGCGCCTTGAGCAATAATAGTGAGTGGTTCACAACCACAATATCGGCGTGCCGTGAGTTCTCACGGGCACGTTTCGCAAAATCGGGTTGCTCATTTGGGCGCGGCAGACCAGTGGGCCAAACGGCTTGCGGCACTTCTGCCGTTACCTTTACTCGCTCGAGCAGGTTCCAAACTTCGGCACTATGAGTAACTAGCGGCAATGATTGTTCACTTCCACCCAGCCACATATAGGTGTGCTGATGAGCCACTAAGATCTGTTCCAACCCGAAAAATGCGCCGCGCACCGCTGACAAGTCACCATCCAAGGTAGTAATTGCAAACGAGATAAGTGTAACTAAGGCCCAGGCTCGGCTCGCTTCAAGATGATGTTCGTCAAAAGCATCATGCAACTCTTCCGCCAGGCAGCGGCTGCTCAAATAATTACGTCTCCCCTTCAACAAGGCACAGTTGACTTGTCCCTCTACCACTTCACTCAAAAAGCGCAAGTCACTCTTATAAAGCTGATCTTGCAGTACCCGGGTAAACGTGCTCACTACTACTGGCTGTCCAGCAGCCTTTGCCTTCAGGTAAGCCGGTGCCAGGTAACCCAACCCTTTTCCTATACCTGTGCCTGCTTCCACGACGGCAAAGCGATTTTCCTGCATTGCTTGTCCTGCCACCTGTGCCAACCGAGCCTGAGATGCGCGACGCTCTCGACCATGCTGCTCATACGATTCAAGCAACTGCTCTATGGCTTGCGGTGTGGGACCAGCACTCTCTGTTTTATCTGGTGGGGAGAACAAAGGCGTAGCGCCTGACCCGAATAATGGAAATAACTCTGCCAGGTTTAGGCTTTCTCGCCTGTTTGCCATAGCGTCAACATCTATGAACGCAACCCACGGATCAGCAACTTTATGCAAGAGGTCTAAGATGAAGAATGCCGCCGAGTTAACATGCAGAGGTCGCGTGGATCCGTCCAGAGGGCAACCAAGTTCGCCAAGCAAACCCTCTATCACACCGCCTAACATGAAAACGTCGACATCCGCACGGTGTGCCCCCTCTTCTTCACAGCCATAAAAGCGGGCCAGAGTTGTCAGGCGGTAATTCTCCAGCGGGGTACCATCTATCGGACCGGGTATTCCTAAGGGTAGAAGCGCCCTGGCAAGGGGTAGCGTATCCAGCACGAGTAATTGGGTAGGTAACACGTAGCCTATTCTTTGCGTTACACATTGTAGTACTGGTCCGTCGAACAGTGCACCATTGTGTGCTATTAAGGGAAGTCCTGTGGTATATTCAAAGAACTCGTCTAATACCTCTTTTACGTCAGGAGCTTCTGCAACATCATCTATACTAATTCTCGTGAGATGGGTAGTACTTGCAGGGACAGGACGAGTAGGTTTTACAAAACGAACAAAGGGTTCGCCAAAGGGGTCACAGTGTTTGTAGCGCTGTGCTGCAATTTGCAATATCTCAATATCGCTCGGCTGATTTGGGCCATTCCAGGTGCCCATTGTCTCTAAATCGAACACGACATATGAGCCAAGTTTCAGGGCCTCAGAGGCTTCTGAAAGCCCGGAGTGCAGTCGCTCACTAGTATCAGTAGTCGTGTCAGATACTGCTTGTGTATCATCTGTGTATGCTGCATGTACTAAAGACCAACGTCCAGCATTGTCTTGACGGTACAGAGTTGGATACTTATTCATGAGAAATTCAAGTTGCCGAGGCGTGACTGGGCGTCCTACCGAGCAGCTTACAGATGGCAAAAGAGCTTCTAGAGTGGCAGAATTATTGGGAAACTGGGCAAGTGCCGAATCGAGAGCATTGCGCATACGCTGTTCAGGACTCAGATCGTTAGGGGCGGTCATATGGCACCTCAACTTTGGATTTGTGCAACCCACTGCTTTTCGCGAGCACATCACGTAATAGTTCACACATTTCAGACAAAGAAGCGCTCAAATCCTCGGCTGGGAAATGTTCATGGTCTACATGAGTGGCAGCCTCATCCAGAGCTAACTCAAACATTGCCTGCCAGTCATTCAATGCTTCTACGAGAGGCCCGTAATCTATTGCTCTCTCAACAGCAGACAGTGATTGAAACTCTTCTTTCTGGTCCATTTCAACCACAGGAACCTCGCTAGCCTCGACCGGGTTCATTGCCACTGGTGGGTCGCTACTATGTTCTGCCTGAGAAGATCGCTGCAAATCGCCTAAGTGTAGTTTCATGAATGCTTTAGCAAGCTGAGTAGCGGTGCAGCCTAGCCCATCTGCCAGAGCTGCTATACCGAACAATACGCCCAATTCTTGAACATCCACACTTGGCAGCCACAAATTATCTCCATAACGGAGTTTTTGCTTGAGACTTGCCTTCCATTCAGCAAGTCTTGCCCAGCCCCTCACCTCCTGTAACCATTCCTCGAACAAAGTGGATTGCTGGTTACTCTCCTCACCGGCACGTTGCCATAAAGCAGTTAAGGTCTGAATACAAGTTAAGAGTGGTGTAAATACCATACTATCACTGGTGTCTTGCCAATTTGACATGCCACACCCCTTACACTAAAAGCCGCGCATGCATCAAACGCACAACAACGGTAGAGGCTAGCTCATCATCCCCAACCGAAGCCTGCTTCTTCTCATGAAGCGCCCAATTATCTGAGTGTGTGAGGCTACGATAACGTTTGCTTCGCTTTAGCACGGCTCTCTGAATTTCTAGTTCTTGCTGCGCCTTTTCTTCTAGCTTGAGCAGTAAAGCTTGAAGCTGTGCCAGGTACTTTTTACTCAGTGAAAACGTTGGCAGAACCGAGTCAGATAGCAAACCATCCACTAGAGGAACGAAAGACTCGGTTTCTACAGTAATATCCAAGGTGCTCGTGTTCGCTTCTTTTGACTCACGTAAAGCCAAATAGTAGTGCCGATAGTTTGCCTTCCCAACAGGTCGTTGCTGCTGATCTACCCCTTGAAATACTACTTCGGCTATTAAGGCTGTCTCGGGTAAGTTGGAGCGAAGCAGCTTATGCTGATCAAAGAGTGGTATTTGTCCAATACTTACCAACAGGCGGTTTGTTACTCCTTCTTTTCCAAAATCAAGCTGGGTCTTGGCAGAATCCTGAAGACGAAGCAAGGCTGCACGTTCCAGTTCAGTATTTAGTAGTGGTACTTCGGGAGGACGAGCACTACGTTCGGCAATATCTTCTAGAATAGCATTCACCTCACCTACATAGATTTTATCCACACCCTGCTCTTGACGCAGCCGACGAAACTGCTCAATCATCTCAAAATATCCCGGCAAAATCTCGTCATCAAAAGCAGTATCGCGATATGTAGCAGTCAAACGCTTTTCGATGGTTTCGCGCAGCTTTATCTCAGACTCGATTAAGTCGAGATTGAGAAAGTAAAAGATATCGAGCGGAGCAGAATCGCTGCTGTGACGAGGGCGGTCGATACGTCCAATACGCTGCTCGTGCAGCATTGGATTCCAGCACAGATCGAGGTTAATGAGCACGCGTGCGTCTTGTAGGTTTTGCCCGACCGATAGCGTATCACTTCCCACCACAATAGCAATGTTATCTGGTAAATGTCGATCTTTGCTACTGCCCTTCTGCTTCGTCTTACCAGCAGAAGCCCATGAGTTAGGTGCAAAACGGCTCAGTACTTCCTCTCGGCTAGCAGATTGACCATTTATTTGAGTAGGACCATGTTTGTCTTTAGTGCTGCCCACGACCAGACCGAGGCCCTTTTGCCGAAAAAGGGCCTGTTTTAAGAGATAGTGATACACAGCCTGGACCGTATCGGCAAATTGCGAGATGCACAGCACTTTATGCCCAGCGGCAATAGAATCATTGATCTGAGCCAGAACGGCCTCTAGCTTGGGATCTTTGGCAAAAAGTGATTGAAAGTCGCGAAGGATTGCCTGAACAATGTGTATATCATGGGCACAATCATTAAGCAAGGTACGACGCAACTCCCGAAGCTGTCCGCTTTTCTCGGCCTCGTCTATCAGACGCCGGATACGTGCATAGCGAATCTTGGGGGTCGGCAACATCTCAACAGCACTCTCGCGATCAAACTCATCGACAGTAGCCTCTTCTTCAAGGTTGTACCTCTGTCGTAGCCACTCTGCTATGGAGGCCTCACTATCGGTTATTTTTTCTAACTCCTCACGCATGGACTTTGCCTTGAATGCCAGTGTGTCGAGTGATAAGGAAAAAGCATGCATCCCACTCTCGGCTCGTTTGAGCAAAACAAAGCGGTGGATACCTGAGAGACGGTTTTCACCGGCGTCTGCCGATGCAAGATGACGCACAGGGTTGAAGTGCGGCAGTCGCAACTCCTCTATTTTATCCAAGAGTGTAGCAAAAGCCTTTCTTTGTTCGGGGGTGTACGCAACACTTACCAGGTAAGGCCGACGTGGAGCATAGAACACGCTGCTGTCTCCAATTTCACGTAATTGACGCCGAGTACGTTGTAAGGCCGTCAAGTTATACATCTGGCGAAACACTTCATTGTCTTGTTCAAATTCTTTTCGCCCAGCTTTAAGGCCTTTGGAAAAACAGCTAAACGCCTCCGTAGGGCGCTCGGTCCCGAGTGTAGTAGCTGCAAAAGGTTGCAACATCGCAAAAATATCCCCGCGACGATTGTTCCAAGGTGTAGCGGTCACTAATAGTCCATACTTACCAGCCGCCACATCTCGTATATTGCGATGAAATTTATTGTCAACGTTACGCATATCCTGATGCGCTTCTTCGACGATCAGCAAATCGCAGCCACGCACCTGCTGCCGAGCCAGAGCGGGATCCAACCGCTTGAATTTGTCTTTATTCACGATAACAACATCAGCGTGTACATCACCTGGAATGCCCACTTGCAGTTGTAATTTCTTGAGTTCCGCCAGCCAGTTATGTTCGAGCTTACCTGGTGTTAATACTGCCGCCTGCTGAATAAGCTCATGCTGACGAAGCAACTTGATTAAGGTAGCCGTCGTTCTCGTTTTGCCTAGACCAACAGAATCGGCAAGCAATGCCACGCCGAGCTTTTGTAAACGTACCGCCAGTTCTACTGCTCCCCGCTTCTGGTGCGGAAATAATTCTGCATCGCGTTCTATGTCAAAACCGACTTGCAGAAGATACGTTCCATATCGTGAAGCAGCTGCTTGTATTACAAGTGCCGACTCATCTAACTGGTTGTTCTGTAGCCGTTCAAAAGCTTCTGCAAAGCCAGGTAGTCGCCATTCTACTGGCGCAACCTCTGGTGCTGCTGTATCGTCATTAGCAGGAAGCGGTTGGAACCAGAGATGTTGCTTTGCTTGCACTGCTTGGTCCCATCGGCGGCGAGGTCCGACAGGTGACTGCAAATCGGAAAGAACATCGTAATGGCTATATAGATCACCTTTTCGTAGATGACCAAGCGCCAGGTGACCATAAGCATGTGCAAGCAGATAGTACACATCGCTGAGGACCAGGTTGTCTGCAAAGTAGAATAGGTAATTGCTACCGCCGACGTCGTTTCCGGCCGGTACGAGCACGCAATCAAAATGCGCTGGAGGTTCACTTATGAATTTCGCAAGAGGTAGGGACTGATGAGAGAGAAAGTAAACTAAACGCTCAGGACTAAGTTGTGGTATAACCTGACAACCGACGAGCATAAAGGCTTGCAATGGTGATTCAGGTGGCAGGTTGTAACGTAACGCATTCATTTTATCTCGCAGAGTACCTGCCAAGGCATGTTGGGTTAGCTCTGCATTCCTAAAAAGCGGAGCGAGTTGTTGCAGATAGTCACGCAAGAACGATACTATTGATTTACCGGATAAATCGCTTGTAGATGTTGTCATAGCACTTCCTGATACAGGTAGTCAGCTCGTAGCTATAGCTCATTGTCAGCACTATATACCCACACATTGAGCGGACGATGTTTCCCTGGTTCTACGGCTACGATCTTTAAGCCCACTCGTTCATAAAAAAGATTAGCGGGTAACTCCGTTGGGCACTTCAAGCGAATCTGTGTTTTTCCTAGCGAGCAGGTCAGCCTCACTAGCTCCTCAAAAAGTCGTCGCCCCAGCCCTCTATGTTGATACTCCTGAACTACAACAATATTGCAGAGCGTCACCGTGTTATCGCGCCGCACATAAAAATGGACCATACCAGCGAGTTCACTTCCCGCGTCAACAAGATACGGTGCTACCAGCAACGATCGGGACTCAATTGCTTTTTGTAAAATTGCTCGATTGATGAAGCCTAACTCACGCTTATGCCTGTCTGCCAACTGCTTTGCTGCGGTAAGATGCTCCATCTGGGCTACCAGAATAGCCGGCGGGGTTACTGATGCCGCTTCTTTAGGGTGAACATGAACATCTTTAGGTGCCCCTTGCAGCAAGTTGGCTGCGGGCAGCAGTTCAGATGGAGTGGTATCTACATTCATTTGCGTTTATCCATCGTTTACAATGCCAAGGCCTTCCCTATAGGTTAGTTAAACACGACGGGCGCTATTTTTATACGTAAGCGCTGCTTTGAATAAAGCTGTGCTAGAAGGCCCCAACTGTTTCCCTGATTACCTAAACTCTGAAGTAACAACCCTAGCTCAACCCCTTCATTGGCACTTGTTTCCTGTTGTAAGGTGATAAGCTTTGCCAGAACATCCTCTTCTTCGGGTGACAAACTGGATGCCAGCACTTTCTGTTCGATCTCGGCAATATTGTGCTCGTCTTGCGGCAAATCCTGAGTCCGCTTGGTTATGTTCGTGATGACAGGTTTCAACATGATTTCGGCCGGCGTAGTAGCACCACGTTCTCTCACAGGGTTCATAAAGCTTGGGGCTGCTACACTCTCTACCCAGCTATTGGTTCTTTCACTATATTCAGCTAGCCGAGTCAATGATTCGTCCAGTTGAGTCTGTAAAGCCCACGAATTGCGCAACGAGATGTAACGAGTAGCGAACCAGCGTAAAAATATGCCTCCTTGATGAGGAAGAACAAAACTGTTCCCAACAAGGAGGTAGACATGACTAGTATCGCCGATGTCTCGGTGTGTATCCAGACC
>WNFB01004199.1_pt1 | contig 12803 bp, 9 predicted proteins | sample 5400501 | NCBI WGS metagenome assembly WNFB01 (sample SAMN13153341, study PRJNA577476) | soil metagenome | isolation source: 200 cm saprolite under Douglas fir tree site 2 hole 1 | place: USA:California | collected 2015-04-18
CGAAGAGAAGCTGGCCGCGATCGGCGTGCACTTGAGCCGATGGGTTACCTCGCACGGGTTCGCCTACAACGTGTCGACAGACCTGCGCTATTTCGATTTGATCGTGCCTTGCGGGATTGAGGACAAGCGGGCCACTTCTCTCGAAAAAATCCTGGGGCGCGGTGTAAAAATGGAAGAAGTCTCTCCGCGGATCGCGGCGCACCTGGGAGAGTTGCTGGGTCTCGACTTGCAACCTGCGCACCGCGACGATCTGGACGCGATGCTGCGGACGCACGAAGACCGAGCGGCGCTAGTTTTGTAGCGTCGGCCTTTAGGCCGACACCGTTGATTCAAGCACATGCCCGCCTGAAGGCGGGCGCTACAACGAGTGATTTGGGTTTGGGTGGGTTTCAAAAAGATGGCTTCGCCTCTAACGCGCGAACAATACCTCGAGCTGTACTACTACATGCGGCTCAACCGCGAGCTTGAAGAACAGATGGTGCGTCTCTTCCGCCAGAACAAGATCGTTGGCGGGCTGTATTCGAGTTTTGGCCAGGAAGCGATCTCGGTGGGGACCGCGTATGCACTGAGTCCCGGCGACTGGATCGCGCCGATGATCCGCAACATCGGGGCGCTGCTGGTGCGCGGTTTCAAGCCGCGCGATATCCTGACGCAGCACATGGCGCGCTACACTTCGCCGACGCTTGGCAAGGACGGCACCAGCCATTTCGGCGACCTTAAATTGCGGCAGGTGGTCTCGCCGATTTCCATGCTGGGTGATTTGATTCCGGTCATGACGGGCATCGCCATGGCGGGGAGGTACCTAGGCCAGAAGATCGTGACGATGACGTGGATCGGCGATGGCGGGACCTCCACCGGCGTGTTCCACGAAGGATTGAACCTCGCGGCCGTGCAGAGAGCCCCGCTCGTGCTGATCGTGGAAAATAATCAGTGGGCTTATTCGACGCCGGTCGAGCGCCAGGTGCCGCTGCGGGACCTCGCCGACCGCGCCAAAGCCTATGGCATCGAGAGCGCCATCGTGGACGGCAATGACGCCGTGGCGGTCGAACGCACGACGCGGGAGGCGGTCGCTCAGGCCCGCGCGGGCCACGGCCCGGTGCTGATCGAAGCGAAAACGATGCGCATGCGCGGGCACGCGCAGCACGATGCGGCGGAATACGTCCCGAAGGAGATGCTCGAAGCGTGGAAGAAGCGCGACCCGCTCGACCAGTACGAAAAGTTTCTGAATGAGAACAAACTCTGGGACGCGAAAACAAAGAAGGAAATCGATGCGCGCATCGCGCGTGAGATTCAGGCGGACGTCGAATTTGCCGAAAACTCGCCGTTCCCTCCGCCGGAGCTGGCAGGGCAGGGAGTGTACTGCGAGGGCTGCCACACGGTCGAGGCCGATTGGAAACGGCCGAAGGAAGAATTGATGCCTCCGCGCTCGAGTGTGAAGCCGGAATGGCCCATGAAACATATTGCACGGACAGAAGGACCGCCAAGACCGGCGGCGAAGATCGCATCCTCCCGGAACGGCGAGCAAGCAGGAAACGGCTCGCCGTCCTCTGCGGCGAGCAAGGCAGCGGACAAATCGAAGCCTGAAAAGAAGCCCGCCCGAGCCGCGGTTCGCGCAAAGGTGAGACGGTAACCATGGCCGAAACGACCTATCTCGAAGCCATCCGCCAGGCACTCTTCGAAGAAATGGACCGTGACCCGGCCGTCGTGCTGATCGGTGAAGACGTCGGCGTTTACGGCGGCGCGTTCAAGGTTTCGGAGGGGCTTCTTGCGCGGTTCGGATGGGAGCGCGTGATTGAAACGCCGATCAGCGAGTCCGCGATCGTGGGCGCGGCGGTGGGCATGGGCTATGCCGGGCTGCGGCCGGTGGCGGAGATGCAATTCATCGACTTCATCGCGTGCTGCTTCAACCAGATCACGAATTTCGCGGCGAAATCGCACTACCGCTGGGGCGCCCCGGTGCCGCTGGTGCTGCGCGGGCCGTGCGGCGGCGGAGTGCACGGCGGACCGTTTCATTCGGCGAATCCGGAAATGTATTTCGTGCATACGCCCGGCCTCAAAGTGGTCTGCCCGGCGACGGCCTACGACGCGAAGGGTCTGTTGAAATCGGCCATCCGCGACAATAATCCGGTGCTGTTTTTCGAGCACAAATTCCTGTACCGGCGGATCAAGGAGAATTTGCCGGAGAGCGACTTCACCGTGCCGATCGGAAAAGCCGTGGTGCGGCGCGAGGGGCGCGACCTCACGATTGTGAGCTACGCGGCCATGCTGCACACGTCGCTCGAAGCCGCGGCGGAACTGGAAAAAGAAGGCATAGACGCCGAGGTGATTGACTTGCGCACGCTCTTGCCGCTCGACCGCGAGACGATTCTAGCCTCCGTCCGGAAGACCAACAAGCTGCTGGTCGTGCACGAAGACACGCGCACCGGCGGCATCGCGGGCGAAATCGCGGCCGTGGTCACCGAGAGCGCCTTCGAGGATCTCGACGGGCCGATCCGGCGCGTGACTTCGCTCGATACGCCCGTGCCATACGCGCCGCAGCTCGAGGAATATTTTCTGCCCAACGCCGCGAAGGTTGTTGCCGCAGCGCGGGAACTGGCACACTATTAATGAGTGATGGGTGACTCGTGACCAGTGACTGGTGAGGAGTCGAGGGTTGACAGTTCACGGTCGAAAGTTCGAACGCGAAGGAATCGCGCGCTGAGATGGATCTTGGCTCTCGACTTTTAACTGTCGACTCTTAACTTTCGACTCGCGACTTTGGGATTCGGGGCAGTCATCTACATAGAACGGAAAGAGGAAAGCCATGGCCGTTGACGTCATCATGCCCCAGATGGGCGAAAGCATCTTTGAAGGCACCATCACCAAGTGGCTCAAGAAGCCGGGCGACCGCATCGAACGCGATGAGCCGCTGTTCGAAATCTCGACCGATAAAGTGGACGCGGAGATCCCCGCGCCTTCCGCCGGCGTGCTTAAGGAAATCAAGGTCACCGAGGGGCAGACCGTGCCGATCCAGACCGTGGTCGCCGTGATTGAGGCAGTTGGAGCATCGACTGGCGCACCCACCGCCGCTCCTGCACCATCTCCTGTCCAGGCCGCCACCCCAGCCCCCTCTGCACAACGAACCGAAACGTCCAAGGCCGTTGCTCCCGTGCCGCCTGCACCCGCCGCTGCTCCCGCGGCACGACCTGCGGCGGGTGCCTCTCCCTCGGGCCGCGGCAACGGCAAGGAAATTCGCAGTTCTCCCCTGGTTCGGCGTCTCGCGAAAGAGAACCAAGTGGATCTGGCGGGAATCGAAGGCAGCGGCGCCGGCGGGCGCATCAGCAAGAAAGATATTCTGGCCGCCATGGAATCGGCGAGCGCGCGGTCTTCGGCGCCCGCAACCGCGTCAGCACCGTCAACGGCAGGTCCCTCGGCAGCCTCTTCGGGATCTCCGACTGTCCCTCCGGGCCCCGGCGGCGCCATGGCGCACCCGGCGCTGGAAAACGCCGTTCCCCGCGAGCGCATTTATTTCGGCGGGTACGAAGCCCAGCCGATGAGCGCGATGCGCCAGCGCATCGCCGAACACATGGTGGCTTCCAAGCGTGTTTCTCCTCATGTCTATTCGATCGATGAGGCGGACATGACGCGCATCGCCAGGATCCGCGAGCGTTCGAAAGGGGCATTCGAAGCCAAGTACGGCACGAAGCTGACGTACATGCCGTTTTTCGTGCGCGCCTGCGTCGAAGGGCTGCGCGCTTATCCTACCGTCAACGCGTCGGCGGACGGCACGACGATGGTGCTGCACCGCGAAATCAACGTGGGCATCGCCGTGGCGCTCGATTGGGGGCTGATCGTGCCCGTGCTCAAAAATTCCGAGGAAAAGAATTTCCTGGGCCTGGCGCGCGGCATCAACGATCTCGCCGAGCGCGCCCGCGCGAAAAAGCTCAAGCCCGAAGAAGTGCAGGAGGGAACGTTCTCGATCACCAACCCGGGGGTCTACGGCGGGCTGATGGGACTTCCGGTGATCAACCAGCCGAACGTCGCGATCCTGGGCATCGGCGCGATCCAAAAGCGGCCCATGGTGATCGATGACGCGATTGCGGTGCGTTCGATGGTGTATTTGACGCTGTCCTACGACCACCGCGTCGTGGACGGCGCGATCGCGCACCAGTTCGTCGGCAAAGTGAAGTCGTACCTCGAGGGGTGGAATGAGGAAATTCTGTAGGACGTGACTTGTGATTCGTGATCCGTGATCCGTGTCCGCCCGGGAGATTGCAGGGGCTCAGCAAAGTTGAAAGTTCACAGTTAAGAGTTGAGAGTCAAGATCCACCCCAGCACGCGCTCCCTTCCCATTTGAACTTTCGACTGTCAACGGTCGACTCTCAACTCTTCACGAATCACCTTTCACACCCGCTCAGGCGAAGCGAATCACCAGTCACCGGTCACCAGTCACGCCTCACGCCGCAGCGCCGGCGCCACCTCGTGCGCCCACTTGCGCAGTTCGGCGAGCGGCACGACGCGAATGCCGTTGTCCCCGAGCACGCCCGTGACGAACTGGTCGCGGACGTTGCCGCGCGCGGGCTCGCGTTCGGTGACGGCGAGAAATTCCGCGTGGCCGACCCGTTCACGAATGGCGTCCGCGGTGAACGCCAGCAGTTTGGCCTGGCCGGGATCGCGCCCGAGCGGCACCGAATGCACGAAGCCGCGGGTGCCGTTGCGGCGGTACGAAAAATCAAGGCGCATGGGATCGCCGGGATAGGTGAACTCGGCCACACGCACGCCCCGGTCCATCAGACGCAGAATCTTTTCGCTCCGGAAGTAGTCCGCGGCCTGCGCGCGCAGATCGCTCCGCGTGCGTATTTCCGCCGCGCCGCGCCGGCTTTCGCGCGCGGGCTCCACCTGCTCCCGGAAGATGCGCTCGAGCTCGGCGCCGGGATCGCGGGCCAGCAGGCCCTTGCGGGGAGAAAGCTGCACGGCGTTGGAAAGCGTTTCGTCGAATTTTTCGAGAATCGCCCCGGCGTCCATTTCGCGGCCGGCGAATTGGCGGTCAAACTCCGCGGGAAGGCGCAGCAGCAAATCCTCGTCCGCCGCCGGATGCAGGCGCCTGAGGCGCGCCAGATCAGCGCTGTCTTCGAGCCAGCGCTGGCGCACGCGCCCCGAGGAAGGATCGAGCAGCAGGACGCCGATATTGACCCACTCGTCGCGGATGAGGTTGGGCTGGTAGCGCACCACGTGATACGCGCAAGGTTGCAGGGCTTCTTCAGGCATGTCGCACCTTCCAGTTGGGGAACGGGTCGCGGCCGGAATTCCGGGCCGACAGGATCAGTTCACGCACGCGATGGCGGCGGGCGTAAAGGCGTTCGAGCAGCCGCGCGAGCGCGTCCCAGTCGTCCTGGTACCACTCCGGCGGAATGCGCTCGGCCTCTTCGCCGAGCAGGGCCTCGGTGATGCGCTTTTCCAGGCGATCGAGCCAGGGCTCGAAGGAGTCCATCCCCGCAACGCCTTGATACACGCGGTGGCGCGCGTACAAACCGCGGAGCGGAGCATCCGGAAAATCCCATCCCCCGGCGTTGAAACAAAATCCGTGGTCGATCATCATGGCGGCATAAGGAGCCTCATCGCGAACCTGGCCGGAGCCCGGGCCGGCGCTGTCTTCCGGTTCACGAAAAAAAATTGCCTGCCGCCCGTTGGTGTTGCAAGTCCATTTGTCAAAGACGAAAACACCCAGAAAGTCCGTTAGATTTCGCACCGCGCAAAGCTGCTCGTCCGGCAGAAAATCGTGAACCGTCATGCGGGCCGGGTGGCCCGGGAACTGCGACCCAAACTGTTTGCCCGCCGAGCACGGTACGCGGCCCAGGCCCAGCTGCATCACCAGTTCCGCGGTGTAGGCGATCAGCTCCGCGCGAACTTCGACCACCTCCACCTGGGGCACGCAGAGTCCCAGGCGCGCCGCCAGGCGTGTTGCAAGCATTTCGTTCGCCAGAATCCTCAAATGCTGGGGGTTATTTTGGAATTTGACGATGTAGTAACCATCGTCGTCGCACCGCATCAGATGGGCTTGCGCGCCGCCCCTCATCCGCCGGACATGCTCGACCGCCAGCCTCATGGGCGCCATGCTAGCCAGCGGAAGCCCGCGCAGCAAGCGGATTGTTCCGCTTCGGGAAAGCGGCCCTGCCCGATTGGAAACCTGCAGGATGACCGCGCCGCAACATTCCTCGGGCGCCTCAGAAAACAAACCGGAGGCCCGGGAGAGCTCTTCCGGGCCTTACGCCGCTCTGCCTCCATGCCGGTGGGTGCGCATCAGCGCTTCTTGCTCTTTTTCCCGGTTTTTTTCTTTTTTGCTTTCTTGGGAGCGGCCTTGGCTTTTTTCTTCGGCCGGGCCTTCTTGCCCGCGGGCTTTTTCCCGCGCTTCGCCGCAGCCTTCTTCGCCGCCGGTTTACGCGCCGCCGGAAGAGGTTGCGGCGCCGCCGCAACGCCTGGGCGCTCGGAAATGACCAACTCCTCTTCGCTTTCCTCTTCGATGATCTCTTCCGGGTCACCGCCGAGTTCTTCCTCTTCTTCAAAGTGCACGAACTCGTTGTCGTCGCCGGGTTCTTCTTTTTCGTAGGTCATCCCAGTTCTCCCTTCGGTCTGTCGCCCTGATTGCAGTTCATATGGCTGCTGCGGCCACGGCGGGCTTATAAACGCAATCTCACACGTTTGTCAAGCGCCAGGCCAACCGACCCGGTTGATTCTCCACCTTTGCGGGACATTTTGGCAATGGTCCGCCGCCAGGAATCCATTCATATTGATAATTTGGAGGATAAAAAGCAAGGCTGAAGGGGGCGGTCGAGCGCCGTTCCAACTTGATTAACTTTCTGCTTTCGTCAAGGCAACTGCCGCGCTTCGCAAATGAGCCGCCGCCCAGGCCCGCGTTCGTAAAGCAGAAACTGCATTAGTGCGGGGGCAGAATCGTCAGGGTGTCGCCCACCTGCAGCGGACGGCTGAACAGGTAGCGGTTCCCGGCTTGAATGGCCTCCACGGTGGTTTGGTATGCGCGAGCGATCGAGTACAGGGTCTCTCCGGCTTTGACGTGGTGGACGACAGTGTTCGTGCGCGCCGCCACAACCGGGGAGCCACTTGAATTCGTGCGCCGGGCTACGGGGGCCGCGGGGGATGTCTCGTGGGGCCTCGCTGAAGGTGACGGCGTCATCCCGCCCGGATAAATCTTAAGGCGCGCGCCCCTGGAAACGTGATTCGACCGCAAGCCATTCCACTTGCGAAGTTCCGCGACACTCACGTCGAACTCATCCGCAATCGAAGCGACCGTATCGCTGCGGCGAACCCGGTAGCGAATCAACTTGCCCGCCGCCGCCTCCGGGTGCGAGGCCGCCGGAATGATCAGTTTCTGTCCTTGTTCGAGAGGCGCTCCCACCGGCAAATCATTGGCCTCGGCAATCTCCGCGGGGAGGATACGATACCGTTTGGCAATGCCCGAAAGCGTCTCGCCTTCCTCGACCTTGTGGCGCCGCCAGCTCACCCATTTTTCGGCGGGTATCGCGGCGATCTCCGCGAGGAAACGCTCCGAGGTGCCCTCCGGAAGTTGGAGGACGAATTCCGGATCGGCGGGGGTGACCAGGCGCAACAGTTGCGGATTGAGCGCGCGTAACGTCTCGAGATCGGTGTCGATCGTTTCGGCAACCAGGCGAAGGTCGATGGGCTGGCCAGGTTTTACCGCGTCAGCCTTCAAGGGAGGTTCGGGTTCGAATTCGATTCCGTACCGCGCCGGGTCTTTCGAGATCAGCGTCAGCGCCAGAATGATGGGCACGTAATTTTTCGTTTCCTTGGGCAATACATTGCGGCGGTAGAGCTCCCAGAAATCCGCGTAGCCGGTCCGTTCGACCGCGTGCTGCACGGTGCCCGCCCCGGAATTGTAGGCGGCCATGGCCAGGTACCAGTCGCCGAACTGGCCGTACAATTCGCGCAAATCGCGCGCGGCGGCGTGCGTGGCCTTCTCCGGATCCTGGCGCTCGTCCACCCACCAGGTCTTCTCCAAACCGTATTTGCGTCCCGCGAATGACATGAATTGCCACATCCCGCGGGCTCCCGCTTTCGACACCGCCTGGGGCAAAAATGCGCTCTCGGCCTGCGCCAGGAATACCAGATCCTGCGGCACGCCTTCCTCGCGCAGGACTCGCTGGACCATTTCACGATAGCGTCCCGCGCGGCGGAGACCGGTTTCGACAATGGCGCTTCCCCGCGCCGTCCTGAAATAATTCAGGTAGGCCAGGACGGGATCGTTCACCATGAGCGGCAGATCGTGCGAGATCGAATTGACTTCCCTCTCCGCGCGTCCGCGCAGATTCGGATCCAAGTTTCCAGCTTCGGGAATCGGTACTTCGGCGATTTCATCGATGGGCGCCGGCGTGGCCTTCTGCTCGCGGAAACCGTCCCCGTCACGGAACGCCTCGAGTTCATCCGCGCTCACGGTTTCCACGATGTGGCGATACAAGTTGCCAAGGCGGGGGTCCGCGTCGATATCAAAACCACTGGCCAGCAACTGGTCCAGCGCCCGATCGAACTCCTCCCGGGCTTTTCCCAAACGGCCGGCGCGGAAGTCCTCCTCTCCCGCATCGAACGCCGCCTGGCTTTGAGCTGCCAGCCAATCGATCCCGTTCGGCGCCAAGGCCACGAGCGGCTTGATCCGTCCGCGGCGCGGATCGAGGGGCAGGGGTATCGGAGGCCAGGATTCACGTACCGTGGGAGGCGCTATCTGGGTAGGACGGACTTGGACGGGGTGGCGCGCCGAATCCTCGCACCCCACCAATCCGGCGAACAAACCGGCAGCAAGCAGCAGCGATAACCTCGATTTTTGACACCGATGGCTCATGGGAATCAGACCCGGAAGGCTTACAGGTCAATTTCCGGACCCTAGAGAGCAAAACGCCTGCCAAACGAGTTGCAGGACCCATCCAGTAGGAAGCTTACATGGCCTATTGTAATTCAGGGACCCCGCGAAGGGTCAAGAGCCAATCTCAATCTGTGTTAACTTTATGAAAACACGATAACCTAGGCGAGCGCCTGCCGTAAGTCCGCCAGCAGATCCGCAGGGTCCTCGAGGCCCACGGAAATTCGCACTGTCCCAGGTTGAACACCCGCCGCAGCCAGCTCCGTTGTACTCATCCGGTAGTGCGATGTGTAGATTGGGAGCACAATGAGAGATTCGACTCCCCCCAGGCTGGCAGCCAGAAGGAAGATCCGGGTCCTGTCGCAGAACCGCCGCGCGGCAGCCAGGCCTCCTTTCAGTTCAAACGCCAGCATGCCCCCAAAGCCGCGCATCTGACGCCGGGCCAGGCGATGATCGGGATGTGATGCCAGGCCGGGATAGTGCACACGCGCGACCTTGGGATGGCGCTCCAGAAAGCGCGCCACCGCCATGGCCGTCTCGCACTGACGCCGGACTCGCACTTCGAGCGTCTTGAGGCCGCGGATTAGGAGATAACCGGGATCAGGGTCCATTGAGCCGCCAAGATAGATCATCGCCTCGCGAACCTTGGCGACCCAGCGCCGGCTCCCCGCCACGGCTCCCGCGACAATGTCGGAATGGCCGCCCAAATACTTGGTCGCGCTGTGCAGGACCAAGTCAAAGCCCAGGTCCAGCGGCTTCTGCAGGACCGGTGAGCCGAACGTGCTGTCGATCAACGATACCAGCTTGTGTTTCCGGGCGAGCCCCACCGCTTTCTTCAAATCCACCAGACGAAGTATCGGATTTGTGGGGGACTCCACATAGAGAGCCCGTGTGTTCGAGTTCACCAGACGGTCCACTCCTTCGAGGTCCGCTTCCACGTGGTGCGTGCGAATTCCCAGGCGCGGCAGCGTGTCCCGGAACAAGCGGAAGGAGCCGCCATAAAGCTGCCGCGTGGCGATCACCTCATCGCCGGATTTCAGCACCGCCAGCAAAGCGCTCGAAATCGCCGCCATCCCTGAAGCCGTCACCAGCCCCGCTTCGCCGTTTTCCATGTCCGCAATCTTCGCTTCGGCGACCGCCAGTGTCGGATTGCCATAGCGCGTGTACAGGTAAGCCTTCGACTTGCCCTCGGCGAAACGTTTCAACTCCGCCGTGCTGGCGAAATTGAAATTCGAGGTGCGCACGATCGGCGTCGTGACGGGCGCGTTCAATCCGCGCTTCGACTCGCCGCTGTGAATCGCCCGCGTAGCGTCAGCCCACCGGGGAACTGTTTTTTTAGGCATAGTGGGGCGATTCTTTCATGCGGCGAAAACCAGACAACCTCCAATTTGGCCCACGCCCAAACGGGACGCCGCAGTCTCCTAGCAGCCCTGCCTCCAAGTCCCGCTGCCCCCTATCCCCTGTTATCTACCACCTGTTACCTGCTACCTGTCCCCTGCCCTTAGACTTCCTCCTCCTCCAACACGACTCCCTTCGCCGCTTTGGCCGCCGCAATGACTTTCTCGGCGATTTCATTCGGCACGTAGTCGTAATGTGAAAACTCCATCGAGTAGCTGGCCCGCCCCTGCGTCATCGACGTGAGGCCGGTCGCATAATTCAGCATCTCGGCGAACGGCACCTGCGCCTTGACCACCACGCTGGAACCGCGCGCCTCGCTTCCGCTGATCCTTCCGCGCCGCGAGCTCAAGTCGCCCATGATGTCTCCCGAATACTGGTCCGGCGCGTACACCTCGACGTGCATCACCGGTTCGAGCAGCGCGGGCTTGGCCTGCTTCATGGCTTCCTTGAACGCCAGCGACCCGGCGATTTTGAACGCCATGTCGGAGCTGTCCACATCGTGATATTTGCCGTCGTACAGCGTGGCCCGGAAATCCACGACGGGAAAGCCGGCGAGGAATCCGCGTTCGGCCGAAGCGCGAATGCCCTTCTCAACCGAGGGAATCCAGTTCTTCGGAATCGCGCCGCCGAAGATGTCGTCCACGAACTCGACCCCCGCGCCGCGCGCCGCCGGCTCCATGCGGATGCGGCAGACGCCGAACTGCCCGTGCCCGCCGGTCTGTTTCTTGTGCTTGCCCTCGGCGTCGGCCTTGCCGCGGATGGTCTCGCGATAGGGCACTTTGGGCGGCTTGAGCGTCAAGTCCACGTGGTAGCGCTTGTGCAGCTTGGCGACAACCACCTCGATGTGCTGCTGTCCCGAGCCGGCCAGCAGAAATTCCTTCGTCTGCGGATCGCGCGAAAAATGCAGCGACGGATCTTCTTCCAGAATACGATGGATCGCGGGACCGATGCGGTCCTCGTCGGCGCGCGTCTTGGGCTCGACCGCGAAGGTGATCGAAGGCTCGGGAAGATGCGGCAGAGGGTAATGGATCGGCGCCGCCTTGTCGCCGAGCGTATCGCCCGTGAGCGTGTCCTTCAGTTTGGCGATTGCGCCGAGATCCCCGGCGTGCAATTCGGCCACCGCCGTCGGCGTTTTGCCTTGCATCACCTGGACGTGCTGCAAGCGCTCGCTCGTGCCGCGCGTGAAATTCTGCATCGTCGCATCGTTCTTCAGCACTCCGGACATCACCTTGAAGTAGCTGATGCGTCCGGAAAATGGGTCTGCCAGCGTCTTGTACACGAAGATCGAAACCGGCTCGGCGTCGCTGGTTTTCCGGTGCACCTCATTCCCCTTGCTGCCAACCTCGCTATGGCCGACCGCGACGCCACGCCTGGCCGGGTCCGGAAACACATCGGCCAGGAAATCGAGCAGCGTGCCGCTGCCGATGTTGTGCAGCGCCGACGTCAGCACGACCGGATAGATGCGCTTGGCTTGAAACGCATCGCGCAGCCCTTTCATCAGGTCTTCGATCGGCAGCGTGCCTTTCTCGAAGAACTCCTCCATCAACGCGTCGTCGCCCTCGGCGACCATCTCGACGAGCGCCTCGTGCGAGGTCTTGGCGGCCTCGGCGATGTCGGCGGGTATCTCTTCGATTTTCGGCTTGCCGTCGCCGTCCGGGACGTACACGTGCGCCTTCATCGTGATCAGGTCCACCACGCCGCGAAAACTTTTCTCCGCGCCGATCGGCAACTGCACCGGAACCACGTTGCGGCCAAACACGCGCGAGAGGGACTCCATCGCGCGGTCGTAACTCGCCAGCTCGCGGTCCATCCAGTTGATCGCGAACGCGCGCGGCAGATCGTACTCGGTCGCGTAGTCCCAGACTTTCTCGGTCACCACCTGCACGCCCGCCAGCGCGTCCACCACGATCAGCGCCGCGTCCGCCGCCACCAGCGACGCGCGCGCATCGTTGAGGAACGTGCTGTAGCCCGGCGTGTCCAAAAAATTGATTTTAATTTTTTCACCCTGGCCCGCCGCGGCGGGCTGGCCGCTGGGCGCCCATTCCGCGTAGGCCAGGCCCGTGTGAATGGTGATCTTCCGCGCGATTTCTTCTTCGTCCCAGTCGGTGACGGTATTTCCTTCGGCGACCTTTCCCAGCCGGGTGGTCATCCCCGCGGTGAACAGCAACGACGACACCATCTGGGTCTTTCCGGTGTCGCCGTGACCGGCAATGCCCACATTGCGTATGGATTGTGTTGCATAGGCTTTCATCGTGCTACCCCCTGAGCGCGGCAGACTCACCGAGGAGGTGGTCGTCGCGCAGTTTTGCGGTTCACCGTGAACGATTCACAGCGAACGGTTCACCCTAGACGATTCACATGAACGGTTCACCCTGAACGATTCACGTGAAGGGAAGGATCGAGAGTGGTCAGAGGAGCCTGAGAGCACCCTCCGAAACGCGGATGCTAGCACGACCTCGCGCCCTGGGCAATCGGTGTTCGGGCTGCGGGGGTCGCCACGCCCGGCAAACGGTGCTACCGTGCGGGCACGCCACTTACC
>WNFB01004201.1_pt1 | contig 12801 bp, 13 predicted proteins | sample 5400501 | NCBI WGS metagenome assembly WNFB01 (sample SAMN13153341, study PRJNA577476) | soil metagenome | isolation source: 200 cm saprolite under Douglas fir tree site 2 hole 1 | place: USA:California | collected 2015-04-18
CCACGACTATGGCTATTCCTAGCTTTACTTGGTGGGACAGTTCAGAGGCTAGAAGGTATCTTTGGAGAGGCAGCATCTCCTATGGCGAGGCGTAGGAGTTCTGCGTTGGCCCTCGTTATGCCAATTCCAAGAAGGTCGCATGTAGATTCGTCGGCTCCCAGCTTCCTAGCTGCCTCAATGTAGACGCGAGCGTTCTGCCCTCCACCAGCCACAGCAACCAACTGGTTATTCTCAGCAACAAACTGTGAGAGAACTCTTCCCATATTCTTGAGAGCGTTCGTGTCCGGGTCACGTTTGAACAAGGCTCCCCCGAGTTTCACAACAGCCTTCATCGGTCTTCTCGAATCCCCTCACGCCTTCGAGTCACTATATTAGAATGGAGAGTTGTCACATTCGAAGATAGAGGCTTCGAGCTTCTTTAGCAAAAGCAGATTAGGAAAACGGAAGCTTGAGGGTCGCTTGTTCCGATGCTTTCGTACGCGCTCAAGAGAATCATTCGCTCCTGGAAGCTCTTCGCCGCACTAATTCTAGGAATGATGCTTGCTGCCACTTTCTTCGGCGGCATAAACGTTGGCGCCGACACGATTGGACAACAGGCGCTAGATCAGCAGCTCAAGTCATCACCTGTAGACATGAAATTACAACCCAACCAGGGCTTCGGGTCCGTTTCCCAACCCTCTTCGAGTTTCACCACAGTTGCCTCAACGGTAACGCATGTCGACGGTGTGACAAGCGCCGAAGTCCGAGGGGAATCGCGAGACATCAATAACTTCACGCTTCCAGCGATCAAAGCTATTACAGACGTATCAACCCTCTACCATCACATCACCGTTTCAGCTCCAGGCACACTCCCAACAAAGCCAAATCAAACGCTCGTAAGCTCCACTTCTCCGCTCGCCAAGGATTATCGCATCGGAAGCATTGTAAAGTATGATCTTGGTTTCATCAACAAAAGATACACCAACGGGACGACCGTCAACTCACAATTCAATGTCTCGTTGACAATTGTGGGTTTCGCAACACTCGATTCAGTGGCCGTCAATACCCTTAGCCCTAACTCATTTTTCCCAAGCCCATTAGGAGGGCCCCTTCAATTTGGTTCGTCGGACCAGCAGAACATTGCAATAATTAGTTGGGACCAGTCCTACGCAAGGCTAATGGATTCGGCTTACCAACGGGTCCAAGCTTCCGTATATCCTCTCAACGGCTCTTATTTCTTCAACATCAATCTAGGTTTCCAAGGCCACGTTGATGTCTACCTAGATCGGGCGAAACTGATTAGTCCGTTTGATGTGGAGGGGAGTAGTGTTCGAGTTGCTCAGGTTGAAGCACAGGTTTCAAACGTAGCCTCTCTTCAGCGTTTCTCATCCAACGACTTCCTGCTAGGTCCATTGCAGAACCTCGCACCAACAATTCTAAGCTTGAGACTAATGTTTACTGTCTTTTCCGTCCCCGTATTCTTCATGGCCTGGTACGTGGGCAGAACGGTTTCTCAAGCCTCCTTCAATCTGAGAAGACGAGAGATCGGCCTTCTAATGACCAAGGGGTTCTCCCAAACCCAGCTCTTCCGACACTTCCTCGTTGAGGCATTACTCGTCGGCCTTGTGGCCGGAGTTCTGGGACTAGTCGCCGCCTTCACTCTGAACCCCTACTTCATACAAGTGCTTAGCGGAAGCTACCAAGGCACCGTGACCCTAACTACCGACACAGCCATAATTACGGTGATTTTCGCGCTAATCTTGACCTTCCTCGCGATATTCTCACCCGCACGTCAAGCCGCGACCATGGACCCTGCGAAGGCCCTGCGAGAATACGTCTACATTGAAGAAACTCGGCCAAGCAGAAAGAGAGGCGCCGTTCTGGCCTTCTCTCTGGGTCTTTACAAGATAATTCTCCTCGTTCTAGGAATTAACTTCCAGAACATAGGACGGTCTCTTTTTGGGGTAAACTTCTTCCTCGCGGTAGTCCTGGTCGTGCTTGCGATTCTCGACTTTGGACTAACCTTCCTCGGCCCATTTCTCTTCCTTTATGGCGCAACACAGCTGTCAACTGGAATAGCTCTTCGCTTCCACAGAAAATTCGCTTCACTGTCGAGACGTTTCGCAAGTGATATAGCAACACTGGCGTCCAAGAGCGTATTCCGTAATCCTCGGAGAGTAACTTCACTCGTTTTCCTAGTCGCTCTTATTCTAGGCTATTCTATTTGGGTCGTAGGGGACACGGCGAGTCAACAGGACTTCAATGTTCGCCAGGCTGAGTTACAAGTCGGGTCCGATCTTCGAGTCTCGAACGTTGCAAACCTTACCAACGCAATAACGATGGCGAGGCAGCTGAGGGGCTGGAGCAATAACATCACCGGCGCTACTCCTGAAGCAGACTTCGCCCTCGATCTTGGATCGGCGGGAAACCTGCAGGTCAAGGGAGTAGACCCCGCAACTTGGAGTCAAGGAGCTTACTTTGAGCCCGGCTGGTTCAGCGGCGATGTCGACGCTATTCTTACCACTATGAAGCAGAACAATCAAACAATCGTTCTTGACCGGGGAGTTGCTTCATACTACAACATCCCACTTGGTGGAAGGGTAATAATCCAACAGAACACAAACGTAACCCTGCAAGTTATTGGGTTCTTCGGCCCGGACTATTCTCAAACGAACTTTTCTCCGTTCGGCTACTCGTACTTCAACCCTCGAGGGTGGTCCTATGTGCCACTCAACTTGGTGCTCTCCCACCCAAGTCTGTTTACGGTAAGTAGCAGCGTCCTTGTAAAAGCTGCCCAAGGAATCGGCTTCTCCGACCTTTCCAATTCAATCCAGAAAGCGTACTCATCCATTACGGTCGCAACGGCACAAGTAGCTACCGAGGGCGTGGGAGGAATCATATCGAACGGGGTCTTGAACGTGCTTAGACTGGGGACAGTTTTTGCAGGGGCCGCCGCCTCCATAGGAGTCGGCGCTGTTACATACGTGGGTTTCAAGGAGAGAGAAAAGGAGACTACTATGATCGCAGTTCGAGGGCTTTCCTACAGGCAGATTCTTGCCCTCTTAGTAACTGAGGTCCTTCCTCTAGTGATATTCGCGGTCATCCTTGCGACGATAGTTGGATTGATCGTGGTTCGTGGTGATACTCTAGCCTCCAGTTCGTTGGACACAAGCTACAATACGCTACTCGCCCCGCGAAGGGTTATCTTTCCATTCTGGGCTCTCAGCAACATTCTCTCCATCGTGGGCTTAATGCTTCTGGGAGTGTTCATACCCGCCTTTGCTTTTGCTAGGAAGAACCTATCAAGGATGAGTCGAACGGTGAGGTTTTCATGACCGCTGTACCGGTTGTCATCGATTCTCTTGTGAAAGCCTACAAGCTGGGCAAGGTCGAGGTTCAGGCGTTGCGGGGTCTCAACCTCAAGGTTGAGTCTGGGCAGATGGTCTCGATCATAGGTCCTAGCGGGAGCGGAAAGACAACTCTGCTCAACATTCTGGGAGGACTTGACAGGTCGACAGCGGGCACGGTGAAAATCGGGGATGTTAATGTGACAGAACTGTCCAGCGGCGAGCTTGTTCACTATCGTCGTGACATTGTCGGACATATCTTCCAGACCCTCAACCTCATCCCGACTCTAACCGCCACCGAAAATATTGAGCTGCCGATGATGGCCGCCGGAACTCCTAGAGGCAAACGATCTTCGAGGGTCAAAGAGTTGCTCGGTGTTGTCGGACTACTCGATAGAGGAGAACATAAGCCGGACGAGCTCAGCGGAGGAGAACAGCAGAGGGTGGCCATCGCTGCGGCCCTTGCCAACGATCCGCCACTCTTACTCGCAGACGAGCCCACTGGCGAACTTGACAGTGTTAACGCTAAGATGGTGACCGACTTCCTAGTGAAGGTCAACCGAGATCTCGGGAAGACGGTCGTGATGGTTACGCACGACCAGAACGTCGCCCGGGCCGCTGACAGTATTATGAGAATCGAAGATGGAGAGATCAAGGCGACCCTCTCGCCTAGCCAAATCGCCGGTCAAGACGCATCAACCTCCTACATTGATGTCTTGAGGGGACGAATGTCAGAGCTCGGGAAGCAGCTCCATCAACTGGATGAGGATTTCAAGACAGGACGAGTATCAGGGGACGAGTATGCGGAGCAAAGGGTCAGGCTGAAGCAGATCAAAGCAGGCATTCAAGATGAACTCCAGCGCCAAGGAGTCATCGGATAGACACGAAAAAAAGCATTTTATACAATTCCAGACACTATTCAATCAGAGGATTAGGCCAAGTGAGCGGAGTTTCAGCCAAGTACAGTCCGACCTGGAAGATTTCTCTCTGAACGAATAGACTTGGCTCCAACCTAGGCCTAGATGCTTCGTTCCTCGGAAACGGAGGACTTTAGATGTCAAAGTCAAGCTCCGACTCTGTAGCGCGTTTCAAGTTCAAGAGAACCCTGGAACAGTTGGCCCGGAAAGAAGGGAGAGGTACAGAACTCATCAGTCTCTATGTCCCTCCAGACAAGAGAATCCACGAGGCCCTAGCTCAGCTTAGAGAAGAGCTTGGGACGGCGACCAACATCAAGTCGAGGACCACACGTCAAAATGTGGAGGACGCCATTGAAAGAACGAGTCAGCGTCTCCGACTCTTCAAAGAACCACCTCCTACGGGATTGGTGATCTTCTGCGGGGCAATTCCCCAGAACGGGGCTGGAAGTGAAAAAATGGAAATCTACACACTGATTCCTCCCGAACCCATCACAGTGGGCTTCTACAGATGCGACGCTCGCTTCCACGTAGAACCATTACTGGCACTCGTAGCCGACAAGGACACCTACGGCATTATCGTCATAGATGGGACCGAAGCAGTAGTGGCGACTTTGAAAGGGCGCAGGGTAGAGATCATCAAGAGTTTCACTTCTGGAATCCCTGGTAAGAGCAGGGCAGGCGGCCAGTCGGCCCGACGTTTCGAACGTATCAGAGAACAAGTCACCAACGACTACTACAAACGCGTCGGTCAGCATTTCAACGAGATAATGCTCAAGATTCCTGACTTGAAGGGCATTATCGTTGGCGGTCCTGGACCCACGAAGTACGTCTGGGAAGAGGGAGAATATCTCCAATACATGCTCAAGAAGAAGGTCCTGTCAATAATCGACACCAGCTACACCAGCGAAGCAGGGGTCGAGGAAGTTGTCGAGAAGAGCAGTGACGTTCTGAAAGGAGTGAGGTACCGCGAGGAAAAGGAGCTGGTTCAGAAATTCCTCTACGAACTAGGACATGAAACGGGTAAGGCTGCCTTCGGGGAGAAGAAAGTTCAGGAGTATCTCGAGAAGGGAATAGTCGACATGATATTGATCTCAGAAAAACTGGAGGGCCAGCGATTGCTCCTGAAATGCAAAAATTGTGGGAATGAGGAAGAGTTTCGAGGTAGCAAATACGAGGCTCACGCGGTGAAAACGGAGCTAGTAACTAGGCCTTGCAAGAAATGTGGAAAGCCCAACTTGGAGGTTGTACAAGACAGTGACATCATAGACAGCTTCCTCGATTTCGCGGAGAAGGGAGGGACGCGTGTAGAAGTAATCTCGGAGGAGACTGAGGAAGGCCGGATGCTGCGGGACTCGTTTGGCAAAGTTGCGGCAATTCTACGCTACGGAGCCAACTAGGAACAGCCTGAACGGGACCAGTCTACAATTTCTTGAGAGACTGAAATCACCCTTGCCTCGATCCTCCTCTCCAAATCGTAAACCTACGCGTAGAGCCAAGGCCATATTCTTTGATCTAGGCGAGACGCTGGTAACTCAAAACATCGAGAGTAACATGGTCACAAGAGGCGCTCTGAGAGAGATCGGCAGCACTCTCCCCAAACGAGTCTCACCTGAGAAACTATTCCGAATCTACAAGGAGGGTTATAAGGTCAATGAAGCGCTTCGTTCCAATCACCATGTCGAGATACCGATACAGGTCTGGATGCGCCAGCTTCTCACACGGGCGATTGATGAAGAACCTACACCCAGATTATTGAGCAATGCAATCAAGGTTATCGTGTCAGCCCGGTCGGACAACGCGAAAGCGTTTGACGACGCTCACAAAGTCATCAGTGACCTCTCGAAGAGACACGTAAAGCTGGGAATAATCTCCAACGTGTCTTCCCATGAAGTGGCCCTAGGAATCCTCAAGAAAGTTAAGCTGACAAAGTACTTCCAGCCGGTCATAACCTCTGCATTAACTGGACTTCGGAAGCCCGACCCAGGCATCTTCAATTATGCACTGATGCAGCTGAAAATTGATCCAGGAGATGCGGTTCATGTGGGAGATTCTGAAAAACACGACATCGAAGGAGGGTCCGTGGCAGGACTTTGGACCGTTCTGATAAGTCGTAGACACGAGCCCGAGAAGACTATTGCAGACTATCACTTCAGAACTCTTACAGAAGCTTCAGAGACCCTACGAACTCTGTAGCCCAGAAGGAAAGCAACATTCCTGCAACTCCAAGCAAGAGAGAGAAGGGAAGTCCAGGGAACATCTCGAACCTGGAAAGGGCTCTGAATCCTAGATATGTTCCAGCCAGTATCCCGATGGCTGTACCGAGAAAGGAGAACAGTCCGAAGGTAACCATGGCTGTTGTTGCAATTAGAGAGTAGAAAACAAGATCTCCCATACCAATGGTCAATTCACCATAACTGAACATTGCTCCAGGAAGATCTCCAGGCTCCAAGGTTTTCGCCAGCGCTCCTACGGGTCCCCTGAATACTGCAACGATATCATAGATGACCAAGGCGGCTACCAACACAATCGATGTCGTCAGGCCTATGGAATAGCCGAGAAACACTCCAGTGAGAGCACCGACCGTGGTAACACCTGAGAGCTGACGAAGTTTTCCTTTTCCAAAAACCATCACTCCGATCGCTACAGCTGCAACTAGCGACAGCCCAAGCAGCGCCAGAGTAGCCAGATCATTCAGTGACAACCCCAATAGAAACAGGATCGAGTTGCTGTACCAAAACACAACCGCGAACGAGACCAGAACAAGAGCTCCCTTGACCATTCGTCGGATGAACCGCATTCTTCCCCTTCGGATGAGGAGGAACATGACGGTAGCGCTGGCTCCCAGAGCGAAGACCAAGACTATAGCATTCAGTGACGCATTGGAGAGTGTGTCTCCCTGAAAGGGAGTCACCTGGGCTGAAGGCGCTTGCCCACCACTTATTGGATAAGCTAAAAGTCCGCTAACGATGAGTCCTAGTGCTATTGGGACGAGGTGTTTTGGGCGGGGCTTGAAAGCCCGCTCTTCGCTTTGACCCATGGAATCCTAGATCTCGATTACGTCGCCGGTCTTTGGAGCCTGGGCATCCAATCCCAGTTCCTTGTTAGCCCAATCAGCCAATTTCTTGCAGTTTCCTTCCGCACCATGAACAACGAACACTCTTGTCTTTTTGTCCAAGTCAGATAGTGTCTGTTCGAGCTCCCTTTTTCCTCCGTGTGAGGAAAAGTCGAATCGCTCAATCCGGGCGTCTACTGCGCTCGCTTTCCCATGTATTACGAATTTTCGCCTTTCAAGGAGAATGCGGCCAGGGCTGCCTGGAACCTGGAAGCTTACCATGAAGACAGCATTCTGCTTCTTCGAAGCAACATTCTCCATGTAGAACACGGAGGCCCCTCCCTTCAACATCCCGGCAGGCGAAATGATTACTCCAGCTGTTTTCGCGGCTCTTCGCCGATCATTCCAGCCGTCAACCCAGTGAGCCATCTTGCTAGCCCGTTCGAAAACGCGCGCATCCCGCAAAGCCTCAGGGTATTTCAGAAGCATTTCCATCGCGTCTAGAGCCATTCCATCGACAAACACAGGGTGCTCAAAGTGATAAGCGGAAAGAACGCTCAGGAGTTCCTGTGACCTGCCGACACCGAAAGCCGGGACCAGCACCGTTCCTCCGCCCTCCACGACTTCAGTGACTTTCTCGACAAATTCCTTCTCCAGACCCTCCCTGATCGGGTGATCCTCTGTCGCATAAGTTCCTTCCATAATGATAGCGTCCAAGTTCTTGTATTCCGGATCTGCGCCGTCGACAAGCCTCGTGGGCTGTCTGTTGAAGTCTGCAGTGTAGAGCAATCTCTTACCCTCGCTCTGGACGATGGTTTGTGCACTGCCTGGTATGTGGCCCGCATTTACCAGGGTTATGGAGCCATTGCCGACGTCAGTGGCTTGGTGGTATTGCAGCTCTCTCTGGTGCTTCAGCATTGTCAGGAGATCCATGTACTCATAGGGCGCGTAGTATCCGCTTAGTTTGAGAAAGTCCTTGATGATCAGGTTGGCAAGGGTGAAAGTCGGCTGGACCCCGTAGAGGGGTACTCCGCCGTGAATGTAGAAGATTGGCGCGGACCCGACGTGGTCGAGGTGCGCGTGGGTTAGGACAATCGCCTCCACCTCTTTGGGTGGTATGTGCATTGGAAAGCCCACGTGATGATTGACCATCACTCCGTAGTCTAATAGTAGATACTTTTCGCCCATGCTAACGGCGAAAGCGGACCTGCCGACTTCTTGGCAGGCGCCCATGAACCGGATCTTCATCCGAACACCCTGTCAGATCGACTGTGATACATTTGAGAATTCTTAGCTCGCAGTTTGAGAACAGGACTCGAAAGACTACAATAAAAGCCCTACAATGAGGCGTTCGGCACGAGAGATTTAAGCAGGGCTCGCATCAACTGGCGTATCTCTAACCCTGGCTGCGATTGCATGTGACGATTCGTCTACTCGTTCGCGCGAAGAATCTCAAAGGATCTACGCTCGTCACGGGCTTTCACGGAGTGGGCCAGACGGGATACATTGCAACTTCTTACATGATTCACGCATTGAAGGCGGAGCGAATAGGGTTCATCGATGTCTCCAACCCTCCACCATGGGTCGGAACAGCTGAAGGAGGACTGGTTACGCCCTTCGAGGTTTATCGGAGAGGCAAGACAGTCCTTGTAAAGCTAGAGTTTTCGCCACACAGATCGGAAGAGGCTGAGTTCGCAAAGGTTCTCTCCAACTGGGCGGTTGAACAGAAGTTCAAAGATGCAATTCTCATCGGAGGACTTGATGCGGCGTTCAAGCAGGGAAGGGAAGATTTCTGCGTGGTTCCCACCGGGGCTTATCTTGATCGTGCAAAAGTGTTCAAAGCGCCCATACTGGAACCCGGCCTTCTGGTTTACGGTCCGCTTGCTGTAATGCTTAGTGAATTTGAGATTCATGATTTTCCCGCGATCGCGGTCCTCCCCTACGCTGAGCCGGCTAGGGCAGATCCCGCTGCAGCAGCATTAGCCCTTCGCAAAATATCGAAAGCCTACTCGTTAAAGGTCGACGTTGATGAGCTGGTAAAAGATGCCAAGTTCATAGAACGTGACTTCGACCAGAAGTCTCGCTTGACGCGCAAGTCGATGGAGAGAATGTACGCCTAGGATAAGTTCACAAGTTTCTTTTTGATTGCCCTGATGAGGGATTCGGGTTTGGAGCCTTCAGCCGCAAGGACGGAAATCTTTCTCCTCGGGAATGCCTTAGAGATTTCCTTCTCGAGAATCTGACCGTAGTCGCTCTCCGAAACCAGCACTACGGAGCTAGGACTCAGGTCTTTCACAAATTCGACCACCGCCTGAGCTCTTGACTTGTATAGCCTGGTTTCCTGAGGGTCGACGCTTTCTGTTTGGGCTATTGGGAAGGTTTCATCCAGTTCAATCGGGACGGGTCCGTATGAGATTGAGTAGAAGCAAATGGAAACTTTCTTTTGATTTTCAAATGCTTTGGCGACCGACTCGTAGCGGGGGTCGTTGTGGAAAGGCCTTCTCCACCTCCCTGGCAACAGCAGGATCAGCCTACTCGTCTCGACAGCTGCACTAGAAAGCTTCGAGCGGTATCTTACATTCTCAGGCCTGAAATCGGTCGCCTCACCGTAGAAGAAGATCCCATGGGGCTTGACGGCAGGCGTGAATCTTTCGAGGATATTCGCGTACTCGCACATTCGGGCGAAACACTTTTTCATTGAAGGATGAGCGTAGGCGCGTAATTCTAGGAGTTCCCACAGTCTTCCCTTTCTGATTGCCTCCCTCGCTCTTCTCAGTTCTGAGAAACAGGCCCACAGATTATGCTCGACGAGTAGCATCTCCCTCGCAGCGGGTTCGGATCTCATCACCTCTCTGGGATTAGTGTCAACACACGCTGGGCATGGGCAAGCAAATTCTACCATATCTCCTAGAAGGAGGGTGCCTTCAGGTGTGAGGTACCTTCCAGTTCTAGCATAGAGGGCGTAGGCCGCGGAGTCGAAGAGGTCGCAGCCCAACGCTACTAGGAAGGGAAATAGTGCAGGGTGTCCTGCGCCGAACAGGTGAAACGGCTTGTCAGGTGGAAGGGCCTGTTTCGCTGCAACTATCATATCGACTAGTACGTCGTAGCGCTGAGTCTCCATCAGTTCGGTCGGGCTTCCCAGCGCGTAAATGGGAAAGTCTCGCTTCGACATTTCAACTGCGGATCGTTGCACCTCCTTGAGATACACTCCCCCTTGCACCGGACCTACCCAGAGAATGTCCTTTCGGGTTATCAGCTGGAGCGCTTTGTCTGCTCGTCGGACTGTTTCGTCTACGGTCCATCGCGCTCGGTCAGGTGAGCTTCTGAATCCGGTAGGGACATCCAAGATTACGCCGATGTCAGTGTTGATCTTCTCTTGATAGTCGATGATTTCTCCCGGTTTCACTCCTACTTCTCCGTACTCTAGGATTTGGTATGCGCCCGAGTCGGTGGCAATCGTTCGATCGTAGTCTAGAATCATGTGTACATCCCTGGGCTCTTTTCCTCTCCTAGCTCTTCCGAGTAAGTAGGCATTGGTCATGATTGCATTGATGCCGACTCGGTCGAAGAAAGTTCTAGGGAGAGTTTGGCTGTTCGGGTCGAGCACGGGAAACATGTGGGGCGTGGCAAAGGCTCCGCTCTTCGTCTTGATTGTGCCAATTCGTCCTAGGAGGTCTTTGCTATGAACCTGGAAACTCATGCTCGAGTCTTAGGCTTTGATACCCTTTTCCCTGACGAACTCCTCAAAGACTCGTTGGACCCTTTCGGCCGCAGGGCCAGACCCTTCAATGATGCCTTTCTCATTCACTCGAATCCTGTCCATTACGACGATAACCCCGGCATCCTCCATGACTCGGACCATCCTGGGGAAGACTCTCTCTAGCCTCTCGCCCAGGCTCTGAAGGTCGAATGGCTTTTCGAAGCTGGAGATTTGCAGAATTGTGCTACCATTGATGAAGAGTTTGTGAATATCTCCTTGATCAGTCTTCGCGTTAGTCAGGCAGACGCTCAAGTGTTCAGTATCAACGCCGGTAAGAGTACCGACGTACGTTTTTCCTTGACTAGTAAGAATGCTCACGTGCTTCTGGAGGAGGTTGGACAGTTCCTCCATGAACTTTCGACCAGCTGTCGAAGACATTCTTTGGTACCTTCGGGGCGGCTAACCGGCGACCGCTATATCATCTTTGGTCTTAGCCGCCTCGGCGTTCCTTGGCCTTTGATACCAATATTCTTGCTTCTCTGGAATCCTTGGCAGTCTCCAAGACGGTCAGAGTCTCGACTTGAATCCTCGTGTTGCATTTGGGACAAGTCTTGCTCTTGTAGCGGGAATCCGCTACGAGTAGGGCGTGACACCGAGGACATTCAGATATGATGTAGCGCGCTTTGTCCATCAAATTCGCCTGGATAACGAAACCGGGTCATATTTTTCCAACCAGTTCGTCCTCACTGAGTGCCTTGGTCTTCCCTTGGAGATTATTTTCAGTGCTTCGTTTTGCAGGGCAAAAGGAGTCTTCCCGGTAGTGTCGAGCTCGTAGACTCTTTCCTTTCCGAGCAACTTTGAAGCTTCAAAGAGAGAGACATCGATTATTTCAGCCTCAACGTTTTCCCACGCTTTCCGCTTTGTCCATTTTCTTGTCCTCAGACGCTTGTATAGAACTAGCGGGTCCAATCGTAGGACAACTGCTATCATTCCGGGTTTTATGGGGAGAAAGGATCCAAGTGAATGGGTCTCGATGACGATTCCCTCGTCAGGATGCAAGGCAAAGGATTGTTTCAGTCGATTGTAAACTCGGCGCTCATCCATGATGTACGACTGGGATGACTTGTCGAATCCTTTGTGAAGCCTCTCTTTCTTGACGATTTCACTGAGATTCAAGAGTTGAGAGCTCGTTTCCTTGGCCAGGCGTCTGGCCAGCTCGGTCTTTCCGACACCCGGCGTTCCTGTGACTAGAATGATGCGTTGCAACGGTTATTCTGGTGCTCCGGCCGGGACGCTCAGCCTCTTGGAAGCTTTTGAACCCGGGTCGCCGGATCGAGAGTCCGGCATACTCTCGGCCAATCTGGAGACCGGTCTATACTACCGGAGCAAGTGCTCCGGGAAAATATGTTTCAGTTAAGTCTTTTCCGGTTAGAGCTACTCGTGTGGCGGTCCTTGGCCCTTTGGAGGGGGCGGTGGTTTTGCGGATGCGATTACGTCGTCGATTCGCAATATCATGGATCCCACTTCTACAGCCGAGCCAATGGCGTGTTCTTTGACTTTCACTGGTTCGAGGACACCTTCCTTCATCATGTCAGTGACCTGTCCCGTGTGCACGTTGATGCCCATCCAGAGACCCTTGGACTCATGAGCAGCTCTCAACGCGACTAGGATGTCAATTTGATCGAGCCCTGCATTATCGGACAGGGTTCGCGGAATTGACTCCAGCGCGTCTGCGAAGGCTTCGACTGGGAGCTGTTCCCTGCCTCCGATTTTTGTCGCGTATTCGCGTATTCTCTTGGCCAGTTC
>WNFB01004202.1_pt1 | contig 12801 bp, 15 predicted proteins | sample 5400501 | NCBI WGS metagenome assembly WNFB01 (sample SAMN13153341, study PRJNA577476) | soil metagenome | isolation source: 200 cm saprolite under Douglas fir tree site 2 hole 1 | place: USA:California | collected 2015-04-18
TCTAACATGGGCGTTGGACGAGGTTCGAAGGAGAGGAATGAAATATGCGCCTCAAGTAATCGCGAACGCGAAAGCTTTGGCCAAGGCGCTTCACGAAGGAGGTCTACCTGTCAAATGCGCAGACTACGGGTTTACCAAGTCGCACCAGGTTTTCCTCGACATTAATGGCGAGGAGAATGTGGACCGTTTTTCCGAGAAGCTAGAGGAAGCGAACATGATCGTCGATCATGGTATCCGGCTTGGAACCAACGAGTCTACCCGGCGAGGAATGAACGCACGGGATATGGAGAGAGTGGCAGAGCTGATCATACGGGTGTACAAGGGAGAAGAACCCAGCAGAGTGCGCAGAGCCGCAACAAAGCTGCGGAAAGAGTTCAAGACCATCGAATACACCTAACTTCGAAGAACTCGAACGAGGTGGGCAGTGTCGCCTTTCTCCTCCCTATCAATGGTCTCCTTCGACGTAGATGGGACCATCTTCCGTAAAGCAGCTCTCACCCAAGCGGCACGATCTCTGGGAATTGGAGAGAAATGGGATTCGCTCGACCAAATGTACCATCACCAAAGAATCACTCTAAGAGAATGCCTTGGAGCTGAGTACAAGCTTCTACAGGGAATGAAGCTGACAGACGTTCTTCGAGAGGTCTCAAAGGTCGAGGTTATCAGGAATGTCAGGGAAACAGTTGAGAAGTTGCAAGGTCATGGAATTCGGGTTGTTCTACTGACTGATAATCCAGATTTTCTATGCGCCTACTTGATTGAAAGGTTCGGGTTCGAAGGCTACGTCGGATCCAAGGTAGGCATCAAGGACGGAATTCTAATGGACGAGATAGAAACTCTACCAGACAAGCGTCTTGGTTTGCGAAAATATTGCGCATGGACGGGGATCCCTCCATCAAGATGCGCTCACGTTGGAGATTGGGTCAACGATGTTCCGGTCTTCAGGATTGTACGTTATTCCGTGGCCTTGAACGCGAAAGTTCCCAAAGTGAAAGCCGCTGCATCCCATAGCATGGATACTGATGATCTTCTTGACGTATACAAGCATCTTCAAACTGTGGCCTAGGAAGTCGCTCGACTATCAGTAGATCATTCGGTTGCTGAGGTTCAATCTATTCTTGTCAACTAGGAACGCGCACTCTTTGATTCCGTCTCTCCTGGCGAGAGAGAGTGCGAGTCGTTGAAGGTAGATCGCTATTCTCAAACTTCGATTGATTACGTGACTGTCTGGAGTTGCTATGATTGAGCTCTGGAAGCCGTCCTTGACTAGCAATTGATGCGTTTCCTTGGCCTTGTCGCGTCCCGACGAAATGCACGCAACAAAGTCCCGTTTCTTGTCTATTGTGAACAGTATTGCGTGCCCAAGTTGTTCAGGGTACACCGCTTCTGCCTTTGCGCCCAATACCTCGTTGATTTTTGCTGCTCCGTAGAGGGAGAGTGCATAGCCTACGCCTGATCCAGTGAAGACAAACGCTCCTTCACTCGCCTGTTTCGAGTTCATTGGCGCCATGGCCATACCAGCGCCAGTGGCCCTCACCTGTACCCTTCTGGGCAGACTCCCAAGGAGGAACGCACAAGCCAACAAGCTGGTCGTAAAGCTGATCGTCCCAGATGTTAGAATTCCGGTTGTCCGATACTCTAGATGAATTGTCTCGTCACACTCCCGCGCGAGTGGGCTGTCGGGGTTAGCGGTTATTGCCAAGGTGCTTGTTGAGATTCCTTTCGCCTTTCGGGCAAGCTCAAGGTTGGTTTTGGTTTTCCCACTGACGGAGATAATCACGAGATTTTTTCCTTTAGTTCGCCTAATGTTTGTCAGCAACTCGTAAGGGTCCGAAGCTACGGATTCTCCTAGGGAGAGTTCCTGAGCGAAGACGGCTGCTGCGTATGAATCGCCCGACCCCGCAAATATCAGCCTAGACGGATTGAGCTTCGGAACGCGCTTTTCTTGAAGCCGAGACGTAAACCTCGGGAGATCGAAAGTCTGGTTCGAGATCTCTTCCGCCATTGCTCGGATCGACATTTTTCTCTCAATCCGAGGACTTGTCTGCGTGGTAAGTTCCGCCGCTGTAGGTCCATCGCTTGTGGCATTTCTTGCATTGAAGCTTGAAGCCCGTCCGCCAACCTTCCGGGCTTCGATCCTCGCCTACGATTACTAGCTCGCCCCCGCAGGAGCATCTTGGGACCGTACGTGACAAGATCAGATCAAGATGACTGTGGGATACCTAAACTTCTTTCTCTCGATAACCTATCGACTATCTTCGCCCAGTTTCTTGATTCTGCGCCTCATTTCCCAGGTCCGCTCGAAACCGTGCTTGAGGTAGACCTTGCGTCCCATCACGCTAGCGTGCAATCGGAGCTGGGGAAACTCACTCGATCGACACCACTCCAACGCCTTCGTAACAATACCTGAGGCCACGCCAATCCCTCTTGAGCGAGGCTCAGTGTACATTGATAGCAGGTAAGGCTGAATCATGAGCTTGTATCCTGGCCTCGGTTGAACAGGTTGCAACCAGACACAACCGCCTCCGAGGACCCTGCCTTCACCCTCTGCCACCCAGCCCATCAGAGTTCCACTCTTCATCCTCGATCGCGCCCATTGCGCGTACACCTTGTCCGCCCTATCCAACTCTTCAGGATCTCTCTCCCCAAGAACACGCCACATCGCCCTGCGCTGGTAAACCAGGATCGGAAGATCCTTCAAGGTGGCCTTCCGAACTTTGAAAGCTGACTTTCGAGGTTTCTGCGCTCGTTTCTTTTTCTTTGTCGCCAACTCGAATCCCCGAGCGAGGACTACCCTAGCTAGATTATTGCTAGTTGTTTGCCGACCTTTTCGAAAGCTGTCAGCGCGGTGTAAAGATCCTTCCTTGTATGAGCGCTGGTCACGATTGTCCTGACGCGAGCTTTGTCCCGAGCCACCATTGGAAAGACGATTGGCAGAACGAATATGCCCGCTTTGAAGAGATTGTCCGCTAGTTCCCGCGCCTTACCTGCATCTCCTACTATCACCGGCGTGATCGGGGTTTCACTATTCCCGGTGTCGAAGCCAATGTCTTTCAGGCCTTGTTTGAAGTAGCGGGTGTTGTCCCAGAGCCTCTTGACTAGCGAGGGTTGTTTCTGGACGAGTTGAAGGGCGGCAATGCATGCGCCTGGGACCGCGGGCGGGTGGGAGCCGGAGAGGAGGTAGCTTCGGACCTTGTTCTGGAGGTACGTGCAGAGGTCTTTCGATCCGACAACGTAGCCTCCGACGCATCCGAAGGCTTTCGAGAATGTTCCCATGTCAATGTCCACTTTGCCTTCGAGGTGGAAGTGGTTGGTTATTCCTCGGCCGTTATCTCCTAGGACGCCGTCTCCGTGAGCATCGTCAACGTACGTTATCGCATTGTGTTCTTGCGCCAGACTGACAATATCCTTCAAGGGTGCGATGTCTCCGTCCATGCTGAAGACACCGTCAGTAATGACTAGGACCCTGCGGAAGTGTTCTGTCCCCTGAAGCTGTTTCTCAAGATCCCCCATGTCTTTGTGCTTGTAGACCCGTCTCTCTGCTTTCGTCAGGCGACAGCCGTCAATTATGCTGCCGTGGTTCAGTTCATCGCTTATGATCAGATCACGCTCGTCAACGAGAGACATGATCGTTCCGAGGTTCGTAGCGTACCCTGACTGGAAAGTTATCGAAGATTCAGTTCCTCTGTAAGCGGCTAGCTCCTTTTCCAGCTTAACATGAAGGTCCATGGTCCCGGCGATAACTCGGACTGACCCGCTTCCCGCTCCATACCTTCTCGTCGCCGCAATAGCGGCCTGCTTGAGCTTCGGATGATTCGCTAATCCAAGATAGTTGTTTGAGCAGAGAACAATGACGTTCTTCCCATCCACTTTAGCATGAGGCGCGGACGGACTCTGAAGAGTCCTGACACGCCACAGCAAATCCTGCTGATCCAGCCCTCCAAGTTCCTCTCTCAACGCGTCTAGAAGAGATGCTCTCTGTAAGCCGGACTCTTGGCTCAATGATCTCAAGATCTAGAATTTGTTCCTAATCTAAAACGTTTTACAGCGCTCCCTGCGCGGCTAACCACCAGTTTCGAGGAAATCTATTGAAAGAAAAGATGCATGCAGTCGTGAAGACATCGCCGGCTCCCGGCGCAGCCTTCGAGCAATGGCCCACCCCCAAACCTGGTCTCAGAGACATTCTCGTCCGGATCGAAGCCACCTCAATCTGTGGAACAGACATGCACATTTACGACTGGCACGAATCGATCCGGGACAAAGTCAAGCCTCCAATGGTCATGGGACACGAATTCGCCGGCAAGATCATTGAGGTAGGGAAGGAAGTCTCCGACCTCCGCGAAGGCGACATTATCTCCGGCGAGACCCACCTCTTCTGCGGCAAATGCTTCCAGTGCAGAACAGGTAACGCCCACATCTGCGAGAGAATGCACCTCCGAGGAGTTGACACGGACGGTTGTTTCGCAGAATATCACGTTCTAAACGAACAACACGCATGGCTGAATGATCGAAAGATTCCGATTGAGGTGGCATCTGCTCAAGAGCCGCTCGGTAATGCCGTTCACGCTGCCTCTGCCGCCGAGATATCAGGCAATACGGTCGCGGTTTTTGGCTGCGGTCCAATAGGCGCTTGCCTGATCGGGTTATGCAAGTCCTTCGGTGCAACCAAGATTTTCGGGGTCGACATTGTGGATTACCGGTTGAAACTCGCGAAAGATATGGGGGGAGACGTCTTAATCAACGGGGCCCAACAAGATCCTGTAAAAGAAATCATGCGCTTGACTGACGGTCGCGGAGTTGATGCGTTCTTCGAGATGTCAGGCGCACAACCCTCTTTCGAAGAAGGGTTCAAAGTTCTCCGTCCCGGAGGAACAGCCATCCTCTTCGGACTGCCCTCAAAGAAGATCGAACTGGACGTTGCCAACTGGATCGTCTTCAAAGACGCCCATGTTCGAGGCGTCTTTGGCCGAAGGCTCTTCGGAACTTGGTACAAGACAGCCGAGGTTTTGAAGGCAGGTCAAGTGGACCTGTCGAGGTTGATAACCCACCGGTTCGAGCTTGAAGAGTTCTCGAAAGCGTTTGCATTGATGAAGTCGGGACGTTCAGGTAAGATCATTATGTATCCGAACAAGAAGCACGGGTAGCCTGAATCCTATCGCTTGTCTTTCCTCGGTTCAGCGGCCTGGGCCTCTTTCTGCCGGATCTTCACAATTTCTCCCGCGATCGATTTCAGCATTGCAACCTTTGGAGCGGTCTTCTTCACCGTAACATATCCCGCTTTTTCCCAGTGAAGGCTTGGCATGGCCGATTTTTCCTTCGGTTCTGGGACATAGCCTAGGATTGTCGCCGCCTGCACAATTTCTCTGAGGTTCGGTTGTTTTATCGCTCGAGCCATCGGAAGTTTTCTTCCCTGGCCCCTAGTCTTCGTACTGTCGATGTGGAATGGCCAGATGATAATGTGACCCGGGTTTTTCACCCTGGCTCCACCGTTCTACCCTAGGACTTGCTGGCTTGAGATACGAGGACTGCGTTGATGACCCCGTCTTGTCCCGGACGAGAGGTTACCCGCGCCTGACCGAGTTCCGTGTCGACTATGGCGCCTTTCGTGATTACTCCCCGCCTCTGATAATCAACGTTCGCCGGATTCTTAACAACCCGGAGAAGTTTCGACTTTGACGACTTGCCTGTCGACTTATCTGTAACAACAGCCCAATCAGCAGACGCTAGTTTGATCTTTGTTGCCCCTCCACGGATTCCCACCCTTCTCTGCTTGACTTTACCTAGGGTCGTCTCAACCGGCTCTCCGCCAGCTTCGAATGCACGTTTTCCGCGCCAGTTACGCTTGACCCCACCGGTAGGTTTCTTCTTGTGCATGTTACCGTGATATCGAGGCAATCGAACCGATGTTCGACCGATGGACTCGACATATTAACCGTTCCCTGTCCGACAGGTTTTTTCCATATTCCGGGGACAATTTTTCGGTTTTGGCCGTTTGAGTAACCGAATCTTTATTTGGTTCCGGAGCCAAATTTCTTCTTGAGGAGAAGTTTGCCGAACTATTGCTTGGAATGCGGTGGAAACCTAAGTTATGACCCTGCAATCAAGCAATACGCGTGTAAGAGCTGCGGCCTAACCTTCACCCAGCAAAACCTTCTGGAAGGACGAGAAAAGATGCTTCGCACCGAAGAATCCGCAGACGAAGAAAAGAAACGCCGCCACAAAGACTATCTGAAATGGTGGCTCAGCGACAAGAAGAAGTAACCCATACGAATTTCCCGTGAAAGCCCTTTCTGGCAAATATCGGTCCTAGCAGACGTTTTTCTTAACCTGTCAAATCGAGCTCGAGTTCTAGCTCATCCCTGATTGGAATACCGTTCGCTGCTTTATTGGCGATCTGAGGCTTCAGCTTCCTGGAGGCTTCGAGGGCGTTGGGGTAGAGCGCGATAAGATGGACACCTCTTTTCTGATAGAACCTCAGGGCGCTAAGATTGTCATTCGTTGTTATGAGCCAGAATCTCCTACACCCTTTCGCTATTGCTCCTTCCTTGACAGCGTCAATAAGCGACGTTCCGACTCCCTCGCCTTCAGGGATGCTATCGATGGTGACGATCTCACAGTCCGGGCCCTCTATTTGATAGGTCAACAGGCCGGCAGCGTTTTTTCCCTTGAAAACCGCAAAACCATCAACTCCTGCTGGACGAATGACCCGGCCCTCTGCGACGACAATCTCTGAACCCCAATGGGATTTGATGAAGGATTCTACCCAACTGCGATCCGATGCCTGAATAGACCTAACCAGAAAACCGTTCACGAATGCTGTCCCTCATTGACTCTCCAGAGCTTCCTCTATAATTTCTGTCTGGTGAAAAAGCGGGGTAAGGACTATTTGCTCATTTCTTGGGAAGAGTTAACTTTCCATTGGCCTGATCGCACCCGTTGTTGGATTCCATGCTTGAAGAGATGCTTGAGAAGTGGCGTCGTGGAGCGAGAGGTCCACTTCCCCAGCTTACTCCCGTCCAGCTCCTGAACGCTCTAGTCCTGATCGACCAAGAGGGACCAGTCGGACGCCGCGCCCTGGCTCAGGCCCTTCAAATCAACGACGGTGTTACCCGGGGCTTGTTGGAAAGGCTCGCAGAACAAGGCTTGGTCGAGGTTAGTGAGGGAACGGGTGTCAGGCTCTCGAGGCAAGGAGATGAGACATTGCAACGATATCTCAAGCAGATAGCCGTGCGCAAGATCAAGACACTAGATGAAACAGAGCTTGTCCCCGGCAAGATCTCGGTTGGGGTCCACCTGGCCAAGAGGTACAAGCCCGGAATTACGGGAGTCACACAAAGAGACGAAGCGATCAAGGTCGGCGCGGAAGGAACCCTAACAATCGCAGTTGTTAATGGGAAGCTTTCGATACCGCCTGATAACAAGAAAGTTGCAGAACTCTCACCCCGCGAAGACGCCCGGATTGCAGAACTCTTCCATCCTGCAGAGAATGACCTCGTGATAATCGGGTTTGGGAAGGACGCGAACCGCGCTCTTTCCGGCGCACTCGCGGCTGTTCTCTCATTGGAGAAACACTAGTCCCGGATTTTTCAGGGAGCCTGGCTAGTGAAGAAATCTCCGACAGCAGAGATAATCTCTGTCGGCAACGAGCTACTGATCGGACATACTCTAGATACGAATTCTCACTGGATCGCAAAACGTTTCACGAAGTTCGGCTGGACCCTTCAGAGGATCACTGTCCTTCGAGACTCGCTAGCGGCGATCAAGGATGGGGTTACAGGTGCACTCGGGAGGAAACCGGATCTTTTGATCACCCTGGGGGGTCTTGGGCCGACACATGATGACATGACTCTGAAGGGCGTCGCGCTTGCTCTGAACAAGGGGCTCGCCCTGAACCTGGAGGCCCTTGCGATGGTCAAAGCCCGTTACAATGCGCTGGAAGCTTCGACGGGTCTAACCCGGTTTCGGCGGAAGATGGCTACATTGCCAGAGGGCGCGCAACCTCTCCCCAATCCCATCGGAACGGCACCAGGAGTAACCGTCAAGGTTGGCACGACGAGGCTGGTCTCGCTCCCAGGGGTTCCGTCGGAGATGAAAGCCATCTTCAACGGATCAATAGTTCCGATGCTTAGATCCTCAAGGACAGAAGCTCCCGAGGAAGTGTCCATCGGCCTGGTGGGAATTATCGAGTCAGCGCTCGCGCCAGCTCTAGACCGAACGCGTAAGGCGTTTCCCGGGCTCTATTTCAAATCCCATCCGCGCGGACGCGAAGGGGGGATCCGAAGCCTAATTCAACTCCACGTGTACAACGTGGACCCCGATTCTCGCGCCAAGCTGGACAACGCCCTCGCCTATCTCCTTCGGGAACTCTCCAAATCAGCCTAATCCGATCGAAAGGCCAAGAAAAGCCCGGCAAGAAAATCTCTGCGTAACTTTTCCCTTTCCGTAACTATTCTTTCACGCTTTTCAAAAATAAGCATGCTTTTCTCGACCCCCCGGGGGGTCTGTTTTTCCCGCGCCGCTCCCTTCGTGAAACCCTGAGAATTCCACGTTCAACCGTCCATGCCGGACCCTTCTTCCTCCGTGCCAGCGCCTGAGATCTGAAAGGAAAAGCCTGTCTGGAACCCTGGCCCTGGCATATACACTGACAGCGCCTGCGCCAGTGACGCCTTGTGTCCGAACCCGACCACCGCCAAGACCTGCCCCGTCGTAGAGTCCATGACCATCTTCAACCGTTTGATCATGTACTCCTCCCGCGTGTCTATCAGGATCCTACTCAAGACCGGGTATCTTTTCCGGAAAGCTCCGATCTGTGAGTCCATGTCCTCCGTCACCTTTGACCAGTTTATTCTACTAAAAGGCAAGACAACAAGGCTGACCAGAGCGTCGACCACGAGCTTCGCCTTCTCCTTCCGAGGCAGCTTCCGCAGCGCCGCACCAGTATTCGTGATAGGCAAGTCAATGAACTCCACTCTGGACCCGACAGCCCTAGCTGCCTTCGCCGCCTCCAGCATCTCTGTTCCAGGCGGCGACCCTGTCATCTGGCCCGCAAACCTCTCCAGCAACGCCATGGTAAGAAATGACACTCCCGCTCCGCGTCCACTCTGAGCCTTCGGATTCTCAAGAGCCATCATTCGTCCCTCATCCAGTTCCAATGCCACGACCTCCGGTTTCATTCCAACAATAGTATCCCTGACAGTCGTAGCGCTGGCAGGGTCCACGTGCACTGTCCCGATCAAGGACAGACGACTCCCAACGCGTTCCAGCCCAGCTGACCTCCCTTTCTGGAAAGAGCGAGTTGAACGTCTATAAGGCGGCTTCCCCAATCCAAGGAATCAGAACCCGTCAGCTATCATAACGGGATCCAGCTATGACCAATCTCGAAACGCTCGCAGACGAGCGCCAGCGGATCAAAACCGACGAACGCAAACTCCTAGGAGCACTCTCCGAGGCAAGAAACAAGCTCGACACAACACGCACAGAACTACAAGAAAGCCGCAAAACCCGCGACGAACTCAACGAGACAGTCAGAGCACTCAAGAAAACCCGCGACAACCTCCGAGACAAAGCAAAACAGAACATCACCAAGCTGAAGACCCTCCAGAAAACAGCGCCCAAGCTCCTCCAGTCAGTAACCGCGGAGCATGAGTTCCAACAGCTCGAATGGCAAGTACAATCCGCACCACTCGGCAAAGAAGAAGAAAAACGCATGATGATCAAGATCCGAACCCTCGAGATCCAAGTCACAGCAGCCAAGAAGATCCTCAAGCTAAGAGACGAGGTCGCCAAAGCCAACACGGAAGCGGACGAGCTCCACTCCAAGATCCAGGAGCTCGCAGAGGAGAGCCAGAAACACCACGAAGAGATCGTAATATTATCCGAACGGTTTGAAGCACTCAAGATAAAACAGGAAGATGTCAGAAAATCCCTAAACCAGCTCCGTGGAGAGTACAAGGACGCAGACGAGCAATACCAAGTAGTCAGAAAATCGATCGACCTAGCTGATAAGATGAGCCAGCGCCAAAAAGAAGAAACTCACAAGCAGAACCTGAAGGAGACTGCGAAGAAGAAGCTCAGCCAAGGCGCAAAGCTCTCGCTCCACGAGCTAGGCGCACTCTACGAGGAAGAATAATGCGACCGCCCATCGCCATCATCGGCGGCTCGGGAGTAAAATCCATCATCAAAGGCGAAGAAAAGATCGTCGGCACCCCTTACGGTCCAACCCCAACCCTGACCATCGGACAGGTCAAGGGACGAGAAGCAATCTATCTACCACGGCACGGCGAAGGACACATCGCTCCACCGCACAAGGTGAACTATCGAGCCAACATATGGGGACTCAAGAACCTCGGCGTCGAACGAATAATCGCAACAAACGCCGTCGGCGCCATAGACACCACCCTCACACCAGGTGAAATAGTCGTACCATCAGACCTGATCGATTTCACGAAATCGCGACGAGGAACTTTCTACGACGACCCTCCAGTCACTCATGTCGATGTGTCCGAGCCATACTGTCCAACCCTGAGGAACGCGATAACTAGCGCCGGCTCGGACAACAAGAAAACCCTGAGAAACGACATCGTAATGGCCGCCACCGAAGGCCCAAGATACGAAACATCCGCAGAGATACGCATGCTCAAAACACTCGGCGGCGCGATCGTAGGAATGACAGGCGCCCCAGAAGCCTTTCTCGCAAGAGAGCTTCAGATCTGCTACGCATCAATTAGCTTCATCTCCAACATGGCAGCCGGCCTCCAGAGAACACTCTCCGCAAAAGAGGTAGAAGAGAAAGGAAGAGAGACCAGCCAGATCCTGAACAAGATTCTCATAGAAGCTATAGGCAAGATACCTGACACGAGAGAGGGCTGCACCTGCGCAAGAGCGCTCGCCCAAGCCCAACTCAACAAACCGGAGGTCAAAGAACAAACCTGTTAGACAGCCTACTCAGAATAGCAGGAGTCTACACTGCATACGAAAAATGGCTCACCGAACAAGTCAAAGGAAAACCGTTACCCGAGCACATTGGAATCATACTAGACGGCAACAGAAGATGGGCCTTGGAGAAAGCTCTCCGGCCTAACGATGGACACACCATCGGTGCCAAAGTTGGAGAAGAAGTGCTGGATTGGTGCCTCGAATACGGAATCAAGACCCTAACCCTCTACACTTTCTCAACTGAGAACTTCGACCGGCCCGCCGAAGAGGTGAACGCTGTCCTCAAACTCGTTGAGGAAGAAGCGCGAAAACTCGGTCGAGACAATCGTCTTCATACTCAAAAGGTCAGAGTCAAAGCCCTCGGCAGAACAGACCTCCTCCCAGAGAGCCTTCAAGACGCGCTGAAGAAGCTTGAAGACGACACAAGCTCCTATACAGGACACTTCCTAAACATCGCAATCGCGTACACAGGACGAGCAGAAATCGTCGACGCCACCAAAAAGATCGTTGACGATGTCTACCAAGGAAACCTGAGACCTCAAGATATCGACGAGGGAATATTCCACAAGTACCTCTACACCGCACACCTCCCTAACCCAAACCCGGACCTAGTCATTCGAACATCTGGCGAAGAACGCCTAAGCGGTTTCCTCCTTTGGCAATCTGCTTACAGCGAGCTTGTCTTCGTAGACGTTTACTGGCCTGAGTTTCGAAGAATCGATTTCTTAAGGGCCATCAGACTCTACCAGAGGCGCTACAGAAGATACGGCCGATGAGCACACGCCACGATTCCGAGTGAGAGTCCAGGGCCCCAGCCTTGGTGTTCATCAAGAGAATCGACATCCGAGGATTCAAGACCTTCAACAAGAAGGTCTCCATCAACTTCGGGACCGGATTCACCGTCATAACTGGACCCAACGGGTCCGGCAAGTCTAACATCCTTGACTCTCTAAAATTCGCGCTCGGCGAGCTCAGCCCAAGAGAACTCCGAGGCAGAAGCCTATCCGACCTAGTCCACAAGTCCCAGGGCGAAGGAGCACGATCCGCTTACGTAGCCGTCCAGTTCGACAATAGTGACCGCAAGCTACCTGTAGACTCTGACCTCGTAACAATCTCCAGAGAGTTCTCGAAAGGCGGAGAAGGAATCTACCGCATCAACGGACGACGTCTCTCCAGAAAACAAGTCCAAGACGTAATGAGTTCAGCAGACATCCAGGTAACCGGTTTCAACCTAATCTCACAACACGCCATCACTCGCCTCGCCGAGATCAGCACTGAAGAACGAAGAAAGATTCTGGAAAGCCTAATCGGCATCGGAACCTTCGAGACAAAGAAAGCCGAAGCAAGAGTACAGTTACAAGAAGCAGACCTGAACCTCAAAGTCGCCGCCGCGAGAGTTGACGAGGTTAGACAGAGAATAGAACAGCTGGAAAGAGAAAGAAACGACCTTCTCAGATTCAATCTTCTCAAGACCGAGATAAACAGCCAACAAGCGCGCATCCTCTCCGCCCAGATCCTATCCCTCGAAAACCGGCATCAGGAAATGTCAAAGGTCCTAGAACAAGAACAGGTCAAACTCGATCAAGTCAGACATGAAAGGGAAGAACTAACACAACAGAGAGCAAAGATCGAACAAGACCGTCGAAGCTTCGAGGAGAAAACGGTCACCCAAGGAAACCAAGAACTCTTCGATATCGAAAGACGCATCGCAGAAGCCAGCAAGGGAATTGTGGAAGCAAAGTCCGCCGCAGAAACTGCGAAGAATCTAGTTACAACCCGGACAAGACAACGCGAAGCTTTCACGAAACAGGCAGAAGAGATGGAAACCTCCATTAAACCTCTGGCCAGCTCGATCAAAAGCCTCCA
>WNFB01004203.1_pt1 | contig 12800 bp, 10 predicted proteins | sample 5400501 | NCBI WGS metagenome assembly WNFB01 (sample SAMN13153341, study PRJNA577476) | soil metagenome | isolation source: 200 cm saprolite under Douglas fir tree site 2 hole 1 | place: USA:California | collected 2015-04-18
TGAATGCGTAGTGTGGCTTGGCTCATGCTCTCCCCCTACGCTTTCTCGTACTTTTCGACCTTCACGAGGAATCCTTTGAATTCCGGCGTGTAGGCGTTCGGATCGACCACCGTGGGTGAAAGCATATTCGTCAGCGTCTTTCCCGTCTTGCCTTCGTCTTCCGCAATTCCGCGGTAGCCCCAGTGAATCGGAATGCCGATCTGGTAGGTCTTCTTTCCATCGATGGTCATCTGCTTGATCCGCTTCGTCACCATGGCTTTCGCAATGTAAGATCCGCGGATGCTCGATATTTTCAATACCTCGCCGCCGCGCAGCCCCATCTCGTCCGCCATCTCCACCGGAATTTCCACGAACGGTTCGGGCACGAGTTGAACGTTCATCGGATTGTTCTTCGTCCAGTAGTGGTAGTGCTCCGTCAGCCGGTACGTCGTGCACACCACCGTGTAGCCGTCCTTTGGCGTGCCGTACTTGTCCTCTGGCGTCTTGAATCTTTTCACCACCGGATTGTGTGTATGCTCTGGGTGCAGCGGATTGTCGCAAGGACTTTCAATCGGCTCGTAAAATTCCGGGAAAGGGCCATCCGCGAATGCGCCGAGTGGCGCAAAAATCCGCCCCACGCCCTCCGGATTCATTATGAACGGCCCCATGTGATCCTTGGGATTGGAATCGGCCTTGAAATCGGGAACATCGTGTCCGGCCCACTTCTGAGTTGCCTCGCTCCACCATACTTGCCGGCGCGACGCATCCCACGGTTTGCCGTCCAAATCGCAAGACGCGCGGTTGTAAAGCACGCGCCGGTTCGCGGGCCACGACCATGCCCAGTTTTGATGGATTCCCAGCCCCGAGGGGTCGCCGGCGTCGCGGCGCATCGTCAAATTTCCAGCTTCTGTGTACGAGCCGCAATAAATCCAATTTCCGCAGGCCGTGGTGCCGTCATCCTTCAGCCACGCAAAACCCGGCACCTGCTGCCCGGCCTTGAGCGCCGCTTTCGTGGCGGGATCCTCCGCATCCGCGAAAGTTTTTCCATTGATTTCCTTCAGCACTTCGGCGAGCGAAGGATTCGAAGGATCGGTGTAGTTCCAGGTCAGCTTCAGAATCGGGTCGGGGAATTTCCCGGGGTCTTTTTTATAAAGCTCGCGCACTTTCAGGAAAATCTGGGCCACGATGGCTTGATCCAGCCGGCAATCTCCCGGCATCGGCAGCGCCGTATTTTTCCACTGCAGCCAGCGCGCCGAGTTTGTGAAGGTCCCGTCTTTTTCCGCGAAACCCGCGCACGGCAGCCGGTAGACGGTGGTCTGAATCTTTTTCATTTCGTCGGTGGAAATTCCCGGCGACTTCCAGAATTCGCTGGTTTCGTCGGGATAGATTTCCCCGACCACGAGCCAGTCCGCTTTTTTCAGCGCATCGACGTTCTTTTTCGAATCGGGACCGATCGCTACTCCGTTCATCCCAAAGGCGAAAATACCTTTGACGATGCCGTTGTACATGTTGTCCCACAGATAGACCCACGAATAGTTGCGGTCCACTTTCGGGAGATAGTCGAACGCCCAATCGGTTTGCTTGGTGGCCGCATCGCCATACATCGCTTTCAGGAAACTCACGGCGAACTTCGGCGTATTGCCCCAGTAATTGAATGAATCCCACGGGCCGGGCTTCGCCGGCTTCGGAGTGATGCGCTTGGTCCAGCCTTCGAACGAACCATCCGCGGGTGTCGGCACTTTCAAATAGCCGGGCAAATTATCAAAGATGCCCGCCATGTCCGTGGCGCCCTGAATGTTCGAATGCCCGCGCAGCGCATTGACGCCGCCGCCGGCGCGCCCCACGTTGCCCAGGAGGAGCTGCAGCATCGCCGCCGTTCGAATGATCTGCGTCCCGAAAGTGTGGTGCGTCCATCCCACGGCGTAAATAATCGTCGCCGCTTTCTTCATGTCGCCGTCTTTGCGCACCGAGGTAAAAAGCTCTGCCGCCTTCTCGAATTGATCTCTCGGAATCCCGGTGATGCGCTCCACCATCTCCGGTGTGTAGCGGCTGTAATGTTTCTTCAGGAGTTGGAACACACAATTCGGATTCTGCAAGGAAAAGTCGTAGGCGACTTTTTCCGGCAGAGCCGGCGGCGGTGGCGGCGCCCCGTTCGCTGGATGCGCTGCAGCCGCAACCGCATGCGCCTCTGGAACGGCCTTGCCGCTGGCGTCTCCACCCGCGTAGTTCCAGCTCGATTTATCGTAGGTCTGGGACTTGGCGTCGAAGCCGGAGAAAACGCCGTCCGTTTCCGGAAGCTTGAAGCCATCTTTTACGATAAAAGCGGCGTTGGTGTAATTCAGCAGATAGTCTTTTGCGATCCGGTTGTTTTCAATTGCGTAACGAATCACGCCGCCCAGAAATGCGATGTCTGCCCCGGCGCGAATCTGACAAAAAAGATCAGCAACCGAAGCCGTCCGCGTAAACCGCGGATCCACTACCACCATTTTTGCGTTGCGATTGCGTTTGGCCTCGATGGCCCACTTGAATCCGCAGGGATGATTTTCGGCAGGATTACCGCCCATGATGAGCATCATGTCGGTATTCTTGATGTCGACCCAGCCATTGGTCATCGCGCCCCGGCCAAACGTTGGTCCCAAACTTGAGACCGTGGGGCCGTGTCAAACTCTGGCCTGGTTTTCCAGATGCACGACCCCCAGGGCGCGCATCGATTTCACGACCAGATAATTGAACTCGTTGGTGTCCGTGCACCCGCCGGTCCAGGCGATGGACTCGCAACGGTTCACGGTGTGGCCCGCGGCATCCTTTTCGATGAAGGTCTCGTCGCGGGTCTGCTTCACTTTCGCGGCGATTTCATTCAGGGCATTGTCCCACGATATATCTTCCCAATCCGTTCCGCCGGGGCGCCGCACCTGCGGTTTCAGCAGCCGCCGCTCGTTCAAAATATCCTGCTCAAGGGACGCACCCTTCGGGCAGAGGGTTCCGCGGTTGATGGGATGATCGGGATCGCCTTCGACGTGCACCACCTGCGGCGTCACGTTCTTAGCGCGGTCCCCAATGGTATAGATGATTACGCCGCAACTCACCGAGCAATAGGGACACGTCGAGCGCGTTTCATTCGCCCGCGCGATTTTCAGCGTCCGGAGTTGCGCGAAGGCCGGCTTCAGATCGAATCCGAAGACAGCGGCTGCGGCTCCACCAATGGTCGTTAACTTCAGGAAGTCACGGCGGGTCGGGCTCATACAGACAACCCCCATCCGCGGGAGAGTAGGATAGGAAACTGGGCCCGCGGAAACTCCTTAATAGAACTTGCGAGCCAGCGTGTCAAGGAAGATTTTGGGGCGCCGGCCTTACTCGCCCAAATCCCCCGGCCGCGGTAGAATGGATGTGACCTCAAACTAGCCTGCATCATCTGTTATTTTTAGAGGCTGGAATCCGTAGAGTGATGTGAAGCTTCCCGGTTCGAAGGAGCAAGGGCGCTGATGGCGACACCACCAGTTTCGGCAAGACCTGACCTTGGCTCTCTGCGCATCCACGATGGCCAGCGGAGCCAGTCGAGGATGGGCAAGCGCGTCCTATACGCCTCGATACCTGTGCTTATCTTTGCGAGCATAGTTGTGGCCGCCTATGCGTTCCGCAGTCAGAAGCCCGTGGTGGAGGTCGCAACCGCGGCGAAGCCCGAAGCGGGCGGCCGTCAGGCGCTCTTGAATGCCAGCGGCTATATCACGCCCCGGCGCCGCGCCACCATCGCCGCCAAGATTACCGGCCGTGTCACCGGCGTGTTCTTCGACGAAGGAACGCGTGTCGCCGAGGGCCAGCTCCTCGCGACCCTGGATGATGCCGACGTCAAGCGCGCGCTCGATTCCGCCAAAGCCGACCGCGACGCCTCCCAAGCCGCGATAGCCGACTATGAGGTTCAGCTTAAGAACGCGCAGATTCTGCTGCATCGTGCTGAGCAGCTTCAGAAAGCTGGCGTTCAGACCCAAGAGGCCCTGGACAACGCTGGGACGGCTGCGGACAGTCTGAAGGCCAAAATTGAGCTCGCCAAACAGCAAGTGGCAGCCTCCGAAGCACGCATCGGCGTCGCGCAGCAGGCGGTGGACAATTGCACGATTCGCGCGCCGTTCGGAGGAATTGTGGTCTCGAAGGACGCGCAGGTTGGGGAAATGGTCTCGCCCAACTCCGCTGGTGGAGGCTTTACGCGCACGGGCATTGCCACGATTGTGGACATGAAATCCAACGAAATCGAAGTCGACGTCAACGAATCTTACATTGCGCGCGTCGAAAACGGCCAGCAAGTTACGGCGACTCTGGATGCGTATCCGGACAAGCCGATTCCCTCTAAAGTGCGGACCGTCATTCCCACGGCCGACCGGCAGAAGGCCACCGTGAAAGTGCGCATCACCATTCTGAACCTGGAAAAATACGATTTCATTTTGCCGGACATGGGTGTGAAGGTGGCTTTCCTGGAAAATGAGCAACCCGCCGCAAGAGATAAAGGGAAAGACAAAGGGCCGCAGGCCGTGGCATTCATCCCGAAGGGCGCGGTGCGCTCCGATTCGAATGCCTCGTTTGTATTCCTGGTCCGCGATGGAAAAGTCGAGCGCCGCGCCGTGAGCCTCGGGGTGGATCGCGGCACGGACGTCGCGATCCTGGCGGGGGTGTCGCCAGGCGACTCCCTGGTTGTGAAGGGGCCGGAAAGTTTGCACGATGGTGACAAAGTTGAAATCCGTTAGGGGGTGTCAAATGCTTCAAGCCCTCAGGAGCAAAGAATGATCCGAGTCGATGGAAATGGTAGTTCTTCGAGCCTCATCAAGGTTCGCGGTTTGAACAAAACGTACAGCCGTGGCGGCGAGAAAATTCAGGTGCTGCAGGGCCTGAATCTCGACGTCGACAAGGGTGACTTTGTGGCTTTCATGGGCCCCAGCGGCTCCGGCAAGACTACCTTGCTCAATCTTCTCGGCGGGCTCGACGTGCCGTCGGCCGGCAGCATCACTGTTGACGGCGACGAAATCACGCACATGTCCGCGAGCAAGCTCACGCAATGGCGCGCCCGCCACGTCGGTTTCATCTTTCAGATGTACAACCTGATTCCCGTGCTCACCGCCTATCAAAATGTCGAGCTTCCACTGCTGCTGACCAAGCTCTCGAAATCGGAGCGCCGCAAGCACGTGGAAACGGCGCTCGGCGTCGTCAATCTGAGCGATCGCATGCATCACTACCCGCGCCAGCTTTCCGGCGGACAGGAACAGCGCGTCACCATCGCGCGCGCCATCGTCTCGGACCCGACCTTCCTGCTTTGCGACGAGCCCACCGGCGACCTGGACCGCAAGAGCGCCGATGAAATCATGGCCCTCATTGACGAACTGGTTGGCAAGTACAGTAAAACCATCTTGATGGTCACGCACGACCCCGTCGTCGCTGCGCGTGCTCACACCACACTGCATCTTGAAAAAGGTGTGCTCGTCGAAGGCAAGACTTCCCGTGAGAGTGTCATGGCCGGAGGTGCTGCATGAAATTCAGCCGCTTGATCCTTGCCAATCTGTTCCGCAAAAAGGTTCGCCTCATCCTCACCATCGGCTCTTTTGCCATCGCTCTCGTTCTCTTCACTTTTCTTGCGGTCGTGAAGAGCGCCTTCAGCCGCGGCACGGAAATCGCCGGCGCGGACCGCCTGGTGGTCGTCAGCCGCATCGGTCTAATGCAATTAATGCCGATCTCCTACCGCGACAAAATCCTCGCCATCCCCGGCGTTAAAGCGGTCACGCACAACCACTGGTTCGGCGGCGTCTATCAGGATGAAAAGAACTTCTTTCCACAGTTTGTCATCGACCCGGAATATCAACGCAAGGTGATGACTGAACTTGTGGTACCTGAAGACCAGTGGAACAATTTCCTGAAAGATCGCCAGGGCGCGATCGCGGGCGCCCGCACGGCCGCACGCTTCCATTGGAAAGTCGGCGATCGCATCCCTATCAAAACTACTCTCTATGGGGGCGCCTCTTGGGAGTTCAATCTCGACGGCATTTATCACAGCGAACGTCCCGGTGGCGACGAGAGCCAGTTTTGGCTGCAGTGGAAATACTTTGACGAGAATGTGATGGCTGCCCTCAAGAGCACGGCCGGATGGTACGTGGTCAAACTCGATAGCCCCGATGACGCCGTGCGTGTGGCCAAGGCCATTGACGAAAAGTTTGCCAACTCGTCGTTTGAGACCAAGACGGAGACGGAATCCGCCTTCGCCGCCGGTTTCGTCAAGCAGTTCGGAAACATCGAGCTCTTAATCCTCACCATCGGCAGCGTCGTTTTCTTTACGCTGCTCCTGGTCACCGGCAACACCATGGCTATCTCTGTGCGGGAGCGCACCTCAGAACTGGCGGTCCTAAAAGCCATCGGCTTTTCCGGGCGCGCCGTCCTTTTCTTCGTTCTGGCAGAGTCCGTGGTGATCGCCCTCGTTGGCGGCTTCCTAGGCTTGACGCTGGCCTATTTGGCCATCCCTGTTATCGGCGTGGCTCTCACTGGCCTTCTGCCCCCTCTTATCCTTTCCAAGTCGCTTCTGACATTTGGACTTGCCTTCGCCCTCTTTGTTGGCGCTGCCAGTGGCTTGCTGCCAGGGATCGGCGCCATGCGTATGCGCGTCGTTAACGCGCTGAGGAGAGCCTGAAATGGCGATTCCCCTCGTTTACAACGTTCGGAGCGTCAAGGCTCGCTGGACCTCCACAATCGTTGCTGTGGTGGGGATTGCCGGAACCGTGGGTGTCTTCATTGCCATGTTGTCGCTCGCGCACGGATTCAGGGCTACGCTTGTTTCTTCCGGCTCCGCCGACAACGCGCTGATTACCCGCGCGGGGGCCACTTCCGAAATGACCAGCGGAGTCTCACTCGATGCGGTCAAAATTATCCAGGATGCTCCGGGCATCGCTCGTGGGGCCGACGGCCCGTTGCTGACACCGGAGGCGGTCCTAATGGCGCCGATTCCGTTGCGTTCCACCGGCACGGATGCCAATGTTGAGCTTCGTGGTGTCGCGCCTAACGTCCTTACCATTCGCAGCAACGTCAAAATCATCGAGGGCCGCATGTTCCGGCCTGGTCTGTCCGAACTCGTCGTCGGCAAAAACGCCAAGGTGACCTATTCGGGCTTGACTCTGGGAAGCACGATTTGGCTCGGTAGCGCGCGCTGGCAAGTGGTGGGCATCTTTGACGCTGGCGGAAGTGCCTTCGATTCCGAAGTTTGGGGCGACGCCCACCTCCTGAACGGCGCCTATAAGCGTCCCGACACTTTTTCTCAGTCCGTTACAGTGCACCTCGCTTCGCCTGCCGCCCTTCAACAATTGAGGGACACTCTCACCGCCGATCCGCGTTTGAATGTGGACGTGACCCGCGAAATCGACTACTACGCCAAGCAGTCCACGCGCATGACCCAGCTCATCACCACACTGGGCGGGTTCGTCGCGCTGATCATGGCCATAGGCGCGGTGTTTGGCGCTCTCAACACCATGTACTCAGCGGTCGCCGAGCGCGGCCGCGAAATTGCCACCATGCGAGCGCTCGGCTTCAACTCCTGGAACGTCGTCCTCTCCTTCCTCGTTGAAGCCCTCTTGATTTCCTTTGTTGGCGGCCTCCTTGGCTGCCTCGCCGTTCTGCCCCTCAACGGCCTGACCACCAGCACCATGAATTTTCAGACTTTTTCCAACCTGGCCTTCGCCTTCAAGATCACGTTTGATCTGCTTTGGATGGGCGTTCTCTTCGCACTGGTCATGGGTGTCCTCGGCGGCATGCCCCCGGCCATCCGCGCCGCGAGCCGTCCCGTCGCCACAGCCCTCCGGGAGCTGTAGCTCGACTTGCGCCTGGACCCGACTTCATTCCGTAAAATGCAACGTGTTGGTGTCGACTTTAACCGCTGCACGTCCCGCCGCGAACCCCGTGGGGGCAACTCTTCTGTTAGCAAAAAGGTACGCACACCCCAGTGTTTTTGGCATCGGTCCGCTCCTTTCCTCGGAGTTCTTCGCGCCGCAGCGGAGCGGCCTCAAACTCGCCGTAGGGTGGAATCCATGTCCAACTGTTTAACGCTATTCTCGAATCTGTGTTTAACTCTTGGGGATAATGTCCCTTGACGATTCCATGACTGCGAATCTAGCCTAGGTTGGAGGTATGCTGGGAGCTGTATGGGCACTTTTGGAAAATCGGTCGCGGAAAAGCGCCGCTGCGTATTTTGCGGCAAATCCATGGCGGCGCATCTGAAGCAGTGCCCCTTTTGCCGCGAGGCGGTTCCGCAGGTGCAATTGTCGCGCCGAACGGGACCGGATGGCCATCGCCAGATTCGCCGCGGCCTTCTCTACATGCTGCTCGCCGCCGTCATTCACTATTTCGCGGCCGGCTATGGCAAACCCTTTCAGATTCCTCTGCCGGCCCCTGCACTTTCACTGGTGACGCAATTCGGCACGCCGTTGCTTTTCCTCGGCGGACTTGGCTTGACTCTTTACGGGCTCTTTCTCAAGTTCCGATCCTGATTCACGCCCTGCCGAACTGGCGTTGGCACTCGAACCGGCCGCGCTTTCCAAATACCGAAAAAGGAATCCTGCGCCTGCAAGGGAACCTGTCCGAATGGCCAGCTTGACTGATTGGAGTAGTACTACCTTTTCGAAAGCACACTCTCACTCACTCGCTATGGCCTACTGAGGGTGAGGCCGCATCCCCCAGCCTTGTCCGGAGATTTTCCACTGAGGAGTCACTATGAAAATATCGTTTTTGGTTGTGGCAGTCCTGATTCTAGGTGTTTCACTTTTCTTGACCGTGGGCGCGGAGCGCGCGGGCGCACAAGGCCCCGCGGGCGCAGGCGCTTCCACCGCAGCACAGGGAAATTCGAACTCGTCCAGTTCCCACAGCGGGCATTCGCTGAATCCCATCAAGTGGGTGAAGAAAGACAAAAATTCCCCTGATTCGAACGGAACCCGCGGCGACATCGAAAAGAAGCTGACGCCGAAGCTGCAAGCCCAGGGGCTGCTGCCAGCCAATGCGAACGCCACGGATGCGTGTGCGCCTTTCGTGGCGCTGAATGAGTGTCTTGCGGCGCTCCACGCCAGCCACAATCTTGGCATGGAGTTCAACTGCCTGCGCGCGAATGTGACGGGCGTGCACACCAACGCTGATCTTTCCGGGTGCAAAGGCTCGATCGGCGACAAGGCTCAGAGCCTGCACAAGGCCATCCATGGGCAGAATCCCAGCGCGGACGCAAAGGGAGCAACCAAGAACGCCGAGCAGCAGGCCAAGGATGATCTCAAGGATCTCGGCGCGTAAGGCCGAAGCCGGAGAAAAATCTGAACGCAGTTGAGCGAGCTATTCGACGAAGGTCGAAAGAAAACCGCGAAATGGAAACAGGGCGAAGGCCGATGCTCATGGCTTTCGCCCTTTTTTTTTGAACTAAAGAGCTGTGCGGAGAAAATCTCGCGACGAGCGCATCACAATTGCATTTAGCTGGACACGGCGGAAGTGGGAGGAGTAGAGACCGGGGGTGACGCGGAGGTAGCAGCGGCAGAGGCGGAGGATGAGGACGAAGCGGACATCGAAACATCGGTGTCCGTGGTGGCGGCGGCGGCCGTGGCGCGGTAGCGAACGATCAGAAGCGTCAGGTCGTCGGCCTGGTGGGCGCCGCGGGCAAAGTTTTCAACAGCTTCGAGGACACACTTCTGGAGCAGTTCGAGGGGGCACTCGAGTTGGCCGGTGAGGAGCTGCTTGAGGCGCGCGATGCCGAACATCTGTTCGTCTGGATCCATGGCTTCGGTGACGCCGTCGCTGAAGAGCACCAGGGTGTCGCCAGGCTGGAGCTTCAAGCAAACGGCGGTGTACTCGGCTTCGGGAATGAGGCCGACGGGATAGGAGCCTTCGGTGAAGGCTTCTTCGGCGACACCGCGGCGAATGAGGATGGGCGAGGGATGGCCGGCATTGATGAATTCCAGATGGCCTTCCGGATCGAGAATGCCGAAAAACATGGTGGCGTAGCGGCCGACTTCCGAGTGATCGCAGAGAAAGCGATTGATATGATTGAAGACGCGCGCGGGATCGGTGCCTAGGGTCATGCCGGAGAGCGCGCCCTGGAGCATGGTGGTGAGAAGTGCGGCGCCGAGACCTTTACCGGAGACGTCCGCGATGAGAAACGCGGTGCGGCCATCGCTGAGCGGAAAAACGTCGAAGTAATCTCCTCCCACCGACAGGCATGGAAGATTGAATCCGGTGACGGCGAGGTGCGGGTATTCGCGGAAATCGCGCGGGAGAAGCGCCTGCTGAATGTCGCGGGCGATGTTGATTTCCTGCTCGAGGCGCTGGCGTTCGCGCTCGCGTTCGACGAGGCGGGCGTTGTCCAGAATGCTGGCGGCGTCGCCAGCGAGGGCGTCCAGGATCTGGCGGTCGAGTGTGGAGAAGGCGGCGGGGCGGCGCGAATCCAGGTAGAGAACGCCGAGGAAATCGCCCCGCTTGATGTTGACCATGGACTCCTGGGTGTTCGCGCGGGACATGGCGAAAAGAGGAATGACGACGACGGCGCGGAGGCGCTGCGCGACGATGCTCTGCGCGGCCTGTAAATCCACGTCGGCTTGCGCGAGGTCTTCGGTGATGACCGGAGACTGATGCTTCAGAGCAAGCTGGATGGCGGTCTGGCTGGGCGTAAGGCTTTCGGGGGGAAGTCGAAGTCCGCCGCTGCGCCGGGCGAGTTTTACTTTGAGCGCTCCGCCGACATCGGCTTCGAGGAGCAAGCCACGGTCGGCGTCGGTGACAGAGACGGCGTGATCCAACATGTGGCCCAGCACGACCTCAAGAGGAAGCTGGGAGTGCAGGAGAGAGGTCGCCTCCAGGAGGCGCTTGAGTTTCACCAGGCCGCCGCCCGTCGGCTCCGAGCTGGTGATGTGCTCTATGCGAGTGAGCAGTTGGGGAAGGGAATCCCCCTCCGAGCCCTTGGAGGAGCGGAAGATGATCTCGTAAGAGTCGTCGAGTCCGAAGGTGATCGCGTCGCCATCCTGTAGCTCGCGGCTATCGACTTTTTCCCCGTTCACGAAAAGGCCGCGGCGCTGGCCGCGGTCCTCGACATAGAAACGATTGGCTTCGATGACCACAGCGGCGCAGTTGCGGGAGATGCGGCGGTCGGAGAGCTGCAGATGATTGCCGGTCTCGGCGCCGCGGCCGATTAGAAATGGCGTTTGAGTGATACGGGCGAAGCGGCGCGCGCCGTCCGGGGAGACGACTTCGAGAACTGCTTCACCGGCTAGTGGCGCGGTATCGGGCATGGTCCACCCGGTGCGGAATTGTAGCATGCGCGAGGGAAGATAGTGGCCTGACGCCGACAGATAGCACTCAATGTTAGGCGGTCGATTTCTGCGGAGCCAGCAACTTGGGCTTGGCCGGTTCCAGGTTCGGCAAAAAGGCGGTGAGGATGCCGATGGCGGGGAGGAATGCGCAGACGTGGTAAACAAAGTTGATCGAGGTCAGGTCGGCGAGCTTGCCGAGGAGCGCAGCGCCTATCCCGCCCAAGCCAAAGGCCAAGCCAAAAAATAATCCCGATACCATGCCGATTCTTCCGGGCATGAGCTCCTGGGCATAAACGAGGATGGCGGAGAAAGCGGAGGCTAGGATGAACCCGATGACTACACTGAGGATGCTGGTCCAGTAGAGATTGGAATAGGGCAAGACCAAAGTGAAGGGAAGTATACCCAGGATCGAGCACCAGATGACATATTTGCGGCCAATTTTATCGCCCACCGGGCCGCCGATGAAAGTTCCCGCGGCGACAGCAGCCAGAAAGAGGAAGAGGTGCAGCTGCGCATTCTGAATGGAGAGGTGAAACTTGCCCATGAGATAAAACGTGTAGTAATTCATCAAACTGGCGAGATAAAAAAACTTTGAGAACATGAGAGCCACAAGAACGGCCAGAGCGAAGGCCACTTTCTTAGGGGCCAGGACCGCGCGCGGAGGAGCAGAGCCCGGGGACGCGAGCCGCGCGGGATCCACGGTGATCGGTTTCGGGAGGTGCATGGGATGATCGCGGAACCATGTGCCGATGTTGGTCAGCATGACGATGGCGCAGAGGGCCAAAAGCGAAAACCAGGCAATGCTGGATTGCCCGGTGATAAACGCGTAGGCCAGCAAAGGGCCGAGCGCAGAGCCGGCGTTGCCGCCCAACTGGAAGAGTGATTGCGCCATACCGTGCTGTCCGCCGGAGGCCAGGCGCGCGATGCGGGAGGACTCCGGGTGAAACACGGCCGAGCCAATGCCCACGAGCGCCGCGGCGGCAAGGATGGTGCCGTAGCTGGGAGCCATGGAGAACGCCAGCAGACCAATCATGGTTATTGCCATGCCGACGGCCAGAGAGTAGGGTTTCGGGCGGCGGTCGGTATAGAGCCCCACGAGAGGCTGGAGAATCGAGGCGGTCATCTGAGAAGTGAGAGCAATGCGGCCAACTTGCCAGTAATTAAAATGAAAGGTTCTTTGGAGCAGCGGATAGATCGGCGGCATCAAAGATTGAATCGTGTCGTTCAGGAGATGGCAGAAACTGATGGTGAGAAGAATCTTGAAGACGGTCTTCTCGCCAGTTTCTGCAGGAGCGGCCGCCCCAATGGCATTGAAGTTTGTGTCGCTAGCCATTTAGAGAGGGAGTCCCCAAGCCAGCGGTGAAGGCCCACATTGGTTTCACCTTGCCGCCGAAGCGAGGCGGCGCGAAACATATTCGGCAACGTAAGCGTCGAAAAGCTCGTTGAGGCGCTCACAGACCGGGCCTGGCGTGGGGATTTTGTTGCCGGCGATTTCGCCGACGCTGATGAGGTTGCGGTTTGTGGAAG
>WNFB01004205.1_pt1 | contig 12793 bp, 8 predicted proteins | sample 5400501 | NCBI WGS metagenome assembly WNFB01 (sample SAMN13153341, study PRJNA577476) | soil metagenome | isolation source: 200 cm saprolite under Douglas fir tree site 2 hole 1 | place: USA:California | collected 2015-04-18
ATTAGCGGGGCAGGGACGAAATGAGGGTCCAGATCGGCAGCAACACGGAGAGGGCGACCAGGAAGACAACGCCTCCGACGCAGACGATGAGAATGGGCTCCACGACAGATGCAAATCGCTTGACGGTATTATCAACTTCTCGCTCGTAGAAATCGGCGACTTTGCCCAGCACTTCTTCCATCGCGCCGGTCTCTTCGCCTACTCTCACCATCTGAACGACCATGGACGGAATCAAGGGCTGCTTGCGCATGGCGTCGGCCATCGGCTGCCCTTCGCGCATCTGTTCGCGCGCCACCTCAAAGGCCGCACCCACGACGCGGTTCCCCAAAGCGGTTGCGACCACCGCCAATCCTTCCAGGATGGGAATCCCGCTGCGGATCACGACCGCCATCGATCGGCCGAACCGGGCCAGCGCCAGCCGGTGAACCAGCGGACCAATTATGGGCGCCCGCAGAACCCATTTGTCGAACGCGCGCTGACCGGCTTCCGTCCGCCGCGCGGTCGACACCCCCACAGCGAACAGTCCCACGGCAGCAAGTCCCACCACCCCGTGGGTCCGCACGCCGTGGCTGACGGCCAGCATGATGCGCGTGACGAGGGGAAGCGGGACCCGGAACGACTGGAAGACCCCAACGAACACGGGCACGATGAACAGGACGGCACCCACGGCGACCATCATGGTGAAGACCAAGACAACCAGGGGGTAGGTCGCCGCCGTGCGCACGCGTTGCACCAAGTCGTACTCGCGCTCCAAATAGTCGGCCAAATAATTCAACGTGGTATCGAGCACGCCACTGACTTCCCCCGAGCGGACCGTGTTCACATAGAAGGAGAAGAACGCCGCCGGATGGCGCGCAATCTCCCCCGACAGGGTCCCCCCCCGTTCGATCCCGTTGCGCACGGTGTGGATAATCTCGCGGAACCGGCGGTCTGCGGCTTGCTCTTCCAGCACGTTTAAGGCGGTGACGATCGGGAGCCCGGCCGACAACATGGTCGCGAGCTGCCGGGTAAAGAGGACGAGGTCCTGCCGGTTAATCCGAAAGAGACGCTGGACCTGTCGCACCGCCCCGACGACCTGCTCTTGCTCCACTATCGAGGTGACTAGGAAGCCGCGGGCCTGCAGAGACGCTGCGGCCACCCTGGGGGTGTCAGCCTCCATGACCCCGGTCTCCAGGCGGCCCGATTGGTCCCACGCACGGTAGACGAATCTCCCCATCGTAGACGCTCATTCTACTTCCGATTTCGCCTCCCCCGCCATCGGCCGAAAGTCCCAGAGTCGCACGGAAGGGATCGTTCGCGCAACAATGGCCGCCTCCAGACCAGGCCACCACATCGCAGAGGGTTTGCTCAGCACTTCTACGAAGTGTGAGCCCGAGGCCGGGAAGCGCGGCGACACCCACGCGCGTCCCCGTTACTGACTTGACGCCTCAGGCCTCGGATCCCCCGGAGGTATGGTGCGCGGAGACACTGCTGGGCAGCGCAGGGATGACCTGCTGGAGTTCGCCCAGGCCGCGTTATCGCTACGCTGGCTGGCCATCGCAGTCCTCATCGCCCGCGAAGCCGCTACTCCTCTCGCCAGCCGCGCGCCCGGGGTGCTGTATCTGGGGATCCTCGCCTACACGCTGTCCCTGACTCTCTTTGCCTGGCGCTACCCGCAGCGGGCCCCGCGCGCGGCGCGCATTGGGGTGTTCTTGGATGTAGCGGCGATCGCGCTTGGCATGGAACTCGCCAGCAGTCCTCAAGCATTCTTTTACTTCGGGTTCGTGGTGACAGGGGTGGCCGGCTTGATGATGGGGCACGTCGCCGCCGCGGGGGTGGGTGGCCTGCTCGGCCTGCTGCAGCTGCCGGCGATCCGTCACTCGCTATTCGCTCCTGACCTCTATCCCTCGTGGGGCATCGCAGCGTTCGCCCTTCAAGCGGCGGGCCACACGGCCGCTGCCGCAGGGACGCGGTTGCGCCGGCACGGCCACGTCGCAGAGCTTCTGGATGCGTTGCACGCGGTCACCTCATCCGCGCGGCCACCGCAGGAGGTGACCGCCCGCCTCCTCGATGAAATCGTGAGATTTTTTCGGGCAGATAGCGGTTCGTTGATGGTCTACGATCTCCACGAGCAACGGCTGACGATCCTTGCCGCTCACGGCCTCGACGACGCCTTCCGCGAAGTGCGACCGCGCTTGGGTGAGGGCATCGCTGGATGGGTCACGCAAGAAGGACGTCCGGTGCTTCTCACCCCCGAGACTTCATCGCCGTTTCCCCTTCTGCGACAAGACATCGGATCGTCGATCTGCGTCCCGGTCATGTCTGCGGGGCAACCGCTGGGAGTCTTGAATCTCAACCGGGATGCCGGCCGTGCATGGTTTTCTCTGGACGACCTCGAGACGGCAACGGCCGCCACCCGGTATGCCGCCGATCTTTTACGGCGTGTGCTGTTTGAACGCGAGGTCGCCTTCTTGCTCGCCGGGTCGGCCACGGGATTTACCGCCGTCGGACGCGCGCTTGCGCGCGACCCCGCCGTGCTGTGGCCGGTTCTGCTAGATCAAGCGCGATCGGGCACCGCGGCCCAGTTCGCCATCCTGGCTCTGGAACGGGAGGACACCGGTACGCTGGACGTGGTCGCCGCTCGGGGGATCAGCGGCCATGCGGCCCGGACGTACCTGCCCACACTGATCGCCGCGAGCACTGAAGCGCAGACCCAGACGACGGGCGCCCCGGATGCGGCCTCCAGCGGAGCGGTTGTGGCATGCGTTCCGCTGCGCGTGGACTCCAAAACGATCGGCGCACTCGGACTGGGTATGAACGCCCAGACCCCCGCCTCACCCGAGCGACTCGAGGCGGTCGCCACGCAGACCGCGGCCGCTGTGCAGGCCGCCCGTACGGCCTTCCGTGTCACGGACATTAGCGTGGTCGAAGAACGGAGACGGATTGCCCGGGAGATGCACGATGGTCTCGCCCAAACCCTCGCCGATGCGCTGCTGCAAACCGACCTGTCGGCGATGGCCGCGCAGGGGAATCCCACGCAGGTCTCCTCCGACCTCAAAGATCTGCGGGGGCTATTAGAGCGTGGCATGCGGGAACTGCGGGAATTCATGAGCGAACTGCGCAAGGAACCCGAAATGAGCAACGAGTTCCCGGTGGCCCTGGAAGGCATCGGCAAAGAGTTCCAGCGCCGCGCGGAGATCCCGACGACAGTCGTTATCACCGGAGACGCCACGCGGATGCCCTCCGCGGTCCGGCATGCCGTGTTGGCCATCGTCCGCCAGGCCCTGACCAACGTGCGCGCCCATGCTCGGGCGACGACCGTGGGCATCCGGGCCGAGGTGACGGACGAGCTGTGTCTGGCGACCATTACGGATAATGGCGTGGGATTCGACCTGGGGGCATTTCGGGCCACGCTTCCGGGCTCCCCACACCTGGGACTGACATCAATGGAAGAAAGAGCGGCCTTGGTGGGCGGGAGGCTCGATGTCGCCACATCCCCTGGCCGGGGGACGACAATTACCGTGCGCATTCCGCTGGGCGGGGGACGATTGTAATCTACCCCGCGGGCGTTTGATCTTAGGACCTTTTGAAGAGATTAAGACCACAGGAGGATCGGATGGGGACACCCGGGGCGACGCGTGGGGACAGCGGACTGCCCCCTCGCCCGCACGAAGATCGCGCGACGAGCACGATCCGTCTGTTACTGGCCGATGACCACGCGCTCTTCCGTCAGGGGGTGCGCCGCCTGCTCGAGGGGGTGAAAGATATTGAGGTCGTCGGTGAAGCTGAGTCGGGCGCCCAGACGGTCCAGAGTGTTACGGACCTCGCCCCCGACATTGTCCTCCTCGACGTGGCCATGCCGGGAATGTCGGGGATCGAAGCGGCGCGCCTCATCCGATCCGCCAGTCCACGGACCGGAATCATCATGCTCACCGTCCATACGGACGATGAATTCCTCTTCGAGGCGATCAAGGCCGGGGCGATGGGCTACCTCCTGAAGGACACCACACCCGAAGAGTTAATTCGTGCGATTCGCGTGGTGCACAGTGGAGAGGGCCTTCTGGTCCCGACGATGGCGGCGAAGGTGATGCGGGAATTTGCCCGCAAACGCGAAACGCCGGAACTCGCCGCCGTTCACCTCCCGCTGACCGAGCGAGAGGTCGAGATCCTCCAAAACGTGGCCGGGGGTCTCGCCAACAAGGAGATTGCCTTGCGCCTATCCATCAGCGAGCGCACTGTGAAAAACCACCTCAGCAACATCATGCAAAAGCTCCACGTCAACAGCCGGACGCAAGCGGCGATCTACGCGCTGCGCAGCGGACTCATTCCCCCTGCGCCCTAGCACGCGACGACAGTCGGGAACTCTGAGAACCATGAAACGGACCGTGGTACCTTCGTCCACTTCACGCTGTCGGTCGCGCCGCGCTAGACTGACAGCGTGAGTACAGGTGCGAAGTTGAAAAGAATCCGGGTCATGTTGGTGGACGACAACACAAGTTATCGTCAGCGCATGGTCCGTCTGTTACAGCTGCAGGATGATTTCGAGGTCGTGGGGGAAGCCTCCGACGGGGAGACGGCCGTCACCCGCGCGCAGGAACTCCGGCCAGACGTCGTCCTGATCGACTTCCGCATGACCGGACTCGACGGCTATACCGCCGCACGCACGATCGTGCAGCAGCTCCCGCAGGTCAAGGTCTTTATGCTCACCGCATTTCCCGGTGCCTTGGACAAGGACAAAGTCCAGCGTAGTGGGCTGCAGGGTCTGCTCGTGAAAGATCAGCCGGCGACGGAAATCATGGAAGCCATTCGGGGCAGCGTCCGCCCACGGTCTGGCCCGGGGGTCTAGAGCGCGGGTTCTTCTACGCGCGTCACCTGTAAGACTTCTTCGATGGTCGTTAGCCCTTGCATCGCCTTGAGCATGCCATCGGCCCGCAGACTCAGCATCCCTTCGCTGCGTGCAATCTCTGCCAGCTCCGCGGCCGATCCCCGCCCCAGGGCGCGTCGGCGCAGCGCCTCGGTCACCACCAGAATTTCAAAGATTCCCGTTCGGCCTTGATAGCCGGTGTGCCGGCACTGCGCACATCCGACCGGACGCTGGAATTCCGCCGGTGGCAAAGGCTCTTTGACCTGCGACTGCAACCAACTCACGATCTCCTTCGGGATGGGGGCCGGCTGCTTGCACTGCGGACACAGCAACCGCACCAGACGCTGCGAGGCCACTCCGATCACCGCGGAGGCAATCAGGTACGGTTCGATCCCCATGTCGGCCAGGCGCGTCAGCGCACTGGACGCATCGTTGGTGTGAATGGTCGTGAGCACGAGGTGACCTGTGAGGGACGCGTGGATGGCGATCTCCGCGGTCTCCACATCGCGGATCTCCCCGATCATAATGATATCGGGGTCTTGTCGGACGATCGACCGTAATCCGGAGGCAAACGTCAAGCCGGCGCGCGGGCTCACTTGGATGTGGCTGACGCCCGGGAGCTGATACTCGACGGGATCCTCGACCGTAATGATGTTCTTGTCGACGGAGTTGAGCAGCGCGAGGGTGCTAACCAGCGTCGTGGTCTTTCCGCTGCCCGTGGGCCCGCTCACTAGGAGGATCCCGAAGGGCTGGTGGATCAACCCATCGTAGCGCCGCCGCGCCTGCGCGTCCAACCCCAACTGTTCCAGCGTGAGCAAACCTTTTGTCTTATCCAGAAGTCGCAGGGCGATCCGTTCGCCAAAAATCGTGGGCACGGTGGAAACTCGAAAGTCGATCCGGCGACCGTCCAGGGCCACCTCGAACGCGCCGTCTTGAGGAAGACGCCGCTCGGCAATGTTCAGGCGCGCCAGGACCTTGAGGCGCGTCGCCAGCCCCGCCTGCACCGACTTGGGCAAGCTCATCACCGTTTGCAGCGCGCCGTCGACTCGGTAGCGGACCCGCATCTCGGACTCGGTGGGCTCGATGTGCACGTCACTGGCGCGGTCCTTCAGCGCCTGAGACAGGACCAAGTTCACGAGCCGGACCACGGGCGCGTCCTCGCCGTCTTCGGATGGCGCCCCCGTCGGCTCCGCAGCGGGGGCCTCCTCGCCCGCCTCGCCTAAGACGGCCTGCGCCGCTGCCCCCATTCCGTACGCTCGCTCGATCGCGGCCATCACCTCGGACTCCACCGCCACCACTGGTTTTACGGGGCGGCGGGCGGCGATGCCAACATCATCAAGGGCGAAGACATCGAGCGGGTCGGCCATGGCCACGATGAGTTGGCCCCCATCCAGCCGCAGAGGGACGACGCGTCGCTTACGAGCCAGGATCTCGGGAATGAGCTTGACGGCGTTAGGATCGAGTCGCGTAGAGGACAGGGCGACGAGCGGGAGGTCGAGTTGGGCGGCCAGTGCTTGGGCGATTTGCTTCTCGCTCGCGGCGCCTTGATCCACCAGCACACGGCCCAATCGCTCGCGCGTGCGGCGTTGCTGGGCCAATGCCTCAGCCAACTGCTGAGGCGTAATGATGCCCGTTTCTAAGAGAATGTCACCGATACGCTTCCGCTGAACTTTGGCCACAGCTACACCCGGCATAGTCTAGCCATCATGATCTTGCCCTCGCAATGGGCGTTTCGGCCAGGGAACTGTCCAAAGGTCCTACCCCAGCCGACCATGCACTCTGACGAGCGCGCTCGGGGGCGAACGGAGGCCTAGGGTTCTCTTCAGATGGGGCTACGCTGAGCTGGAGAACTCGACGCCCGCAGCAGCCGCATTTGCGAGCAGACTGGCCAGAACGCGCACATGCACGGCATCGAAGGCGGGACCGCCCCCGCTCAAGAGGTCGCTGAGGAGGGCCCCTACGGAGGCGCGCCGCATCGCGGGAACCCTGCCGCAGCTCAGCGCATCAGTGTAATCTGCCAACGCCACAAGACGAGCTTGGGGCAGTACAGAGGGATCCTTCAGCGCAGGCAGATGGTGCTCTGCTGCCACAATCATTGGCAGACTTTCGCGGCCTCCCAGGTTGCGCAGGACAAACGCGCCCTCGGCCGGATGCCGCCACTGTGATAGCGGACCCCGGACGGTGCGTTCGGCGAAACGCTGCTCCTTGGGGAGCACAGCGAGGCCAACGTCATGCAGCAGGGCCGCCACCCCCACATCGGTGAGGTGTTGCGTGTCTAGCCCCAGCGCCTTGGCCACAAAGAGAGTCAGCAGGCAGGTGTTCACCCCGTGTTGCGGATCGAGTTCATCGTGGCTGCGATTGGCAAGATCGCTCCACAACTGCGGACGCGCAAGGTCAAGAGTAGCGACGAGTCCTTCCACAGCCAGACGCGCCCGCGGCACGTCCGCGGGACTTCCGTGCTCGACGGCAGCAGTGATCTCGTGCAGCACCCGTACCGCCGTCGCGTAGACATCTTCGCCGGCGGCCGATTGACGGGGTGCCCCGGTTGCCTCCGGGGACTCCGCGGTAATGCCAGACACCCCCGCGCTCTGGAGGGCGTCGGCCAGCCCGCCTTCGGCGATAAGTTCTTCTGGTTCTAACGCCAGCAGGCGAATCAGTGTCACCACTGCCTCCTCCCCAGTCTCTCGCTCGATCGTGAGCCGGCGCACGCGCCGCGCGGCCAAATGGGCACGCAGCTGAACCGCCTGGGGATCCTGCGAGGTCAGAGCCACGGACTGCACCACGAGCGTTCGGTCTGTGACCTCAATCTCGACAGCACGACGCGCACTGAGGGCCCCGAGAGACCGATGAAACTGACTTCCCGCCTGGCGGGCAGCGGGATGCGTGGCTCCGTAGTGGCGGACCTGCTGCACGGCTGCAAACAGCGCCTGTGCGATCTCCGCCGACAGAGTCATTGTGGTGTATCTGCCTGCCCGGCTGCCTTGAGCCAGTGCGAGGCCGCCGCGCGCGTCGCAGCATCGGGGTGGCGTTGGGTTTCGGTGAGCACAACAACTGCCTCTGGGGTCCCGACAGCGGATAATGCCGCCAGCGCTTCCTTTCGGACTCGAAGATCCTGATGCTGGAGGGCGGACTTCAAGTACGGCACCGCGGCGGGATCGCGCATTTGCCCCATCGCTGTCGCGACATTGCGGGCCACGTACCAGCGCGGATCCGCGACATGCGCGGCCAACAGGGAGACTCGACCACGGGCGAGGACGGACAGCAAAGCCACCATCTGCCGGCGGATAGCCATTCGTTCTTCGTCTGCGAGCAAATCCAGCAAAAGCATTACCGCCTCTTCGGGAGCCGCCGCCAACGCAGCGCGCAGCGGGTGCCGTTCATCTGTAATCTCAGACACGTTTTTTGCGACCAAGTCGCGAACCGTCGTTGTCAGCAGGTGGTGGAGTGTGACCTGGGCCAACTCCCCGCGGGCATCGGGAAGCCGTCGGGCTAACACCGCAAGCCCGATCAGCACGCGCGCCACGGTGTGGATGTCCTCGCCCCCCACAGCCGCGACGGTGTCGCGTTCGACCAGGCGGAGGCCCTCAGCGAATTTGGCGGACTCGAGCCTAGCGATCGCGTTGAGGAATCGCGCAACAGCGTACGGGGCTAAGAACACATCGCCGACAGAAAGCAGCACGTCGCGCGCGGCCGTCTGGGAGGTGCGATCGACTGGTTCAACACGAGGCGGACGGACCGTGGGGACTGCGCGATTCAGATCGCGGAGGGACGCGGCAATCCCCTCCGCCGAGGACCCGGACGATCCACCATGGGCGGACAGGATTTCAGTGAGAAACGCCGGCGGCCACCGAGACGCGAGGGACGCCGCCCAGGGCTCCTGCACTGCGCTGACGATCGCCTGGCAGAGGGGCGTTCGCAACGGAGGGGCCGTGGCCCTAACGGCGGCGGCCAATTTCTTCCAGGCGTCGTTGCGCGTCGCAGGCGGCCAACTTGCAATCGAACGATCGGCATCAGCAAGCACACGGACGGCTTCCTGTACGTCCGTGCCCGCGGTTTCCTGTACGCGCACAGCGAGCCGCTCCGGGGATGTTTGCAGAGTTTGGAGGAGGGTTTCCCCAAGGTCGGATGGCGGGGGGACGGACGCCACGTCATCCTCGAGAGCGATCGCTTGCACGCCGCGTTCCCGCAGCAGGCGGCTGGCGCCCCCTGCCCTGTCTAACATGGGACGCGGCAAGCGCAGCGTCTCCACGAGCGCGCCGATTTGGTCAGCGCTTACGCCCGCCAGGAAGGTGATGCTGGGATTTTTGGCAGCGGCAAGAGCTCGACTGAGTTCAGCAAGCACGTCGTCTTCAGACGGGTGCGAGGAGAAGTCAAACCGGATGCCGCGGGCGACGGGGGTGCAGCGCAACGACCCGTAGGTACGCGCGTAGGCTCGCAGGGCGTTTTGCGCATCCAGCAGGGCGCGCTGCGTGGTCGTGTGGCCGGCGGCATACAGGCGGTGCGCTCGGAGAGCCGCACCCACCGCGCGAACCGCCTGGCGAGCGGCGTCGAGCCGGCGGACATCGGCACTGTCTTTCACCGGATGGACGCGAGGCTATCCAGCAGTTCCTGCAGCCGCTTTGATCGCGTGCGCAGATCCTCCTGGCGCTGGCGTTGCTGCGCGACGATCTCCGACGGTGCATTCTTCCGGAACGCATCGTCAGCCAGCCGACGCTGAAGTTGCTCCAGTTCGGCATGCAGAGTCTCCAGCGCTTTCGCATGCCGACGGCGCTCTTTCTCAAAATCCACGATGCCGCCCAGATCCTCGAGCGGAAGGTGAATCTCCGCCCCCGCGAGTACAGAGGCGACGCTGTGGGCGGGTCGGGGGGTTGCGAGCGCGTGATACTCCACAGAGGCGACCTTCGCCAATGCCTCCACATAGCGGCTCGCCCGCCGCAGGACATCAAGCTGATGCTTCTCCGCATATACGTACACGGGAATCCGCTGCGCCGGGGGGATGGACAGCTCCGCCCGTAGGCTGCGCATGCCCCGCACCACCGCCATCACGGCCTCCAACTCCTGCTCCGCATCCGGATCGATCGACCCGGATTGAACCTGCGGCCAGGGCGAAATCATGATACTGGGGCCTTCATGTGGCAGGGTCTGCCAGACCTCCTCGGTGAGAAACGGCATGATCGGGTGGAGCAATTGCATGGCACCCGAGAGCACCGACGACAGGGTCTGCTGCACGGCGGTCCGCCTTGCTAGCGAATCTCGGGTGCGGTCTGTGGCGAGGGGTTGCAGATCGACTTTCACCAGCTCCAGGTACCAGTCGCAGTACTCGCTCCAAATGAAGTCGTACAGCGCCTTGGCGGCCTTATCGACCTCGTAGGAGTCCAGATTGGCGGTGACCTCTCCCGCCAGCCGGGCGTACCGGCTGCGGATCCAGCGATCGGCCGCAGACAAATGCAGGGAGCTCGCCGCCATACGGGGATCAAAACCTTCCAGGTTCATCAGCACGAAGCGCGCTGCGTTCCAGATTTTGGTATTGAAATTGCGGACATCTTCGATCATCTTCTCGCCAAATCGCATGTCCTGCTGTGCTTGCGACGCGCGCATCACGAGCGCAAAGCGCACTGCATCCACGCCATACCCGCGTCCATCCGCCATCTCCAATGGATCGATGCCCGTCCCCAGGGACTTGCTCATCCGCCGTCCGTCAAGGGTCAGCACCGTCGGGTGAATGTAGACATCAGTAAAGGGCAGGGCGTCCATGAACTCCAACCCTACCATGATCATCCGGCACACCCACAGAAAGAGGATGCCACGATCCGTGACCAGCACACTCGTCGGGTAGAAGTAGCGGAGGTCGGCGGTATCTTGCGGCCAGCCCAGCGTGGCAAATGGCCATAAGGCGGAACTAAACCACGTATCCAGGACATCGGAATCTTGGATCAGATTCCCCTGCCCGCACTTCGTGCAGCGGGCGGGGGGCGTCTTGCTTGCCTGACGGGTCCCGCAGGACCCGCACTGCCACACGGGAATCCGGTGCCCCCACCACAACTGGCGAGAGATGACCCACGGCCGGATCTGGTCCAGCCAGTCCAGGGCCACCTCCGCCCAGCGCTGCGGGTGAAAGCGCACGCGTCCAGCGCGAATCGCCTCGGCCGCACGCTGGGCCATCCCCGTCATGTTCATAAACCACTGCTCACTGATGTAGGGCTCAATGACCGTGTGGCAGCGGTCGCAGTGTCCCACACTCGTGCGGTAAGGTTCGACGCGCTCCAACAGCCCTAGCGTCTGCAAGTCCGCTGCCAGCGCATCGCGCGCGGCGAAGCGATCCATCCCCGCGTACTTCCCGGTGTCCGGTGTCATGCGCCCTTGCGGATCGAGGGTCACGATCGTGGGAAGGTGGTGCTCCTGACCAATCTCATAATCCAGAGGGGCATGTCCGGGCGTAACCTTCAGTGCGCCGGTCCCGAATTGGGGATCTATTCGCCGGTCGGCAATCACGGGCACGCGCCGATTGACGATAGGCACCAGGACAAACTGCCCCACTAAGCCCCGGTACCGCGCATCGTCGGGATGCACCGCGACAGCCACATCCGCCAGGATGGTCTCCGGCCGCTGGGTCGCGATGACGATGCCGCCTCCCCCGTCTGCTCCGGGATAGCGCACATACCAGAGGTGAGAATCGACTTCCTCGTATTCCACCTCCAGGTCGGAGATCACGCTCCCATCATGCGGACACCAATTCACCATGTATGTGCCGCGCGTGATGAGCCCTTTGCCGTACAGGCGAACGAACGCCTCCATCACTGCATCGTAGTAGGTCGGGTCGAGCGTAAAGACCTTGCGGTCCCAATCGCACGAAATCCCCAGGCGCTCCAGCTGGCTGTAGATGATCCCGCCATACTTTCGGACCCACCCCCACACGCGTTCTTGGAACTTCTCGCGGCCGAGGGCTTCGCGGCGAATGCCCTCTTTGGCCAGCGCGCGCTCCACCACGTTCTGGGTCGCGATGCCCGCGTGGTCCGTCCCCGGCTGATAGAGCGCGTTGAAACCTTGCATCCTCTTAAAACGTGTCAGGACATCCTGCAGCCCATTGTTCAGCGCATGGCCAATGTGAAGTTCGCCGGTGACATTGGGGAGAGGCATCATCACCGCCCACGCGCGGCGCTTGGGATCGGGCAGGGCGCGGAAGTAACGCGCATCCTTCCAGATTTTGTACCGCGCCATCTCGACCTGGCGCGGATCATAAGTTGTCGGTAGCGTTTTCGCCATCGTCCTCTCCCCCTGCCCTTGCCATTGGCGTGGAGTCGCGACTCCCATTCAAACAAAAAGACCCCGTCCGTTGGGACGGGGCTTTCGCTCCGTGGTGCCACCCGTATTCCGCGTCGTGCACACAGGCGAACAATCCGCCCGTGCTCAGCAACCGGCTCTTTAGAGCGCGCTCAGGGGCGCATCCCCTCGGACCTAGGCCGCCTCTATCTGACGGCATCGAGTCCGACTCGCTCAGGGGCGACCTTCCCCGCACCACGCCAGGGAGCCTTCCACTCGGTGGGCTCCCCTCTCTCCAGCAGGCGAGCGGGTACTCCTCCCCGTCCTTGCTTCTGCCCGAGTATAGCAGGCCCCGGCGGGCTGCAACAGGGCCGCCTCAGTCTCTAAGGGCACCATATAGGGAATTCTATCTAAGGAATTCTTCGTACGGGACCGGATCCCAGGTCGGGACCGTCAGGTCCCCAGATCGTCTCGGACAACCAGAAATGGAACAAGCGCAACGGCAATCACTCGAGAAAGCGCTTCGGCGGCTGCACGCTGGTCTAAAGACCTTCCAGCTGTACTCCCCGGCGCACGCCTCCGCACAGGCCACTGTGACGGATGTCACCGCCACGCTGCGTGGCTACCTGCAGCGGTACGGAGCCATTGGAGTACAAGTGAACAAAGACAAGCTCCTCGCCGACGGCACCA
>WNFB01005623.1_pt1 | contig 12793 bp, 13 predicted proteins | sample 5400501 | NCBI WGS metagenome assembly WNFB01 (sample SAMN13153341, study PRJNA577476) | soil metagenome | isolation source: 200 cm saprolite under Douglas fir tree site 2 hole 1 | place: USA:California | collected 2015-04-18
GCGGGCGGCGCCGGGCGGCACGTGGTAGAGGGCGGCGAAGTACTCCAGGTTCTCCCGAGCGGTCAGCTTCCAGTACAGGCTCCGCTCACCGCTGAGCACGGCGCCCAGCCGGGCCCGGACCTCGCGGGGCCGCCGGGCCACGTCCAGGCCGAGAACGCGGGCGGAGCCGCGGGTCGGCTCCAGCAGCGTCGCCAGCATGCGCATGGTGGTGGTCTTCCCGGCGCCGTTGGGGCCCAGGACCCCGAAGATCTCGCCCTCGGCCACCTCGAGGTCGATGCCCTTGACCGCCCAGAAGCGTTCGCGCTGGTCGGGGTGGCCACGCAGGCGCTGCCAGAGGGTGCGGCGGCCACGGACGAAGGCCTTGGCCAGCGCCCGGGTCTCGACCGCGAGCGTCACTCGGCCGGCCGCCGAGCCGGGTGGGTGGAGGCGGGATCGAGGCGGTCGGCCAGCCGCCGGAGCTGGGCCGCGAGCCAGCCCCCGGCCGGCCAGGCCTCGGTCCCTTCCCGGCCGGCATGGGCGCCGGCGGCGAGCCGCGAGCGCTCCGCCGCCTCCCGCATCTGCGCCTGGCGCCGGTGGACCTCCCGCAGGGCCTGGTCGAGGTCGATCATCATCTCAGCACCCCCTGTCAGCTCAGGCGCTTCAGCGCCTCGTCAACGTCCAGCTCGCCCTTGGCCAGCTGCTCCAGCAGCTCCACTCGGGGGCTGGGCGCGGCGGGGCGGTCGATGCCGATGCGGGCCAGGAGCTGGTCGAATCGGGCGCGAGCGGTCGGATAGCTGACGCTCAGGTGCCGCTCCAGCTCCTTCATGTTGCCGCGCGAGGAGAGGAAGACCCGCAGGAGGTCGCGGTCCTCGGGACCGAGTACGCAGAACTCGCAGCTCTCGAAAGAGCCCGACAGCTCGGTGTCGCAGGTCCGGCAGGACAGCTTCGTGAGCTCCAACCGGTCGCCGCAGACCGGGCAGCTGCGAGGCGCGGGGCGGGCCGTCATCCCTCGCTCGTCACCGTGACCGGACCCATGGTCGCCTCCACGTCGAGGGTCCCGGTCCCCCCGCCCACGACGGCCTCGCGGCCCCCACCCGGCAGGCTGACCTTACCCAGCATCGCGTGGCCGCGGACCCTCACGCTGGAGCCGCGCTCCAGGATGACCCGGACCGGCCCGGCCTGGCAGCGGATGCGCGACGCGCCGGCGTCGAGCCGGCCGCGGGCCTCGATGGGACCGGCCTGGACGCTGAGGTCGACCGGCGCCGTGAAACCGTCGATGCGGAGAGGTCCGGCCGTGACCTCGGCGCGGACCGGTCCCCGGACGCCCTTGACGGTCAGGGGCCCGGCGGTGACCTCCGCCTCCAGAGGCAGCTGCGGGTTGACCCTGACCACCAGCGAGCTGCGCCCGCCGCGGCGGCGGGGGTCGGAGCGCTCGCCTCGGGTCATGGTGAAGCCGAGCCAGTCATCGTCCAGCGGTAGGGCCTCGACGATCAGCGTGTCGCCTTCCCGGTGGATGGTATGCGGGCCCTCCGGCGCGGCCTCGGCGACCTCGGGATCCCCGATCACGACCGCGGGCCCGAACTTGCGGACGACGCGGATGCGGAGGGCGGCGCCGGCAGGCGGGGGCGGGGCCGAACGCGTGCCGGCCGCGGCCTCCCGGTCCATGGCCTCCAGCCGGGCGGCGGCCTCCTCGGGGTTCAGCTTGCCTTCCTTGACCTGGATCAGAATTTCGCGCTTGGCGTCATCCATGCCCAAGATTAGCGGGGCGTCGACGTGATCCTCCATGCCGGCGACCTGGGAGGCCGGGAGACGCTGGCCGAGCTGTCGCGGCTGGCGCCGGTGGAGGCGGTGCGGGGCGACCACGACGCGTCCCTGACCGACCTGCCCCGGGAGCGCGTGCTGGAGGTGCAGGGCCGCCGCATCGCGCTCGTGCACGGGAACCGGAGCCGCCTGCTGGAGGAGCCGGCGACCTTCATCGGAGCCGTGAGCCTGGGGCTCTGGTGGCCGTCGCCCGGCCTCCACGGCTGGCTGCGGCGGCGTTTCCCGGACGCCGACGCGATCGTGTACGGGCACACTCACCGCCCTGCCCAGGACCGCCGGAACGGAGCGCTGATCTTCAACCCCGGCGGCGTCTACCAGCTGGCGCCGGCCAGCGCGCGCGACCGCCTGGTTCGCAACCCGGGCTGGTTCGAGTGGTCCTACCTCCAGGTCGCCCGCCACCGGCTTCGCTACCCCGCCCCCAGCGTCGGCCTCCTGGAGGTCGGCCGGCAGGGGATCGAGGCTCGGGTGCTGCCCCTCTGAGCGTTTTGGGGTAAGAAGCTAGCGTGCCCAGGGTCAAGGACTACTACGAGGTGCTGGGGGTGCCCAGGACAGCCAGCCAGAAGGAGATCTCGGCCGCCTTCCGGAAGCTGGCCCGCAAGTACCACCCCGACGCCAACGCCGGCGACAAGGCCGCCGAGACGCGCTTCAAGGAGCTCTCGCAGGCCAACGACGTCCTCTCCGACCCCGCGAAGCGGAAGCTCTACGACAGCTACGGCCCCGACTGGCAGGCCGCCCAGGCCGCGGGAGCACGCCCGGGCGCCGGGGTCCACCAGCGCACGGTCAGCCCGGAGGAGTTCGCCGACCTCTTTGGCGGCCAGAGCCCGTTCGGGGACAACCTGGGCGACATCCTCGGCTCCGTGTTCGCGGGTGGGCGCAGGGGTCGGCGGCCGGCGGCGGAGGCGGAGACTGTCCTCCCGATCAGCCTGGCGGAGGCGTACCGGGGGACGTCGCGGATGGTGGAGCTGCCCGACGGGCGGCGGGTCGAGGTCAAGGTACCGGCCGGGGTGACCCCGGGCACGTTGCTGCGGGTGCCCGGCCTGCTGGCCCGGGTCGAGGTGGCGCCCGACCCCAGCTTCCAGATCGACGGCCGCGACCTGCGCACCGTGGTGGCCGTGCCACTGGCGGTGGCGCTGCTGGGCGGCGAGGTGGAAGTCCCGACCCCCAAGGGAACCCGGGTCAATCTGAAGATTCCGCCCGAGACCCAGAACGGGACCCGCCTCCGGCTGCGCGGCCTGGGCCTGCCCGGGCACCAGGGCGCCGGCGCCGGCGACCTCTACGCCGAGGTCAGGGTCAAGCTGCCGGTGCCCCTGGACGAGGACGGCCGGCGCTGGGCCGCCGAGACGCCGCGCTGAAAGTCGCCCTGGTCGCCGCGGCGACCGGCGCAGCCGCCCTGCTCGGCGCCTGCGGCCAGACCGTCGCCGCCCCGCCGGCGCTGCCCGCCGAGCTCGTCTTCGTCCGCGGCGCCGGGGGCGACCTGACCGTGGTCGGCAGCCGCGAGGGTGAGGTTGTGGCCAGGCTGCCGGCGGGGCAGCTGGTGGATCGCCTGAGCGCTGGCGGCGACCTGGCCGAAGGCTATGTCCTGGCCCCGGAAGGGATCCTGCGGGTCACCGCCGGCCGGCCTTTCCGCACCGAGCCGATCGCGAGCTCTCAGGCTGCGGAGGGCGCGCTGGTGCCGGCGCCAGGGCTCACCCAGTACGTCGGGGGTCAGACCGTCCTCATCGTCCGCTTCCCCGACGGGTCCCTGGCCGGCTACCAGGCCGGGAAGCCGCTCTGGCAAGCCCCGGTGAGCCCCTACCGGGACCTCCGGGCGGCCCAGCTGGTCCAGGCCGGGGACCTGGCTTTCGTGGGGCCGGTGGACGGCGGGACCTGGCTCCAGCTGAAACCAGAGACCGGAGCCACCGCGGGCGTCGCCGGGAAGCCTCCCTGCTCGCCCGGCCCGGTGGCCGGGCTGAAGGGGGGTTCTCTCTTCTACTGCTATTCGACCGGCCTGCTGGTCTGGGTCCCCGCCCAGGTCGGCGACGCCCTGCCCCGCCTGGAGGGCCGGCCCTGGGCTCTGAAGCCGGTGCGCAGGGAAGAGGTGGTCCTGCTCTGGCCGGACGGCACCTGGTACCACGTCAACGGTTCTGGCAACGCGGACCGCCACGGCAGGGTACCGGCCTACAGCGGCCGGCCGGCTCTGGCGCCGGACGGCTCCCACCTCTACCTGGGCACCGGGCGCGGGGTGGCGGCGGTGCCCCTCGGTGGCGGCGGCAGCCGGGTGTTCGGCGCCGGCGGCGCCACCGCGGTGGCGACCAGCCGCGACGGCAACTTCGTCTACGCGCTGACTGCCACCGACCTCCGGGTGTACGACCCCAGCGGCAGCCTGCTCAAGACCTACGCCCGGGGAGGGCAGGACATCGAGCTCGTAGCGGGCGGCTAAGCTTTGCCGACGCCCTGAGTAAGAAGCTCCTGCTGCCGCTGGTCTTCGTCTCGGGGATGGCCTCGCTGGGGGTCGAGTTCGGCGCCTCCCGGCTGCTGGCCCCCTACTTCGGCACCAGCCTCTACGTCTGGGGCGTGCTGATCGGGCTGGTGCTGGTCTACCTTTCCATCGGCTACGTCCTGGGCGGGCGGCTGGCCGACCGCCACCCGGACCACCTGCTCCTGTTTCAGCTGACCGCCTGGGCCGGACTCTGGATCGGCCTCATCCCGCTGGTCTCCTACCCCGTCCTGCTCGCCTCCCAGCTGGGCCTGGCCACCATCTCGGCCGGCCTGGTGCTGGGCTCGCTGGCGGCCGTGCTCGGCCTCTTCGCGGTGCCGGTGATCCTCCTCGGCTGCGTTTCGCCGTTCGCCATCCGCCTCCTCCTGACCGACGTCCGCCGAGGCGGCAACGTGGCCGGCCAGGTCTACGCTCTCTCCACCGCCGGCAGCATCCTGGGCACGTTCCTGCCGGTCTTCTGGTTCATCCCCACCTACGGCACCCGGCCGACCCTGATCGGCTTCAGCCTGGCCCTGCTCGTCCTGTCGGTGGCCGGGCTCTGGCCACACAAGCGCGTGTACGCCAGCTTCGCCATCCTGGTGGTCATGGCCTGGGTCTTGCTGCCCGCCGGCATCAAGCCACCCCAGACAGGCAGCCTGCTCTACGAGAAGGAGTCCGCCTACCACTACATCCAGGTCGTGCAGGTGGGGAGCCGGACCGAGCTGGTGCTCAACGAGGGCCTGGCCGTGCACTCCATCTACGACCCCGACTCGCTGCTGACGCGCGGGCCCTGGGACTACTTCCTGCTGGCACCCGCCTTCCAGCCCGCCCAGGCCACCGAGCCGATGCCGTCGGACGTCGCCATCCTGGGGCTGGCCGGGGGAACCACGGCCCGCCAGTACGCGGCCGCCTACGGCGGCGCGGTCTCCATCACGGGGGTGGAGATCGACCCCGACATCCTCGCCGCCGGCTACCGGTACTTCCACCTCGGCGACTCGAACGTTCACGCGGTGGTGCAGGACGCACGTTACTGGCTGGCCACCGACCCCGGCCGCTACGACGTGATCGTGATGGATGTTTACCGACAGCCGTACATCCCCTTCCACCTGACCACGCGTGAGTTCTTCGAGCTGGTCCGAGCCCATCTCAAGCCGGGCGGCGTGGCGGTGGTCAACGCCGGCCGCACGGCGACCGACTACCGGCTGGTGGAGGCGATCGCCAGCACGATGGCCGCCGTGTACCCCAGCGTCTACCTGGTGGACGTGCCCGAGTTCTCGAACACCCTGGTCTACGGCACCATGCAGCCGGTGACGCTGGAGGACGTGCGCCACAACCTGGACCTGGTCCAGGAGCCGGTGGTGCAGGAGGTGGCGGTCAGCGCGGAGACCGAGGGCGACCTGCGCCTATCGACCTACCACGGCCAGGTCTTCACCGACGACCTGGCCCCGGTCGAGCGGCTGATCGACCAGATCATCTTCAGCTTCGTCACCGGAAGCCGCTGAGCCGGGGCACCCAGCGCGGCACCTCGCGCAGGTAGCGCTCGTAATCGGCGCCGAAGCGCCGCCGGAGTCCCGGCTCCTCGTAGAGGACGACGGCGCCGTGGAAGAGCAGCGCGGCTATCACAGCCCAGGCCAGCAGCGCCCCGGACGAGAAGAGCCCGGCCTCACCGGTGAGGACCGCGAGCACGCCCAGGTAGATCGGGTTCCGGACCCGGCTGAACGGACCGCGCACGACCAGCCGCCGCGGTGGGTCCCAGGGCGCCGGGGTGCCTCGCCCCTCGGCCATGAACGCCCAGAAGCAGCGAGCCAGCAGCGCCCCTCCGGCCGCCACCAGGAGCGCGCCCGCGGCGACCAGCCAGGGCGACCCCAGCACCGGCTGTCCGCGCAGGATCCAGCGGGGTATGAGCACGATCACCGAGCCCGGGACGACTACGGTGAAGACAAGGGTCCGCGCCAGCAGCCAGCCCACCGGATGTGGTCAGCCCGGTTGCAGGGGACCGCGGATCCGCTCCCCGGCCAGCTCGTCGTCGCCCTCGAGGCAGAGCAGCCGCACCCGGCCGGTGGCGACCAGGCGGTCCTGCTCATCCAGGACGCGCCCCTCCCAGACCTGGGACCGGCGGCCGCGCGTGATGGGCACCGCCACCGCCCGCAGCCTCCCCCCGCGCACCGCGCGCAGGAAGCTGGTGTGGTTCTCCAGCCCGACCACGTGCTGGCCCCGGGGCATCGCCACCAGGGCGGCTCCGATCGAGGCCAGGGACTCGATCACCCCCGAGAAGACGCCGCCGTGGACGATGCCGTAGCCCTGGTGGTGCTGCTCGGAGACCTCCCACTCGCAGGCGACCTCGTCGGCGCCGGCCCGGGTCACGCGCAAGCCCATCGCCTTCATCCAGCCCGAAGGCAGGGCGTTGATCCGCGCGGCGATCTCCTCGGCCACCGCTCCGACTCTAGAAGAAACAGAGGAGGCCGGACGTTCCGGCCTCCCCCTTGTCTCCGAACGTACGTTGCTCGCGGAGCTCCCCGCCTCCGACTCCAGGAGCCGGTTCAGGGAATTTCGGCAGCGCTAGAGAGTGGCTCCCTCCGACGCTCCCGGCGGGCAAACGAGGCGGTCGGCTCCACGACTGGGTTGATCCAAGACTCGCCTCACCTCCTTCGCCTCACGGGCAGTGGACTTCGAGGTCAGTGTAATCGAGCCACCGACCCTGGCGCCATCGCCGCATCTGCGTCGCCCATGCTCGTCGATGCCGGTGTTGCAGGACCCGGCGCCGCGTCGTCACGCATCCTCCAGATGCGTACCGCCCACAGCCGCTTCGCGTCTGCGGGCACCCGCTCCTAGCGCCACCCGCGCCTTGGCCTCGGCGGCCTGGCCACCGCAGCTGCCGGCGCCGGGCCAGAGCCGGTGGCTCCGATAGACTCGCCGGGACATGGCTCCGCGCTACGTGGCTGTGTGCGGTGCCTCCCAGGCCGGCACCGGCGAGCTGGCCGCCGCGCGCGAGGTCGGCCGCCTGCTGGCCGAGGCCGGGGCGGTGGTCATCAGCGGCGGCCTCGACCGGGGAGTGATGGCCGCCGCCAGCCAGGCCGCGGCCGAAGCGGGCGGGACGGTGGTCGGCGTGCTGCCCGGCGAGGACCGGACGGCGGCCAACCAGTACGTCACGGTGGCGCTGGCGACCGGCCTCGGCGAGGCCCGGAACGCGGTCATCGTCACCGCCGCCGACAGCGTGATCGCGATCGGCGGCGGCTGGGGCACGCTCTCCGAGATCGCGTTCGCCCGCCGCCTCGGCCGCCCGGTGATCGGGCTCGAGACCTGGGACCTGAAGGGGCTGGAGACGGTGTCCAGCGCGGCCGAGGCGGTGAGGCGAGCCCTTGGCGCGTAAGCGCCGCCTGAGAAAACGCGTCCTGCGCAAGCCCGACGGCCGCTACCTGATCCTCTACTCGAGACCATGAGCGAGCTGCGCTGGCACCCGCTGCTGGAGGAGTGGGTCACGGTCGCGCCCTGGCGGCAGGACCGCACCTACCATCCGCCCGCCCAGCACTGCCCGCTCTGCCCGACCCGGCCTGGCCAGCCGGAAACCGAGATCCCGGAGCCCGACTACCACATCGCGGTCTTCGAGAGCCGATTTCCTTCCTACTCCGGAAAACAAGGGCGGTGCGAGGTCATCTGCTACACGCCGGAGCACGACTCCTCGCTGGGCGCCCAGCCGGTGGAGCAGATCCAGGACCTGATCGCCGTGTGGCAGGACCGCTTCGCCGAGCTTAAGCGGCTGCCCAACGTCCGCTACGTCTTCATCTTCGAGAACCGGGGCGAGGAGATCGGGGTCACCCTGAGCCATCCGCACGGCCAGATCTACGCCTACCCCTTCCTGCCGCCGATCATCCAGCGCGAGCTGCGGAGCTTCGCCCGCCACCAGCGCCAGGAGGGCGGCTGCCTCTACTGCGAGGTGCTGGAGCGGGACGCGCCCGCGCACCTGGTGGCCGGCGACCAGCGCTGGCTCGCGTTCGTGCCGCCCTTCGCCCGCTGGCCCTACGAGGTGCACCTGGCTCCGCGCCGCCACCTGGGGGACCTGACCGACCTGGAGGAGGCCGAGACCGACTCGCTGGCTCGCGTCCTGAAGGAGCTCCTGCAGAAGTACGACCGGCTCTTCAAGCGGCCGCTGCCGTATGTCATGGCCATGCACCAGCGGCCGCCCGGTCGCGGCCACCGCGGCTATCACCTGCACATCGAGTTCTACCCGCCCAGCCGGACGGCCGACAAGCTCAAGTACCTGGCCGGCTCCGAGCTCGGCGCCGGCGCCTTCATCCTGGACACCCGGGCCGAGGAGACCGCCCAGGCACTTCGTGAGGTCTGAGGCTGCGGAGCTCTTCCGCCAGGAGTACGGCGCCGAGCCTGAATGGCTGGCGGAGGCGCCCGGGCGCGCCAACCTGATCGGCGAGCACGTGGACTACGTGGGGGGGCTGGTGCTGCCCTGCGCGATCGACCGCCATGTCGCCGTCGCGGGGGCGACGGCCGCGGCCTGGGAGGTGCGCAGCGAGACCCCCGGGGGCGAGCGCTACCTGAAGGCGGTCGCGGACCAGTTGGGCGCCGGCCCGCAGCGGGTGGCGATCGCTGCCGACCTGGCGCCGGGCTCCGGGCTGAGCTCATCAGCTGCGCTGCTGGTGGCCGCCGCGGCCGGCCTCCGCCCCGACCTCGACGGCCGCCAGGCGGCGCTTCTCTGCCAGGCCGCCGAGCAGGCGGCGACCGGCGTCCAGGTGGGTGTCATGGACCACTTCGCCGCCGCGCTCGGCCGCCTCGGGTTCGCTTTGCTCCTCGACTGCGCCAGCCTGGAGCTCAGGCACGTCCCCTTCCCGGACGAGCTGCTGATCGCGCTCATCGACAGCGGCATCCGGCGCCAGCTGGCGGACACGCCCTACAACCAGCGTCGCCGCGAGGCGGAGGCGGCGGTCGCGGCGGCCGGTCTGCCGCTGCAGGAGATCGAGTCACCGGGCGACGATCCCCGCCTCCGCCACCTGGTGACTGAGGTCCGCCGCGTGCGCGACTTCGTGGCCGCGCTGGAGGCTTCCGACTTCGAGTGGATGGGCCGGCTGCTGGACGAGTCCCATCAGAGCCTGCGCGACGACTTCCAGGTCTCCACGCCAGAGCTCGACTCCCTGGCCGAGCGCGCCCGGGCGGCCCCCGGCTGCTACGGCGCCAGGCTCCTGGGGGCCGGCTTCGGCGGCAGCCTGCTGGCGCTGGTCCGCTGGGACCGGGGCGATCAGTTCGCGGAGGCGCTCGGGCATCCGGTCACCTTCTGCCGCACCGCCGACGGGGCCTACGCCGGAGCGTGAACGACTGCCTGTCGCTGCCGCTCCGGCAGGGATCCAGCGGCATCCGGCCGCTCACGGACTGGGAGGCTCTCTGGATGCCGCTGGGGGAGGGCGAGGCGGAGAGGCTGCCGGCCGGGCGCGGCCAGGGCTGGGAGCCGGTCGAGGTCCCGCGCCAGCTGGCCGCCAGCGAGGGCCGGCAGGCGGTCTGGTACCGAACCAGCCTGGCCCGTCCGGACCACTCCGGACGCGTGGTCCTGCGCATCGGCGGCGCCTTTCTCGCCACCCACGTCTGGCTGAACGGCAAGCTGCTGGGCTCGCACTACGGCTACTTCGCACCCTTTGGTTTCGACCTCACGCCCTACCTGCGCACCGAGAACCTGCTCACCATCTGCTGCGAGTCCCCGGTGGAGACCGACCTCTCCCGCAAGCGGCACGTGATGGGGATCTTCAACGACGGCGACTGCCGGCCCTACCCGGCCTCCGCCTTCTTCAGCCTGCCCGAGCCCTACCGCTGGGAGGTGCCGCTGGGGCTCTGGCGGCCAGTAGAGCTGGAGTACATGGGGTCGGTGGCGCTGGACTGGCTGCGCCTGAAGCCGCGCTGGGAGGGCGGCGACGGGCGCCTGGAGGTCGAGGCCCGGCTGCGCAACCTGGACGCCCGGCAGATGACAGGCGAGCTGCGGCTGGAGGTCCGTCCGCCCCAGGGCGCGCCTCCGATCCGCCTGGCTCGGGAGTTCCGCCTGCCGGGTGGGCTCGAGCAGGCGGCCGCCATGACCGTGTCCCTGCCGGGCGCCCAGCGCTGGATGCCCTGGCGCCTGGGCGAACCCCACCTCTACGGCGTCCAGGCCACCGTCTCGGTCGCCGGGAATGACTCGGTGCAGGTCGAGGACGCCTTCGGCTTCCGGGAGCTCGACTGGAGCCTGGGTGGGCGCCGCTGGACATTTCGCGTAAACGGCCAGCCGTTCTTCCTGCGGGGTGCCAACTACATCCCCTCCTTCCGCTTGGACGAGCTGGACGGGGAGCGGTTCGACGGCGACCTGGAGCTGGCCCGCGCCGCCAACCTGGACGCGCTCCGCGTGCACGGCCACGTCCTGCCGGCCGAGTTCTACGGGCGGGCGGACGCCGCCGGGATGCTGGTGCTGGCCGACTTCCCGCTGACCGGGGCCTACGCCTACCACGCCAGCGCCGAGGAGGCGGAGTTCTTCGAGGCGGCCGTGCGGGAGCAGGTGCCGGAGATGGTCGAGCTGCTCCGCAACCGGCCCTCTGTCGTCCTCTATTCGGCGCACGACGACCCGCCCTGGGTCGCCGGCAACGCCGAGCTGGCGGACGTGCACGCCGTGCGCCAGAACCACACCGTCGACCACGAGATCCGGGCCCTGTTCGAGCGGCTGGACCCCAGCCGGCCCGCGCTGGCCGCCTCCGGCGACCTCGACGCCCACCTCTGGTGGGGCTGGCGCCAGGGCGGCTGGGCCGAGTTCGGGCAGGCCTCGGCGGGGCTGGTGACGGAGTACGGCGCCCAGGCGCTGCCGGTCCTGGACTCGCCGGTCTGGCGGGAGCTCGGCCCCCCCTGGCCGGTGGCCGACGACGAGCCGGCCTGGATCCACGGCGGCTTCCAGGTCCAGGCCTGGGCCGAGCACGGGATGGGGCTGCCGTCGGGGCAGACCTCGCTGGCGGCCTATGTGGAGCGGAGCCAGCGCTACCAGGCCTTCCTGCTCGGCTACGCGACCGACCAGCTGCGCAAGCGGAAGTTCGAGCCCTGCTGGGGTGCGTTCGCCTTCCAGCTCGTCGACCCCCACCCCGGGATCGGCTTCGGCCTGCTTGACGCGAGCCGCAGTCCCCGCCTCGCGTATGACGCGCTGCGTCACGCGATGGCGCCGGCGCGGGTGGTGATCGACCCTGTCGGCTACCGGCCGCTGGAGCCCTTCGGCTTCGGCTACCGGCCGGGGGAGCCGGTCGTGGCCCGCCTGGTGGTCGTCAACGACGATCCCCAGCTTGCCGGGCGGGCCGTCCTGCGCTGGTGGGTGCGCCGCCTCCGTGGCCGAGGTGCCAGGGGACTGGACCGGCTCCGTGACGCAATGCGCCGGAAGGCCTTCGCCGGCTCGCTGGTGGTGGACCTGCCGACTGCGGCCGAGCCTGCCGTCCAGGCCGCCAGCCTCAGCCTGCCGCTGGACTCCGAGGGCGACTACCGGCTGGAGGCGGAGCTCGTGGTCGGAGGCCTCGTCCGGCACCGGCAGGAGGTGGCCTTCCGGGTCAGCTCGGACCCGCCGGCTCGGCGTCTCCGGACGGAGCTGCCCCGCTACCTGGCCGACCGGCTGGTCGAGGCCCAGAGCCTGCGCCGGGAGCCGGAGGGCTTCAGCGTCACCCTCGAGAACCGCACCCGGCCGGCGGTGCTGACCAACGTCGGCGGCCTGCGGCTCGACGGCCTTCCCCTGTCCGCCGCCGGCGTCAGCCTGGAGACCGCCTCGGGCCGGGTGCCCCTTCCGCGCCGGGTGGACCTGCCCATCGGCCGCAAGCTGCGGCTGCACGTCGACATGGGCGAGCCGCTCCCGGCCGGGACCCATGCCGTGGAGCTGGACCTGACCATCCTGGGAGTCGCCAGCGGACGCGTGCGCGTAGACGGGAGCGTGCGGCCCGAAGACCTCCGGCCCCGTTCGGTTGAACTTGACTCATAGGGGTCTGGTGGCATACTTCACCGAACGCGGCCGGGCGGATTTGGCCGCGCCGCATTTCCGGATCGATCTGGCTTGACGAACGAGCAACGAGGGAGGCGCTCCCGGCATGCAAATTGAATACGCCGTCATCATCCTTGCCCTGGCCGCGCTGGTAGCAGGGTTCCTCTACCTGCGCGTGCGCGGCCGCAAGGTCAAGAGGGTGGCCGCCGAGCGCCCCAGCGCGGCCCCGGCGCCCATCCCGGGCGTGGTGACCTCGCCTCCTCCCGCCAGCCAGCCGGCGTGGCAGCACCCGGCGGCCCCGCCGCCTGCCCCGGGCAGTGAGCCCTCGGGCCAGGCGGCCTCGTCTACTTCCTGGGGAGGGGCGGCCGCGCCCGCGCCGGGTGACGTGGCGGCGACCATCCTCGCCCGTCCGACCACGCCCGAGTGGGGCCAGACCCAGCCCGCCGGGGGGCCTGTGAACTGGGCCGCCACGCCGGTGCCTGCCGAGGCGCCGGCCGCCCCGCCTCCGGCGGCCGCGGCGCCCCCGCCGGCTCCAGCGGCGCCGCCGGTCGCTGCTCCGCCGGCTCCCGCCT
>WNFB01006913.1_pt1 | contig 12792 bp, 14 predicted proteins | sample 5400501 | NCBI WGS metagenome assembly WNFB01 (sample SAMN13153341, study PRJNA577476) | soil metagenome | isolation source: 200 cm saprolite under Douglas fir tree site 2 hole 1 | place: USA:California | collected 2015-04-18
GAGCGAGGATCGCCGTGGGGCTTACGCGGTCCTGACCGAAGCTGGGGCTGCACGATTTCGTGCAGCCGCGAAGGCACATGTCGCGTTTGTGAGACAGCATTTCCTAAGTTTGTTCACAGATCAGGAACTGGAGCAGATGGCAGGTTTCTGGAAGCGCGTGGAGGAACATGATCATGCAACCGATGGGCGCCTTCCCTCAAGCGAACCTGACAGAAACCAGCGAAAAAGGGTCTGATCAGGATCTCACGCCAGACATTGTGAGCGCATCTAGACATAGACTCCGCAATATGTTAGATTCTTGGACAGGAAGTGAAACTTTTGGGCAAGCGACGCGACTAAAGTGAGACTCATCCAGTTTGTGCCAGCGGCCCATCAAGTCGAGCACGAAACGGCTTCCCAATTGAGAGCACTAACCGTCTCCCATCCGGCAGGGTGACTGCCCCTTCGTTCACGTTGCGACACACCTCCTCCAAGTCGCGGACTAACGCTCGATTGTTAAACGCACACAGTTCGAGCTGTACCTCGCTCGCTGTGGCTGTGATCCACCCACCCAACTTGAAAAAGGGCAGTAAGCGAGGCCCTCCGCAATGCTGATAGCTTTCTCCAAAATACGTATCTCGTGCCCACATCCCCAGGTTAGCCAGTCCTACCTTGAACAGCGTCATGAGCTGGTCCTTTGCATGGTCGAGTTCGTACATATCCCGTGCTTGAATCTCGAGATCATCTTGGTGCCTTAGGACTTGCCGTAGTGCTCGGCAGTACCCCTCACATTTGTCTAGCACCTGTTGACGCCGCACGGCATTCTTTTCCAGCTTCATCTTGCGCTGGCGTACTTCCCAGTCAGCGGCTAAGTGTCGCGCTTTTACGGGAAAGTAGCTTCGCTCCTCTGTTTGGCCAGTTTCTTCAAAGTAGGTGACTTGGAACGACAGCTCACTTCTGCACTGCTCATAAGCATGGACTTGCTCTTCGAGCTGGCAATCTTGTTCCCTCAGACGGACTAAACGCACTCGGCAAGCCTGCGCCAGGTGTTCCAAACGTTGCACTCGTCCTTGCACCACGTGCTGACGTTTGACCAGTTCCGAGTTCACGACCTGTTCTTTGGCGTATCCATGGTTCGTGTCCAAATTGAGCGGGATCAGCCAGTCGCGAATACTATTTTCCTGGCAGTTCCACCGTCTGAAGTAGGTTTGAGCCAGCTCCACTGCGTCCACTGCCTTGCCCGTGGTAATCACAGGTATGCGTTTTGGGGTACTGGGAACCGGGGGAGCAGGCAGGGCCTGCCATCCTTCCTCCCAGAACTGCCCTTGCTGTGGGATCAGGTCGGCCTCCCAGGTATCATCGGCTGCTGCACTGGCTGATTCTGCAGGCAGCAGCCGACGCCAATTGCGAATGAGCGCCACTTCAACCTCTACAGGTGGGTCAGCGGGATTGGGTCGTGGTAAAGCGAAGCGGGCCGAGGCTACCTCGCAGATCAGCTGGCCGTGCCGATTGGAGCGCCACGGCTGCCATTCCCCCACCTGGGCAAACGAACGTTCCGACTCGTATTGGTCGGCTCGAAGCCTCGTGATGACCTGCCGTCCTGCGAGCTTCTGTTGCGCGAGAAATGCTGCCGCCATGCCTTCTCGGTCAACAACGATGCGCTGGACAGCAGTCTGACCAATCGCTTGCTCATAGCAGTGGAGCACATGGGGGAGCCCGATCGTCAAGTGTTGATCCCCTCGATGCGTGGTTGCTACCAGCGGATGCCCTTGCGCATCGTGCAAAAGCACCAGTTCACGACATCCCAAGATTTTCCCGTCGAGCTTGCCAATAGGCCCTCGCGGAACTAACACCGCACTGTAGACAGCCTTACGATGTCCGTCCACATAAAAAACCGCTGGAGGACTGGCTTGGTCGGTGGAAGCTTGCTCCGTCTGCCAAAGGGACCACGTCCACCTTGCCATCGCTTCCGTCAGGCTTTCAACTGCCTGTACGTGCGCCAGACGGGCGAGAAACCGTTCAGTATACCCTTGACTGTAGGCGTACTCGCGGTCGGTTAGCAGCGCTAACATTGTCCCAGTATAGCTCCGCAAATCCCAGGTGCGTGCCAAACCAGCCACCGGCAGAAACAGCAATGTTCGCACCAGGCGCTCTACTAGGGCAGCGTTGAGTGAGTTCAGACCCGGAATCATCGGGCCGGCTTGCCCCATGATGGTCGTCACCAGTTTCTCAAGCAGTCCCGTCTGGTGAGCCACTGAAAGCCTCAGCAAGCTGCCAATGCCTTCTTGCCAGACGGGGTGCTCTTCACTCACTTTTTTTTAACAGGCAGCCGAATCCGACCACGCCACTGATGAGCCACTCCATACTCCGCCCTCACCCGATTGATCTGACTGACGCTGACCGCTATCCCAAAAGTCATTTTCAACTCTGCCTGTACCTGGCTGGAAGGAACCTGCGGGTTGGTGATGCAAAAATTGACGAGCCACACTCGGACCCGCTCAGTCAATTTGTAGGGATGACCATGGCGACCATCCAGGAATGCCAACTCGGCTTTGTCTTCGCTACGGGCGAGTTTGACCAAGCGATAGGCCGTAGCACGAGAAATGTTCAACTGACTCTCGGTCACTGCCGTCCGCCAATCTTGGCCTGCGAACATATGCTTGATGAGTTCCAATCGTGCGGACCGCTCAGGGTGGTCTTTCATCCCATTCGTCCTTCCATTTCAGCTAAGTCCTGCCAACTTCCTGGGCCGAATTGTACCACCTAGCTTTGTCTCAGTCCAGCTGCGTCGCTTGCCCAAAAGTTTCACTTCCTGCTACATCTAGATGCGCAGGAAAAGGAAGTGGCGTGAGACCCTGTTAACACACCTTCCATCGGGCACTGTGGCTGTCTATATCAGCATCCTGCGCCAATTTACCCGATGGATCATAGAGCGATCAAAGAAGGGAGAAGGGTTTGAGCCTGACCATCTCACTGCCTTGCTGATTGAACGCTATCTGTTTGACCTGTCGAGCCAAGGATACAGTTTCCATCACTGCAAGCGGGTGAAGTCGGTTATCACGCACTTTTGTCAATGGCTTGTCGATGAAAAAAGAATGTTCTCCCAGAATCCCGCACGAGGTGTGAAACTTGCCCAGCCTCCTACGTCCAAGCCGACATCTCCTCGTACACTGTCTCCGCAAGAACGGGCCATTTTGCACAACCTCGTCACACAAGATGACCTGCGTGGACAAGCACTCTTTGCACTGGGCTATTGGGCGGGATGCCGTGTCGTTGATCTTACCCACCTCCTCATGGAGCATACCCATGTTGGAGGAAAGAGTGGATGGCTCCATTTGGGGGAACGATCTTCCAAGGTTCGAGATATTGATCTGGTCAATGAGGCACGGCGTCCACTGTATGCCTACCTTCAGAAACGAGCATGTGATGAGCCTAGTCCGTATGTCTTCACCTCACAACGAAACGCACGACTTTCTGAAGCTGGCCTGCATCACTGGTTCCGTTCGCTCAAACAACAGACGACGGCAGATGAGCAAGCACTGATTGCCACTATCAGCTTTCATGATTTGCGTGATGATTTTGCCCGCCGAGCGCTTTCGGCTGGATGGACATTGGAAGAGATCGCCTACTATTTGGGGCATGTTACACTCAGGGGCACGCCCGCTGTGCAGACGACGATTCGCTATACTCAGATGACGCGAACACAGGTCAAAGAGAAACTGAAAGCGCTCAAAGGATAGTCACGCCTGAAGGCGCTTCATCTTGTCTCAGACTCCGCTATCTAGGGGTAGTGCTACGTAAGCTGTCACCAGGGGCAGAGTAGCGGGTAATACGGGCATATATGGTAAAATTGATTGCTTTGTATCGTAGTTTTTTGATAATTGCAAGTCGTATACACGCAGCGTTCTATCCGCCTCAGCAAGCCTTGAGTATCAAAGAAGCACGCCCGTTTTACGATATATAATTATCAAAAACTATGAAATGCTTCTTTCTCAGGATATGCATGGATTACTACCTGCGCGAGCCGGGGAAAACGCAGGGAAAGGTTATCGGGTACATGGCCCAGCATTAAGGAAAGAGCTTCGTAGCCGCAAAGTAGATAACTCCGGCACAGTTACATTATCGGCAGAGTTTCTGAGACGATAAGATAGTCAACTGTGCCGATAACACGGCTATCTTAGCCACAACTGAACCGATAAGAAAGGTTATTGGCGCAGTTTAGCCGGGCCTGGTGGAATACTACCAGGGTATCACTCCACGTACCATCACGGCCCTCTCAAATGAGACAGGCAAGGCCAATAGTCTCACTTGAGAGATGCAATGAAGCACCTGGAGCGAAACCTTGATGGAGTGGAAGGAGTTGGCCTCAGCAACGAAACCATCTCTTCCTTCAGGACGTTTCGCCATCGCGTAGCACAGAAGACACGTGCTTCAGCTCGCATCCCTGACATCTGGATGAGCATTTGCTTGGGTATCTGGCAGAGGAATCGGAGGGATATTCTCAACCCGCCACGGCTGCACCTCCTGTTTGCCATACAGCATCAGGCCAATGGCAAAGTAGGCAAAAAAACCAATGATGAGACCGATCGAGTACCAGCCGAATAACACATCACTTCTGAATAAGGCGATGACTGCCGCACCACCAATCACCCCAAAGATGGTGATGAGGTCCGAGAGCGCAGGGGCACCTGCTCGTAGTCGCAGAATCCGATAGGCTATCCAACCGACTGCAAGACCGAAGAAGATGGCACCGAGTCCAGCGATAAACATATTACTCCTCCTTACTGATAGGATCCAAGGACAATCGAGATGAAACCTTGTGGTTTGTTGTCCCACAACACAGCCATAGGAGCGAAGTCGGAGTCATCATCCACAGGCATTTCCTCTCACATAGATCGATGATTTTCTCTCTGCCAGTAGGACGGGTGCATGCATTTGAGGTAACACAGGTAGTACTACCAAGGTGTCACTCCACGTACCATCATGGCACCCTCAAATGAGACAGACAAGGCCAATAGTCTCACTTGAGAGATGTCGAGAGGGAAACTGGAGCAAGACCCTGACTACCGAGATGGGAAGCATCATCCCCAAAACTGTGCCGGACTTATCTACTCTGCGGCTACCAGGTCGCTATCTTAACGTTGGGCCTACAGGAGAGGATGCGCGACAAAAAGCCAAGAGAAGACCTCTTGACTTTCACATTACGTCAACCTTTATACTACTCCAGTAGAAGCATGAATTCGGAGGAATGAGTATGTTTTCCATTGGTGAGTTTTCGCGCATTGCCTGCGTAACGGCAAGACAACTCCGGCATTATGAAGCGCTTGGCTTATTCAAACCAGAGCGCATCGATCCTGAGACGGGCTATCGCTCCTACAGCGCGCTCCAGCTCCCCCGGCTGAACCGCATCCTGGCATTGAAGGAACTGGGGCTCAGCCTCGCCCAGATCTTGCGGCTACTGGATGAGGACATTTCGGCAGAGGAGATACGCGGCATGTTGACGATGCGCAAGGCCCAGATTGAGCAAACCTTACACGACGAACTCTCACGGGTGCGAAGTATCGAGGCGCGTCTCTGGCAAATCGAGGAAAAAGGACTGCTGACCGACGATGTGGTCCTGAAAGCGATGCCTGCACAGAAATTTCTTTCCATTCGGCAAGTTGTCCCCTCAAGAGAGGAGGGCTTCGCGTTGATGGCCGAGTTGCACCGCTCCTTGCCGCAACGTCTCGGGCGAAGCGCCATCGGCCATTTTGCCCTCACGTTTTACTCGGACAGCTTCGATACCGAGAACGTCGATGTGGAGATGGGATTCCTGCTTGACCGCGCATTTCTGGAGACGTTTCTGCTGCCCGACGGCCGGGCGATGACCGTACGCACCCGGCCTGCTATCGAAACCATGGCTACCATGGTTTACGCCGGCATCGCTCACCACGTACGATGCTATGGCCAGCTTGGAACCTGGATTGAGCAAAACCATTTTCAACTGGCAGGGCCTGGTTGGGAAGTCTTCATCGAGCCGTTCCACCCCGCCAGGTTAGACGAGGAGGCAGTCATCGAAATTCAGCTTCCCGTGACGAAGAGGGATTCCAGTCCCTCTCTGATCACGCAGTGACGACGACAACGAGATCAGCAAGACTCACATCGGAGGAGTATTCTATGAGACGCATTGATACGAACACGTTCGGCCCCTGGGCTCTGGTGACCGGGGCATCCTCAGGCATCGGCAAGGAGTTCGCGCGGCAGCTCGCGGCCAGTGGGTTGAATCTGGTGCTGGTGGCCCGGCGTCTTCCCTTCCTGGAAGACATCGGGCGCACACTGGCAAAAGAATACGGTATTGATTACCGTGCGCTTGAGCTGGACCTTTCCCAGGAAGGCTTCCTGGAAACGCTTGAAGCAGCCACCCGTGATCTCGATATTGGGCTGGTCGTTTCCAATGCAGGCACGGCCAATCCCGGCGCATTCTTGAGCAGCGATCCCAGCGTTCTGCACCAGATGGTGCGGCTGTGCGTGTTGGCGCATCTGAACCTGGCGCATCACTTTGGGGGGAGATTAGCAGCGCGCAGGCGTGGCGGGATCATCCTGCTCTCGGGAATGGGAGCATCACAGGGGGTCCCTTACATGGCAAACGACTCGGCGACGAGAGCGTATGTGTTGACCCTTGGAGAGACCCTCAACGTCGAATTCAAGAAGCATAACGTTAACGTCACGGTGCTCCTGCCGAGCCCAACGCAGACCCCTCTGTTTGACAAGATGGGCATAGATGCCAACAGCACACCCTTGAAGCCGATGACGGTGGAACAATGTGTTAAGGAAGGGCTTGCTGCGCTGGGCGCCAACCGTCCATCGCACCTTCCCGGAGTTCTGTACCGGATCATGAATAGCCTGCTGCCACGTTCGCTCTTCCGTGAAATGAACGGCAACATGCTCCTGAAAGTGATGGCACAAAAGCAGGCACAGGCAGAACGTGCAGGTAATCTGGCAAAGTAAAGGCTCAATGTTTGAGCATCAGACGCATCCGACGCGCGAGACGGAGAAAGGAGAAGGGCTTCATCGGAAGTGCTGAAGCCAGGTGGATCGCACGCTGGTTGAGAGGCTCGGGTGGAGACACCCGCTTCTCTCATCGTCCCGAGGTCCGCCCGTTCTCACGTCTGAACAAGAGCCATGTGCAGCATGAGAACTGCGCCATGGCGGTCAAACAGTGCCCGCACAGCACTGTCTTTCGATCCGACCAGTCGTGCCGAGAGATCACGAAGGGTTCCATTGATGGATGAAATGCATCGCGAACAGGATCAGAAAGACTCAAATCGGAGGAGTATTCTATGAGACGCATTGATACAAGCACGTTCGGCCCCTGGGCGGTGGTGACCGGGGCATCCTCAGGCATCGGCGAGGAATTCGCGCGGCAGTTGGCGGCAAGCGGACTGCATCTGGTTCTCGTCGCCCGACGGCTTTCCGCGCTCGAAGCGCTCGGGGGCGAACTCGCGAAAGCATTCGGCATCCACTATCGAGCCGTCGGACTGGACCTCACCACCGACGACTTCCTCAAGAAGATGGAGGAAGCCACCCATGATCTTGACATTGGCCTCGTGGTTTCGAACGCGGGGGCGATGACTGCCGGCGATTTTTTGACTACGGACCACAGGGCCTTGCAGCGGAGTCTGCGCTTGAATGTCAAAGCGCATCTCGACGTGACGCACCACTTCGGTCATTACTTGGCGCAGCGCAGACGCGGTGGGCTGCTCCTGGTGGCATCGACGACGGGCTTGCAGGGGATGCCGTTCGCTGCGGAGTATGCCGCCGAGAAAGCCTATGTGCTCAGCCTGGGAGAGGCGCTCCACGTCGAGTTCCAAAAGGTGGGCGTGCATGTCACCGTCCTCTTGCCAGGATCGGTCGATACCCCCATGATCATTGCCAGCGGCTTCGACCCTGCCACCCTCCCTATGAAGCCGATGTCAACCCAACAGTGTGTTGCCGAGGGTCTTGCCGCCCTCAGCGCCAATCGCGCGACCCATATCCCTGGGCGCCTGAACCGAATCATGGCGGCGGTCATGCCACGCTCGCTTGCCACCAGGATGTATGGAAGCATGATGGCGAAGGTTATTGCGAGGCGAAGCGCATCGGCAAGCACACAGGCGGATCGTGTCAACGAGCAGCACGCTTCAGGGAACGAGACGAGATTGACAAGGATACCCTGATGAGACGCATTGAGAAGAACACGTTCGGTCGCCTACGCCATCGTGACCGGGGGCATCCTCAAGTATCGGCAAGGAGTTCGCGCGAAACTTCTTATCTGAACTTCGCGGCAAATCTGAGCGAGAATAGGTCGTTGATATATCCAGGAAGAACTAGAACCACAAGCAAAGGCTAGCGCCACCTTGACGATCTTGCAAGGCTGATGGTGGCTAAACAAGCGACCCCTTTCCACGCGGGATAAGCACCACGTGACTTCAGCGTGGCTCAGCTCAGTATACTCGTAAGACAACACATGCCACGCTGAAGTCCCTCCGAGCGTACCCCGCGCTCCAAGGGGCAAGCGCAAGCGTCGCCTGTTTTTCACGCCACCATCGGCCTGGTGCGAGCGTCTCGATTGCCCAACGGTGCCTCCGGCGGGACTTAGCGAACTAGCTAGTGCCTCGTAGGGGGGAGCGCTGACGCGCAAGAACATGGAGTCACCTGATTGGTTCTGCCGTCAGATCGTCTCGGCTCAGCGCTGCGAGCGGCTTGTGAGGATAGTCTGAGGTCGGTCCCTCTCGATGGTGAATCTCCGTACGCACTCCCTCTGCCTTGAGTCGAAGGAGGCTGCGTGCGGTCTGGATCGCGCCGAGGAGATCACGATTGGAACTGATGCGTGTAACGATCGAGCCAGTCGTATCACGCGCAATCACGACGAGTCCAGGAGAGGAGGTCTCGGGAAGATGTGCCCTCTGGAGCTGTTTTACCATGTTTCCCTTCCACACATATTCAGATCTGGTCATAGGCTTTCCCTAGAGCCGTTTTGAGTTGGCGCTGGAGCTTGTGGTTTTCTGCTTCCAGCTCTTTGATGCGGCGTTCTTTGGCAAAGATCACCAAATCCTTACTTGTATCCGTTTTGCCAATAGGGCGAGTGATTCGTTCACATGCCACATGCTCCAACTGCTGCTGGCGTAATGCTTCGATGCGCTCTCGCAGCTCAGGCTGGCAGTACAAATATGCTTTGCTCACTCCCGCCGCCTGAGCTACCGAGTTAAAGTTGATTGCCTGCTGTTGCCGTAAGAGCCGGTCGATTGCCTCATCGACGCATTTGCGCTTCTCCTCGCTCCGTTGTTTCGCATGAGCCGTCAAGCCACGTGTGTCACGAACCCATGTTGTCTTGCTCATGCACTTTCTCCCTGTCGCGCTGCCCATTCTTCTGGCGTGTATTCACGGACATATTTGTCTTCCTTGGCGATGGTCTCTCCCTGTCGCAAAAGTTCGATACTGGGTAATACTTTCTGGTCGAGCAGGTTCTGGTTTGCCTCGACCCAGTGCGTCTGTCCAGCCTTCTTGCCGATCTCAACACGCTGTCGAATCTGTTCTGCATACGCTTCTAAAGCGGGAAGGTCATCTGGCGTGAGCACATAAGCGGGACAGTTGAAACACGGTAATTCAACAAATCGGCAGATGATCTTTGGGGTCTTGCAGCAGTTACCAATGGGCAGCTTAACGGCGATACGATGCTCTCTTACCCGTTCCACATCCAAGGCGTTACTGCTGAGGACATCGAGCACTTTTCGGCCTTCAACCCGTTGCGGCTTTCCACCTTCTGGCCCCATGCAGACCGCTCCCTGTTTCATAGTCTGTTCCCATTGTTTGTGCATCGTATCGTCCAGGATTTTTGCATAGATGAGCGTCATTTCCGGCGAAGCATGTGCCATCCATTGCTGCACCATAACCAAGCTCATCCCGTTGTTCAAAAGCTCCACGGCCTTGGTATGGCGAAATGCATGGGTATGGAACCAAAATATGTTGCCGTCCTCTCCCTTCATCTCGTACTGGCGGGCAAGTCGCTGAAAAGCTTGATGGATTCCTCTAGTCGTTGGTGGCTTCCCTTGCTTCCTCCGAGCACCATACAGGGCTGGAAAGAGATACCCTTTGGGGTTCTCAAGCGACTATTCTTGTTCCACCAAAACGCGTTGAGCTTTCATTACGTCAGCTACCTCTTTCGTGACTGGGACCCGGTGACCAAGCACCTGCGTTTTAGTAATGTCCCCACAGACCCACCACCCTTTCTCGGTCTGTTCTAGACAGGTATCCTTTTTGAGGAGAAGGACATCCGAAATGCGCCAACCGGTTGCTCGTAACACAATGGTCAGGGGAATGTAATGGGGAGGAAGGTCCTGAATGTGTTGCTCGAATTGCTGAAGGATTGGCTCTGGAATGTACTTGATTTTTCCAGGTGAGTAATGGATCGGCCAGGTAATGACCAAATGGTGAGCACCTACCACCTTTTGCACGGGTTCGTTGGTCCGCAATGGATGAGTATTGAGTTCAAGGTACTCAAGGAAAGCTCTCACCACATGGACTGGTCGCCAAACCTGGTTGGCAGACCTTTCTCGTCCAAATGAATTGGGCGTGATTTTGCAATAGTGAACGTATGCATCGATCTGATTGGCTGTCATATCTGCAAAGGTCGTGGTGGCAGGGTCATGTTGCAGTAACCAGTTCAGAAAGAATTGCAGATGATATATCCTCTCCCTACCATGTGTGAAGGAAAAGCGTGCGAGAAGAAATTGACACCACTGCTTCGCGAGCGGGCGAAACCGTTCGGGGACTTTCTCAAACTGTATCCAGCGGTCACTGGAAGTGTCGGGATATCTAATCCCAACAAGATTATCAGCGTTCCAGGAATCTTTGGTATATTCGATCAAGGATCGCTCAGATGGAGAGAGATTCCTGATCTCGCGTAAATGGTCACGGCGGCGGCCACCTGCCATCTTCACTCCTCCTCAAGTTTCGCTAGGCTCACAACACCAACAGGGGATTGGCTCATACTGACGGTCTGCTGGGTCTTCACCCACTCATCATGGAGTTCATCCTCAGAAACATGCACGTACATCTGGTAGGTGTGCTGGAAGGTGGCATGTCCAGCTCGTTCTTGCAGCAACTCAGGTTTCCACTCCGCCCGTGCAAGAGCAGTGAGCGAGCTGTGCCGTAGAATGTGAGGAGTGACCTCTCTGAGGTCCGTTTTGTTCCTCAAGCGCCGGAACAGCGAGTTGCCTTCATCATATGTCATCGGTTGTCCCTTGTTCGCACCTCGTAGCTTGAGAAACACATGATTCGTTTCTACCTCAAAGGTATGAGCGACACCAATGTAAGAGATGATCTCATTGATGAGATCTTCACTGACTTCTACTTTCCGTTCGCTGCTGGGTGTTTTGATCTCCGCACCATTGGCGAGTGGTCCTCGATCACGGATAGACAGGTGGCAAGTCGCCACATCGATGTCCTCGACGAACAGGGACAGCGCTTCCCCCACGCGAATGGAGCTTTCGTAGAGCAGCCAGATCAAGAGGCGGTCACGCTGGTTGTCGCAGGCATTCATCAGTTGACGAACCTGGACTTTCAGGATCGTCTTCGGATGCCCTTGCTTCGGTTCCTTCTGTTTGAACAATTTTTTTGCACCTGGCTGCTGAGCGGCGATATGATGAAGAAAGCCTTTGTATCGTCGAGCGCGTGCAGGCAGATACGTGGTCGTTTTGTCTGCAAGGTGAATAGCGACATCGTCGATGCGCCAGAGATAGTCGTACAATCCTGAGATGACCGTGAGGGCATGGTTGATCGTCCGATTCGCCCATGCTTGGTGAACGGGTTGAGAGGGAAGTACTTTCATGGAGCCGGAAGGAAGTTTGAGCCAATGAACGAACAGCCCAATATCATCCAGGGTTGGATTCCGGTAATCCAACCCGCGCTGCTGGACATACTCAAAGTACAATTTGAGCATGTGAGCGTAAGAGCGGAGCGTATTGCGTGCATAGCCTCGCTGATCAAGATGTTTCAGATAGCGCACGGCGGGAATGACCAGCTGGCCTTCCTCATCTAGGAGAACGTAACGTTGCTGGTTCTGGGTGGTCTCAATTTCAACAACACGCATGAGCCACCTCCTCCTCTATCACTATGAATGGTGTTATCTGCTCTTCTCAGGATACTTCCTGTACCAAATCACAGACATCCATATATGCAATCAGTGATGGAGAAAAAAGGTGCAGAAGTCTACGTCCTCTACGGTGTGAACACTGTCACTCGCACGTCCAGATAAAACTCCGAAATGAAATGAGCACGAAGGGACCCAAAAGCCTTTGGAAAACTCCGAAGTATTCCACGCTAACTCCGAAAAAAGTGAGCGATTCCACTGAAACTCCGAAAAAAGTAACGAGCGATTTTTGGTCGAAAGGAGCTCATGAAGCGGTAGTATGTCAAGAGTTGGCTCTCCCGCACTTCCCGTGCTCAGCCATTGTGTTGATCCACCAGTAACCAATGCAGAACGGCTTTGAGGGATGTTTCCCCCAAAAAATCATCCCTCACACATTGAGCAGGTTTGCGTTGTCTTACCAGGCCAGCTCTAGCCGCTTTCTCGTTATTGCTGAGCACTACAAATGTGGGAGAGCCACTTTTCAGGATACTACCCAGCAAGCCGTTGAATATATCGAGTGGTCTGGGAGGATGTTCGTCCAACTCTACCTAGAGGATACCATCAGGAAAAGCGACCTGAATCTCGGTATCATGGCAGAGGGCCAGGGCCAGCGTGGTTTTGCCGAAACCGCCAGCGCCGCGCAACGCGGTAGCAATTGCTGTGGT
>WNFB01004208.1_pt1 | contig 12787 bp, 12 predicted proteins | sample 5400501 | NCBI WGS metagenome assembly WNFB01 (sample SAMN13153341, study PRJNA577476) | soil metagenome | isolation source: 200 cm saprolite under Douglas fir tree site 2 hole 1 | place: USA:California | collected 2015-04-18
CGCCGCCCGATCATCGCGCCCTCCGCGAGGCGGCCTATGATCGCCTCGCGGACGCGCTCGCCGCCGCGCTCGATGAGCGGCTGCTGAGCGACCTCGGCGTCTCGTAAGCGCCCGAAAATTCTTCGCTCGTCCCAAGGCCGGGGGGTATCATTCTCTATCGCCGCCGTGCGCTGCGGCGGTTTCTGTCCTTGAACATCACCGATCATCTGACGGACGCATTGAGGCACGCGCTCGACGCCGCCGGGTTGCCCGCACCCACCGAGGTGCAGTGGGAGATCCCGCGTGAAGCGCGGCACGGCGACTATGCGACCAATGCCGCGATGGCGCTGGCGCGCGAGGCGCGCCGCCCGCCCCGCCAGATCGCCGAGGCGGTGGTGGCCAACTTCCCGAAGACGGAGGCCGTCGAGCGGATCCAGATCGCGGGTCCGGGCTTCCTGAACGTGTTCCTCTCGCCGCGCTGGTGCGCGGACGGCCTCCACCGGGTGCTGGCGGCGGGCGCGGAGTACGGCCGGTCCGACGCGGGGAAGGGCACCGGTGTCCTCCTCGAGTTCGTCTCGGCCAATCCGACCGGGCCGCTCGTGATCGTCAACGCCCGCGCGGCCGCGGTGGGCGACGCGCTCGCGCGCATCTTCCGGGGCCAGGGCTATCGCGTCGAATCGCAGTACTACGTCAACGACGCGGGCAACCAGTTCATGGCGCTGGCGCGCTCGGTGGACGTGCGGCTGCGGCAGGCGCTGGGCGAGACGGCCGAGCTGCCCGAGAACGCGTACCCGGGCGAGTACCTGATCGAGCTGGTCGCGGAGTGGCTGGCCCGGGACCCGCGGGGCATGCGCGCGCTCGCTGCGCGACCGGAAGCGGAGCGGATCGAGCGTCTCGGGCGCCTCGCGGTCGCCTCGATGGTGGAGAGCCAGCGGCGCGTGCTCGAGGCCTACGGCACCCGCTTCGACCGCTGGGCCCACGAGCAGCGCGACGTGCGCGACGCGGCCCGGCCCCAGGCGGTCATCGGCGCGCTCACCGCGGCCGGCCACACCTACGAGCAGGACGGGGCGCTCTGGTTCCGGTCGACCGCGTTTGGCGACGACAAGGATCGGGTGCTGCGGAAGTCGGACGGCGAGCTGACCTACTTCGCGGTGGACATCGGCTTCCACCACTTCGAGAAGTTCCAGCAGGGCGATCACGTCATCGACTTCCTGGGGCCGGATCATCACGGCCACGTCCCGCGCATGCGGGCGGCGATGCAGGCGCTCGGCCACGCGCCCGAGCGCTTCGAGGTGCTCATCGTCCAGCTCGTGACCTTGCTCCGCGACGGCCAGCCGGTGCGGATGTCCAAGCGCCGCGGCGAGTTCGTGCTGATGGAGGAGCTGGTGGAGGAGGTCGGGCGCGACGCGGCGCGCTTCACCTTCCTGACGCGGCGGCACGACAGCCCGCTCGAGTTCGACCTCGCGGTGGCCACGCGGCAGTCCTCCGACAATCCCGTGTTCTACGTGCAGTACGCCCACGCGCGCGTGGCCAGCCTCTTCAAGACCGCGGCGGAGCAGGGGGTGACGGTGCCGCCGTGGGCGGAGGTGGACTTCGCCCCGCTCGGGCTCGACGAGGAGCAGGCCCTCATCAAGCGGCTGCTGCAGTACCCGGAGCTGGTGGCGGGCGCGGCGCGGGCCCGCGAGCCGCACCGCGTGGCCTACTATCTCAGCGAGCTGGCCGGGCTCTTTCACCCCTACTACAAGGCTCATCGCGTGATCACGCCGGACCGCGCGACGACGCTCGCCCGCCTCGGCCTCTGCGCCGCGGTGGGGCAGGTGGTGCGCAACGGCCTCGACCTGCTCGGCGTCTCGGCTCCCGACAGCATGAGCCGCGGTGACGAGCGCGACTGACATGGCCTCCTCGGCGCGGCGGCGGATCGGCAGCGGACCGGGCGGGGCCCAGTGGATGGCGCTCGGCGGCGCCGTGCTGGTGATCCTGGGCCTCACGTTCGCGCTCGGGCTCCTGGTCGGCCGGCAGTGGGCGCGCCAGACCGCCAACGCGGTGATCGCCAGCGTCGCCGAGCCCGCCAAGAAGCCGGCCGCCGCCCCGCGCCGTAGCGGCATCGCGGCCGAGACCATGGCCGATCGCGCGCCCGAATCGACCGAGAAGCTCACGTTCTACAAGACGCTCACCGAGCCGCTCGACGGGCCCGGTGCGCCGCCCAAGCCCGAGGCCAGGCCGGTCGCGGTCAAGATCCCCCCCGTCACGCCACTGCCGCCCTTGCCCACGGCCCCCCCGGCCAAGGAGGCGCCCGCGCCCCCGGTGGCGGCCAAGCCCGCGCCCGCGCCTCCGGCTGCCCAGCCACTCTCGCTTCCCCCGCCTCCAGGGAAGACTGCGGACGGGGGGAGTGCGGGGGCCATTTCGGGGCCCCCGCATTCCAACAGTGCCTCAGCGAGCGCACCGGTTCCGGCCGTCCCGTACACCATCCAGGTGGGCGCGTACAAGAATCGCCGCCAGGCCGACGACTCGCGGCAGCAGCTGGCCAGCGCCGGGCTGGACGCCTACGTGGTCACTCTCGCGGCTCAGGAAGGGGTGGCCCGCTATCGCGTCCGGGTCGGCACCTACCGGACCCGGGAGGAGGCGGCCACGGCCGCCGAGCGGCTCCGCGCGCAGCGCTCCCTGACCACGTTCGTCACGCCCAAGTAGGCCCCCGTCGCGGTGGACCGGCGTGTCGGCCGCATCCTGATCTCCCGCGACGAGATCGCGGCCCGCGTCACCGAGCTGGGGGAGGCCATCGGCCGCGACTACGCGGGCCGGGCGCCGGTGCTGGTCGGCGTGCTCAAGGGGGCGGTGGTCTTCACGGCCGATCTCCTGCGGGCCATCCCCATGCCGGCCGCGATGGACTTCATGGCGGTCTCCTCCTACGGCTCGGGCACGCGGTCCTCGGGCGTGGTGCGCCTCACCGCCGACCTGTCGCTGTCCATCGAGGGCCGGGACGTGATCATCGTGGAGGACGTCATCGACTCGGGCCGGACCATCAGCTACCTGCGCCGCAACCTGGCCACCCGGCATCCCCGGAGCCTGGCCCTCTGCGGGCTGCTCGACAAGGTCTCCCGCCGGGAGGTGGAGGTGGATGTGGACTATGTGGGCTTCGTGATCCCGGACGAGTTCGTGGTGGGCTACGGGCTCGACTACGACGGCCGGCACCGCGAGCTGCCCGATCTCGCCGTCCTGGAGCCCGCCGTGCCCGCGTGATCCCCCTCGCGGCGCCCCCCCGCGCCCCCTCGCGCGCTATGATATGATTCCGGCATGAATCCGTTCTACAAGAACCTCGCCCTCTGGATGGTGATCGGCCTCATCGTCATCCTCCTGTTCCAGCTCTTCCAGCAGAACCAGTCGCCCCGGGGGGAGATCGTCTTTTCGGACTTCTTGAAGAAGGTGGAGACCGGGGAGGTCCGTGAGGTCACGCTCAAGGGCAACAATGTCTCCGGCCGGCTGAGCGACGGCTCGTCGTTCCGCACCTACACCGCCGACTATCCCGACCTGGTCAAGTCCCTCAAGGACCGGGGGGTCAAGATCGATGTGAAGCCCGCCGAGACCAACTCCTGGCTGGCCGTCGTGCTGCAGTGGGTGCCCATGCTGCTCTTCATCGGTGTCTGGATCTTCTTCATGCGCCAGATGCAGGGCGGGGGCGCCAAGGCCCTGTCCTTCGGCAAGGCCCGGGCCCGGCTGATCTCGGACAAGCAGAACAAGGTCACGTTCCAGGACGTGGCGGGCGTGGACGAGGCCAAGGAGGAGCTGCGCGAGATCATCGAGTTCCTGAAGGACCCGCCCAAGTTCCAGAAGCTCGGGGGCAAGATCCCCAAGGGCGTGCTCCTGGTGGGCCCTCCCGGCACCGGCAAGACCCTGCTGGCCAAGGCCATCGCGGGGGAGGCCAACGTGCCGTTCTTCTCGATCTCCGGCTCGGACTTCGTCGAGATGTTCGTGGGCGTGGGCGCCTCCCGCGTGCGCGACCTCTTCGAGCAGGGCAAGAAGCACGCGCCCTGCATCATCTTCATGGACGAGATCGACGCGGTGGGCCGGCACCGGGGCGCGGGCCTGGGCGGCGGGCACGACGAGCGCGAGCAGACCCTGAACCAGCTCCTGGTCGAGATGGACGGCTTCGAGACCAACGAGGGCGTCATCCTCATCGCGGCCACCAACCGGCCCGACGTGCTGGACCCGGCGCTGCTCCGGCCCGGCCGCTTCGACCGCCACGTGGTGGTGGCGCGCCCCGACGTGAAGGGGCGCGAGGAGATCCTCAAGGTCCACGCGCGGCGGATCCCGCTCGCGCCCAAGGTGGACCTCAAGGTCCTCGCCCGCGGCACGCCCGGCTTCTCCGGGGCCGACCTGGCCAACCTGGTGAACGAGGCCGCCCTGCTGGCCGCGCGCCAGGACAAGAAGGTCGTCGAGATGATCGATTTCGAGAACGCCAAGGACAAGGTCCTGATGGGCGTGGAGCGGCGCTCGATGATCATCTCGGAGACCGAGAAGAAGACCATCGCGTACCACGAGGCGGGTCACGCCCTGGTGGCCGACCTGCTCCCCGGGGCCGATCCGCTGCACAAGGTCACGATCATCCCGCGCGGCCGCGCGCTGGGCCTCACCCAGCAGCTTCCCGCCGACGACAAGTACAACTACTCGCGGGACTACCTGGTCAACCGCATCACGATCCTGCTGGGTGGCCGCGCCGCCGAGGAGATCGTGTTCCAGCAGCAGACCACCGGCGCGGGGGACGATCTCGAGAAGGCGACCGACATGGCCCGCAAGATGGTCTGCGAGTGGGGCATGTCCGACCGGATGGGCCCGCTCACCTTCGGCAAGGGCGAGGAGCACATCTTCCTCGGCCGCGAGGTGGCCCGCCCCAAGGACTTCAGCGAGGAGACCGCCGTTCTCATCGACTCCGAGATCAAGCGCATCGTGATGGAGTCCGCCGCGCGGGCCCGCCACATGATCGAGACGAACATCGAGAAGCTGCACGCGCTCGCGCGGGCGCTGCTCGAGCGCGAGTCGCTCGACGGCGAAGAGATCGCGCGCATCCTGCGCGTGCCGCCGCTGCAGGCGCCCAGCCCCGCCTGACCGGCACGGATCGACCGCCAGCCTCGCGGGTTGTCCGCGGCCTGGGGGAGTGCGGGGGCCATTTCTGGGCTCCCGCATTAGATAGAGGGGCGGGTTCGTAAGTATGCCCTCGCGGGTATTCCCGGCTGCCGAACGGGAAATTCCGGCTCCCGTAGGCAGCCGGTGCGGTGATAAGTTAGTCGTGGAGCAATCCCCTTATGAACCGCGCGATCGTGGCAGGAGTGTCGGTGGGCGATGGCCTGGACGTGGCCGTCGTGGGGGCGCTCAACGTGAGTCCGGAGTCCTTCTACTCGGGCTCGGTGGTCGTGGACGCCGACCGGCTGCTCCAGGCCGGGGAGGCCATGGCCCGGGCGGGGGCGGCCTGGCTGGACGTGGGGGCCATGTCCACCGCGCCCTACCTGGAGGCCCGGATCCCGGAGGCCCTCGAGGCCGACCGGCTCCACTGGGCGGTGGGGCTGCTCACCACCAAGCTCGGCCTGCCCGTATCGGCCGACGTGAGCCGCGTGGGGCCGGCCCGGGCCGCACTCGAGGCCGGGGCCCGCATGATCAACGACGTGACCGGCCTGGTGGGCGATCCGGGCCTGGCGCGGCTGACCGCCGAGGCGGGGGCCGGGCTCGTCCTCATGGCCGGGCCCGCCGCGGCGCCGCCCGCCGGGGAGCCCGTGGCCACGGTACGCGCGGCGCTCCAGCGCAGCCTGGCCATCGCGCGCGGCGCCAGTATCCCTGACGAGCGCATCCTGGTGGACCCGGGCATCGGCTTCTTCCGCGGCGACGGCGTGGTCTGGCCCGACTGGGACTGCCGCGTGCTGGCGGGCCTGCCGGCGCTGCGCGCCCTCGGCCGCCCCCTCTACGTCGGGGTCTCCCGCAAGTCCTTCATCGGGGCCGTGGCGGGGGTCGAGGATCCCGCGGAGCGGCTACCGGGGTCGCTGGCGGCCACTGCGGCGGCGGTGCTGGGGGGCGCCCACGTGATCCGGGCCCACGACGTGGCCGAGACGGTGCAGGCCGTGCGCGTGGCCCAGGCCATCCGCCGCGCCGGCGAGGGCCGGTAGGTCGCCATGTGGCCCGCGCTCCAGACCTTCCGGCTCCGCGACGCGATCGACATCGTGGTGGTGGCCATCGTGCTCTACCGCGTCTTCGTGATGTTCAAGGAGACGCGCGCGGTCCAGATGCTCCTGGGCCTGGCCGGCCTCATGGTCGCGTCGTTCGTGGCGCGCCACTTCGATCTCTTCAGCACGAGCTGGCTGCTCGATAATTTCTGGTCGTTCTGGGTGCTCGCCCTGATCGTGCTCTTCCAGCCCGAGCTGCGCCGCGCGCTCACCCGGCTCGGCGAGAGCCGCCTCTTCCAGGGCATGGCCCTCGGGGCGCGCGAGGAGCGCGGCCACCTCATCGACGAGGTCATCAAGGCGGCCGACGCGCTGGCCAGCAAGCGCATCGGGGCCCTCATCGTCCTCGAGCGCAGCACCGGGTTGCGCAACTACGCGGAGCTCGGGGTGCCGCTCGACGCGATGGTCTCCGCCGACCTGCTCATGAGCCTGTTCCTGCCGTACTCGCCATTGCACGACGGCGCCGCCTTCATCCGGGGCGACCGGGTAGCCGCGGCCGGCTGCTTCCTGCCGCTGTCCCGCAATACCCAGCTCGGCCGGAACATGGGCACGCGGCACCGGGCCGGCCTGGGCCTGGCCGAGGAGACCGACGCGGTGGTCCTGATCGTGTCCGAGGAGGCCGGGCGCATCTCGCTCGCGGTGGACGGCCAGATGGAGTCGCCGCTCGATCTCGATGCGCTCCGCCGCCGATTGGCCGAGCTCTTTTCCGTGGAAGAGGCGCCGCTGCCGCGGCGGACCGCATGGTGGGAACCGGCCCGGGAGTGGCTCCGTAAATGAGCGCGCTCACGCGGCACTGGGAGCTCAAGCTGCTCGCCCTCGGCGTCTCCATGGTGCTCTGGGCCTTCGTCATGACCTCCGAGAAGTCCGACCTCATCATGGCGGCGCCGCTCGAGCTCGACAATATTCCGGCCGGACTCGAGGTGAAGGGGGAGCGGCCGGACAGCGTGGACGTGCAGCTCCACGGCCTGCGCGGGACGCTGTCGCGCCTCGGGACCGACCGGGTGAAGGCGCGGCTCAACCTGGCCGGCTCCAAGGCCGGCGAGGTGACGGTGCGCGTCCTCCCCGAGCAGATCACGGTGCCGGCCGGCATCACGGTGGTGCGGGTGAATCCCTCCCGCGTCCGCCTCGTCCTCGGATCCCCCCGCTCGTGAGCCGCCTCTTCGGCACCGACGGCATCCGGGGCCTCGCCAACAAGCCCCCCCTGACCACCGAGCTGGCCTTTCGCCTCGGGCGGCAGCTCGTCGCCACCCTGATCCAGCACGACCCCACCAAGAAGACGCGCCTGGTCGTCGGGCGGGACCCGCGGCTCTCCGGCCCCATGCTCGAGGGTGCGCTGGTCTCGGGCGCGCTCTCCGCGGGCGGCGACGTCTACGCGGTCGGCGTGCTGCCCACCCCCGCGATCGCGTATCTCACCCGCCGCCTCGAGGCCCATGGCGGCGTGGTGCTGTCGGCCTCGCACAACCCCTTCGAGGACAACGGCATCAAGATCTTCTCCTCGGAGGGCTCCAAGTTCCCGGACGCCTGGGAGGAGGAGATCGAGGGGCGCCTGAACGGCCCCGACACCGCGCCATGGCCGACCGGGGTGGACATCGGCCGGCTCGTCGTCCACGAGGCGGCCGAGGCCGACTATATCGCGCACGCGCGCGCGACCTGCCCGCACGACCTCCGTGATGTGCGAATCGTCCTCGACTGCGCGCACGGCGCGACCTACCGGGTGGCGCCCGAGATCTTCCGCCGCCTGGGCGCCGACGTGCGGGTGCTGAACGCGAGCCCCGACGGCCAGAACATCAATCGCGGCGTGGGGGCCATGCATCCGGAGGGCCTGCAGAAGGAGGTCCTGCGCTCGCGGGCCCAGCTCGGGCTCGCCTTCGACGGCGACGGGGACCGGCTCATCTCGGTGGACGAGGCGGGCCAGATCCGGGACGGCGACTACGCGCTGGCCATCTGCGCGCGGCATCTCGCGACGCGCGGCCTCCTCAAGAGCGGCACCGTGGTCACCACCGTGATGGCCAATCTCGCGCTCGATCGCGCGTTGACCGGGGCCGGCATCGGCCTCGCCAAGGTTGCGGTCGGGGACCGGTACGTGCTGGAAGAGATGCTGCGCATCGGGGCCAACCTGGGCGGCGAGCAGTCCGGCCACCTGCTCTTCCTCGACCACGCCACCACCGGCGACGGCATCGTCTCCGCGCTGCAGCTCATCGGGGTCATGCGGGAGAGCGGGGCCTCGCTGGGCGAGCTGGCGCAGTGCCTGGTGAAGTTCCCCCAGGTGCTCCTCAACGTGCGGGTGAAGAGCAAGCCGCCGGTCGACTCCATTGCCGACCTCGCGGAGCGGGCGCAGAGCCTCGAGGCGGAGATGAACGGGGCGGGGCGGATCCTGCTGCGCTACTCCGGCACCGAGTCGCTCCTGCGCGTGATGATCGAGGGCGAGGAGCAGGCCCGCATCGAGCATATGGCCGAGGAGCTGGCCGGCATCATCCGCCGGGCCATCGGGGCATGAGCCGCGTGCTGGGCATCGGGGTGGACCTCACCCAGATGCCGCGGATGCGCCGCGTGGTGGCCCGGTGGGACGAGCGCTTCCTTCAACGGGTTTTTACAGAGCACGAGATCGCGTATTGCCGGCGCCGCCGCGATCCCATCCCGCACTTCGCGGCCCGCTTCGCGGCCAAGGAGGCCACCCTCAAGGCGCTCGGCACCGGGCTCAGCATGGGCATGAACTGGCGCGAGCTCGAGGTCCGCCGCGAGCGCGGGCAGGCCCCCACCATGACGCTCCATGGCCGCTGCCGCGCCATCGCCCAGGCCAAGGGGGGCCGCCAGGTGCTGCTCTCGCTCACCCACGACGGCGAGTACGCGATGGCGCAGGCCATGTTGATCGGCGATAGCCCGGATGACGAGGCGAGGCCCCGGTAGACTCGTGGTCGGTCTCGCCCTCCTCGTCCAGGGCTGCGCGGGGCTGATCACGGGGAAGGATTCGGCCGAGGCCCCCGCGCCCGCCATCCCGGCGCCGGCGCCCGGAGCGAAGGGAGGGAGCGTCCAGGTCGAGAAGGGCCGGCCCGGTCTCGTCATCGCGGCCCCGCACGGCACCTCCGACACTGCCACCGACGTGCTGGGGCGCGCGCTCGCAAAGCTCACCGGCTTCGGCCTGGTCGTCGCTACCGGCTACGCCAACCTCGATGGCGAGGGCCGCCGCTACAACGTCAATCGCCCGACCGAGAGCGTGCCCGGCGCCGCCGCGCGCCTCGAGGTGGAGACCGTGGCCGCGCGCCTGGTCTACCAGGACTATCGCCGGCACGTGACCGAGGCGGCCCAGGGCGCGCTCCGGCTCTACGTGGAGGTGCACGGCAACAGCCGCCAGGAGAGCGCGGGCCGCGTGGAGATCGCCACGGTGGGGGTGAGCCGCGAGGATGCCTGGCGGCTCAAAACCCTGCTGGAGCTGATCCGCGACAGTCGCCTGCCGCCGGAGGGCGACGTGCCGCGCCTCGAGGTGTGGGTGGAATCGCAGGACCCCGTGCTCTACACCGCCTCCGCGGCCAAGCAGTCGGGGATCCTCGCGCAGACGCCGCTCGCGCTGCACATCGAGCTGCCGCGCGTGGCCCGGACCACCCACCGGGAGGCCTACACGACGGTGCTCGCCGACTTCCTCATCCAGTCGGCGGCCCTGCTGCTCCCGCCTCCCCGCTGACGCCCGTGCTGCCCGTCTTCACCGCTGCGGAGATGCGGGCGCTCGACGCGCGCGCCATCCGCGAGCTCGGCATTCCCGGGCCCCGTCTCATGGACAATGCGGGCACCGGCGCGGCCGCCCTCATCGCCCGATGGCTCGCGCCGATCCGCGGCAAGGCGGTGGTGGTCGTGTGCGGCAAGGGCAATAATGGCGGCGACGGCTTCGTGGTCGCCCGCCGGCTCAAGGCCCGCGGCGCCGCGGTGCGCGTCTTCCTGGTGGGCCGGCGCGCCGAGGTGCGGGGCGACGCGGCGGACGCGCTCGGCCGCTGGCGCGGGCGCGTCGAGGAGGTCGAGGAGCCGAGTGGACTCGCGCGCGCGCTGGGCGGCGCCGATGGCATCGTGGACGCGCTGCTCGGCACCGGCGTGAGCGGCGCCGCGCGCGGACCGGTGGCCGCGGCCATCGAGGCCATCAACCGGGCCGGCGCGGGCGGTGTGCCGGTCGTCGCGCTCGACCTGCCCTCCGGCCTCGACTCTGATCGTGGCGCGCTGCTGGGGCCGACGGTGAAGGCCTGGCGCACCGTCACCTTCGCCGGGCTCAAGCGGAGCCTGCTGCTCGCGCCGGCGGCCGCGCAGGCCGGCGTGGTCGAGATCGGCGACATCGGCGTGCCCGCCGAGGCGGCGCGTCGGGGCATCACCACGTGGCGGCTCGAGATCGCCGACGTGCGCCCGTCCTTTCCGCCGCGCGACCTGGACGCCCACAAGGGCCGCTTCGGTCACCTCCTGGTCGTGGCGGGCTCGCTCGGCAAGACCGGGGCCGCCGTGCTCGCGGGCCGCGCCGCGCTGCGGAGCGGCGTCGGCCTCTGCACGCTTGCCGCGCCCGCCTCTCAGCAGCCCATCGTCGCGGCGCAGGCGCCCGAGTACATGACCGAGGCGCTGCCCGAGACGGCCGCGCAAAGTCTGGCGCTCGAGGCGAAGGACCGCCTCCTGGAGCTGGCGCGGCGCATGGACGCGGTCGCCATCGGCCCCGGGCTCTCGCTCGATCCCGAGACGCAGGAGCTGGCGCGGGTGCTGATCCGGGAGCTGCAGCGGCCCATGGTGGTGGACGCCGACGCGCTGAGCGCCCTGGCCGGGCACCTCGATCTGCTGCGCCACGCCGCGGGCCCGCGCGTGCTCACCCCGCATCCCGGCGAGATGGCGCGCATGCTGGGCACCACGATCGAGGCGGTGCAGGCCGATCGCATCGAGATGGCCCGCACGTTCGCGCGCGAGCACCGCGTGGCGATCGCGCTCAAGGGCGCCCACACCGTGATCGGTGGACCGGACGGCCACGTGACCATCAACCCCACCGGCAATCCGGGCATGGCCAAGGGCGGCGCGGGCGACGTGCTCACCGGGATCGTCGGCGCGCTGCTCGCCCGCGAGATCGAGCCGGCGGCCGCGCTGCGGGCGGGCTGCTACCTGCACGGCCTGGCCGGCGACGTGGCCGCGCGCGAGCGGGGCGAGTACGCGATGCTCGCGAGCGACATCATCGAGAGCTTGCCCGCGGCGCTCCGCGCGCTCGCGGAGCCCGCGGCGTGAGCGCGGCGCGGACGCTCGTCTCGCAAAGTCCCGAGGAGACGCAGGCCATCGGCGAGCGCCTCGGCGCGCGGCTCGGGCCCGGCGCGGTGATCGCGTGCACCGGCGCGCTGGGGGCGGGGAAGACCTGCTTTCTCCAGGGGCTCGCGCGCGGGCTGGGCGTCACCAGCGACGTGACGAGCCCCACCTTCGTGCTGATCAACCAGTACCGCGGCCGGCTGCCGGTCTACCACCTCGACGCCTACCGCACCGGGAGCCTCACCGAGCTCACCGAGCTGGGGATCGAGGAGATGCTCTACGGCGACGGGGTGACCGTGGTGGAGTGGGCCGACAAGCTGCTGCCGCTCCTGCCCGCGCGCACGATCCACGTGAGCATCAGCGGGCTCGGCGACGAGCCGCGCGAGATCCGGATCGAGGAGCCCGTATCCGATCCGGCGCATTGACCTGGGGGGGGTGTCATCCCGCGTACTTGTGTTGTCTTGCTTCGAGTCGGTTGCGCCCGGGTTGCGGATCGGTGCGGCCGGAGCGTCGTCCAGGGCGTTCACCGCTCGCCGATCGGCCCGGGGGAGTAGGTGGCCGTAGACCTTGAGCGTGAACCCGGCCGAGTGATGCCCGAGCTGGTGCTGTACGTAGGTCAAGGGCACGCCGTCGTCGATCAGCAGCGTGGCGTATGTGTGGCGCAGGGTGTGCGGCTTGCGGTAGCTCAGCCCGGCCCGGCGCAGGATGGGCGTCCAGACGTTGTTGCGAAACGCGCCGTCGCCCACGGCATGCTCCGTAGGGGTCGAGAATACCCGCTCGGGTAGGGGATGGCCCCGGAGCGCAAGGACAAGCCTGTCTCTGATTGCGCTCACTTGACGGGCACCCTCACGCCGCCCTACCCTGCCGCCGATGCCGAGCACGCCGACCGTGCCCGCTCTGCGTCTCGCCAAAGCAGGCCGCTTGCTACTCGCCCTGGCTCAAGGTCTGCGTGCTGATCCGGGCCGCGCTTACGACGCCCTGGCCGCCCGAGTCATGGCCCGAGGTCCGGGCGCGGCTCCCGTGGCTGCTCGCCGAGGAGCGGCGGCTGCGGCGGCAGGGGTGGTTGAACTAAGCATTCGTAGTCCACATGCTCGCTCCATTGGTGTAAGTTCGACCCGCTGGCCGTCCCGCCCCGTCCCTCCTAGACGATGCGGCCATATGAGGGCTCCAGTGGACCGACGCAGGTTCATCGGCACGTTGGCAGGCGGTCTCCTCACCGCGCCGCTCGCCGCCGAGACTTTCTCTGGTTCATGTCAAGCGATTTTTGTCTGACGCTGCCGCAGTTGCTGGCGCGTCATGGTCGCCAAGTGGTACTGCTCGTCATACGGGACCTGGCGGTGCCACATGACGAAGAT